>Ga0209668_10000163_pt1 | contig 27840 bp, 28 predicted proteins | sample FrelakmetPLP11PL_FD_187150 | JGI IMG/M metagenome (GOLD analysis project Ga0209668, IMG submission 187150) | Freshwater lake sediment microbial communities from the University of Notre Dame, USA, for methane emissions studies - PLP11 PL (SPAdes)... | ecosystem: Environmental > Aquatic >...
GGTCGCCACCAGCGCATCCAGCGCGGTGCCGCCCAGCCTCTCCTGCAGGGGAACGATGGTGATGTCCGGGTTGATCGCGGCCAGCGCCTGGCGGCCGGATTCGGCCTTGGCCATGCCGACGCGGGCCTGTGTATGCAGAATCTGCCGTTGCAGGTTGGTCAGATCGACGCTGTCGTCGTCGACCAGGGTGATCTTCCCGATGCCTGCCGAGGCAAGATAGAGCGCGGCAGGAGAGCCGAGGCCGCCGGCGCCGATGACCAACGCGTGCGCGGCGAGTATGCGTTCCTGGCCCTCGATGCCCAGCGCGTCCAGCAGGATGTGTCGGCTGTAGCGGAGGAGCTGCTCGTCCGTCACTTGTATTCGCGCCACTCCGGCGGGGTGTCGTCGTGGTCGCCGTGCGGGCGGTGGTCCCAGGCCTTGACGTAGGCTTCCTGTTCCGATCGCTTGAGACGCTTCTCGGGGGCCGCCATGTTGTGCCGCTGCGTGTCCTCGACGTAATAAATCAAGGCCCGCGTCAGCTTGGTCATCAGCGTGTTGTCGAGATGGAAGCCGCGATCGACGAGGTGATCGTCGAGTTCGCGCAGCGTGTGTATCGACAGATCGTAGCTGACCCCGACCACGCGCTTCTCGAGTTTCGGCTGCACTTCGATTTCCTCGAGATGCTTGAGATCGTCAGCCGCCTCGGGCACCTGCCCGGGGGGAAACTTGGAAAACTGGATTTCCCGTTTTTTCTTCAGGTCTCCGGTGTTCATCATCCCTCCCGAAGAGTGGATTACTGCGCCTTGGTCTGCATGATCTGCAAGCCCTTGAGAAGATTCAGGGCCTGCTGGAACTGGTGATCCTTCTTGCTGGCATATTCCAGGCGCTCCACGGGTTCTTCCTCCGCCTCGTCCTTGCCGCCCTTGTCCTTGGCCGGCTTGGTTGCCGGTTTGGCCTGCGGCTTTGGAGCGTCCTTGGCGGCGTCCTTGTCGCGGTCATTCATCAGGTGGCGATCGAGGTCGGCCTCGCGGATGCGCTGGCTGGTGCCGTTGCCGTTCGGTGTTTCCTCGACGATGATGTCCGGCACGATGCCCTTGGCCTGGATCGAGCGGCCTTCGGGCGTGTAATAGCGCGCGGTGGTCAGCTTGATCGCCGAGTTGCCGGGCAACGGAACGACCGACTGCACCGAGCCCTTGCCGAAGGTCTGGGTGCCGAGGATGACGCCGCGCTTGTAGTCCTGCAGCGCGCCGGCGACGATCTCGGAAGCCGAAGCCGAGCCGCTGTTGACCAGAACGACGATCGGCACCTTCTTGGCTTCGATCGGCATGGTCTTGAGCGGATCCTCGCGCGTGCCGCGCAGGTAATCCTGCGGCCGGGCCAGGAACTCCTGCTTGGCATCCGGCGTCCGGCCGTCGGTTGAAACGATCTTGACGTCCGGCGGCAGGAAGGCAGCGGAAACGCCGATCGCGCTGTTCAGCAGGCCGCCCGGGTCGTTGCGCAGATCGAGTACCAGGCCTTGCAGGGGGCCCTGCTTGTAGAGCGCAGTCAACGCCTTGGCCAGATCGGCCACGGTGTTTTCCTGAAACTGCGTGATGCGCACCCAGCCGTAACCCGGTTCGATCAGTTTTGACTTGACGCTCTGGACCTTGATGACTTCGCGGACCAGCGTGATTTCGATCGGCTTGGTCTCGCCCTTGCGCAGGATCGAGATGCGGATCGGCGTTTTCGGCTTGCCACGCATCTTCTTGACCGCTTCGTTCAGAGTCAGGCCCTTCACCGGGGTATCGTCGAGCTTGAAGATCAGGTCGCCCGACTTGACGCCGGCGCGGTAGGCAGGCGTGTCCTCGATCGGCGAGACGACCTTGACCAGCCCGTCCTCCATGCCGACCTCGATGCCCAGGCCGCCGAATTCGCCCTGGGTGCCGACCTGCAGATCCTTGAACGCATCGGCGTCGAGGTAGGCCGAGTGCGGGTCGAGATTGGACAACATGCCGGAGATGGCGTTGTTGATCATCGTCTTGTCTTCGACCGGTTCGACATAGCCCTGCTTGATGGCGCTGTAGACCTCGGCAAAGGTCCGCAGCTCGTCGATGGGAAGGCCGGCCTTGGCGTCCTTTTCGGCAAGCGCCGGGACGTGCAGGCTGATCAGCGCGCCGGCGACGAAGCTGCCCAATACCAAACTGATTGTTTTCACTTTGCTCATTTCAAACTGGCCCATTTCATCGGGTCGATCGGTTGCCCCTTGTGGCGGAGCTCGAAGTATAAACCGGATTCCGGATTGCCCCCGCTATTGCCCACGGTGGCTAACGTTTCTCCGCCCTTGACCGCTTGCCCGACCTGTTTGAGCAGCGAATCGTTGTTGCCGTAAATCGAAAGATAAGAATCGCCGTGATCGACGATCATCAGATTGCCGAAACCGCGCATCCATTCCGCGAACACTACGCGCCCGCCGGCCACCGCCTTGACGTCGCTGCCAGCCCCAGCCCTGATGAACAGGCCATGCCAGGTGCCGCCGCCATCGCGCGGGCTGCCGAAACGTCCGGCCACCGGGCCGCGCACCGGCAGCCGCAGATTGCCTTTCTGGCGCGCGAAATCTCCGTTGCTGGCCACCGGTTCGTAATGGTTCTCGGGTTCGACAGGCCGCTGGCGAACTGGTTCGACGGGCGGGGCGGGACGCGGCGCCTCGCGTTCCTCTTCGCCCGGGCGCTGCTTCGTCCTTTCCCTGTCCCGTTCCTTCTCCTTTTGCCGGGCAGCCTCGGACTGGCGCGCCGCTTCCGCGACACGTGCCGCTTCGGCGGCGCGCGCGGCCTGTGCCGCCTGGGCGGCAAGGATTGCCGACAAGCGGTCGATCAGCTGCGTCAGCTGCCGTTCGTTCTGTTGCAGATTGCCGATTTCCTTGCGCTGCGCCTTCACCTTGTCGGAAACCTGGGTGTACAGCGCCTGACGTTCCTGGCGCTGCTTGTCGAGTTCGGCGTGGCGCTGTTGCTGCTGCACCTCGACCTCATTCAGTTCGTCAGCCCGTTCCCGGGCATTGGCGGCCAGCGCCTTCTTTTTTTCCAGCGTGGCGCTGATTTCGCCCATCAACTCGGCGCGGGTCAGCGCGATGGCCGACAGATAGTGCAGGTCGCGCGCCAACTGGTTGGGGTCATCGCCGTTGAGCAGGAGCTGCAGCGAATCCGGGTTGCCGCGCAGATACTGCCGGTAGAGCAGATTTTCAAGCTGGCTCTGTTGTTGCACTACCGTCGACGAGAGCTCCCGGGACTCCTGTTGGAGATTTTGCAGGTTTTTCTGCAGTTGACCGCGCTGACTGTTCAGTTCGTGCAACTCGCGTTGCAGACGGGATATCTGGCGCTCGGACTCGCGCAGGCGGTCGCCGGCGTCCGCCTTGTTCTCCTCGCTGGCGCTGAGTTCCTTGCGCAGGCCTTCGATGCGGCTGCGCAGTTCGCCCAGATCAGCCTGTTTCTCGGCAATTTCCGGCGTCGCCGCCGGCCCCTTGCCCTTCGATGCCTGCGCATTGCCGACAGGCAGCCACAGGAAAACGGCAGCGATGAACGCTGCCGTCAGGCACTCCGTATGCGCCCGGTTGCTGAATTGCGGCCTTTTTGACAATGGTTCCTGATGCCTTGAGTGCTTGTGTCGCCCAGATTGACTTCGATTTAATCTGCGAAACGCGGAACATTATTTTATAATGATACGTTTACCGATAACGAGGTTTTAATCGTGGAACAAGCTTCCTTCAGCCTGATCGACAAGCAGGAGCATATCGAACTGGCCGCCCGCTCGCTCAAGGCCATCGCCCATCCATTGCGCCTCAAGATTCTTTGCGTGATTGGCGAACAAGAGGCCTGCGTACAGGAGATCGTCGATGCCGTCGGCACGTCGCAGAGCAATATTTCGCAGCACCTGGCCATTCTCCGCGAAAAAGGGGTCCTGCAAACGCGCAAGGATGCCAATCGCGTCTTCTACCGGGTGACCGACCAGCGTACCCTGCAGCTTGTCTCCCTGATGCGCGACGTGTTCTGCAACGTGGGGGGCGCCTGAGTGGTGCCGATGGATTTCATCAACCAGAACATCATGCTGATCGCCCTCGTGGTGACCAGCGGTGTCGCGCTGATCTGGCCGCTGTTTGCCGGGCCGGGCGCGAACGCGGTCAATCCGGGCGAGGCCACGCTGCTGATCAATCGCGACGACGCGCATGTGATCGACGTGCGCGAAGCCGAAGAGTTTTCCAAGGGCCATCTGCCGGATGCCAGGCATATTCCGCTTTCGAAGCTGTCCGAGCGCATCAGCGAAATCGAGAAGTTCAAGGACAAGCCGGTGATCGTCTGCTGCGCGTCCGGGATGCGCTCGTCGCGGGCCTGCGGCCAGCTCGGGAAACTCGGTTTTACCAACGTGCATAACCTGGCCGGCGGCATCGATGCCTGGATCGGCGCGGGTTATCCGGTCAAGAAAGGAACGCGCAAATGAGTGCCAGCGTATTGATGTACACCACGGCGGTCTGCCCTTATTGCATCCGCGCCAAGCAATTGCTGAAGTCGCGCGGCGTGAACGAGATCGAGGAGGTCCGCATCGATCTCGATCCGCAGCGCCGCGATGAAATGATGCAGAAAACACAACGCCGGACCGTCCCGCAAATCTTCATCGGGGAAACCCATGTTGGCGGCTGCGACGATCTGATCGCGATCGACAGGGCAGGCAAGCTGATGCCGCTGCTCGAAGGCGAAGGCGTCGCCTGAAATCGGATTCACCCACTGAAAGAGAATCATGGAACAAAACGAACAGCCGGTCTTCGGTATTGAAAAGCTCTATGTGAAGGATATTTCCGTCGAAGTGCCCAACGCACCGGAAATCTTCCTCGAACGCGAGGCGCCGCAGGTCGAGATTCAATTGAACTCGGCGGGCAGGGGGCTCGGCGACGGCGCCTTCGAAGTGCTGCTGACCGTTACGGTGACCGCCAAACTGGGCGAAAAGACGGTATTCCTGGTCGAGGTCGGCCAGGCCGGCATCTTCCGCATCCTGAATGTGCCGAACGAGCAGATCGAGCCGCTGATCGCCGTGGCCTGCCCGAACATCCTCTTCCCGTATGCGCGCGAAACGGTTTCCGACGCGGTGACCCGCGCCGGTTTTTCGCCGGTCGTGCTGCAGCCGGTCAATTTCGAGGCCATGTACATGCAGCGCCTGCAGGAGCAGGCTCCGGCCCCGACTGAAGTTCCCATTCAGTAAGGCGCGACCATGTGGCGTCAGGCCGTAGCCGCTATTGTCCTGATCGGCGCCGCCGGCTCGGCGCTGGCCCTCGATTTCCGTTCGGTCGACGTCCCGGCGGCAATTCTTTACGATTCCCCCTCGCAACAGGGCAAGAAACTTTACCTGATCCGGGCGCAAACCCCGGTCGAGGTGATACTCCGCCTTGAAGGCATGGCCAAGATCCGCGATGCCGAAGGCACGCTGGCCTGGATCGAGGTGCGTAATCTTGGCGAGCGGCGCACGCTGGTGGTTACGGCGCCCAGGGCTGAAATTCGCCAAGCCGACAAACCGGATGCGCCGGTGCTTGCAGAACTCGACAAGTGGGTCGTCGTCGATTTTGTCGAGCCGGCGGCACCGGGTTGGGCCAAGGTTCGCCACCGTGACGGGGCGACCGGATACGTGCGCGCGACGCAGGTCTGGGGCCTGTGAAGATCACCCTGCTCGGCGCGGGGGCGTGGGGAACCGCGCTGGCCATCGCCTTTGCCGGCAAGAACGACGTGACCCTGTGGTCGCGTGAAGCGGATGTCGCGGTCGACCTCCGGAATACCCGCGAAAACCACCGTTTCCTTCCCGGCCACAAGTTGCCGGATTCGGTGCGCGTGGAAACCGACTTTGCCACTTCGCTGGCCGGCGCCGAACTTCTGGTCGTGGCGACGCCGATTGCCGGCCTGCGGCCGACCGCCGAGCGTCTCAAGGAACTGGGCTGCACGCTGCCATTACTGTGGGTGTGCAAGGGTTTCGAGGCGGGTACTGGCAAGCTGCCGCATCAGGTGGTGGCCGAGGTACTGGGAGCGAAAGCCGTCTGCGGCGCCTTGTCCGGCCCCAGCTTTGCCGAGGAAGTCGCGGCCGGGCAGCCGACCGCCGTGACGCTGGCGGCCAATGATCACGAATTCGCGACGAACGCCGCGCGCCAGCTGCATTCCCGGCGCTTGCGCATCTACGCCAACGATGACCTTATCGGCGTCGAGGTCGGCGGCGCGGTCAAGAACGTGCTGGCCATCGCCACCGGCGTCTGCGACGGCCTCGGCCTCGGGCTCAACTCGCGTGCCGCGCTGATGACGCGCGGCCTGGCGGAAATTGCCCGCCTCGGCGTGGCGCTCGGCGCCCATCGCGACACCTTCATGGGCCTCGCCGGCATGGGTGACCTGATCCTGACCTGCACCGGCGACCTGTCGCGCAACCGCCGCGTCGGTCTGGCACTGGCCCAAAACAAGTCGCTGCCGCAGATTCTCGAAGAGCTCGGGCATGTCGCCGAAGGCGTTCCCACCGCCCACGAAGTGGAGCGCCTGGCGACCGAACACAATGTCGACATGCCGATTTCACGGGCCATCGCCGCCGTGCTCGACGGCCGCGTCAGCGCCAGTGAAGCGCTGGAACTGCTGATGGCGCGCGATCCGAAGGAAGAGGCGGTTTAGTCCCTCACGGCAGCCGTCCGGCGGCAACCATTTTCGATTTGAGGATACTTGGGACCACCCAGGTCAGCAGGTCGTCGAAACTATTGCTCGGCTGACCGGCGATGAAGGTCAGGTCGGCATCGGAATTTTCCAGTTCGTCACCGGCTGCGCCCGGCAATTGTGCGCCGCTCGGCTGCCAGGCGCCCGCCCCGCGGCTGCCGTGGCTGACGACGACGGCCGGCAGGTTGGTGGCCAAGTTGCTGGTGCTGCTACTTGTGGCCTTGATATTGGCGTTGCCGTCCGTATCAAGCGTAAAGCTGGCCAATGCACCAACTGGCACCGCGCCGGTGAAACTACTGCTCGCAAAATAAGTAAACCGGTTTCCCCACGGGTCGGTTTCGGGCAACCCAAGTGCGGCCCATGGCAGCACGCCATGTTGCAGGGCACAGTTTTCGAGACCGGCATTGACATCGGTATTCGTCAGGTTGGCGACGGCTGGACAGGGCAATCGGCCGCGGGTCAGGGCGAAGCCGTTCAGCGCCTCACCGATGATCTCCAACTGGCGCCGGGCATCTGTATTTTCGGCGGCATTGCGCTGGGCGGAAATGCCGAGCAGCAGCCCGCTGGTCAGCAGTGCGACGATGACCAGCACGATGGCCAGTTCGACCAGCGAGAAACCGTTGTTGCGGTTGGATAGCGTGGAGCGATGCAAGATGCGGGATACCTTGGACGGTCAGTAGCCTAGCCGGTCGTTGAATGTACCCGATACCGGAGCATTCGAAAATAGGACGACGGGTGTCTTGGCGTCCCCGTTACGCGAGGCGTCGGCATTGTTGCCTTCGAGGAAGTTGGCGGTTGTCCGCGTGGCGCGGTTCTGGGTACCGATTGCCCGTCCAGCGCTGAGCGCCACGACGCGATAGGTGCCGGTGCCGTTGACCTGCAGCTTGCCGCTGGCCGGGCGTATACGGTCGCTGATCTGGTAGAAGGTGGTGTTGGCCCAGTTGTTGGCCGTCCACCACGAAGTGCTTCCGCTCGGTGGTTGCAGGAAGGCGCAGGTACTGCCGAACCAGAGCGTTGGAAAAGCCTCGGCGCTGCTGCTGTCGAGCATGCTGTCCAGCGTAGCGGCGCTGGTCAGCTGGGTGTCTACCTGGCTTAGTGTCGCGTTCAATGCGGCTGTGGCTGCAGCCTGTTTGCTGGTATTGGTCGGCGCATCGATATAGTCTTGAAGCAGCGACTGCGACCCGCCGGATCCCGAGATGCCCGACAGCGCCTGATCAGCCGCGTAATACGCTGAACCCGTGTTATCGCTGGTGGCGGCGGGTGCCTTTCGGGCTTGCGTAGCGATGTCAGTCGCGCTGCGGGCGGTGATTTGTGCCCAGAATCCGATGTCGACCGCGGGATCCTGTACCGCGCGCACATAGGGAAGCATTGCCGCCTGGGTTGGCGGGGTCACGGTATTGAAGACCGCTTGGGCGGCGAGATACTGGTTTGCCGCCACTGTCAGGCTCTCCCTGGCGATATTGTCGCCGTTGTTGGCAATTGCCGCAGCAAGGGTACTGGCTGCGGCGATAGCTGTATTGGTTGTCGACTGGATCAGTGTGAAATCACTGGCGGCCTGGGCGGCACCAAGTGCATCGGAAAGCGCGGTGAGCGTGGCGGTCCGGGCAGCGACCACGAGGCTCGAGCCAGTGACAAGCTTGTTCGTTGCGCTCTGCATTTCGGCCAGACCGTTAGCGAGCGCAGCGATTGTTGTGGCGTTGGGACTGGTAGCGACCGCGGATACCAGGTTGGAAAGCTGGGATACAAGTGTGCTGATATCGCTTGAATGAAGATTCACGCGACTGGCTGTGATGGCGTTGCCCAAGCTGCTGTTGGCCGTGACAAGAGATTGCGCGGCGGTGTTGGCAGTTACGACCAATGTGGCATCCGTCGGTGCCGCCGCGGCATTGCCGGCGGCAACCACTGTCGCGGCCGCTGCGTTCATTGCATTGTTCAGGGCGGTGGTGAGATCCGGATTTGGTGTCGTGCTCAGGCTGAAAAGATTGACGAGAACACTGGCCTGATTCTTCAGTGCCGTGAAGTTCGCAGTACTGGGTGTGCTCGTCGCCGTGGCGAGCTTTTGCTGAAATACGATGTTTTGCGCCAGTACTTCGCCGGGAAAGGGGTCGATTCCGCTGTCGACGAGCGCCGTTTGCAGGGCGGTCAGACCTGTCTGAACGGTGATCGCTTCGGCCCGCAGATTCGTCCGCTCGGTGCGGCTGATCCGTCCGTTGGCGGCGGCGCTGTCGATATCAGAGCCCAGCGTTACAAAGGAGGCCTGGGTATTGCCGGCCACCACGGCGAGCGCGCTGGAGACGGCATACAGTTTGTCATAGAACGCCCGGGCGACGGTCACTGCTTCACTGACTTCGACGAGGGCGGCCATCTGGTCGGTTGCGGTCGACGCGCTGGCGAGGGCCGATTTTGCGTTGGTCACGGCACTGGTGGTCTGCTTCAACAGGTATTCAGGACCGGCGCTCGGCTGGGTTGCCGGAAGCTGCCCGAAAAGGCTGCCGGGGGTTCCGCGGAAAGTGCTGTTCGAGAGTGGCGCCGGCCATGGGTAGGTGTGTTCAGTATTGACCGTGCTGGCTGCATGCTGTTCGAGACAGACCTTGACCTCGCTGGCGACCCGCTTCTCGACAGCCGCCATCAGTTCCTGGCGAGTGATGGCGACGACCATGTCGTTGAAGGCCGGGCCTTGCGGGCCGGAAATGTAGATGCGATCGTCGCTGTTGCCATTCTCGCCGTCGAGATAGTCGGCCGGATTGTTGGATGGCCGTGCCTGCGCCCCAAGCGGGGCACGCGGAGCGAAGATGATGGCGGCAATGTCGGCGGCACCGTCCAGCCGCAGGGTGAGGGCGCGGTCGCTGTTGATCGGCTGGGCGCTGTCGTCATCGCGGAGTTCCGGCGACAGGGCGTACCACAGACGGGTGCTGGTGTCGTCGAGAAGTTCGGGCAGATCGAGCGTGACCCAGGGTAGCCAGCCGACGTAGCTGGGGCATTGTGTCATGGTGAACATGTCGGCCTTGCCGTCGTTAGGGAAATTGCTGAGTCCGACGTTGTTGGTGATCAGATCCGGGCATGGAAGACTGCCGGGGCGATTGGCATCGGTGACGGCGCGGGCGATCAGCGCTTCCTTGGCGCGGGCGAGGGTGGCAGCCAGCTTGGCTTCCTGCTGGATGCGGCCGCCGGCGACATTGGCGTAGCGGTAGAAAGCATAGGCGCCGGCCATTATCAGCAGAACAAGCAGCGCGACAAGCGCAATGCCCGATTGCGTTTGTCGGGTGGCTGGCGGGCGTTTCATGGTGCTGGTGGCTTGCGCTTGATGACGATCGTACCGTCGCCCAGCACGCTCTCGTGCTCACCGGTGGCCGGGTGAAAGCTGTCGCCCGGCGGGATACCTGGGCGGGTCGCTGCCGTTTGTGGTTCGCCGTTGATCCAGCGCGTGTTGTTGCCGCTGCTGCGGCGAACTTCGCCATTGAAGGTATAGCTTGCCTCGTTGTCCAGGCTGGAGCGCTGGCTTTGCCCGAGCAGGCGTTCGCGGTCGAGGGCGCTGCGCTGTTGCGGCGTCGTGAACAGGCGGCCCAGCGGCTCGCCCTGCGGCCAGGCGGGGAGTGCAGCGAGCAGCAGCAGGAGGGCCGGCAGTAGTCGTCTCATGGCTTTTGCGCTCCGGTTGCGCGGCGCAGCGTGACCCATTCCATCGTGCACTCGGCGTTCAACTGGGCGCCGCCGGCGGCATTTGCCGCCGGCGGGCGGACCAGCTTGCAGCCGCGGACGAGGATCATGGCCTTGGCTTCCCGCTGCAGGCGGTTGATGAAGTTGAGCAGGTCCTCCTCATGCAGCAGGCGCAACTGAATCTTCAACTGGCTGCTGTGGTAGGCGTAGCCCGTGTCAGTGGTGATCTCCAACGGAATCTGCGCTCCGAATTCGTAGCTCATGCCCGGCAGTCGGAGCTGTTGCTGCAGGTCGCGCAACAGTTCGGTCCAGTCCAGGCGCTTTTCCTGGCCGATGATACCGGCCTGTTCCATCTGCTGGAACTGCTGGGTGCGTGCCTTGATCTCCTGTTCCTCGGTACGGACCCGGGCGAGGCGCCTTTCGACTTCCGACTTGCGGGTGGCAGCTGCGTCGCGTTCGCCCTGTGCCTTGCGGGCGCCGGTGCTGGTCCACCACCCGGCGGCGACGGCCAGGGCGATCAGGACGACGGCCAGCAGCGCGACCCACCGGGTCCTTTTCAGGTCGCGGGATTCCAGTTTCATGACGTCAACTTTCGCGTGATCTGAACCGTGAACTGGCGCGGCTGGGCATTTTCGTTGTCGGCGTCGCCGCCGCGCAGGGCGTGTCCGGATTCGATTTCGAAAGGCTGCTGCACGACGTTGACATCATTGTTGCGGTCGACCCGCAATAACTCGACAAAATGCTCGAAAGTCGCCAGTGTCTGTCTGGCGGTGGCGGACGGACCGAGGCGAATCTGCCCGCGTAGCGTGATCGTTTCGCTGTTGCCGCTGGGCATGGTGCCGACCTTGCTGGAAGTCGGCTGGGTAGCGGTCGGGGCGGCGTCGCCGAAGCGCCATTCGATGGCATCGAGATGAGCGGTGGGCACCTCATTGAGGGCGCGGCTCACCAGGCGGAAGGCATCGTCGGGGAGGCGCTGTTGCTTGAGCAGTTCGCTCTGGCGGTCGGTGACGCGGCGCAGGGTTTCGTTGTCGATCCCGAGTTGCGGAAAGGTCGCCGAGATTTCGCGGTAACGCCAGGTCAGGTCCGCCTCGCTGGCCGTCAGTGCCTGCGTTTCCTGGCGCAGGCTCCAGGTGTCGTAGAGTTGCTTGGCGGCGAACAGGGTGCCGCCAAGCAGGGCGACTGCGCCGAGTCCGAGCAGGCCGTAGCGAACCTGCGAGACGTGGTAGTCGTGGCGGTGGGATTCGGCGGCGAATTGCTGGCGTGGTGGTTCGGTAGCCAGCAGATGCAGGTAAAGCAGCTCGCTGCTGCTGTCGCTCGGCAGGGTCTTGAGATTGAGCTTCCGGGCGGCCAGATGGTTGTCGATAACCTCGAAATTGAGGTTGCTCGAATCGATGCAGGCCTGACGGACCGCCGAGATGGCCTGCGGATGGGCCAGTACATAGACCGGCAGTGTATCGTTGCGCCCGATATGGCGCTGCCCGTCGAGATACTGGTGCAGTTTGGCGGCTTCGGTGGCGAAGCGCGAGGCGATGCCGGCGATGCTGCTGTCGAACAGCGGCGTCATGCGTGAGAACTGGGGCTGGCCGGCGACCAGATAGCTTTCCCGGATCGAATGGTCCTGATACGTGAGGAGCAGCGAGCGCACGGTCGGTTTGCCAAGTTTCTTCAGCAACTGACCGCCCATTTGCGCCACGGTATAGATGCCGGCAAGCGCGGCGCCTGCTTCGTCCAGACACTTCAGCCAGGGATCGAAATGGGCGGGATTGGTCAGCGCCGAGAGCAGCAGTTTTTCGTTCTTGCGCTTGTCTTTCTCGTAACCCAGCGAAATTGCCGTCACCAGCGGTGACCCCTGAAAATGCTGGCCCAGCTTTCGGGTAATCAGTGCCTTGCGGTCGGCGCCTTGGAGGAAGGGGATGGTTTCGAGCTCATGGCCTTCCTCGCCGACGTTGGCCAGCACCCGAAACTGGCTGTTCGGATGAGCGGCCAGATACGCGGTGAAGCGCGGATATTCCTCGGGGCGCATCTCGAACACGCCCTCCGCGCTCAGCTTGCCGTGCCGCCAGGCATAGGCGGTCAGGCGCTGGGTGTCGAGGTAGAGGAGGCGGCGGGAAATCATGTCTTGATCTTGCTGATGACGTCGTAGACCGGGCCGATGACCGAAAGCATGATCCAGCCGAGCAGCATGCCCATGAACACGGTCAGCATCGGTTCGATCAGGGTCTGCGCCTTCTCGACCGATTCCTTGACGTCACGGTTGTAAAAGTAGCTGACGTTGAGCAGCGCCTTGTCCAGGCCGCCGGTGTTTTCGCCGACGCGCAGCATGCGCACGACGAGCGGCGGAAAGAGGCCGGCGTCGCGGAAGGCGGCGGCGACGTTCTGGCCCTCGCGGATCGATTGCTCGACCCGGACCAGGGCCTTGCGCACGACGAGGTTGCCGACGATGTCCTGGGTTGTGCGGATCGATTCGAGAATCGGAATGCCGGCGGCGTAGAGCATGGCGAAGGTATTGGCGAAGCGCGACAGGATGATCTTCTTGAGGATGGGCCCGAGAACAGGCGCGCCGAGCTTCATCGCGTCGAGGCGCAGGCGGGCCAGGGGATTGCTGCGCAGAATAAGGTGCGCGCCAATGACGAGCAGCACCGGCAGGATCAGGAACAGCCACCAGTAGCCGACCAGCAGGTCGGAGATGAAGAAGAGCAGTTGCGTTTGCGGCGGCAGTACCTGGCCCATGTTTTTTACGAATTGCTTGAGCTGCGGCACCATGTAGATCATCAGGAAGAAAGTGGCGCTGAGGACGATGGTGCCAACGAATGCCGGGTACATCAGCAGCTTCTTGGTGTGCGACGCCAGTTCGTCTTCCCACTTGAGCGATTCGTTGAGGCTGCTCAGGACTTCGGGCAACTCGCCGGTCGACTCGCCGGCGCGGATCAGGCTGACGAAGACCTGGCTGAACACGGTGGGGTGGTCGGCCATCGCCTGCGACAGCGTCTGGCCACCCTCGATGCCCTCGATCAGGCCGGCGATGACTTCGCGAAAACGCGGATTCTCGATCGAGTCGCGGAGGTCGGCCAGGCCTTCGAGGATCGGCACGCCGGAACGTGCCAGCTGGTCGAGGTGGAAACAGAAGTTGATCAGCTCGCGGCGCGGAATTTTCTTGTTGCCGAACAGTTTCTGGTGGTTGACCGGGTTGCCGGAAACCAGGTCGAGATCCATGCGCTTGAGGCGCATCTCGAGGTCGACGATGTTGATCGCATCGATGCGTCCGAAGACCATGCGCCCTTCCATGCTGACGGCCTTGTAGTCGAAGAGCATCGCTACATCCGGTCAGTCAGGTCGACGACGCGCCCGAGTTCCTCGAGCGACGTCGTGCCGTTGAGCACCCGGCGCAAGCCGTCATCGGCCAGTGTGACGAAACCCTGGCTGAGCGCCCGGGCGCGGATTTCATGGGTGGTGGCGCGGCGCGCGATCAACTCGTCGATGCCCATGTCGATGCGCAGCAGTTCCATGATCGCGATACGGCCGCGATAGCCCTGGAAGTCACAGCGCTCGCAACCCGTGGCGCGATAGAGCACCGGTCGCGAGCCGTCGGCCGGCGTGCCGAACAATTGCATCTCGTGCGTTTCGGCATGGTAGGGCGACTTGCAATGGTCGCAGAGGCGGCGGATCAGGCGCTGGGCGACGATGCCGATGATGTTGCCGGCCATGATGTCGGGCAGGACGCCGATGTCGAGCAGGCGCGGAATGGTGCCGATGGCCGAGTTGGTGTGCAGCGTCGAATACACCTGGTGGCCGGTCATCGCGGCGCGGAAAGCCATTTCGGCGGTATCGGCATCGCGGATTTCGCCGACCAGGATGACGTCCGGATCCTGGCGCATCATCGAGCGGATGCCGTTGGCGAAATCGAGCTTGGAAGTCTCGGCGACCGAGGTCTGGCGCACCAGCGCCATCGGGTACTCGACCGGGTCTTCGAGGGTCATGATGTGGATGCCCTCGGTGTTGATATGGTTGAGTACCGAGTAGAGCGTCGTCGTCTTGCCGCTGCCGGTCGGCCCGGTGACCAGGATGATGCCCTCGGGGCGCGCGATCATCAGTTTCAGGCGTTGCAGGTGTTCGTCGGCGAGGCCGAGATCCTCGAGCGGCACGATGCCCTTCTGGCGGTCGAGAACACGCAGCACGATGTTCTCGCCGTGGATGGTCGGCTGGCAGGCGACGCGGAAATCGACCTGGCGGCCGGAAACGGTCAGCCCGATGCGACCGTCCTGCGGGGCGCGCATTTCGGCGATGTTCATGCCGGAGAGCACCTTGATGCGCACGGTCATCGCCGGCCAGTAGGATTTGTGCAGGGCGCGGATCTGGCGCAGCATGCCGTCGATCCGGTAGCGGATGCGCAGGAAGTTGGCCTCCGGCTCGAAGTGGATGTCCGACACCTCGCGCTTGACGGCGTCGGTGAGGATCGAGTCGATCAGGCGGACGACCGGCTGGCTGTATTCGTCATCGGTCGCCGACAGGCTCTTCCAGTCGATCTCGCCGGTTTCGATCTCCTGCAGGATGCCGTCGATCGACAGTTCGTAGCCGTAATACTGGTCGATGGCGCGGTCGACCTCGGATTCGCTGGCAATCAGCGTTTCGATCTCGACGTGTTCGGGCACCAGCGTGCGCACGCGGTCGAGGCCGACGATATTGTGAATGTCGGCGATCGCCAGCGTCAGCCGGTGATTGGCGGCGTCATAGTCGAGCGGCAGCAGGTGGTGGCGCTTGGCGATGTCGCGCGGTACCAGCTTCAGGGCCTGCGGGTCGACGATGGCATTCGAGAGATCGATGCTCTGCTGGCCGAGGCTCTCCGACAGCGCTTCGCGCAGCGTCGTCTCCGAAACGAAGCCGAGCGACACCAGCAGCTTGCCGATCGGCTGGTTCGCCTTCATCTGCTCGAGCAGGGCAATACGCAACTGATCCTCGGAGAGGATTCCCTTGGCCATCAGGATCTGGCCGAGCGGACGGCGCTGTGGAACGGGGCTGTTCATCGCGGTTTAGTTTTCGCGGCCGAGTTCGGCGAGGCGGAGTCTGACCCGCTCGCGGTCGAAGGCCGCCGGACGGCGCTGCGCGGCATCCAGGGCCAGACGGTAATGCTGGGCGGCAAGCTTCGGCTGGCGCAGATGGTCGAGGCTGATCGCCAGGTTGAACAGGTAATCCGGGTTGTCCGCATCGGCGGCGACCGCATTGAAATAAACCTGCTGGGCTTCCGACCAGCGCCCCTGTCGGGCGTAGAGGTTGCCGAGTGCGAAATTCAGTGGTCCCGATTCCGGTTGCGCGGCCAGCGCGGATTTCAGGCGGCTTTCATTGGCCATCTGGTCACCGCCGCTGGCCCCGCCAAGAACAGCCGCCTGTGCGGCGGGGTCGCGCGGATCGGCGTCGATGGCGCGCTGCTGATAGCGATCAGCATCGGCCGAACGACCCTGGCGCTGGGCGATGGCGGCTAGCGCGAGCAGCGTGTCGACATTGTTGGGATCGGTTTTCAGCGCCTGTTCGTAATCGTGACGCGCGGCATCGAGCTGGTTGCCCTGCAGCTTGGCATAGCCTGCCTGAGCGTTGGCGTCCGGTTCGGGGCGGGTGCGGGTCAGGCGAATCGGGATGGCGCCGGGCAAATCGGCGGCCGCCATCCGGCGCGCTGGCTCCGGACGCGCCTCGTGGGCGCTCCCGGCGGAACGCGGGGCAAAAATCGACGCGGACTCCTGGCCTGTCGCGGTCGACGCCTGATTCGGGGACAAAATGTCTTTCGGCGCCGCCGGCGTCAGCGGTACGGCGGGTGGCGAAACGGCAGTCGGCGAGGCGGGGCGCGCGGCGACCGGGGTCGCGTTGCGGTTCGCTGGCGCCAGCGTACTGCTGCTCATCGATTGCAACTGGAAAAAGACGTAGGTGCCGATGCCAGCGGCGGCCAGGCCGAGCGTGCCGAGGGCCAGCCACATCGGACGCCGTGACGGCTTTTCGGCGAGCTTGGCGGCAAAGGCGTTGCGCGCCGCCGCCTGTTTTTCCTCTTCGCTATCAAGTGGCGGTTCGAGTTCGATCGAGACGACTGGTTGCGCGGGTGGCGGCGCGGGGCGCCTGGGCGCCGGGGCCGGCGTGATGGCCAGTTCGGCATCGAGGGCATCGATATGGGCGGCGAGATCAGGCAGCGACTTGCCATCCGTTGATGCGCCCGCCAGCGGCTCGAGGCTCAGATTGTCGGCGTTCGCCGGTATCGCCTCGCGCCCGATCGCGCCCGCCGCCGCGCGCTGGGCTTCCTGCTTGCTTGTTTCGGCCCGTTTCAGGGCATCCATCAAAAGGCTCATCGTGGCCGCTTAGCGGTAGGGGAGATTGTTCAAGGGCTGGGCTTCGGGTGACTGGCTGAAGAAGCTTTCGCCGGGAAGTTGCGCGCGGTATGCGGCAAAATCGCCGTTCAGGCTCGGATCCTTGATGATTACCGGGCGCAGGAAGATCACCAACTCCGACTTGGTCGCGGAATTGTTGCGCGTATTGAACAGTTCGCCGATCAGGGGAATCTGCCCGGCGAGCGGGATGCGGCCGGTTTTCCAGTCAACGCCGTCCTTCATGAGACCGCCGAGGACGGCGATCTCGCCGCTATTGACGCGCATGACCGATTCGATTTCCCGGGTGCTGATTTGCGGCACCAGGTTGGATACACCGGCCTTTGCGAGCTCCGGGTTGGGGTCGGCTTTGAGTTCGGTGATGCTGGATATGCTTGGCCTTACATTCAAAATAACCGTGCCGGTATCACTGACTTGCGGTGTAACGGTCATCACGAGTCCCACAGAAACCGTTTGCGGGGTCGTTGTCGTGGCGGTTGTGGGTTGAGCGCCAACAACGGTTGCGGGAACGATGTCTGACTTGACGAAGAAATAGGTGTAATTTTCCACAACCTTGAGCAGCGCTGTCTGATTGTTCAACACCGAAAGGCGGGGGCTGGACAACACCTTGGCGGTTCCGTAGCTTTGCAGCAGGTCGACCATGCCGGCGATGTCGAAAGCCCCGCCCAGCTGACTGAAACTGATGGTGAACGGCGAAACGGCAGTGCCGACGTTGCTGTTGACCGTCGCCGGCGTGATCGAGAACTTGGTCGAGCCATCCTTTCTCAGGCGCTCCCACTGGATGCCCTGCTGGTAGCCCTCGCCCAACTGAACCTCGATGATGGTGGCTTCGATCAGCACTTGCCGGCGCGACGAGACGATTACGCGGTCGATGAATTCCTGGATCTTTTCATGCTGACGCGACGTTGCGCGGACCGTCACGACGCCGCTCTCCGGGTTCATGATGACTGAGGCGGCCTCGCGGAAGGTGCTGCGGCGGACCAGCGAGTTGCCGGTGGCCTGGCTCGACGAGCCGGGCACCGGGTTGGTCTGCAGGGCGCTGGCGATAGACTGCGCAGCGCGTTGACCACCTCCTTGCGGCAATGCGGCGGCGCCGGTCAAGGTTTGTGAATTGGCCTGCTCGATGAAGGTTTCGCTCGAACCCTCGGGGAAGACCTTGTCGGTTTCGTGCAGGATGTCCTTGATATTTTTTTCAAGTTGCTCCCAGAACAGGTTTTTCGAGGTGTTGGTAATTTCGGTCTTGGAAGTATTCCCGCCAGCGGCTACCGGGGTGCCACCGCCGCCCCCGGTCCCGCCTGCACCAGGGACGCTGGTGGCGATCTGGGTATTGATCGACACGGTGCCGGTCACATTGCGCGCCATGTTTACGTAATCGACCTTGTAATGCTTGAGGAAAGGCGAATCCGGCATTACCGAGAGGTTCGGGCCGTCAAGTTCGAAGCGCATGTCGACCTGTTTGGAAATGCGCGTCAGCAGTTGCGGCAGCGTCTGGTTGATCGCATTGAGCGAAACGACGCCGGTAATCCCCGGGTGGATATCGACATTGACCTTGGCGTCACGCGCCAGTGCGAAGAGCAGATCCTTGACCTGAACGTTGTTGACGACGACGCTGTAGGTTTCGGTCTTGGGCGTGCTGCGCGGTTTGGGTACCGCCAGCGTCTGCTGGACCGGGGCGGGAATGTCGCCGCGCGCCTGGGGTGCCGAAGTCTCGCTGCTGAGGTGGCCGGCCAATGGTTGTTGCGGCGTCGGTGCCTGGCACGCGGCGAGCGCCAGCGCCAACAGGGTTGCACTGAGGAAACCGTATTTCATCCGAAAAGGCCTTTTTTCGAGCAGGTTGTGGCAACGTTGCAGTCTGCCGGCATGCTAGCACAAGGCGCCGCTTCTGGCGCCGGCAGGTCGACCGGTGACGTTGTCATCATTGTAACGTGCTCACCCGGCGCGGGTAGGGGCGCATCTGGCGAATCTGCTCCGGAAGGCTCCGGACCGCCGCCCAGGCCGCTGCCCGGGTCGGATAGTCGCCATAGATGACGCTGATTTTGCCGCTTTCCGGCGTCCCCGTCCGGTAGACCCGCAATTCCGCCGGTTCCAGCCACTGGCCGGCGCGGGCCAGGAAATTCTCGACATCGTCGGTGTGTTCAGCGCTTCTGGCGGCCAACTGGATGAAATAGTGATCACCGGGAGCGGTGGCGAGCCAGGCATCGTAAAGGGCGCTGTGCTGGGCAATGAGGGGCGAGGTGACGGCGCCAGGTTGTGCCGCCGCCTTTGCCGTTGGCGGGGCGCTCGCGCCAGACGCTGCCGGCCCGCCTGCTTCGGCCCGGGGGCTTTCTCCAGCCGGAGCGGGGCTGGCGGACTGGCGTGGCCACAGGGCATAGGCAAGAACGGCGAGGGCGAGAACGAGTCCGCCGGCCAGCGCCCACTTCAGAGGCGGCGTGAAGATGCCGGCGGTCTTCTGCCGGATCGGCGCGAAACGGGCATCCTGCGCCGCGACCTTGACCTCGGCGGCATCGACCTGGTGCGTTCCGCCGGAATAGGCGGCGAGCAGCGCCTTGTCGGCCAGGATGTTGATGCGCCGGGACAAGCCTTCGGAGAGCCTGGCGATCGTCTCGACGGCGCGTGTCGTGAACGGGTTGGGGCCGTGGTAGCCGGCGGCGCGCAAGCGGAAGTCGATGTAGTTGCCGACTTCGCCGGCCTTGAGCGGCGACAGGTTGAAATGCTGGGTGATGCGTTCACGCAACTGGCGCATGTCGTTGGCGGCCAGGCGTTCGTCGAGTTCGGGCTGGGCGAAGAGGGCGATCTGCAGCAGCTTGGTGGCTTTCGATTCGAGGTTGGAAAGCAGCCGGATTTCCTCCAGCGACTCGGCCGGCATGGCATGCGCTTCGTCGATCATGATGACGACCCGTTTGCCGGCCGCGTAACGCTCGACCAGTGCATCCTGCAGCGTGCGGATCATCGAATGCGTGGTCTTGCCGTCGGCCGGAATGCCCAGTTCGTCGGCGATGGCGCCGAGGATTTCGCTGCGCGACAGCGACGGGTTGGCGAGGTAGAGCGATTCGACGTCGGCCGGCAGGCGTTCGAGCAGCATGCGGCAGAGCATGGTCTTGCCGCTGCCGACTTCACCGGTGACCTTGACGATGCCTTCGTCCTGGGTGATGGCGTAGATCAGTGCGTCGAGCGTCGGGCCGCGGTTGGCGCCGGTAAAGAAGAAATCGGTATGCGGGGTGATGCGGAAGGGCGGTTCGCGCAGGCCGAAGTGCTCGAGATAAAGGCTCATGAACGGTGCCAGCTTTCCATGCGGTTGTAGAGGGTGGTGCGATTAATGCCGAGGCGGCGGGCGGCGCGACTGACATTGCCGGCACACAGTTCGAGGGCGGCTTCGATGTAACTGCGCTCCCAAGCGGCGAGCGTCGCGTCGAGATCGATGCCGGCGGCGGCCTGCAGGTGCTTCAGGGCGGCCTGCATGCGCTGCTCGTGGTTGTTCTCGACGACAGTGCCCCGGCTGCTGCGGTCGACCTCGTCGGAGGTGTCGAATTCGCCCAGCAACTGTGCCGCACTGATGGTCTGGCCGGGATGGCGCGCGGTCAGGCGGATGACGATGTTGCGCAACTCGCGCACGTTGCCGGGAAAGCTGTAGCCCAGCCACAGCGCCTCACCCGTCGGGTCGAGCGCGAACGGCTGGCAATGTGCCTGCACGGCATACAGCCTGCGGAAATGGTCGAGCAGCAACAGGCGGTCGCGGCCCATGTCGCGCAGCGGGGGCACGCTGATCGAGAACACCGAGAGCCGGTGGTAGAGATCGGCGCGGAAGCGGCCGGCCTTGATTTCCTGGCGCAGGTCGCGGTTGGTGGCGGCGACGATGCGCGCCTTCGAGGTCCGCGTCTGCGTTTCGCCGACCCGCTGGTACTCGCCGTTCTCGAGGACGCGCAGCAGCTTGGGCTGGAGGTCGGATGGCAGTTCGCCGATTTCGTCGAGGAACAGGGTGCCTTCGCCGGCTTCCTCGAAATAGCCGGCCTTCGCCGTCGTGGCGCCGGTGAAGGCGCCGCGGGCATGGCCGAAGAGGGTCGGTTCGAGCAGGCTGGGCGAGATCGCCGCGCAGTTGAGGGCCAGAAACGGCTGGTTCTGCCGTTCGGTCATCTGGTGCAGGCAGCGGCTGGCGACGATGTCCTTGCCGCTGCCGGATTCGCCTTCGATGAGGACCGGGAAGTTCAGGTTCGCGTACTGGGCGAGTTGCAGGCGCAGGCGCTGCATCGGCAGGCTGTCGCCGATCAGGCCAGCTTCGCCGGATACCAGCGCCGTGCTGTCGGAAAAGGCCAGCGCCTGGCGCAGCAGGGTCAGCAGGTGGCCGGGGTCGCAGGGCTTGCCGACAAATTCGACGGCGCCCAGCGTGCGGGCGTGGCGGGCATTGTCATCGCCGTTCTGGCCGGAGAGGACGATGATTTTCATTTCCGGCGCATGGGCCAGAAGTTCGCCGATCAGCGCGAAACCTTCATCCGGACGGTGCGGCTGCGGCGGCAGACCGAGGTCGACCAGCGCCGCCTGCGGCGTCTGGCGCAATTGCCTGAGCAATGCCAGGCAGTGCGGGCGGGCGTGGCTGGTGACGACGTCGAACTCCGCCGCGAACGCATGGCTCAATGAGTCGCTGATCAGCGGATCGTCATCGACGATGAGGAGCAAGGGCTTGTTCGACAAGGGGGTGGCGCGCTTTTCGGAAAGGAAAATGTCTCGCGCAATTATAACGATGCGATGCCAAGGCGATGCTCGGCTCTTCTGTTAAAATCGCCAGTCTTTTTTGAGGGAAGCGTTTTGTTCAACGACACTCTGGTCGATATCCAGAACCTGCATTTCAACTATGACGGACGGCCTGTGCTGGAGGGGATCGACATGAAGATCCCGCGCGGCAAGGTGGTCGCCATCATGGGCGGTTCCGGCTGCGGCAAGACGACGCTGCTGCGCTGCATCGGCGGCCAGTTGCGGCCGACCGGCGGCATGGTGCGCCTCGAGAACAATCGCGTTTCCGAGATGTCGCACAACGAACTCTATGACCTGCGGCGCAAGATGGGCATGCTGTTCCAGTTCGGCGCCCTGTTTACCGACATGACGGTCTTCGAAAATGTCGCATTTCCCTTGCGCGAACACACCGACCTGTCGGAAACGATGGTCCGCGATCTGGTCCTGATGAAGCTCGAAGCCGTCGGTCTGCGCGGCGCGCATGCGCTGATGCCGGGCGAACTGTCGGGCGGCATGGCGCGCCGCGTGGCGCTGGCCCGGGCGGTCGCGCTCGACCCGATGCTGGTCATGTACGACGAACCCTTCGCCGGACTCGATCCGATTGCGCTGGGCGTCATCGGGCAGTTGATCCGCAAGCTGAACGACGCGCTCGGCGCGACCTCGATCATGGTCACGCACGACGTGCACGAGTCGCTGATGATCGTCGATTACATCTACTTCGTGTCGCAGGGCAAGATCGTCGCCGAAGGCACGCCGGACGAGATTCGTGCCTCGACCGACCCCTTCGTTCACCAGTTTGTCCATGCCGAAGTGGATGGCCCGGTGCATTTCGATTATCCGGCGCCGTCGGTCGTGCGCGAATTTCTCGGCGGGGGCGCGCGTGGCTGATTCACAGTCGCCGATCAGAAAACTCGGTCATGCGGTCGTTGACCGCATTTGGCGCCTTGGGTTTGCGGCACGTTTCTTCTTCGCCGTGCTGATGTATTCGGGCCCTTCCTTCCGTCGCCTGCCGCTGACCTTGCGCGAAATCTATTTCAGTGGCGTGCTGTCGTTGCTGATCATCATGGTCTCCGGGCTCTTCGTCGGGCTGGTACTCGGCCTGCAGGGCTACGAAACCCTGCAGCGCTATGGGTCGACCGAGGCGCTCGGCGTCCTGGTGGCCCTGTCGCTGACCCGCGAACTGGGTCCGGTGGTGGCGGCGCTGCTCTTCGCGTCGCGCGCCGGCTCGTCGGTGACCGCGGAGATCGGATTGATGAAAGCTACCGAACAGTTGAAGGCGATGGACATCATGGCGGTCAACCCGATCGCCCGGGTGGTCGCGCCGCGTTTCTGGGGCGGCGTCATCTCGATGCCGCTGCTGGCCGCGCTGTTTTCCGCCATGGGCATCCTCGGCGGCTGGCTGATCGGTGTCATCTTCATCGGCGTCGATGATGGTGCCTTCTGGTCGCAGATGCAGTCCGGCGTCGATTTTCGCTACGACATCTGGAATGGCGTCATCAAGAGTTTTGTTTTCGGCATCGCGGTGTCCGCGATTGCCGTTTTCGAAGGCTACGATTCCGTGCCGACGGCCGAAGGGGTGTCACGCGCGATCACGCGCACCGTGGTGACCTCAGCGCTGACCATACTGGCACTGGATTTCGTTCTGACTTCGTTCATGTTCCGGGGAACTTCATGAACCGTACCGTACTCGACCTCTGGGTCGGCTTTTTCGTGGCGATCAGTATTGCCGCCCTGTTGTTTCTGGCGCTGAAAGTTGGCAACCTTGCTTCAGCGCATCTGTCAGAGACGTATGTCCTGCATGCGAGGTTTGACAACATCGGCGGGCTGAAGGTGCGTGGGCCGGTAAAGAGTGCGGGGGTCGTCGTGGGACGGATTACGGATATCAGGTTCGATACGGCAAGCTATGAGGCAGTGGTGACCATGGATGTCGATGGGCGCTATCGTTTCCCGAAAGATACTTTCGCGTCGATCTACACCTCCGGTCTGTTGGGTGAGCAGTTCATCGGCTTCGATGTCGGCGGGGATGAGAAAATGCTCAAGGCGGGCGATACGGTGACCAAGACCCAGTCGGCTGTGATGCTGGAAAAACTGATCAGCCAGTTCCTCTTCAACAAGGCCGAGGAAGGACAGGAAAAGAAATGATGAACAGGAGCGTGACGTGGAAGTCTCGGATGGCCGTCGTTCTGGCGGCGGGCATGATCGCTTCCGGCGGATCGGCGCTGGCCGACGAAACGCCGGGTGATCCGCTCGAAGGTTTCAATCGAGCCATGTTCGCGGTCAACGAAGGCCTCGATACGGTGGCCATCAAACCGGTCGCGCAGGTTTACGATTTCGTCACGCCGCTGCCGGTCCGGGCGGGGGTCGGCGATTTCTTCGGCAACATCGCCGACATTCGCAATGTCCTGAATAACACCCTGCAGGGCAAGCTGGCGGATGCAGGCAATGATCTTGGCCGCCTGCTGATCAACTCGACGATCGGCATCTTCGGCCTCTTCGACGTCGCCAGCGAACTCGGCCTCGAGAAGCATGACGAAGATTTTGGGCAGACGCTTGCCGTCTGGGGATGGGGCGACAGCAGCTTCCTGTTCTGGCCGTTGCTTGGGCCGCGTACCGTGCGCGACACGGGCGGCTGGGTCGTGGACGTCTATACCGATCCGACCTGGTATACGCTCAACAAGTCGGTCGCCGCCCGCAACAGCCTGGTGGCGTTGCGCTTCGTCGATGTCCGCGCCGACCTGCTGCCGACCGACAAGGTGGTCGAGGAAGCGGCGCTCGACAAGTATGCCTATGTGCGCGATGCCTACCTGCAGCGCCGGCGCAACCAGATTTTTGATGGCAGCCCGCCGCGGCTTGAGGATATATTGGATTGAGAACCATGATGAAGAAGCTGATTGCCTTTGTTTTTGCGACCCTTTGCGCCACCCTTGCGCTGGCCCAGGAGGCGCCGGATGCCCTGGTCAAGCAGGTCACCGAGGAAGTGCTGGAAATCGTCCGCAAGGACAAGAGCATCCAGAACGGCGATGCGAAGAAGGCCATCGACCTGGTCGATGCCAAGGTGATTCCGCATTTCAATTTCCAGCACATGACGGCGCTGGCGGTCGGCAAGGACTGGCGCAAGGCTTCGCCGCAACAGCAGCAGCAACTGGCCGCCGAGTTCAAGACGCTGCTGGTGCGTACCTATTCCAATGCGCTGACCAGCTACAAGGATCAGAAAGTCGTCTATAAGCCGTTCAGGATGAATGCCGGCGACGCCGACGTGCTGGTGCGCACCGAGGTGCAGCAGCCGGGCAACAAGCCGGTGCAGCTCGATTACAGCCTGGAGAAACTCGACACCGGCTGGAAGGTGTATGACGTGAACGTGGCGGGCATCAGCCTGGTGACCAACTATCGCGAGCAATTCGGGCAGGAAATCCGCAATAGCGGCATCGACGGCCTGATCAAGGCGATCACGGCCAAGAACAAGTCGCTCGAAGGCAATCTGGCCAAGGCCGACGGCAAATGATCGAACGCGAGGCGCAACGCCTCCTGATCAAGGTGCCGATGGTCATGGCCAACGCGCGTGGCCTGCTCGAAGCCGGTCGCTCAGCATTGCAGCCGGGCGAGCAGATTTTCGATCTGGGGCAGGTCGCCAGCGCCGATTCCTCGGCGATCGCCGTCATGCTGGGCTGGTTGCGCGTTGCCGCCCGGTCGCGGTCGACCGTCAGATTTGCCCATATTCCACCGGGCGTGCGCTCCCTGGCTGAGCTATACGGCGTCACCGAGCTTCTGCCCGTCATCTGAGGCGGTATTCATGGCCGCCGCTGTTTCCATCGTTGACGTCGTCAAGAATTTCGGCATGCTGCGCGCGCTGGATGGTGTTTCGCTCGAAATCGCCGAGGGCGAGTTCTTCGGCCTGCTCGGCCCGAACGGCGCCGGCAAGACGACACTGATCTCGACGCTGGCCGGGCTGGTGCGCGCTGATTCCGGCAGCCTGTCGGTGCTTGGCCACGATGTCGTCCGCGATTACCGGAAGGCGCGCAGCCTGCTCGGCGTCGTGCCGCAGGAGCTGGTCTTCGATCCCTTCTTCTCGGTGCGCGAGACGCTGCGCATCCAGTCCGGCTATTTCGGCCTGCGCCACAACGATGCCTGGATCGACGAAATCCTCGAAAACCTCGACCTCGCCGGCAAGGCCAACGTCAATATGCGGCGCCTGTCGGGCGGCATGAAGCGCCGCGTCCTGGTTGCCCAGGCACTGGTGCACAAGCCGCCGGTCATCGTTCTCGACGAGCCGACCGCCGGCGTCGATGTCGAGCTGCGCCAGGGTTTGTGGCAGTTCGTCCGGCGCCTGAACGGCGAAGGCCACACCATCATCCTGACCACGCATTACCTCGAGGAAGCGGAAGCGCTGTGCGGACGCATCGCGCTGATGAAGCAGGGCCGGGTCGTCGCCCTCGACACCACGGCCAACCTGATGGCGGCGCATCCCGGCGGCACGCTGGAAGATGTCTTTGTGCGGACGATGCAGCAGTGATCGGTTTCTGGACGTTGTTCTACAAGGAAATGCTGCGCTTCTGGAAGGTCGCCTTCCAGACCGTCGCCTCGCCGGTATTGACGGCGCTGCTCTATCTGCTGATTTTCGGCCACGTGCTCGACGGGCACGTCGAGGTGCACGGTGTCAGCTATACCAGTTTCCTGATTCCCGGCCTGGTGATGATGCAGATGCTGCAGAATGCCTTCGCCAATTCGTCGTCCAGCCTGATCCAGGCCAAGGTGACCGGTTCGATCGTTTTCGTGCTGCTGCCGCCGATTCCCTATGGCGCCTTCTTCGCCGCCTACGTGCTGGCGTCGCTGGTGCGGGGCCTGATGGTCGGTGTCGGGGTTCTGGCCGCCACGGTCTGGTTTGCCGAGATCAGCGTCGTCGCCCCACTCTGGTTAATGGTATTCGCCATTCTGGGCGGCGCGATACTCGGCGCGCTGGGCATGATCGCCGGCCTCTGGGCCGAGAAATTCGACCAGCTGGCCGGCTTCCAGAATTTTCTGATCATGCCGCTGACCATGCTGTCCGGTGTTTTCTATTCGATCCACAGTCTGCCCGCATTCTGGCAGCGCGTGTCGCATTACAATCCCGTCTTTTACATGATCGACGGCTTTCGTTATGGCTTTTTCGGCGTCTCCGACGTAGCGCCCGAGATCAGCCTGGCGGTGGTCGTCGCCTGCTTCGCGGCAGTGTCCATCCTGACACTGGCTTTGCTGAAGCGGGGCTGGAAACTGAGAGCCTGACCAAAATGAATCCTGAACATATCAAGCAACTGATCCGTGCCGGCATGACCTGCGACCAGCTCGAACTCGACGGCGACGGCCAGCACTTCGAGGCGCTGGTCGTCAGTGCCGAATTCGCCGGTATGAACCGCGTGCAGCGCCAGCAGCGTGTTTACCAGACACTCAGGGCGGAGCTTGCGAGCGGCGAGCTGCACGCCATTTCGTTCAAGACGCTGACGCCCGAAGAGTGGAGCGCGCAGCGTGGATAAACTTTTGATCAGCGGTGGCGCCGCGCTTTCCGGCGAGGTCGCCATCTCCGGCGCCAAGAACGCCGCGCTGCCGATTCTCTGCGCGTCGCTGCTCACCGCCGAGCCGCTGCATTTGACCAATGTGCCGCAGCTCAATGACATTTCGACCATGCTGCGCCTGCTCGGCGGCATGGGCGTCGGCGTGACCATGGACGGCGTCGATGGCATGGTCCTCGACGGCGGCGGCCTCAACAATCCGGTCGCCTCCTACGAGATGGTCAAGACCATGCGCGCCGCGATCCTTGTCCTCGGGCCGCTCGTCGCGCGCTGCGGCGAGGCGCGCGTGTCGCTGCCCGGCGGCTGCGCCATCGGGGCACGGCCGGTCGACCAGCACATCAAGGGCCTGCAGGCGATGGGCGCCGAGATCACCGTCGAGCAGGGCTACGTCCATGCCAGGGCGACCCGGCTGAAGGGGGCGCGCATCTGTACCGACATGGTCACCGTGACCGGTACCGAGAACCTGATGATGGCCGCCTGCCTGGCCAGCGGCGAGACGATCATCGAGAACGCCGCGCGCGAGCCGGAAGTGGTCGACCTGGCCAACTGCCTGGTCAGCATGGGTGCCCGCATATCCGGGGCGGGCACCGACGTGATCCGCATCCAGGGTGTCGAAAAATTGCATGGCGCCACCCATTCGATCATGCCGGACCGCATCGAAACCGGTACCTATCTGTGCGCGGCCGCCGCCACCGGCGGCGACATCCGCCTGCTGAAAACCTCCGCGGCCTACCTCGATACCGTGGTCGACAAGCTGATGGATGCCGGTTGCGAAATCACCGTCGAGCGCGATGCGATCCGTCTCGTCGCGCCGCCGCGCCTGAAGGCGGTGAGCCTGCGCACGGCGCCGTATCCGGCCTTTCCGACCGACATGCAGGC
>Ga0209668_10000164_pt1 | contig 27833 bp, 28 predicted proteins | sample FrelakmetPLP11PL_FD_187150 | JGI IMG/M metagenome (GOLD analysis project Ga0209668, IMG submission 187150) | Freshwater lake sediment microbial communities from the University of Notre Dame, USA, for methane emissions studies - PLP11 PL (SPAdes)... | ecosystem: Environmental > Aquatic >...
CCGTCTGTTGTGCGGCCTTCCAGGAACGGCCTGTAATATAGCTGGTAGAACGAGTTGAATCGGGGGTTTAGAGGTGGGATTTTTTTTGTTTCTTCCTCGCTGAATCTTTGCAGTCGTCCTTTGGTTTCCAGTCCGTCTGAACTGCTCCACACGCCTTCAACTTCAGAAATCGCGTCCGGATTTTGCATGATTTTTTCCAGCGCGAATTCCCCGTATCCCTGAACCAGTCCGATGTTTTTGTAGCCGAGGTCTTTTGCTAGATTCAGAATTTTTTCCGGTTCGGCGGTTGGGAGCGGCCCGCCAAACAGGATGGTTTTATTGAAGTATTCGGGTTTTATCAGTTTCAAAACCCTGACGATGTGCGAGATGTTCCAAGAGTTGGCGTGAAACCCCAGTATCGGAAAATCTTCAGAGCGCGAAGCCAGAAAAACGGCGAGGTCTTCCGGGCCTTTTGTGCCTGCCGCGCGGCCCGTGGTGTTGAGGACTTTTACCGAGAAGCCTTTGTGGTCAAGATAAGTGGCCAGTCGGTTCAATCCCAAATGATTTTCCGGGTATGAAGCCGTGCCGAGCGAGTTTTTGGCGAAGTCCGGGTAGATCAGCAGGATGTCGGCTTTGGCGGTATCAACCGGAATGGCGGTAAACGAGTCATTCATCGGCGGGTATTTTAGCAATTTTTCGGCTTGGAATAAAGATTGTCTGGCGGTAGCGCACTTCTCGGGGTAATATCGTCGCACATTTAACGAATTTATATATGGAAACAGCACGAATCGTCTTAAAAGAGGGAAGGGAAAGGTCTTTATTCTACCGCCATCCGTGGATTTTCAGCGGGGCGATTGATACGGGGAAGTCGGAATTGAAGGTTGAAGATGGGGCTTTGGCTGGCATTTACGATCATGGTGGGAATTTTTTGGCGCGGGGTTATTACAATTCCAAAACCAATATTGCCGCAAGGGTTTTGTCTTTTGAGGATGTGGAGATTGATGCCGTGTTTTTTGAAAGAAGGTTCAGGCAGGCTTTGGAGTTAAGACGGCCGTATTTCGAAAACGATGAGACAAACGCTTACAGGTTGGTGTTCGCGGAAGGGGATATGTTGCCCGGGCTGGTTGTGGATAAATATTGCGACCGGCTGGTTGTGCAGGTGCATACCGCGGGAATGGAAAAACTGATGCCGATTGCGGTTGAAGCGATGGTCAAGGTTTTTGCGCCCGAACTTGTTTATGAAAAGAGCAATATCCCTTCAAGAAGGGAAGAGGGGCTTAATCCCGAAAACATCAAAGTCTGGCATGGCATATTTGGCGATGATGCGGGCGTTGTCCGCATTCTGGAAAACGGGATTGAGTTTGATGTGGATATCGTTGAGGGCCAAAAAACCGGTTTTTTTCTGGATCAACGCGAAAATCGGCTAGAGAGCATGCCATATTTCAAGGGCAAAAAGGTGTTGAATCTTTTTTGCTATACGGGAGGATTCAGCTGTTACGCGGCCAAGGCCGGCGCAGAGTCCATTACCGGCGTTGACGCTTCCAAGGAGGCAATTGCGCTTTGCAAAAAAAATGTGGAATTGAACGGGTATGACGCTGGACATGAATTGAAAGGGGCCGGCCGCCATGAGGCGGTTGTCGCCGACGCTTTTGAATACCTGGAAGCGGCGATAGCGCGCGGGGTGAAATATGATGTCGTGGTGGTTGATCCGCCCGCGTTCGTGAAATCAAAGAAAGACCTTGATGGGGCGCTGAAGGCGTACGCGCGCGTCAACGAATTCGCATTGAAAGTGTTGGCCGAAGGCGGCGTTTTGATGACCAGTTCCTGCTCCGGGCATGTGACGCAGGATTCGTTCAAGCAATCCATCTTTCAGGCCGCTTTGAGATCGGGTGATGATCTTGTGGTTCTGAAAACGCTCGGTCAGCCGGTTGATCATCCGAATCGCATTTATTTTCCGGAAGGATCGTATCTGAAATTTCTTATATTGAAAAAGAGGGTCAAATAGCGGCGCGAAGAGTTTCATACGCGCGCGATTTGACTTTGGTCAGCCGTCAATAGCTCCGGCTATTGAGTCTCTTAATTCCACATTATTCAGGATGAAGGTTCTCCAATTGATGCTCAGCATCGGTCTGCTTTGTTCCATAAGAAAATTTTCACCGATTGACTGAAGCTGGTTTGTTTTTCCATTCACGCCGAGAGCGGAAAGCAAGGGGCGAGCCGCTTTTTGCAGTTTTCTTACGGGGAAGCGATGGAAGTCATTTTCCCGCTGTTCAAAAATGTTTTCATCTTCCAGGCACGGTTCGCCGTGAAGGTAGAATGTGCGGCAGGCCAGTGGACGGACGGCATAAATCCCGCATTTTGTATCTATCAGAAAAGGACAGCTGCCTTCATCCCGATCAGTTTTTTCCAGCTCGTCGATTATCCTCATGCGCGCTTCTCTTTTCAGATTGTCCACAATAAACCATGATATCCCCGCCATTTCCACCTTATTTATTGGGACTTTGATATTTTTACAACAGGCGCTGCATCCTTCTTTGCATGCGATTTTTCTTTTGGAAGATGCAAGATCTTCTCGGATGATCTTATCGGTCCGACGGTAGGTTTCCATGAGTTGTCCCAACCAGGGAAGTTTAGCTTCTGCTTCCGGGTAGTGCGGTTTGTCCATGATTTGCCTTAATTAGTGATTGTGGCGCATATTCTCTCAAATTATGCGCAAAAGCAACCCGATTTTTTGATTCGTGCCATTTTGCTTTTTTGCGATTAATGCGAGGTCTTTTTTTTTGGATTACGGTTATGTTCAAGCACCACCCGGTCTTCTCCGGGGCCGTAATGGTTTTTGCTGAACCCGTAGATGATGAATCCCTGTTTTATGTATAAGACCAGTGCGGGAATGTTTTTTGGGTGAGTGACGATTTTAGTGTTCTTTTTGTTTTTAAGTTTTTCCATCATCATCTTCAATGTGCTCTTGCCGATGCCTTTCCCCTGGTATTTGGGGATAACCGCCAGCGACATTATCTCCGCAGAGTCCGCCGTCGTTTCAACCCAGGAGTAGTATCCGACCGGGTTGTTTTTAAGGAATATGAATCCGGTTTCGCCTTTTTTCCTGAAGATGTCTTCGAATTCCTTAGTTGTAAAATGGTAGTGATATTCCAGGTTAAATGCCTGACCGTCGAGGTCTACAAGCGCCGGGATGTCTTTTTTGCCGGCTTTTTTGTATGTAATTATTGACATGTTGGAGCGATTTTATCTTTTTGGATTCAGTCCGTTTCCGCAAAGATGACGGTATGGTTTTGCCCGTATTTTTTCGCGCATTTCGGGCAGGTCGTATACCAGAATAACATCCGTTTCATCTGTTTTCCTTTGGAAGAAACGAACTCTTTCATGTGTGTGATCCATTTACCCATGTTGGAAAAGCTTCCGGTGAAGACCTTGGAAACAAATGTTCCGCTGATTTCAAAATTGACGGCGGTCGGCACATCTTTGCTGACGGAAACGAAGAGGTCGGAACCAAAAAGGGATTTTTCATCGGAAAGCCAGATTGGATCTTTGTCATGGGCTTTGGCATCCTCAATTTTATTCATTAACCTGGTAATGATGCCTCCAAAGTTCAGGGGAATGTGCATAAAGCTTATGACATGCCCTTTTATGAACTTTTTGTTATTCCACCGGTGTTCCTTGCCATCCCAATGTTCGGGATTGAATTTCGGACAGCAGACGGGTTCTTTGTTCATGGGGAATGGTTAAGGATAATTATTCCAGTGAGTATCTTGTGATTTCCCTCATCTCGGACTTGAGGTGCGTTACGCGGATGAGTTTGAGCAGGGGGAAGATGCCCGCAAGAAAGATGAGCGGTATACCGCTGACCATAATCAGGATTGACTGTATGAAAGTGAATATCATGAATCCCAGGAATGGCGCGATGTAATCCCTGGACGGTTCCAGCTGTTTTTCCAGGTTTGTCCACATCTCATCGGCCTTCTTTTCAACTTCCTTCATGCCAAGCGAGATCTGTTCGTCGGTCAGTTTCTGTTCTTTTTTAGCCGTTTCTTTGGCCTGTTCGATTGCCGACTCTTTCATGAATTTGGAGATCGGGGGAGGGATGATGAAGTTGTTTTTGGCGGAATCTTTGGAGTATCCGGCCGCGAATCCGACGCTAAGGAATATCGAGATCGCAACGAGCAGGACTTTGTATGAGTGGGAGAGTGGATAGATGGAGAATTTGACTTGGTTTTCCGTGTTGGTGCCGACGGCGGTGTTGAATGAGATGCAAAAAAGCAGGTAGATGAGTCCGGTGACGGCGATGGAGAAATCGAAGCCGTTCATAGCGACGATGACCAGCGTGGACAGCGTGAATGTCAGGAGAGATGCCCATCGCGGTTTGACGAAGACCGCCACAAGCGAAGCCGTCACAATCAGGGCCGTGAATGAAGCCGCGAGCCAGATGCCAACGGTTGTGATTTCAGGATTAAACATCAGGATCTTCATATATTCCCTTCCGGTAAGATAGACGGTGTATCCGAAAGCGGCCGACGCGCCAAGAAGAAGCAGGGAGAAAATGACCATCTTGATGATGGCCGGAGCGGTGAATCGGTCTGTGGTAAGGCGGTCAGTGCGTTTTTGAGCGGATTCGTCGGTGGGCTTTTTTGACATATTGCCAGCATACTATATTGGCGGCTGACTTCAAAATGCAGGGAGCAGTGCCGTGTTTTTTGGCTTACAGCCACCGGTGTACTAATCCCGGGATTGAGCCGCACCATAGACGGCGAATGTGGGAATAGCTCTTTTTGTGATTTTTAGTCCCTTGTCAGAGCGATTTTTATGCCTAGCAATAAAAGCAGTCCGCCGAAGGTGCGGTTGAGTGGGGTTGCAAATCTTTCGTAGATATTGCGGATTCGTTTGTGGGTGAAGAAAATCGCCACAAGGCTGAACCAGAGTGCTGTGTTGATTATCATGACGGAGGAAGCGACGGCCAGCACCAGCGGTGAAGTGTCCGGTTTTATCACCAGCGTAAAAAGGCTCAAGAAGAACAGGGTTGCTTTGGGATTCAAGACATTTGTCAAAAATCCACTGCGGATGGCCTGCAGGGGAGTGATGTCTTCTTTTTTTGCCAGATTTTCTAGTTGCAGGTGGCTCTTTTTAGCCGTGAGCGATATGTAACCGATATAGATCAGGTATGCGGCGCCCAGGTATTTGATGATGTTGAAGATTAAAATGGACTTTGAGATGATGAGAGCGATGCCGGCAAGGCAGTAGAAAATATGTATGGCAATGCCCAAAGCGAATCCGATAGCTGTATATATGCCGGTGCGGCGGGAGTAAGTGAGGGAGTTTTTAAGCGCCATTAGGAAGTCCGGCCCCGGGCTAACGAGTGCCAGGGTGTGGAGTGTGATGATGGTGGCGAGGAGGGGGAGGGAGGACATGGATTGTCTACTTATCTTCTTTCTTATCCACGATTTCCCCCTCTACGGCTTCGCCTTCCACCGGTTCGGTCGGGATTTTCTTTTTGCCCGCTTCGTAGACTTTGACATCCGGGTCTTCCGCGGAATTGGAAGCGTTTGCGTCTGTTTCCGGTGCACCGTCCGTTCCCGGGGTGCCCGTTCCGTCGGCTCCTGTTGAGTCGGCTCCTGCGCCTGTTGTTCCAGCGGCTGGGCCGGCGGCCTGGTACATTGCCGCGCCAACCTTCTGGATTACTTCAGAGAGCTCGTCGTAGGCTTTCTTCAGGTCATCCTGCGACGCTTCCTTGTTTTCAAGCAGTTTCTTGAGAGCGTCGATCTTTTCCTGAACGGGTTTTTTGACATCGTCTTTTACTTTGTCTCCGGCGTCTTTCAATGTTCTTTCCGCCTGGAAGACAAGACTTTCCGCCTTATTGCGGGTCTCAATGGATTCTTTTTTCTTCAGATCTTCCGCGGCGTATTGTTCCGCTTCTTTTCTCATCTTTTCTATTTCGGCTTCAGACATGTTGGATGATCCGGTGATGGTGATGTGCTGTTGCTTGGCGGTGGCGCGATCTTTGGCGGTCACTTTAAGGATGCCGTTGGCATCAATGTCAAAAGTGACTTCCACCTGCGGTATGCCGCGCGGTGACGGAGGAATGCCGTCCAGGATAAATCGGCCCAGAGATTTGTTATCCACGCACATCGGGCGTTCGCCCTGCACAACATGGATTTCCACCGACGACTGGTTGTCCGCCGCCGTTGAAAATACCTGTGACTTGGTTGTTGGAATCGTGGAATTTCTTTCAATCAATTTGGTGGCGACTCCTCCAAGGGTTTCAATGCCGAGTGAAAGGGGAGTCACATCCAGCAGAATGATATCTTTGACATTTCCCTGCAGTACTCCGCCCTGAATGGCCGCACCAAGCGCAACGACTTCGTCCGGATTGATGCCGCGGTGCGGGTCTTTGCCGAATATTTCCTTAACCTTTGCCTGGATGGCCGGCATACGGGTTTGTCCTCCGACCAGAATCACTTCGTCAATGTCGCTGAAATAAATCTTGGCGTCTTCAACCGCTTTTTTGCATGGCAGAACCGTCTTTTCAATCAGGTCGGCGGTGAGGTCTTCCAACTTGGCGCGGGATAGTTTCACATTGAAATGTTTTGGCGCGCCCGTCTTATCCATGGCTATAAACGGCAGGCTGATTTCCGCCTCATGCATTGTTGAAAGCTCGATCTTTACTTTTTCCGCCTGGTCGCGCATCCGTTGGAGGGCGACGCGGTCGCCGCTTAAATCCATGCCGGTATCTTTTTTGATTTCGCTCAAAATCCATTCCACGATGACCTGGTCCATGTCGTCGCCTCCGAGTTGGGTGTTGCCGTTTGTGGATAATACTTCAAATACGCCTTCACCGAGTTCCAGAACGGAAATGTCAAAGGTTCCTCCGCCAAAGTCATATACAGCGATTTTCTTGTCTTTGCCTTTGTGCTTATCTATCCCGTAGGCAAGAGCTGCGGCGGTGGGCTCGTTGATGATCCTTTTAACATCCAGACCCGCAATGCGGCCGGCGTCTTTTGTGGACTGGCGTTGTGAATCGTTAAAATATGCCGGAACGGTTATTACCGCTTCCGTAACCGGTTCGCCAAGAAATGCTTCCGCGTCGGCCTTGAGTTTGGCCAAAACCATTGAAGAGATTTCTGCCGGGCGATGCTGTTTGCCGTTCAGCATTATTTCCGCTTCTCCGTTTTTGCCTTCAATCACTTTATAGGCAAGGCGCTTGGCGTCGCCCTGGACTTCGCTGAACATGCGTCCGATCAGGCGCTTTGCCGAGTAAATGGTATTTTCATTGTTGGTGACGGCTTGCGCCTTGGCTGTAATGCCAACCAGACGGTCTTCACCTTTTATTGCCACGATTGAAGGCGTGGTGCGGTGACCTTCCGCGTTTGGGATAACTACAGCTTCCGTTCCCTGCATTACCGCGACGCAGGAGTTTGTCGTGCCGAGGTCGATTCCGATGATTTTTGACATTTTATTTAGTAATTAATAAATAATAATTGTTATTGCCAAGTCCGCTTTTATGGAAGTTTTTATATTTTTTCCAGAATTTATCAAACTAGCACTCTAAATTATAGAGTGCTAAGAAATGGAGGTCAAGAGTTAAATTACCTCTACGGTTTAATTTGTCTGTTTGCCACTATCCGCCGGATCCGGCATTTCGCTTATGTCCCAGAAATCGGGGTCATTGGCGACATCGCTTCCTGATTCTTTGCAGGCTTCTCTATAAAAACGCGTCAGGTCCCATGACATCCCGGGGGTGTCCGGAGTTTTTCCCATGTCGACGGACGGGGTTTCCAATCGTGTATTCTCTTTTATCGATAATATAGGGAGTCTTGATTCGTCGAGTCCGGTTATCATTTTAACTTTGGCGGAAACAGTGTGAAATATCTCTCCAAGTTTCTGCATATTGTTGATTTGTGCTCTTGGTTCTTTTTTTCCTTCAGATGTTGATATTTCTCCGGAGCGTAATGTGCTTCCCGGGTTTTTTAATGGTTTGCGCATATGAGAAATGAGTTACAGTGGTATATAATATACTATTATATAGTTTTGTCAATAATATAATATTGAGATCAAACCCAGGCTCTCTGGAGGGCGGAGGCAAGGGATATGTGGGCCTGGCGTGGTTTCAATCCAAAGCTGATTTTTTTGTGTAAGGGGATTGTCGTGATATTGTTTTGCCGTATCATCTTTCAATCCAAGAAATATGCGCAAGAATCTTACCAATCCCGGACATTCGTTGCTTCGTTATGCTATCCGCGAAATCGTGGATGTTGCCCAGAAGCTCGGTGAAATCGACCCATCTTATAAATTCGTCTGGGAAAACATCGGTGATCCGATAGCGCAAAGCTGGAAAGTACCGCGTTTTGTAAAAGATATCCTGGTGGAAGAAATAAATACGGAAGGGGATAAAGTGTTCGGTTATTCCCATTCGCGAGGCCAACCTGCCGTTCGTAAGTGGATTGTTGAATATGTAAAACGATATGCGCCCGGTTCAACGCTTGATTATGAAAATGTGCTTATTACAAATGGCCTGGGGGCGGCCATTTCCGTGTTGTATGCGACGATGGGGAAAGGGACGCGCGTTCTTCAGCCCACGCCCACATATCCTTCACACGCTTCGTCGGAATCGTATATCGCGGGAGCCGACCCGGTAATGTACAATCTTGATCCTTCCAAAGGTTGGGAGCCGGATTTTGCAAATATGGAAGAGCAAATCGTTAAACATCCGGAAGTCGGGGCGTTGCTTGTGATTAATCCGAATAACCCTACGGGCGCCGTTTACGGCAAAGAGACTTTGGAGAAAATTGTAGCGCTGGCCGAAAAATATAAGTTGATGGTGATTTCGGACGAGGTTTATTTCCGCATGGTGTATAACGGGTATTCTCATGTTCAGATTATTGAAATCGCAGAGGGACGGGTTCCGTTGGTTGTGATGAGAGGTCTTTCAAAAGATGTCCCATGGCCCGGTTCGCGTTGCGGCTGGATTGAATTCCACGGGACTTCGCTTGATTCGGACTATCGTGAATACGCGGAATCGGTCAAAAAGAAAGTGCTGATGGAAGTTTGCGCCACTACTTTGCCGCAATTCGCGTTGCCAAAAATCTATGATCATCCGGAATTTGAAGGGTGGCTGGCGTCAAATAACAAGGAACTGGAAGCCAACGGCAATTACATCGCGGGGGTGCTTAACGGCACGCCGGGATTGAAAGTGAACCCGACAAATGGTGCGTTTTACATGATGCCGCTGTTTGATGCGGGGGTACTGAACGACAAACAAACTTTGCCGATTGCCAATGATGCCGCCCGCAAATATATTGAAGAGCAGGTATCTCAACCGGGGTTCCCTTTGGATAAGAGGTTTACATATTACCTGCTGGCGTCGCAGGGGATTGTGGTCGTGCCGGCGAGCGGGTTTTACAGCCCTTATTTCGGATTCCGTTTGACGACTTTGGATCGCAATCCGGAGCGCAGGAAAGATACCTACGCGAGGATGTCGAAGGCGGTCACGGACTATCTGGCGTCGGCTTAAGGAGGCTTGATCTCGCTTCCGGTTATGGGAGCGTAGATTTTTTCCTGTCAATTCAGGTATTGCCTGATTCCCCGTTTCCCACTTTAACGCGGGTTGGTTTTATGACCCTGTCGCCCAACATCCAGCCTTTTTCCAGTTCTTCAAGTACGATATCTTTTTCACCCGGCGCGGTCAGGAGCGCTTCATGGAGGCGCGGGTCGAATTTTTGTCCCTGCGCGTTGATGGCGGTGAGCCCTCTTCTCCCCAGTTCACCCGAGAGCTGGCGGTAAATCTGTTCAACGCCTTTGGCCCATTCGGCGTCTTTGGGGTCGTGTTTGAGCGCCCGTTCAAAATTATTCAGGGCGGGAAGGATTGATGAAACGAGTTCGGCGTTTGCGAATGATACGAAGGCGTTTTTTTCTTCTTCCGATCGTTTTTTGTAATTCTGCAGGTCGGCGAGGGCGCGCCTGGAAATATCCATCATTTCGTCCAGTTTGGCGCGGGTTTGTTCAAGTTCCGCTTGAATGCTTGCAAGAGCGTTGTCGTCCTGTTGAGCCGGTTGCCGGTCAGAGGGAGGTTGAGGGGTTGTGTCGTGCTGTTTGGTCATGCGTAAAAATCTAAAATTCTAAAAAAGTAAAAATCTAAAATTATTTTAGCATATCGGAGCCCGATGTTTGCAATAATCCCTTGATATAGGTTTTGGCACGGCGTTTAAGTATGTGCTTGCGGTGACGGCGCGACCCGTGTTATGATTAAGTCGTACCTACACCCCAGGTATAGGTAGTGGCATGAATATTTACCCCTTAAATACATTTTATGCAGATGGATCGGTATCATCAGAAAACGCTTATTAACCTGAAAAAAGCCCGCAGTCACATCGACAAAATCGTTTCAATGATTGAAAAAGGTGAGTACTGCATTGATGTGATGCAACAGAATCTGGCGGTGCTCGGATTGCTCAAGTCGGCGCATCATACGCTGATGGAAGGGCATTTGAACACCTGTTTCAAGAACGCGATGGCGACAAACAATGAAAGCAGAAAAAAGAAAATGATTGATGAAATTTTGAAAGTAACGGTATTGGCGAACAGGTAGTTGATGCGATTCTTAATTTTTTTTATGAATACAACGACAGTTAAAATTAAGGGCATGCACTGCAAGTCCTGTGAAGTCTTGATTCGTGAAAAACTTGAGGAAATCAAAGATGTTAAAAAGGCCGATGTCAGCTTAAAAAACCGTTCGGCCACTGTTTATTCAAAATATCCGCCGGACATTGAAAAGATTGAAAGCGCCGTAAGGGAGGCCGGATATCAGATTGGTGAAGATTTTGATCGTCATCTGGTAAGCAGAAATATTGCCGATTACAAGGATTTGGGGGTTGCCATTGCGGCGCTTGCTTTGCTATACGCGGCGGGTTCATGGTTGGGATTGTTCAACTTGAATTTTGCAGGCGTCGGGTCTTCCGAAGGTCTGGGAGTAATTTTTCTGGTTGGGATTACGGCCGGTTTTTCCACCTGCATGGCTCTTGTCGGAGGGCTTGTTCTGGGGGTTGCGGCCAGACACGCCGCAATACATCCGGAAGCCGGGGCGATGATGAAATTCAGGCCTCACTTGTTTTTTAATCTCGGGAGGATTGTGATTTTTTTCATATTTGGGGGAATAATCGGTTCTCTTGGCGGTATTTTTCGGCTTTCGGGGACATCGCTTGGTGTCTTGATGATTCTGGTCGGGGTTGTGATGCTTGTTCTTGGATTGAATCTTACCGGGATTTTTCCGCGTTTATCCGGGCTTTCGGTTGCTTTGCCAGGAACAATCGCGAAATTTTTTGGTATCACGAAAAAACAGGATAAAGAATACAGCCATTTGAACTCCTTTCTGCTGGGCGGCGCGACTTTTTTTCTGCCATGCGGTTTTACACAGGCGATGCAATTATATGCCGTCAGTACGGGTAATTTTCTTGCCGGGGCGTTGACGATGGGGGTTTTTGCTTTGGGTACCGCGCCCGGGCTTTTAGGAGTTGGTGGGCTTGCGTCCCTGGTTAAGGGAACTTTTGCCCGGATTTTTTATAAATTTGCGGGAGTGCTGGTGATTCTGTTTGCGCTTATCAATGTCGCGGGCGGATATAATCTTACCGGGTGGACATTTGGGCAGGGGAGCGCCGGTATTGACGCGACAAATGGCGGAAAGATTACGGGGTCGGGGGGAGTGTTGTCTGACGATGGAAAAGTCGGACAGACCAATGTAACTGTAGAAAACGGCGTTCAGGTCGCGCGGATGGAGCAGAATGCCAACGGATTTTTCCCGAATAGTTTTACGGTAAAAAGCGGGATGCCGGTAAAGTGGATCATCTACGCCACGGACCGGTATTCGTGTTCTTCCAGTCTGGTAGCGTCTAAACTCGGGGTCAGCCAGAGCCTGAAAATGGGCGAGAATGTTATTGAATTCACTCCCGATTCTTCCGGAGCGATCAAGTTCAGTTGCGGAATGGGCATGTACCCGGGTGAGTTTACGGTCATTTAACTATATAAAAGATGATGCAACAAAAAAATGGCGTAAAGCCGAAGGAGAAAGGTTCAATCGTAGTAAAAGAGGCATCTTCCATGTCGCGCTTTTCAATCCGCGGAATGCACTGCGCATCGTGCTCGTTGATTATTGAAAATGCTCTGGCGAAGACGGAAGGCGTAAAAGAGGCTCATGTAAATTTTGCGGCTGAAAAGGCTTCCGTATTATTTGACCGGTCTAAACTTTCGCAGGAAGGAATCCGGGAGATCATCAAAAAAGCCGGTTATGGAGCTGTTTTGCTGACCGATTCCAATGAGGGGGAAGAACGCGAATTGAAGCGGAAAGAGATTGACGCGTATTTTAGAAAATTCATAGCGGCGGCAGTTTTAAGTCTGCCGATGCTTTATTTTATGCTGGCGGATTTTATCCGCGGAGTTCCGGGGGCGGAATTCTTGATGCCATACATGGCGGTGTCGTCTTTTATACTTACTCTGCCGGTTCAGTTTGTGCTTGGGGCGGCTTTTTACAGGGGGATGTGGTCCGCTCTCAGGATGAAATCTTTTAACATGGACAGCCTGATCGCGATTGGGACTACTACCGCTTTTATTTACAGCAGTGTCAATTATATCGGCTATTTTGCGGCAAACAATTCTTTGATTGGGATTGGCGGAGAAAAAATCCCCGATCTTTATTTTGAAACAGCCGCTTTTCTGATTACTTTTGTTTTGATGGGGAAGTGGCTTGAAGCAAAGGCGAAAGGGAGCACTTCCGATGCGATCGGGAAGTTGATGGGATTGCGGGCAAAAACCGCCAGGATTGTACGGAATGGTGTTACAAGCGATATTCCCGTGGATGATGTGGTCAGTGGGGATATTATCCTGGTGCGTCCCGGAGAAAAAATTCCCGTGGACGGTGAGATTGTCAGCGGCTCATCCGCGGTGGATGAATCGATGGTGACCGGGGAAAGCATCCCGGTTGAAAAAGGAAAGGGAGATGGCGTTATTGGAGCGACAATAAACAAACTTGGTTCTTTTGAGTTTCGTGCGACGCGCGTTGGAGCGGAAACGACATTATCCCGAATCATTCGCCTGATAGAGGAAGCGCAGGGTTCAAAGGCCAGGATTCAGGCTTTTGCCGATCGTGTTGCGGCGTGGTTTGTTCCGGCTGTGATCGGTGCGGCCGTTATGACTTTTATTGTCTGGTATTTTGTTTTGGGGGCGACTCCGGGGTTTGCGATGATGGCGTTTACTTCTGTTATAGTGATCGCGTGTCCTTGCGCTTTGGGTTTGGCCACGCCCACGGCGATAATGGTTGGTACGGGCAAAGGAGCGGAAAACGGGATTTTAATAAAGGGAGGGGAACCCCTTGAGGCCGCCTGTAAAATCGGGGCGGTAATTTTTGATAAGACCGGGACTCTTACAAACGGCAAACCGGAGGTGACGGATGTCGTTTCCTTATCGGAAATGTCCAAAGATGAAGTTTTGACGATTGCCGCTTCTCTGGAAAAATTGTCCGAACATTCCCTTGCGGAGGCTATTTATTCGTACGCGAATGCCTTGAAACTTGAGTTAATGAAGGTGGCTTCGTTCAGGGCGGTTCCCGGGCATGGAGTGGCGGGGGTAATCCATGGAAAAAAGTATCTGTTTGGCAGTAAAAGAATGGTTTCTTCTTTGGGAGAAAAAGACGGTGCGAAAATGGAAAAACTTGTTTCTTCGCTTGAAAAGGACGGAAAGACTGTAATGGTTCTATCCGACGGCAAGAACATATTGGGGCTTATAGCCGCCGCCGACCGTGTTAAAGAGACATCCAAAACCGCTATCCGAAAACTGGAAAAGATGGGACTGGAAATTTTCATGGTTACCGGTGACAACGCCAGAACGGCGGCTGCGATAGCCGAACAGCTTGGAATCAAAAATGTCATGGCGGAGGTGTTGCCGGAAGACAAGGCCGGTAAAGTCAAAGAACTTCAGGCAAGAGGATTGAAGGTGGCGATGGTCGGTGACGGGATTAACGACGCGCCTGCGCTCGCGCAGGCCGATCTTGGGATTGCGATGGGGTCCGGGACGGATGTCGCGATGGAAACCGGTGGGATTGTGATCATCAGTAATGACCTGAATGATGTGGAAACCGCGTTACGGCTTTCCAGAGAGACAATCGGCAAGGTTAGGCAAAACATGTTTTTTGCCCTGTTTTACAATGTTATCGGAATACCGGTCGCGGCAAGGGTGTTTGCCGGGATTGGGATTGTCTTGAAGCCGGAGCTTGCCGGTTTGGCGATGGCGTTGAGTTCCGTTTCTGTAGTTACAAATTCGCTTTCTCTGCGTTTTTTCAGGCCCGGTAAAATTAACTATATTTCAATATTGGCGCCATTGGTTATGGCGGTGTTTTTTACTTTATTGTTTTGGCAGATGGCTGTTTTAAGCGCGCCGCCTTTGAAGTGAGCATGTTACTTTCCCAGAAGTTTTTTTACTTCTTCAATGATGCAGGTGTTGAAGACATAATCCATGCGGGTCGGGCCGAGTATGCCAAAAAAGCCGGTGAATCCGTCCACTGTGTATTTTGTCACCATCAGTCCGCAACTCTGGATCTGCTCAAGGATGCTTTCTTTGCCGATGAACGACTTTACGGAATCGTCAACATCCAAAGACTTTAGGAGGTTCACAAAGCGGTCGTGCCGTTCCAGCAGTTCCACAACCTGACTTGCGCGCACGGAATCGGAAAGGAATTCCGGCTGGCGCAATACATTTGCCAGTCCAAGGTAGAAGGTATGCGGGTTGTCCGGAAGCGTCGCGAAGCTGACATTTTCCGTTGAGCGCGCCATCAGTTCCACTGCGTCGTAGATTTTTTCTTTAACTTTTTGTACGGTGTATTCGCGTTTTACATGCTGTAATACCGTCAGCGCTTTTTTGCGGGCTTCCTCGTAATTGGCCATCTTATCCAGAAAAAGCCGGTATCCCAGGTCGGTAGGGACTCGGCCGGCGGAGGTGTGCGGCTGGTAGATCAGGCCTTCGTTTTCAAGCTCGGCCATGTCGTTTCTGATTGTGGCTGGGCTTACATTAAATTTGTAGCTGACGATAATCGTCTGCGATCCAACCGGTTCAGCGGTGGAAATGAAATGTTTGATGATTGCCTTTAAGACATCGTGCTTGCGGTCCAAGATATTTAATTAAAAATTAGTGGTTGGTAATTGCGGTGTTTTGCTTTGCAAAAGTTTTATTGATAGGCACACTTGCTTCGCTTGTTTGTATTGGCAATGAGGATTATATAGTGCTAATCCTTTGTTGGCAAAAACGCATTATGTTTTTTCAGACTTGGGCGGAGTTATATATGGCCAAAATTTTTATCTTGTGTCAACAGTGAAAACCTTGACAAGGTGCGTATATGTGTATTAATTAGCAACCTTTAACATGCAAAAATGCCAATAAATACTCCACCTGAACATGATGAAGATGTTGATGCGATTAAGCAAAGGCTGGTGCAGATTGTTGCCGAAGAATTCAATTGTTTTGGTAAAACAGGGCAGACTATTCCGGACAGGGAAATTGTGCGGAGGCTGGGGGATTCAACCTTTGGCTGTCCTGACATGCTTTCTCTTAGAATAATCGGTAGCATTCAACAATGGGATGATTTTAATAAACAAATGATGGAGGAAGCTGGCCTGGCCTTAAGATCCGGACATGTTTTGCGAGTTCGTACGGGGTATGATCAATTACCTGAATTTCCCCTTCTGGTTCTGGATTTTCTGAAAGAAGAATTAACGGGGTTGGTTAAAAAAAGGGTGAGAAGTCTTCGGCAGATTGGATTGGTTAATCCGAATCTTCCTCAGCACGAGGTGGATGTGATGGAACTGATAAAAGCCATCAGAATGGCGTGAATTTCAGGACATTATGATTAAACTACCGAATGAAAGAAAATGAATCGTTTTTGAGGCGGAGGGGAGAACCGGATCCGGGAATAACCGCTTCAGACGCAGTCCGACGCCCTTCAAGGGTTGATGAAACCAGGAGGGAATTTCTGGTAAAGGCCGGATTGATAATTGGCTCATTGGCGGTGGGGATGGTGTTGCCTGCATATTGTTCCCGATCCGATAAAAAGCAAAAGCCCGATCGTGCCAAAAATAATCTGGAGAAAATGTTTGATGCGGAGCCTGTTATTGAAAGGGCTCAGGTTAGGGAAATTTATGATAAAGGCTTAACGCTGGTTTTTGAAAAATTGGGCCTATCTTTTGCCCCGCCAGCGGTTTTGCTGCAGTTAAAAGAATTCCGCGAAAAACGGGTAAAATGGATCGATTTTGAGGAATTTTCAGGCAATAAACTTGTGTCCGGCGGAGGTCATATGGCAATTATTCCTCCGGGCAATTCCAGATTGGAAAGCCAGTATTTTATTGCCGGGATGGAGGCCGAACCGGAGCCGACGGTGTTGATCAGGCCTCACAAGATTTCAGCGGAATTTGCCGGATTGAACGGCATCCATGAAATAAGGCACCTTTATGATATTGTGACCGGTGTAGAGCCGAAAGATCCGACTGATGAGCAGTATTTTGCCGGCGAAGTCCGGGCCTGGGAGTCTCAGATAGCGGCGGCGGATTTGCTGACCGATGGAGCGTTTTCAAAAGGTATCGGCATTATGTATTCGAAATACGGGGATGAGTTGATTGATCATGTTTTCGGCGGAGACGGGGATCCGGTCCTTCAGTCCGTCAGGGAATATCTTGATAATCTGATCACAAAGGAAAAGGCTGGGAAGATTGAGCGCACTCTGCGTGACGCCATGTATGCAATGGGTATCTGTTTTTATCCTTTGGATAGGGGCATTGCGGACAAAAATGAGCGTAGCGCTAAAAAGATGGAAGTTTACAAGCTGTTTCATAATACCTACGCCAAAGGGCTGGAACGATGAAAACTGATAAGCTAAAAGCTATAAGTTAGCGGTGTCAGGTGGGAAGTTTTAGACCGGAAGCGGGATTCCTGAAGGGTTGTCATTTTTCAGGGAATCAGCCCAGGCTTTTTCGCATGAGGGCGGCTTCAACCAGCTCGCGTGAAAAATCCTGTTTCAGTTCTTTTTTGAATGCGATCGTTGAGGTCAGGTTTCTGTGGATGAAATGGTTTGGTTTGGAAGGGCCGATTTCGATTTTCAGAATTTCCGCGGCGAGGCGGACATCTTCTTTTATTTTTTTTGCCCAGTCATGTTTGCGCGCGAGTTTTTCCAGATTTTCCTGGTTCAGATATTTGCCGGCGTGCTGAAGTTCGTCTCGCAAAGTGAAAAAATGTTTTTCAATCAGTGGTAGGAGGCCTTGTTTTTGGGCTTGGGCGAGCCCGCGGCCGGTGGCGATGAACTCCGGCGGGATGCCGAGGCTGTACCAGGCTCCTGTGAAAGAAATGGCTCGGGGAAGTTTGGTTTTGCCGACGCCGCGGTTATAGCCAAAGAGGCCGATGTGTTGCATGCGCTCGCGGCGGCGCGGTATGAATGCGGCCATTTCATTGATGGCGTCGGACGCCTGTTCAATGATTGGACGATAGAGGTCTTCGAATATTTTGGATGTTTTTTTTAGTCCGGCAAATTCCTTGTCGTTGAAGATTGGGGCGACGGGTTTTGCCAGATGCTTTTTCATGTAGGCAATCGTTTTTTTGACCTGTGGTAGCGGATAATCGTACCTGAATGCCGACTGCACCGTGACTGTTTTTACACCTTCATACTGGTGCAGGATGTTTTCAATGTTTTCTGGATTTACTCCACCGCGGAATGGGAGAGATCCGGTACCGATAATGGGGTAAACGGGGATTTTATGAGCGGCGCCGACTCGGTAGAATTCGCGCAAGGCCATGCGGGAAGCCAGTACGCAAGGTACGAATCCGGCGTTAAGCGCGGGGTCGGAGCGGGCGATGAATGGCCGTAAATAGGCCGGTTTTTTCCCGAAGTGCTTGATGTGCAGTTTGATGTAGGATTCCAACAATGCGGCGCAGCCGGTCAGGTCGTCCACGCTTTCAAAAAGCGGAATGATGTGGATGTAGCCGCCTTTATTCATAACGCTCACTTCGGGGAAACCCCTCGTTCGCGCTCGCGCCGTGCGCGTGTAATTGGCTGTGGAGACGGCCTGTTTGCTTTCACTTGATGTGTTGCCAAATATCTCTTCCTGGAGGCGCGCCGTTTTTTGGAATGTCTCCTGGATATGGATCAGCTGATCCGCTCTTTTTGTCATCGGCAGGATGAATTCAAATACCGGCGGACTTTTAAGTTTGAGCGATTTTGTGAATTCCGCGGCGGAAAGGACGCTCATGTAGGCGCGCGCCAGCTTGAAAGTCTTTTCTTCCCAGATGTTCGGAATGCGCAGGGTGATGAAGATGTCGCGGCCGAGCTGTTTTTTGCGGAAGAAATCCAGGTATCGTCCCATCAGTTTTTCGATGATCGATTCGTCCGCGAATTTGCCTTCCCAGTCCCACATGTATTCGTCGCAACCGACATCGCTGAAATTCCGGTACATCTCGTCCGTTTCCGCCTGGCTGGAAATAAAGGCCTCGTCATGCCAAAAAGGCACCCCCGCGTTATCGGGATGCTGGGTGGCCATCACCGTTGGGATCAGGCGCGATTTTTGAGGTATGAACATGGCAGGATATTATCTTTTTTATCATATTAAGTAAAAATTAAATATTGCCTGATTCTTATTTCATAAGAGGAGGGGGTTGACATAATTCAATTTTGGTATAATCTCATATAAGATATATTAAATTTATTATGACTGAATCATTAAAAATTACGGATGTAAGCCAAGGAATCCAGGATTTTAAGGTACAAGCGAAGAATGTCATAAATAAATTTATTGAGGTTTCCGGTGATGGAAAAACTGAGATATCGGCAATACAAGAAGTTGAGTTGATGTCTCTCGTCGGTAATCTTGCCGATGAATATGAAAAGTTGATTTTGGCATTGCAGGGGAGTAATCCCGCAGAATTGACCGATGAAAACATGGTCGCTTTCTGGGAAGCATTATTTGACATGAACTTAATAAAAAGACTGCCTGCCGGCGGAGACTTGGAAAAAAACCTGGAAATGTTTAAGAGAATTTCCACGGAGAGGATCAGTAATTTCTTTGGTGAATATCAGATGGAGACAATAGGGATTGATGATAGAATGGCCATTACTCCCAATGGCGGGGCTAAAATGGTTTTGGATATAGTGCTGTTGGATGACGGCGGAAATAAATTTGACGGGCTTGATTTGCCCAGGACAATTTTTACAACCCATAAAGAAAACGGTGGTATTTTTGTTACTTTGAATGCGGAGGATTTGCCAAAATTGTTAGCCAAAGGTGGGCGGGTAGCTAGTGAACAGGCCGGCACGAATATACAGACGAGAGATATTATGGACAGGAACAAGAATTAACGGGGTTAACGCTTTGAGCCGATGTAGTCCTGCATAACCGGGGTCTGGACGGAGGCTATGAGGAGCCTTTCAGGGCAAGATCCCTTAGAAAGCTTGAAACCGAAGTATAGCCTTTTTGAAGCGCTTTTTTTTCAATGAGTTTTTTATCTTCGGCGCTTATGCGGAAACGGATTATTTCGTCCTGCTGTTTGATATATTTCTTTTCCGCCAGAATGAGATTTGGCAGGTCGATAAGTAATACCGGGATGTCGGAGTTTAGGAATTCCTGCCTGATGTTTGCCGCTTCACATTGAACAAATGTGGTTTTCTTACCCACTTTTTTAAGTGTGTAGAAATATTTTGTGTTATTGATTGTGATGTAGTGCTTTATTGGCGGGGTCATTGGAGGGTTATGGTTTGTGAAGATTGTTTGCGATTACAATTTTCTTAGCGAGTTCCTTGTAGAACTCTTTACAGTCGTTGTTATGTATGGGGATGATAAGATCTTGTGCGAGTTTCTTGTGCTTAAATTTATTGTGGCTTCCCTTAGCGGTTATTTTGAGAAAACCCAGGTGTGTTAGGACTTTTTCAAGCTGCCGGTAGTGCAGGCTTTTTGGATTTGTAAGGAACCTTTCGGTAAGTTTTCTTATTCGCGACATTTTTCTGGTGTAGTCACATTATATTCTTTTGTAGCTATGCGGTCAAGCGGTGTGAGATGATGGATATTCCCGGTATTGTTGAAAATGCGAGATGGTCATTGTATTCCGATGCAATTAAATATTTCTAAACGATTCATAAAAAAGAGCCCCTTTTTATGGGGGCTCTTTCTTGTTTTGTGATGTAAGTCTGTGCTTGTTATGTGTTTAGATTACTTCCGGGTAGATTGTTATATGTATTTAACGAGGCTGTTTTATTTTCCGTCCATCTAAGATAAAACTTGATTTTTTCCCAAAGGCCGGGGTTTGTTTCTTCCAGAGCTTTGTGCTCCTCTTCCATCCGGATGGATTCCTGAATCTGCGTTTGGGCATATTGTTCCTGTTGTCTCATGACATCCTCCCCGAATGAGGCCATGAGATTAAATATTTCCTGCAGGATGCCGGTTTTCGTTGCCGTCACCTCTGAAATTGGTGTCGGGTCAGAGAGGAGTTCCGCCTGGCCCGGGGTTGCATTGTCATTGTCTGCAAGCACGCTCATGGCGGCTGTACTGAATATTTCCAGTGAGTCGCTCATTCCTGCCTCTGTTGCAAAAATTTCAGGATCTTTCAAATTTGGTGCTTCCATATAAGTAATTTATTAATAAGGAATGTGATTGTATTATATTTCAATACTCTTGTCAAGTATATTTAATATTAATACCTTTGTGTTGCAATAAAAGAGCCCCTTTTTAAGGAAGCTCTTTATGGAATCACGGTGGTTTTTGAAAGCCATTTTTTTATGTAGACCTTTGCCCTGGCATTCCAAAGTGTAATGGAATTGTTGGGTCGTCAACATCGGGTACCAAGGTGGGCTGGGGCGCCGATTACATCTTGCTCGCCACCAGTCTTGCCATGTCGACCGCGCGGCAGGAATAGCCCCATTCGTTGTCGTACCAGGCGACGACTTTGACCATGTTGCCGTCCAGGACCATCGTGGAGAGCGCGTCAACGATGCAGGAGTGCGAATTGCCTTTGTAGTCTATTGAAACGAGCGGCAGTTCGCTATAGAGCATCACATTTTTTAATGGGCCTTCGGCGGCGGTTTTAAGCATGGCGTTGACCTCTTCCGCTGTCGTGGATTTTTCCACATCGCATACGAAGTCAATCAAAGAGACAGTCGGGGTTGGGACGCGTACCGCGAAGCCGTTCAGTTTGCCTTTTAATTCCGGGATGACTTCTCCCACTGCCACGGCGGCTCCGGTAGTTGTCGGAATCATGGAGAGCGCGGCGGCTCGGGCGCGGCGCAGGTCTTTGTGCGGTAAATCAAGAATGTTCTGGTCGTTGGTGTAGGCGTGGATTGTTGTCATCAGGCCTTTCTTGATTTTAAGATTGTCATGAAGGACTTTTACCATCGGGGCCATGCCGTTTGTCGTGCATGAAGCGTTGGAAATGACATTGTGTTTGGCGGGGTCGTATTTTTCCTCGTTTACGCCCATGCAGAATGTGCCATCCACTCCTTTGGCTGGTGCCGTGATGATGACTTTTTTTGCTCCGGCCTCAAGATGTTTGGATGCTCCGGCCATGTCGGTGAAAACTCCGCTGGATTCAAGCACGATGTCTATGCCGAGGTCTTTCCATGGGATTTTATTCGGTTCGCGTTCCTGGAAGTATTTGATTTTTTTGCCGTTTACGATGATTGAGTCAGGGGATTCTACTTTTACATCGGCGTCAAAAATTCCGTAGTTTGAGTCATATTTCAGCAAATGAGCCATCGTTTTGTTTTCCGTTGGATTGTTAATGGCCACAATCTCGATATTCGGGTCATTTTGGGCTATGCGGAACATCAGCCTGCCGATGCGTCCAAACCCGTTGATGGCAACTTTTGCTTTCATAAAGTGTGGTTAATGTTAAAATTTCCGGCGGTAGTATAACGGACTGATTATGCGTGTTCAACCTTTGAGGTCGGTGGCGGAAATATTAAAAGGTGGCGGAGTGATTCTTCACGCAACAGAAACCTGCTACGGGCTGGCGGCGGATATTTTTAACGAAAATGCTGTCGGAAAAATCTATTCCTTAAAAAAAATGCGGAAAGACAAGCCGGTCAGCATCATGGTCCGCAATCTTGCGGAAGCGCGCAAATACGCGAATTTCAACAAAACGGCGCTTTTGCTGGCGCGCCAATATTGGCCCGGGCCTCTAACTCTGGTTTTACCGCGAAAAAAGTCTCTGCCCGCATTTTTGAATCGCGGACATGATACGGTTGGAATCCGTTATCCGGATTCTAAGGTTTCCCAGGCTCTGATTAAGGCAAACGGCGGGCCGCTTGTGACAACCAGCGCCAATCTTAGCGGAAAGAAGGAAGTTTATAAGGTGGCGGACTATCTTGCACAAATACAAATTTTACGGATTAAACCGGATCTGGTTCTTGATGACGGTCTGATCTCAAAAAATCCTCCATCAACAATCATCGGTTTTGAAAAAGATGGGCTCAAATTATTCAGGGACGGCGGACTCTGGAATGAAATCGGAAAAAATATGGTAAGTTGCCGATTTGAGGCCGCTGAAGAGGCCTTGCCGGTTCAAGTGCCGAAATGAATTGACGGGGGTTTGCCGGAACGCTTCAACGATTTGCGCTTACTGTTGGTATAAACTGTCGCGGCCTATTATATAAACAGTTTTACCAGTCCCGGCAGTTGGGTCGCGGTTTCAACGGTCAAGCTTACGATTATCGCCGCGCCAACAACGCCCAAAAAGATCAATAGAATTGATTTCCAGTAAGGAATGTTGAAGAGATAGGCGATCAATGCGCCGGTCCAGGCTCCGGTGCCGGGGAGTGGGATTGCGATGAAAATAATCAGAAAGATGGCTCCCGCTTCAGCGAATTTCTTTGAGTGTTTCGCGCGGGTTTTTTCAAAAAGTCTTGTCATGACGCGGTTGAACCAACCGGAGTGTTTCATCAGAAATTTGGATACCGGATCCAGGAATTTCATGATGAAGAAAATCGGCAGCATATTCCCGATAATCGCCCAGAAAAAACTTGCTTCCATTGTCAGTCCCAGCAGTTTGCCGACCGGAATCGCCCCGCGGAGTTCAAGAACCGGGATGGCGGATACGACGACTACGATTAGTTCGGCCGGGAGTTGCATGGAGTTATTATAATGATTATCACCGAATTATATACTTGACACAATGATATTATAATGTATAATGCGTTACTAGATCATAATTTGACCGGAATGCGCGATAGTAATATTCCAGAAAACAGGAGCATTGTCTTGGTTCAACAGGATACGGCTCTTGCTGAACAACCATATGACATCAGTGGGTCAAGCGATGTGATGCGGCTTGCCGTACAGCGTATTGAACAAAGGAAAAAGCTGCAGCCCCAGGACAGGGAGACTCTCCAAAAGGAGGCTGATCAATCTTATAGAAAACAACAGCAGGAATATACCAACCTGATGTTGGCATCGCATACAGAGGTTAAGGAATTCTCCCGAGACCCAAAAACATTTGCCCAATTTGCCGTAAGGTATATTTATGACAATAGGGAAGAGGTTATCCAGCGTGTTTTAAATGAGTTGGGCGGTTCGGGAATTGGTGAGTTTACCCTGGAACAGGGGGCGGCGTTTGTGATGAGTAAGATAATTTATCCCGCGATAAAAGATAAGGTTGTATTTAAGGGTGCTGACAAGTGGGATCCGGCTTTGGTAGCTTCGGATTCGTCAAGTTATGGGTTGTTCATAAGAAATGCTTTAGCCGTTTTTATTAAAGATCTGGGGCTGTTATATGCAAAGGCTTATTGGAGAGAACAATTTGAAAGGTTGGAACCGGGAGTTATCTATTCATATCTAGAAATTGCTGAGGATGGTGTGTCTTTAGACAGAATGATGTCATTGTTAACTCATAGGATTTGGGATTATGGAATCATGAGTTGTAATGGTGAAATTACTACTTACAACGGCGATACGGAAATGTCGGATGTTTTCAAAAAATTGAAAATCGGTCGTTATCCCGAGTCGGTGGTTGATAATGCCGGTTATTATATTTTTGAGGCCATCAAGAGGATTGATTGTCCGAACATGCAGTACAGCATGAATGATAATGTAATAAATAATGATTTTATCATATCCATAGTGCAGATGCTAAGCGGGATAAGGTTCCCGGAAAAACCGTCTTTACCGCAAAAAAGTGAAATCAAAGATAATGAAGCAAATGCTTCCGTTTCTCTGCCTTCCCTTGAAAAACTGGGCGCGGTAAAGAGCCAGTTGCAGATTCTGATGATCCGTCTGGGGATTAACCGTAAATATTACGAAGTGTTGCCAAATGATGGCGACGGTAAGGCAGGCAAAGAGGCTAATAACGGCAAAGGCAAAAGCGTTGCACTACCAGCTGAGCGGATGTTTTTTGATGAAATGGCCCGTACGGTGTTTGGCGATGATAAAGGGGGCTCGTCGGTCTTTGATGCGCTTAAGGGATACGGGGAGACTTCTTCTTTGGGATTATGGTCTGAAACCAAGGCGTCTTTACGAAGAAAATACAACTCTGAACCGATTGCGCAGGAAGTGACGGAACTTTATCAAATGGCTCAATTTTTATACAACATCCAGACTGTGGGAAAGATTTATATGGAATGCGGGGAGTCGAGACAAAAATACTATGGGGAGATTTTGATGGAGGTAGGGAAAATATATACCGAACGCCTGGTTGAAATGGCCGTTAATCTTGAAGTTAAGCTTAGGGTTGGCGACTTCAAAACCGGCGAAATCGGCAAAACAATGTCCGGCCTGGCGGGATTGCTTGATAGCAGTCAGTTAAGTAGTGCAATTGAAGCCGCTATCCAGGTTGAGACCGGTTTGAAGGCGGGAGAGGAAGCAAATTCTGTTTTGACGAATAAAGGCCAGTTGGCTTCTTTTGATCAAAGGCTTGCGGAAGGAAACGGGAATAAATAGGAAATTGCCGGGTACTGATTGGTTAAATTGTGCCCCTTGAGCTATTTTTTTGTTTTTGCGAATTTTTAATAGTCAATTTCTCTTTTGTGTGGGGCGCGCGAAGCGCGCCTGGTATAAAAATATTATGCAATATCGACCCTTGCCCGCAATACTTTTAGGAATAAGGTCTTTTGATTATGGTAAAGCCAAAACGGGGGGTTGACGAGTAGTGACTGACTAAAAAAATAGTACCAACGGCGTGTATTAAATTGACAATTTTGCACTCAAGCCTTAACTTAAGGGGGTAAATTCGGTATAAAAAAGTTATACATAGTTCGTATACAACTTTTGAACAGCTTTTGCACTTTGGAAAAGGAACAACCTCAAAATAAGGTCTTCAATCATCTGCCGGTAATGCCGGAAGAAATTTTGTCAAACCTGGAGCTCGGCAAAAAAAGGGTGGTGGTTGATTGTACTCTCGGACTTGGCGGCCATGCCAAAATGATGCTGGAAAAAATGCCAAAGTCCGGCAAGTTGATTGCTTTTGAACTGGACTCTGAAAATCTGAAGAAAGCCAAACAAAAGTTGAGGGCGTTTAAGGATCAGGTAACCTTTATTAACGCCAACTTCAGCACCCTTACGGAACAGTTGTCCAAAACCCGCTTGAAAGGGGTTGATGCGGTGCTTTTTGATTTGGGCCTTTCGTCAGTTCATGTCGATGATCCGGAAAAAGGATTTTCTTTCATGAGTGAGGGGCCTCTGGATATGAGGTTTGACCGTAAACAGGTATTAACCGCGGCGGAAGTCGTAAACAAGTATTCTGAAAAAACGCTGATATCGATTTTCAAAGAGTATGGAGAAGAGAAGAAAGCCAGAAAAATCGCGCTGGAAATTGTCAGAATAAGGAAAAGGAAGCCTTTTAAGACGACTTCACAGCTGGCGGATATGATTGAAAAACTGCTTGGCAGACAGGGGAGAATCCACCCCGCGACAAGGGTTTTTCAGGCGCTTAGGATAGAAGTGAACGATGAGCTTGAAAATCTGCGCTCCGCGCTTGGGCAAGCGGTTGAACTGCTCCGTCCAAAAGGCAGAATCGCGGTTATTTCTTACCATTCTCTGGAAGACAGGATCGTGAAAAGATTTTTCCGTGAACTTTGCCTCGATTATGTTAACGAGCCCGGAGAAATGACAACAACCAAACTCGAACCGAAATTGAAAATCATCACAAGAAAGCCGCTTGTGCCCGGAGAAAAGGAATTGAGGGAAAATCCACGGAGCAGAAGCGCGAAGTTGAGGGTGGCGGAAAGACTTTGATTATAGGTCGCGTCAGTTCGGCCGATATTAACTTTAATTGAATGCCCATTTATATAGCCAGAAGTCCATATAGAGCTCATTCCGGTTCGCGGGTTAAAATCGGTTTCCCTAATTTTTCAAGATTGTTTGGGGCGGCCAGTCGTAGAACAGCCAGGCGTTCGTTGGCATTGCCGACTGTTGGAATGTCCTCCGGAGGGGTACGGCGAAGGCCGGAGGTACGGTCTTCCGGCGAAAGCATGGGGGCGAATGTGGCCGGTTCCTTCAAAAGGATAAGAGAAGCCACGATGAGATTTGAGTTCGGGCCTTCCATGGCCATAGGGGGATTGATGGTGGTGGCGGTCCTGTTCATGCTTTTATACCTTGCTCATTTTAACCAGGTGGCTACCAAAGGATATGATTTAAGGAGGCTGGAAGCCGATCGGCAACAGCTTTTGAACCAGTATGACATTAAAAACATGAAACTGGCGGAGGTAAAATCTTTGTCTACGATTATCGCGAGCGACAAGATTGTCGGGATGAGGAGGCCTGCGGAAATTACATATGTAAGGGGAAATACCGCTTTGGCCAGCAGATAACAACAATTAACGATTTATTAGGCTTAGGGTGAAAAGGAGGCGGGCTTGCCTCCTTTTTGTTTGTGTAAACGATTGCACGCAAGAGCTCCGTCGCGGTAAACGGCCGGATGCATGGATACAACTATGTTTTACGGATTACAGACGGCCGGTTGAGAAGGCGCCGCGGTGGTGCTGTCAATCAGCGTGTAGGTAAGGACTGCCGAATAGTCTCCGGATGGTTGTCCGCTTGGTACAGCCAGGTAGAAATTAACATTTTGTTTGAATGTGCTCTGCCTGCCGCCGGGGGTTACGACACCGCCAATCATCAGATCAACCGCGACCGGGGTGCCGGCGGTCGTAAAGGTACTCCCGGTTCCCAGATTGCTTCCGCAAGTCGTAAATGTTGCCGCCTGCTGTAATGCTCCGCCCGTGCGGTTAACATTGGCGTCCTGGTAAGCAACGATGTCCTGAGGTGTCTTATCTGGACCTTCGTATTCGACTCCGTAAGTCGTGGTCCCGCCTGTATCGGATCCTGTTGTTACCACATAAAAATTCTGGAGTGGCAGATATTTTCCGGATCCGTTGTTGAATCCGGAGGCTGATACCTGTAACTGGAGGTTAAATCCTCCCGAACCGCGCAAGTCTGAGACGGTAACGACATCGTTAACATCAAGTTCGTAGTTTGCGTCATTTTTGCTGTAAGTGGATGCCGGGGATGCAAAAGACCCGAATATAAAATCGTCCGGTACGGAAAGGGTTAGTGCGCCGGTTCCTGCGATTGAAAGTTCAAGACATTGTTCGTCCGCACCCGGTGTGCATGCGCCTTTTACGCTTGCAATAAGGGAAAAAGTCGCGATTAAAGCAAATACGACGGTTAGCGTCGCGGTAATACGGAAATGAAGCTTCCCGTGTGTGGTTTTGGTCTTATTTTGCGGGGTTCCCGACTCCTTTTTCATATCTATGGTATTATACCTCATTTTCATTATTTGTACAAACATGTTTTTGGGATTAAGCTTTGATGTCAGAGCATATCCGTTAATCAATTGTAATGAGTTCAATTCCC
>Ga0209668_10000165_pt1 | contig 27671 bp, 25 predicted proteins | sample FrelakmetPLP11PL_FD_187150 | JGI IMG/M metagenome (GOLD analysis project Ga0209668, IMG submission 187150) | Freshwater lake sediment microbial communities from the University of Notre Dame, USA, for methane emissions studies - PLP11 PL (SPAdes)... | ecosystem: Environmental > Aquatic >...
ACCAAAACGCTTGTGCTTGTTTAAACCATTTGAATATCCTATGTATTACACAGAGGGTTGGTTAAAACAAGCACAAGCGTTTTGGTTACATACTGAGATTTCTATGCAAGGAGATATAAAGGATTGGAATGAACATCTTCTTCATTCTGAAAGACACGTAGTAGGAAATATTTTATTAGGCTTTGCTCAAACTGAATGTGCTGTTTCTGATTATTGGACAGGAATGGTTTCAAAATGGTTTCCTAAACACGAGATAAAGCAGATGGCACTAATGTTTGGTTCACAGGAAACAATACACGCAACTGCATACTCTTACCTAAATGAAACGTTAGGATTAGATGACTTTGCAGCATTTATGCATGAACCTACTACTTCTGCTAAATTTGAATTTTTACTTGAGACAAAATCAGAGTATACTCACGAAGATCTATATAAATCATCAGATGCTAGAAAAGACGTTGCTAAATCATTAGCAATATTTTCTGCATTTGCTGAAGGAGTTTCTCTCTATTCATCCTTTGCTGTTTTATACTCATTCCAAATGAGAAATTTACTTAAGGGAATTGGTCAGCAGATGAAATGGTCAGTTAGAGACGAATCTTTGCATTCTAAAATGGGTTGTCAACTATTTAGACACATGTGCGAAGAGTATCCTGAATTGAAAGATACAGTTCAATCAAGTGTCGAAGAGGCTGCAACATTAATGGTAGACATGGAACTCAATTTTATTGATAAGATTTTTGAAACTGGAGATCTTGCTAATCTAAATGCAGATGATCTAAAGGAGTTTATCAAAAAAAGAGCAAATGAGAAACTAAATGAGCTAGGCTATGAATCGATATTTCAATACGACAAAGAGATGGCAGCTAACTTAGATTGGTTTTATCATCTTACTGGTGGAACTACCCATACTGATTTCTTTGCAATTCGACCGACTGATTATTCAAAAGCAGGCGAGAATGAGAATTGGGATGAAGACGAACTTTTTAGTTAATTTACGAAAATTACAATATAATGGAAGAAAAAGAAATGAATCACGGAGCCGAGTTTAATTGGGAAGTCGGAGTACACTTTCCAGTTTGGGCAAACACAGACGTTTATGTAAAAACTGTCTCTAAAGGTTATCTCCTTGCTGGAGAAACACCAAAGGATGCTTATTGGAGAGTATCAACAACTGTTGCAAAACGGTTAAGAAAACCTGAAATGGCTTCTAAATTCTTTGACTATATCTGGAAAGGATATCTTAACCTAGCAACTCCAGTATTTTCAAATACTGGCACAGAACGTGGCCTTCCTATTTCATGTTTTGGAATTGATGTAGCCGATTCAATTGCAGATATTGGAGGAAAGAACCTAGAGATGATGCTCCTTGCAAAACACGGCGGAGGCGTAGGTATTGGAATAAACCAAGTTAGACCAGCTGGCTCTAGAATTTCTCAAAACGGTACATCAGATGGAGTAGTTCCATTTTGTAAAATATATGATTCTTCAGTTCTTGCAACAAATCAAGGATCCGTTCGTCGTGGTGCCGCATCTGTCAACCTAGATATTGAACATGGAGACTTTTGGGAATGGTTAGAAATTCGTGAACCTAAAGGCGACATAAATAGACAGTGTCTTAACCTACACCAATGCGTAGTTATCTCAGATGACTTTATGCATAAGCTTGACCAAGGAGATAAAGATGCACGTAAGAGATGGACTGCAGTTCTACGAAAGCGTAAATCTACTGGCGAGCCATATATTATGTATAAAGGTAATATTAATCGTCAAAATCCAGAGGCATACAAGAAGAATGGATTAAAAGTATACATGACGAATATCTGTAGTGAAATTACTCTGCATACTGATGAGAATCATTCATTTGTGTGTTGCCTTTCTTCACTAAACCTTGCAAAATATGATGAGTGGAAAGATACTGATCTAATTTACACAGCTACTTGGTTTCTGGATGGAGTACTTGAAGAATTTGTACATCGCGCAAAATACATGCGTGGATTTGAAAATTCAGTACGATCTGCAGAAAAAGGAAGAGCGCTTGGGCTCGGAGTTCTTGGATGGCATACTTATCTACAAGATAAAAATATCCCATTCGATTCACTACCTGCACAATTTGAAACTCGTAAAATATTTTCACAACTTAAGATAGAAAGTGAACGTGCGAGTAGAGATATGGCACGTGAGTATGGTGAACCACTTTGGTGTGTTGGCACTGGAATGAGAAATACTCACCTACGTGCAATTGCTCCAACTGTTTCTAATTCAAAGTTATCTGGTAATGTTTCTGCAGGTATCGAACCTTGGGCAGCAAATGTATTTACTGAGCAAACGGCTAAGGGTACATTTATTCGCACTAATCCTACACTTGATCGCGTACTTACAGTAATTGGTCAAAATACAAAAGATATTTGGGATCAAATCCTATCTGATGGCGGTTCAGTTCAAGGACTTGATGTTATGGATAATTATGTAGTTAAACTTGGAGAAAGTTCAAAGCCGATTACTCTTAGTGAATTAAATGACCTCCCTGAGAGTGACCGTGCACTGTATATTCCTATGAAAGATGTGTTCTTAACATTTAAAGAATTAAATCAACTAGAATTAGTTCGTCAAGCTGGAATCAGACAACAATATATTGACCAGGCAGTTTCACTTAACCTTGCATTTCCAACTGAGGTCGAACCAAAATTCATAAATCAAGTACACTTAGAAGCATATACTGCTGGAGTTAAAACTCTCTACTATATGCGAACTGAATCTGTGCTTCGTGGAGATATTGCAGCTAGAGCAATGGTAGACTGTTTGAGCTGTGATGGCTAATACTAACTATATTCACATAATATTAAAAGCAGCAAGAGATTGCTGCTTTTTTGTTTAGATAAATAAGATAAACAGATCTTAAAATATTAGGTATAAACTATGAGAAAATACATCTCAACTTATTCTAACTTTCTATTCGAACAGGATGTCCCATTTGCTGACCCAAATGCCGCACCTGCTGGAGCTACTAAAAAAGAAAAACCAATCCATTTTATTTTTTTAGATGATAAGGATGGCTTACGAAAAAAGAAATATCCGGACGGAACTTCTGCAGTTGACTATCCTGCGTACTCAGTAAGTTCTGCTGAGATAGAAGACTGGGTAAAAAAGAATATTATTTCAACAAACAAGAATAATCTAACTGATCCTGTTATAGATGTCCGTAGAAAAAATATAGTTGAGATAGTAAAAGGAAATAAAGTAAATATTGCAGATGACGATATTCCATTCATTGAAAAATTAAAAAATGCAGTATCCACTGATATTTTTGGTAGGCGTGAACCAGATAGTACTATTATTTTTACTTCAGATGGTCACCCAACGACTACTGATATCCAAGTAACTTTCATAAAATACGATAAGTAATGTTAATGTCATTTCTACAATTTATAAATGAAGAGTATAGTGATTCTTCTAATTTTATCAATGATCTTGCATTAAAATTACTAAAGAAGATCCAGACGAACTATCTTGACGAGTCAGATGAGTACTCTTCTTTTTCTGGAATGGAATTTACTACACCATTTACATTTGATCTAAAACTAGATCTACGAAGATCCTCAAATCCTTCAATTGAGACAGATTCACACTTTAAAGGGTTACCTTGGGAAGAGATCAACTATTCTGAAGATGGATATGCAATCGACGCTAACGCTAGAACAAATCCAAATGATTTATTAATTCCAGAGATAAAAATAGTCCTAATTCTTAACCCAAAGGAGGAACCGCACGTATATACTAAGCTTCATGCTAAGTTAATTGATATCCTAACCCATGAGACGAACCATCTTAATCAGATAGGTATAAACGACACACCAGTTAACAGCTTACCATCAAAAAAGGATGCACGAAACGCTGCAAAGAAGAGTTTTAAGTACTTTATGCTACCTGATGAGATTGAATCTATGGTAGAAGGCATGTATGCAAGTTCAAAATTTCAAAATGTTCCACTAGATCAAGTATTTGATGATTATCTTATACCATTTATCAAATCATCATACGTTTCTAAAGAAGAATATTCAATAGTTATGAATACTTGGGTAAAATATGCACTTTCTAGATACCCAGATGCAGTTTTTTCAAAAAAAGTTGAAAAAATAGTGAATTCTATATAAACCTTAACTTTCAGCTGAGTATAATATATAAAAATTACAAATATGAACCAGTTTGAAAAACTTAAGGAAGAAGTAGCGGCTGCACAAGCTGCCATCTTTGATCCAATCTTTGAAATTATTTCAGCAGCAGATGAAGATGCAACCAAGTACTATGGAAAAGGCGTACGTAGCGCTGGAAATCGTCTTAAAAAGAAAATGCAGGAAATTAGAAAAGCAATTAAGCACCCTGCAGTTAAATCTCATATGACTGAGATTCAAAATAGTGCAAAAGATCTTCGTAACACACTAGTTGAAGAAACTAAGACTACTACTAAAGCATAATCTACTCTTTATAATATTTAAAATGCCTCTTTTTTGAGGCATTTTTTATTTAAGATAAAACTAATAGTATTATAGCTAGTACAAGAAACTAAATAAACTACATCATGACAGATTTTTTTGATCTACCAGAAGATGCATTCTCAAAAGGAAAAAATGCACCAAAAAGTAAAAAAGTTGATCCGAACATTTATGATCCGGATCCTAACCTACACAATGGCTCGTACAAGTCAGTAATTCGATTTGTTCCATATGTGTTAGACAAGTCAAAGAGCAAGTATACTAAGTACTCTGCTAAATTTTGGAATGCCTTAACTAAGGAATCCCTAATTATTGATTGTCCATCAAATGTAGATAAGCCATCTATCCTTTGGACAATTGAATCAGTTCTTCGTGGACTTAAAAAGGAAGAACCTGAACTCGTTGAAGAGATTGGTAAAAGCTTTTCCAGATGGTACACTCACCATTCACCAGTTTATATCAAAAAGGATCCACAACGTCCTGATCTTGAAGGAACAGTTAAACTATTTAAGTTTAGAAATCAAATTGATCAAGTAATCGATCAACAGATGAATCCTGAGGAAATGGATGGACTTGCAACTACTAAAAAAATCAATCCATACCATCTACTTGAAGGTAAAGACTTTCTTTGTATTGTTGGAAAGAAGACTAAGGATTTTAGAGATTGGGCAAAATGTAAATTCATGGATGAAGTTACACCATTCATATTTAAAATTGGAGAAACTTCAGTTCAAGTTAAGAACGATGAAAAGACAGTAAAATTAGTTACTGAATTCCTTACAAAAAATACCCCATCACTTGATGAGTATTTACACCAGGAGTGGACAGAAGAGACTTATCAAAAAGTAGCAGAAGCAGTTCTTGCAGCAATTCCTCAGCGAAATATTCTTGAGCTTATCCTTGATAAGAGCAAAGACAGCAAAATGAATGAATTAATTCGTGCTAGATTAAAACCTACCAAATCAAATAATCCAGTTGCTTCAAATAGTGAACCGCTAGATTATGGAATGGCAGCAGCAAGTTCTGCTCCAGAACCTACTAGTAATTCATCAGATGAATACGACGATCTTTTCAAAGACCTATAAAAAAAATAAAAAACGATGAAAACAGAATTAGAAGAAACTACTCAAGTTGAAAAACAGGAAACTCCTGAATCTGATGCTCCAGCAAATGTACTATTTGGAACAATTGGATATAATGACACTACTGCATACGAGTCATTTATACAAACAATGAATCTAAACCAAGCAGTTTTTGTACTTATCGCATCTGCCAATTTTGCTCAAGCAAAAGGCTCATTTAATTTACTAGAATCAGAAGTACTCTCTACTGCAATTCGAACAATCCGTAAGAATTCTGCATCAGAAACTGCTCCTGAGTCTGAAAAACCAGAGTAATATGGATCTTATCATTGACGGAAATGCCTTTATTAATGTAGCAATTAGCGTTACTAAGTCTCTTGCTGAAAAGGATAAAAGGACTGGCGAGGCATATTATGTTAATGATATTCTACAGGACTCAGCAGTTTTGAAAGAACATGTTAGAGTTTCATTTAGAAATTTCTGTTTTACTTATCTTAGCTCACTTATTGCACCTATCGGGTCTTCACTCGATAGCGTGCATATTGTTTTTGACTCTAAAAGCTGGAGAAAAGAGTATACTTCAAGTTTCTTTGAAAGCTCAACATTTACAACTACATCTGCTCCACTAGAATTTAAGTATAAAGGAAATAGAAAGTATGACGATCACCAATATCTCTTCTTTGACTATTTTCAACAAATACTTATCCCAGCATTAGCTGCCAATTGCGGAGTTAACTGTTATCGCTTTAAATCTACTGAAGGTGATGATATTATTGCGCATCTTTGCGAAATATTAGATAATGACCTATTAATCTATTCAGTTGATCAGGATTTAAAACAATTAGTTGGCTCTCTAAATAAGAATATTCTTCTAATTGTTCCTAAGCAGATGAGTAAGACAAAAAAGGTCTTTATTCCAGATACGATTATTCCAGAAAAAGCAGAAGACGAACTAGACAGCTTCTTTTCACTAAATGAGGCGCATATTTCCGGATCAACAGTAGATAAAATAATCAAAAATCTTCTTAATAAAGATTATGCTAAGTTTGTAGTTGACCCAGTTGATGAAATTCTTACAAAGATCCTATTAGGAGATAAATCTGATAACATTCCAAAGATTACGAATATTACTCCAACTAAGGCACGGAAAATTATTGCTTCACTACTTGAAGAGTTTGGAGATAGTCTACTTTCTTTACTTGATTCGCTAGATGATACATTTATTGCATCATTTATTAATCAAGTATGTCTTGCAAATAAAGTTACCGACCAGGATAAACTAGATGAAATCAGAGAGCACTTGCTATTCAATATTAAGATAATACGTCTAGCTACTAATGTGTTCCCAAAGGATATCCAAGATACCCTAGTACAGTTCTTTGCTGACTATTCAGTAGTACCTTTTAAATCTAAGGAATTTACCAATCTAAAAAATAATCAATACACACTATGAAACCATTGTACGAAAGAATCTTAGTCAAGCCTAAGCAGAAAGAAGTTAGAACCAAGACTGGGATTATGCTACCTGAAAAAGCAGTAAAACGTCCAAATATTGGAACTGTTGTTGCTTGTGGAGGCGGTAGTGTAAATAACCCAATGTTAGTTAAGCCAGGAGATATCATCCTATGTAATCGATTTGCTGGAACAGATATTGGGTATCTTGGAGAAAAACATTACATCATTCTTTCAAATGAAGTCATTGCCATCTTAGACGATGAAACTGAAGTTAATCTTGACGAATTCGAATAATCTACCAAAAACAACTACAAAAAAAAAGGAGAAGCATTTGCTTCTCCTTTTTTGTTTTATTAGAAATCTACTTAGAAACTTGGAATAAATCCAGTAGTTTCAGAGCTTAATTGACCTCCAACTCTAGTGATTGTAATTCTATTGATAAACTTATGGATTCCTCTTGGGAAATCTACTCGGATATCGATAATTGCAGTGTTTGCACTAATTACCTCATTTGTGTTGTTTGAAGTATCAAAGATGATTTCATAAGAAGATAATCCTCTTGCTGAAACTACTGCATCTAGGTAGTTTTGAACAATCGTCTTAACTCTAAGTCTAGTGATCTCATCATTAAAATCAAAAAGGAAGTTGAAAAGAATCTTTTCAATATCTCTTTCGATAGTCGACAAGTTATCTCTAACGTGTGCATTATTTAGTGCAGAATTAATACGTTGGTATGCAGTATTGTTTGAAAACAATAAGATTCCAAATCCTCTACGCTTAACGATTAAGTTGTGTCCAACTGGCTCTAAATAATCTCTGTCCTCTTGAGTTAAGTCATACTCGATTCCAACTACTTCAGGATCATTGATTGCTCCACGTTTTCCTCCAGCTACAATTAAGAATGGTGTTCCGTTTTTGAATTTTCTAACATATAGGTTAGAGATATATCCAGAAGGTGGAACTGAAATATTCTTACTTCCACTTCTAACAATTAGATTAGGAAAAGAGTAGTGAGCATAAGATGACAATGGAACTCCATTAACGTCCTCCTCTGCAAACTTAAACAAGTAGCTAGGATTTAGTGAAAGATCTCCACCTTGTGAAATATACTCAGCAGATACTAGTTTATTAGTAGTATTAATAAAGCTAGGGTCAACTGATTTCTCAAATTGCTGAATAGAAGGTGAATTTACGATTGCCATAGCTTGTCCGTGTAGTGCAGCAATTTTAGCTAGGTGATATTTAGAAGATCCTGAAATTGTACCAGCATAACTATCTACTACATATCTAAAATCTACTAATTCTCCAGTAGCAAGAGCTTGAGGAATAGAGGTATCAGTAAAAAGATAGTTTAATATTCCAGAAGTTCCTTCAAGACGATCTGCTGTTCCGTTAGGAAGTGCACTATCCTTAATCTTAAATCCTTTGATATATTGTCCCTTAAGAGTATTTGCAAAGTTATAGATTCCTTTGTATACTTGTAAAGTATTTCCAGTAACGTCTAGGCCAAGAACTTCTTCTACACTTGGAGACATGGTAGTCACAGTATACTCTAATCTAGATGGACTTACACTAGTATCTATTCTTGAAGTTATTGAGATAATCTTTAGGAGACGATCACGACCAGCTGAAGTTCTTGCCTTAATATACTGGTTAACTTTGATGAACTCATCAACTAGTGCACGGTTAGCAGTATCAATTCCAAGAATCAACTTGTTCGGCTGCTGCACTTGATAGTCTACAAAATCAGTAGTCAAGTCAAACGTATGTTTGAAATCTGCACCAGAAGAAAGAGCAACTTTCATATAGCCATTACTATCAGTTCCAGTATAGAATCCATTATTATTTCCCCAATCGTCTTGATTCAATAGAGTAGTGTCCATGTACAACAAAACTTTAATATATGGAATATCAACTGGCGTTGCACCAGCTGAAGTTACCACAAAATTATCAACAAACTTAAGATAGAATGTATTTGTTCCGTCAGTAACTTCATCGCCAGTTTTTAAGAATCCACCAGTATATGCACGGTATATCTTACTTCCAGCAAGTGCAGCAATATAATTTGTTTCAAGTGTTGGAATAACTTCATAACACTCTCCTTGAGCAACTGGGACTGTTCCAAAATTATCTTGATATCCATTAAAGAAAGATGTTTCAGTAAGATCCTTATCTCTTGGACTTCCCTGAATAAGAAAAATCAATTCAGCATCTGCTGGTTTACTATAACTTAGTGTATTAATTAGCGGAGTCCAATCAACTACGGTTACTCCATCTGTATCATATCCACCATCATCTGCTCTATAAATATCAAGAGAATTAAGTTCGTCATATCCATGACCTACAATATCTACACGATGTGTAGTTACATCCTGATCAGTAAAAGTAGACTCAGATAAATCCATTAAGTCAAGTTTTTCAACATCAAGTGAACATAGAATACCAGTAGTTGGAAATGATCTATTTACTAATCTATCAATTGAAACAGTTAATCCTCGTTGATCTTTAAAATCAGGAATCAAGCAACCAACTGTTCTATTAATAACTTTAACTTCTCTAAGTGCAAAAAAGTCAGCAGACTTTTCTGATTTTAAACCAGACTCATCAAAGAATTGTTTGTAGATAGGGTCCTTTGCAAGTTTTAAATAATTAGACCATTCACCATTAAGTATGATTACCTCTACAAAATAATCTGAGATAAAATCATCTCTATGAAGAAATACTGGAAATTCAACATCTGTTCCTCCAATAGTTGAATACCACTCTCTTGCAGTTACATCAAATCCTCTAACATCAGCTTTTCTTACCCAAGTAGTAACATTATTGTTTCCTAAGTTAGCAAATGATAAGATTTTATTTGCAGCAATAGTTGCTTGACCAAATCCTCCAGGATTAGTTACAAAATCGTCACCTAGAGCTAAATTCTTAGCACGATTTAATTGAGCTGAATCAGCAAACCATAATCTACGACGATTGAAGAATTCAACAATCGGATAATCCATAGGTAACGATAAATCGTTATTTGATGATGCTTCAGTATTAAATGTGGTGAAAAATGATTTGTCAGTATTCAAAGTAGGATCCGTTTCTGAATCCAATGGAATAACGTTAAGTGCAAACACTGGACCCTCTCTAAGAGCCACTTCAATTGTTCTATGAAAGAAACTTCCAGCTTTTTCTAGTTTTGGATCAATTTCTCCGTATACTGCTCTAAGCGTTCTAACATCATTTATTAATACAACAGTGTTGAACGGACCAACTCGGCTAGACCCTACAATAAGTCTTCCTGTAGTAAGAGGTAATACTACGTTTTCGCTCTGGTCAATCTCGACTGTGTAAACTCCACTTGACTTATAATTGTTCAAGTTGATCCTTTGTTCGGCCATTTCTATACAGATATTTTTAATTATTTATCCACCAAGACTCGAATAATTCTAAAAAAAGTACAAAAATAAAGATCCTCGGCAATAAGTTAAGTATAATAGCTTAAACAGCATAACATGGCCAACATCGATAATTCGTGTTCTGACTTACCAATTGAGGAGTTATACTCAAAAAGTTCAGATACACTAGGAGACATTATGTCCCTACAGAAAGACACTCAAGAGAATGTCTACCATTTTAATTTCTCAGAAATGACCATACGGGATGTCATGAATTTCTGGCATGTAAATACACATGCCCTAATTGACGAAATCCATGAGGCAACTGATGCTCTTGGTGGAATTAAAGACGGCAGTGGTAACGCTGTTTGGAAGTATTGGAAGAAAGACTTTAGCAAGTATGAGAATATGAAATTCTCAGATCTTTCTGAAAGTGACCAGATTGAAGCTAAGTTTGAAGTAATTGACATGCTACACTTCTTTATGAATTATGCAATCTCTATTGGAATGACTCCTCAAGAGATGTATAACATGTACATGTCTAAAAATAAAGAAAATCGTGATCGTCAACTTCGTGATTATTAAAATATAATATCTCATATGAATACCAATCAATCCGGTGGAGGACTTCCTCCAAATGTTAACCTAGCAGATGCTCCATATATTGAATGTGAAAAGTGTCAATGTCTAGTGTTTGATGAAAAAATAATGATTAAGAAAATCTCTAAATTTATGACAGGCGGAACACAAGATTCAATTGTTCCTCTACCTGTTATCAGTTGCTCAGATTGTGGACACATTAACGAAATGTTTAAACCGAAAGTATGATAATTGGATCTGAAATTCTTGATGAAAATGTTTTAACAATTTCATATTACAATAGTGATGGAAAAATCGATTTCATTAAAAAGAGATTAGTTGACCACGAACTATTCAATTGGGTAGAGTCAACAACTCCGACAAATACCAAAAATTGGGATAATAAGTACGTTAAGAAGAGTAAATCTATTGGTAAATACATCAATCAGTTTAGAATTCAGGAGTTAATCCAAGAAAAATTAACTGCTGCTGAACTCGATGCAATTTACAGTTTCGATAATCTACCTAAGAAAACCTATCTAGATATCGAGATCAAGCTAATAGACGACTCATTTCCAGATCCTGAAAGAGCAAGAATGCCAGTTGGCCTAATTTCTTTCTGTAATGAGGATAACATTACCTACATTCTCTCAATCTTTAATTCAGAAGAGCAACCCGATGGATTATCTGCTGACGATATTGTACGAATGGAAAAGGAGGTTAACGAGTATTTTAGAAAAACCGTTCCACTTAGTCCTCAAGACAAATGGTTATTTGAGCAAGAATTTAAAATAAAGTATAAATTTTTTAAGACAGAGGAAGAGTTACTCGAGTTTTATTTCCATAATCTAGTTCCAAAGTTTTCTTTTGTTACTGGTTGGAATGTAACGGATTTCGACTGGAAATATCTAATGAATCGCTCTAAGAATGTTAAAGTCGATTCTACTGCAAAACTTCCATCTACTTCACTAATATCAAAAAATAGAATTCCAGCACATCTTGGAGTTCTCGATTATATGCAAGTTTTTGAAAAATTAAAACCATATAAAGTGGTTGAAAATTACAAGCTTGACTATATTGCTGGAATTGTACTCGGAGTAGCTAAATTAAAACATCCGTATCCTACATTCCTTTCATTTCAGAAGGATACTTATCTCTTTACTCTCTATAACGTAGTCGACGTTATTCTTGTTAAATTGATTGAAGATAAACTTTCACTACTTGATGTTGCTTACTCCATTGCAAACGTTGCACAGGTTGAAGTAAACAAAGTATTTAGTCCAGTGTATATTGCTGAGATCTTAATGTGCCGTGAATTCCTAAATAAGGGACAACGTATGATGAAACTCCCTTGGGGAGAACAAAATACTGAAGATGGTACTTATGAAGGAGCCTATGTTAAGAAGCCGATTCCCGGCCACTATAATTATATTGCTTGCTACGATTTCTCGTCAATGTATCCAAATATTCAGATCCAGTTCAATATCTCACCGGACACATATCTTGGAAAGATAGGTAAAGTTAAAGTAAAGGGCAATGAGATTCATACAAAGAATGATACTTACTTTTCTAATGATTCAGATTCAGTTGCTCGAACTATCTTAACTAGATTATATGATGAGCGTATCAAGACTCAAGGAGAGATCAAAACTTTAAAAAATACAAAGAAGAATGGCTAAGCCAATATTTATTGTAGGGTTTCCAATCTCTGCAAATCCAGAGGCAATACAAAGAACCTACCTAGATCTTAATGAAAAACTAGGTGATGATTATCATATATTAACGTACCGAACTTCTAAAATTGAGGATGTTGCGTTTAATGTTCTTAATGCAGAGAATGCAAGTGATATTGAACTATCTGAACTATTTGAAACAACTAGAGAGCAAATCACTCAACTACTTAATGAGATTGCTCTTCTTGAATTAACACAAGTTGAAAATATATTACCTAAAAATAACCCGTAAACTATGGAAACATCTGAAAAATTTATCAATTGGCTAGAAGGATACCTCGATGCATGTAAAAACAAATTAACTATCCCACAAGTCAAAGAGATCAGAAAAAAAATAACTGAGTATCATGTGGCTCGTGAATCTGAGCTATTGCCTCTTTGGGATTCAACCTATCCTGGGGCAGTTTCTTTAAAAGGTGCATATAATTCTTTTAATAATACTGCAGTTAATGAAGAATATCTTAAAGAAATTGAAAGAAATAGCAAAGCTTCCACTATGGAAGAACTTTCCTAAAAAAAATATAATCGAAATGAATACTGAAAAGTTAATCTCACTAAAAGAAAATTTTACCGGTCAGAAATTTCAGTGGGTTAAAACCGACCGTCCTGAACTTTTGGGAAAAGTTGTTAAGTGTAGAGATATTGAACCTACTAATGATGGTAGATTTATTGCAATATTTGATGACCAGTCCAAGGTAGATACTACCAAACTGAATCTAAATCTCATAATGATTCATGGAGATATGCCGCCTTTGTCTAAAGAAGAGGTAGAGTCAATCAATAAGCCTAGAGGAACTAAGGCTCCTTCGCCAGCTGCACCTGCCAGGACAGAACAGCCATTTATTGCAGGTGGACAACCTTCTGTAAATACTTCTGCGAATAAACCAAACATGTTTGAAATGTTTAATACTGAGGAAACTAAACTTGGATTAACGATCAACGTAAAGTTACCTGATCGTAAATTGCTAAAGCTAATGTATTCTAGTGCAGAGGACAAAGATAAATTCCTTTCTCAACTTGCTGAATATTTACAAACTATGATTAACAAGCAAGTTATAAAAGATTCAGTTAGTGCTATTCTTGAACCCAACCAAGTTCCAGAAAAACCTAAGAAATCAACTATAAATCTAAAGGAAGTACAATGAACTTAGATATCTCAAAATTTAATAAAAAAGAGGAGTATACTGATGGAAAATATTCAGTGTACTCCTTTTCTGGAGAAAACCGTAATTTTCGTAGAATTGTGTGTGCTGCTGAATCAATATGTATTCTTCCATTTGATTTAACTGATAAGAATAACATCAGAAATATCTACTTATCAAAATACAAAGATTATCTTACTAATAAGTTTGATCATACTTGCATCACTGATACTTTTAATAAAGATGAATTCGATTCATATTATGCAGCAATCGAAGACTGCTTGAAACATGATATGGGTATTCAAAATATCGATGTAAACGATACCTATTATCTAGGTAAAATCAAACATAGTGTTCCTTTTAGCAAAGAGTACAGGTGTTATGGAGTTAACTTAACAAAATACTGCAGCGATCCTTCTGGGTATACTAATCCAGTTCAACACCCTGATCCAAAATCAATTATTGAAAAAATAAAATTCAATAAGTTAATCAAAGGAGATATTTCAGATTCTCTTTCCCTTTCATGTTCACTTCTATTACTTTCTTATTTTTCAGAGTAAGAACTTACCTACCGATTTAAGTAAAAAACAATAAAAATATAGTATTATGGCAGAACCTAAAGATGCGCTTGCTGCGTTTAACAAGTTTAACGACCTACTTGAAAAAAAGGTAAAGTCTAAAATAACACTAATGGGATTCTCAGATATTGATGAGTATATCCCAACTGGAAATTATCTTCTAAATGCACAAATGTCGGGTTCAGTATTTGGAGGATATCCAAATACTAGAAGTATTGGTATTGCTGGAGATTCTGGTGCTGGTAAAACCTTCTTATGTTTAAATGCTGTTCGTGAATTACAAAAAAAGGATTACTTTGTTTTCTACATTGACACTGAAGGCGCAATCGATCGATCTGATTACACAAAGTTTGGAGTTGACCTAGCAAAGCTAAAATATCTACGTATGGGTCTAATTAGTGATGTTAAATTCTTTATTAATGACTTTATTGAAACTATGAGAGAAAATCCAGGACTAAAACCTGCGATTTTTGTAGATTCAGTAGGTATGCTTGATACAGATAAGAGCAAGCGAGATATGGATGCTGGTAAAAATGCATCAGATATGGGTCTTCGTTCAAAAGAGATGAGATCGCTATTTAAGTCATTTACTCTTGAGCTTTCAAATCTAAAAGTTCCATTCATATTCACAAACCATACATATGCATCGATGGATCAGTATACTCCAAAAGGTATGTCTGGCGGTGGAGGTCCTGAATTCTCAGCATCTATTATCTTAATGTTAAGTAAGGGAACTCTTCGAGATGAATCTAAAACTACTACTGGAATTATTGTTCGATCTAAAACTAGAAAAAATCGTTTAGCGAAGCCTATCGATATTGAATTCCATATCTCTTTTCATAAGGGAATGAATCCATTCGTAGGTCTTGAACAGTTCGTAAGTTGGGAAAATTGCGGAGTTGGCCGTGGTAAAAAATTAACTGAGAAAGAATTCTCTAAATTTAAACCAACTGAACAAGCAGATTGTTCTAAGTTTGAAGTAGGTGGAGAAACTTTCTACTATATGCCAGGAAAACTTGCTAAAAACTATATTAGCCGGCATAATGGAGATGAGATTCCAGTAAAAGAATTCTTTACTGATCGATTATTTACAAATGATGTGCTCTTAGAACTTGATGAAAAGGTAATCCAGCCAACTTTTAAGTTTCCAGAAACACAAGAAGGTATTTCGATGTTAGAAACAGATGAGCTTGAAAATTTAAACGGTGAAGATGACTCTGAACCTACGCTCTGATCTTCAGATAAAATACTACCTTGGACTTTATAACGAAGAGGACTTGCATGATGATTCAGCAGTCCTCTTTGATATATTACAATACCTATTAAAGGTAATTCAAGTAAAGCAAAAAAAACTAGATTTTGAAAATCTTAAGTTTTCTTCAAAGTCTCTAAAATATGTGTTTGGAGATAAGATAAATGATGAAACCTTTAAGACAAATCTTGTTAAAAGAATAAAGAGTCTAATCGCCGATGAATATTTACAGGTGGATGGTGACTCTCTCAAAATAACTCAAAAAGGAATAACTAATTTTTATATAATCCAATGATTGATTTTACCGAAAATATCGACTCTCTCGAAAAGATGGTTTGGAACTTTATCTTACACCCAGATAATGAACAAAACGATCTTAAGCCTAAGAGCCATGAATCACTACAGAGAGAAGAGTTAATATTAATGGTAAAGCCTAGTTATTTCAATGAGGACGCTAGACAAGAAGCATTTAAACTTGCAATAAAGTTTTTTAGAGAATACGAAAAAATACCAAATAGAAAAGAACTTCGAAGCTATTTAGAATTAACTAATGCAATTGTAGATGATGACGAATTTGACGACTTATATGCATTCAATTTACGTGAATACAATTATGACTATCTATACAAATACGTTCGTTCTTTCATACTTCTTAGAAATCTTAACCTTACTGTCTTTGATCTTTTAACATATCTAAAGACTACTTCAATTGACCCTGAAAATATCGATAAGATTTCTGAAAAGGTAAGAAATGATATTAGCAGTAAACTTGCAATTAATTTTTCTAGTGGAGACTCTGGACTAAATTTCTTTGATTCAGAATCGCATATCCAACTTGCAAAAACTGGAAATCCTACTGGATTTACTTTCTTTGACAAAGCACTAGGTGGAGGTTGGAATCCAAAATCTTTAGTAGTATTTTCAGGAAGACCTAAGGTTGGAAAATCAATGGTTCTTGGAAATATTGCAGCTCGATCCTTCATAATTGGAAATGTTACTGGCTTAGTAACAGTTGAACTTCCAGAAAGGCAATATATGAAGCGAATAGGCTCAAATATTCTAAATATTCGATCTGACGATTACTCTGGAATTACAGATTCATCTAAAGCTAAGATAATCTCTACCAAGATTGCAGAGTTAAAGGCTTCTGGTAATATTAAAGGAGAGTTATACGTAAAGGACTTTCCAACTGGAAGTGTTACTGCAATTGATATAGAAAATTACTTTCTTCGATTAGAGAATAAGATCAATAGAAAATTTAAAGTAATCGTTGTCGACTACCTAAATCTTCTACGTCCAATTAAAGATCAAAATGGACTATATGAAAAAATCAAAGCAATTTCCGAAGAATTACGCGGTGTTGCTATGCGAAATGAATGGTGCATAATTAGTGCAACCCAAGTTAGACGAGAAGACGTCGATAATTTCGATCTAGGTATGGAGTCAGTTGCTGAATCCTTTGGACTAATTCATACAGTTGATTCACTATTTGGGTTAATGAGAAATCCATTAGACGGTAGAATGAAAATTAAAGTAATTGCAAATCGTGATAATGGTTACGAAGAAAGCTACAAATTCTATACAATGCATAAAGATTACTTTAGACTAACTGAGGAAGTTGGAATAGGTAGTGAATTCTATAGTGATGATGAAGAAGTTAATAGAATGGAAGATCAGTTAAGAACAGAATACTCTGAAATATCTTCTAGCGGATCACCAAAAGAAAAATCAATAGATGAAGATTACGATGCCCTTTTTAATTCAATATAAAATAATCAAGTATGGATGAACCTAGACGAATACGACGAAATTGATGGAGAAGAAGAACTCCCATTTCAAGAAGATAACATAGATGAAATTATCGATGAGTCTGAAGAGATTGTTGCCGATCCTGAAGTAATCAGAGAAGATAAAATATTCAACAACAAGTATAACACTGGTGATGGGTTAGATGATTCTCTTGAATATTCTTATTCTAAGAAAATATCAGTATCTTCTGAATACTCTGAAAACTATCTTAAAGATATCTATGAATACGAAGATGCACTAGAGTCAAAGTTTATACTAGATACTATTTTTAACTTTATAGAGCAAGATCAAGAACTTTCGGATATACTTAAAAAGTCTTCTCCTACTCCATATATCACAAAATCAAAATTTTCAAAAGATGATGTCAACATTATCTTCAACAAAATAAATGAAAATCTTGAAATACAGTCAGCCTCAACCATTTTTTATAGTCCAATTTATATCCTAGAAGTAATCTCTTCTGTTTCATCAATTGAGTATAAAAAGTTATTTGATATGTTCGATACAGATATTCAGGAGATGTTATTAACTGAATTAAATAAGAAATATAAATTTCTTGATGTTAAACTAAATAAAAAACGCATTCACTAATGACTTTTATCAAATTAACACATATCACAGGTTCAGACTATATTAATCTTGACCATATTTACCGAATTGTTGAAACTGCGGTCGACGAGATTACAATATACGACGCAAATTCAATCTTGCCGATTTCATATACTTTTGCAAGTGCACAAGAGCAAATAGAGGTTCTTGCAAAATTTGAAAGTATCGTAGGGATAATTGATATTGATAAGCTTGCAGACCAACGATGAATCTAGAAAATATTCGCAAAATATTTGTTCTTGGAGATCTACACTTAGGCGTTAGAAATAACTCTAAAGACTGGTCAGATATTCAGAGCGAATTCTTGTTAGACTTCTTTCTAAAAAAAGTAGATGAGGACGGTTTTGATCCAAAAAGAGATATACTTGTTCAACTTGGCGATTGGAATCACGTTCGAGAATCTACAAATACTCGAATCTATAAAATATCTCTAAAGATAGCCGAGACATTTTCAAAGAAATTTAAAAGAGGCGTATTTGTTATTCTTGGAAACCATGATGTTTATTATAAGGATCGAACAGATACTCACTCGCTTGAGGGATTTACCCTAATGTATCCAAATTTTCATGTTTTTGAAAGTGCTGAGATATTAAAGATTAACTCAACAAAGTTTCTTATGCTTCCTTGGATAGAGGACGTGCGAGTATTAAAAGAAACAGCAAATGTGTATAACTCAGCAGACTATGTCTTTTGTCATGCCGATGTAAAAGGATTTAACCTAAATAGAGTAACCACACTAGAACACGGATTCGATTACGCAGATCTAGCTAATTTTAAGCGCGTTTACTCTGGACATATCCACATTCGCCAGGATAAAAACAATGTATTATATGTAGGAACACCTTACGAAATGGATCGAGGAGACCGTGGTAACTCTAAAGGCTTCTATGTTTTAGAACTAGATAACACTAGTTTAACTGAAAAATTTATTGAAAATACCGTTTCTCCAAAGCATGTAAAATTCGATATTCTAAGTATACTTAATACCACTTCTCTAGAGATCAATGAGTTGTTCAAGAATAACTTTGTCGATATTTCTATTGAATCAAGTTTTTCTTCTAGATTTCCAATTGCTAGGTTCACTGAGTTAGTCAAAGACTTTGGACACAGACGTCTTGAATTTATTTCATATTCAACTGATCTAGTTAAATCCAAGAGCGATATTGAAATAGACTCAAATTACGAATATAATCTATTTAATATACTTGAAGATAGACTCACTGAGATGAATATTGTGAAATACAAATCTGATCAAATCTTCAGCAAGTTTAAAGAAATATATGATTCTTTACGAAATTCAAAACAATACGAATAATGAAACTAGTTGAGTGGTCATATAAAAATATTCTATCTTACGGAAATCTATTACAGACTTTCAAGTTTGATGATACTCCTCAATTAATTCTAGTTGAGGGTGAAAACGGTGCAGGTAAATCTTCAATCAAAGAATCACTAACTGTTTCAATTTATGGGAGATCTGCTATTCGAAAAATGAAAGATATTCCAAACTGGATTAATAAGAATGCATATACGAATGTCAAGTTTCTTACTAATTCTGGTGACTTCGTTGAGATCGATCGAGGAATCGAGCCTAACTTTAGTGATATTAAAATAAATGGATCTACCTTTAATCTACCAGACAAGAGAAAAGTTGACGAGTTTGTCGAGGATGAATTAGTAAAGATTCCGTTTCCAGTCTTTTGTAATACAATTAGTCTATCCTTTGATGACTTTAAGTCGTTTGTAAACTTAACACAAGCAGACAAGCGAAAAATTGTTGATCGTATTTTTGGAATTGACATATTAAGTGATATGCGAGCAGTAGTTAAAGAAGATCTTAAACTAAATCGTAAAGAGCTAGATATAATTAATTCACAAATTGCAAAAAACGCATCAACTTTACAAAATTCTCTAGACCAACTAGATATTCTAAGAGATCGACTAAGTAAAAAGAAAGAAGAGGAATCTGATACACTAAAGGAGACTATTACCAAAAAGACTTCTGAACTAGACACGATCAAAGAAAAGTATACTTCATTTACTCAAAGAATCTCGGATTCTCAAGGAAAACTAAACGAGCTCCGTGATGAAATTAGTAAAACTCGAGCTTCTACTCATGATCTTGGTGAAAAGCTTGCACTGTATCAACGAAATCGCTGTCCACACTGTCTAAATGATCTAACTACTGACTCTTCTACTAAAACTAAGGGGGCAATTGAGAATAAGAAGAAGATACTTGATGAAAAACTTCCAAGTCTTCAAACATCATTTAACGCTCTTAATTCAGAACTATTAAAGATAACCGAAGATCAAAATACTTCTAAATCTGATTATTATCAAGTAAAGGCAGAACTAGATCAATTTACAATCCAGTTAAAGAAAATGCTAGCTTCACTAGAGTCAGACGAAACTGAGTCAGTTCAAGCAATTATTGATTCTATTCAATTGGAAATAGGTAAAGACAAGGAGAGTGCATCAACTCGAGAGCAGTCAGTTGACCTGTTCAGTACACTTGATGATCTCTTATCTGATAATGGAATTAAGAAGACCCTAATCGATAAAATTATACCTACTCTAAATCATAGAATCAACGAGATTGCAAATGAACTAGAATTCAAATTTTCATTTGAATTTGATAATGATTTTAATCCAATAATTAGCTACCTAGGAATGCAGATTTCTGCAGAGAGCCTCTCGTCAGGTCAGCGTAAACTAATGAACCTAATTGTTCTTCTTGCATTTATCGAAATAATTAAAATGAAACACAGTCAAATGAACGTAATGTTTCTTGATGAAATATTTAGTTCTCTTGATAAAAATAATGTTTTTCGGGCACTTGAGATAATCAAAAGGTATTCAGTAAAGTATAATATGACAATATTTGTTGTATCGCATGAGGCCCTACCTGAAGAATTCTTTAATGCTAGAATTATAGTCGAGTCGACTAACCACTTCTCCGAAATGAAAATAATCACTACCCAAAACTAATATGAAAATCTGCCTAACTATGATCGTTAAAAACGAGAGCAAAATAATCTCTCGTCTAATTGATAGCGTACTTCCAATTATCGATTCTTGGTGTATTGTCGATACTGGAAGTACTGATGATACTATTGAAATTATAAAGAGTAAGTTGTCACATCTCCCTGGAGAAGTTGTTAGTTCTCCTTGGGTAAACTTTGGGTATAATCGATCCCAAGTAGTAGAATTATCTAGAAAATGGGGCGATTGGTCACTTACTCTAGATGCAGACATGATCCTAGTAGATAATGGATTTAATAAAAGTGAACTAGACTCAACGGTTGCTGGATACTATCTATTTCAGAAATCTCCTTCAATCAGTTATTCAAATATGCGATTTCTAAATACTAAGTTTACTTGGAAATCTATTGGTGTTACTCACGAATATTATTCAGTTGCTGAACCTAACTCAGATCTTAAAACAATCTATTCACTTGAGATAAATGATATCGGTGATGGCGGTGCCAAGGCCGATAAGTTTGAAAGAGATATTCGTCTACTTGTTGATGATCTTAAAGTTGATCCAAATAACTCTAGATCACATTTCTATCTAGCAGAGTCTTATTACAATACACAACAGTTTGCTCTTGCTAGAAAATATTATAGATCATGTGTTGACTTGACTACTTGGGATCAGGAAAGATTCTTTGCTAAATATAAAATAGGTCTTGCCTCAATCGCTCTTGTGGAGTCAGATGAAGTTATCTCAGCAGATCTCATGCTTGCTTGGCTAGATCGTCCTCTTCGAGCTGAACCTATCTTCAGATTAGCTCAATATTTCAAAAGCAAAAATTGGGAAAAAGCTTACGCCCTGCTAAAATTATGTGTAAGTATACCCTATCCACATGGTGAAGCTCTATTTGTATTTCCAGATAATTATGGGGCTCATCCGCTAGACGAATTATCACTTGCTTCATGGTACACTGGAAGATTTCATGAGTTTGAAAGCTGCATACTTTCTCTTAAGACCTATCCAGAATACTACGAAAAACATAAAGATCGTCTTGAAAGCAATCTAAAGTATCTTAAAAAATAAAAGAATAGGCAACTGTCCCTGGTCGAGTACCGACATTCCAGTTTAATGTTTCAGCTCCTACTGGAGTAGTACTAACTGTGCCTCCAAATGTCCAGATAGTTTGGCCACTGTTTTGCGATGAATCAATTCGCGTACCGTTTACATAAATCAGAGATTGTGTCGCACCTGGATCTAGCGTCCAGATAGCCCTAGTTGCTGCACCAGATGATATTATTGTAGGTCTTGCGGTAGTCGCTAAACCTCCTGTGATGCTTACCGCTGCTCTAGTTCGATATGCAACAAGTTCTTGTAGTGTAATGTTAAATGTTCCTGCGGTAGAACATATTAAGTTATTGCAATCCCAACCAGCTGTTCCTGTAAAAGTTGTTGCTCCATTGAGAGTCAAAATACTTGCAATTGTCAATACCTGATTTAACGTGATAGTTACGCCTACTGACGTTGTGACATTTCCCCAGGTCATGCCACTAGTTGCCATTATTATATTTGCCGCTGGGAATAATGTTCCACTTGTTGCATTAACTGTACCGCCGCCTGCAGTGTATGTAATATTTGATCCATTTCCAGCTTTTGTTAAAGAAGTTATCGTATGAGTTTGGCCAGTATTTGGCGAAATTACCAAGTTGTTGCTTATCGAGCCTGCTGTCCAATTGCCAGTGTAATAAAATACAACGGTTGCTGTTCCAAATAGACCACCACCCTGTAGAGATGTACCTGCGATAAGCATTCTACTACCATTGGAAGTATTTACCGTGAGATTCCCACCACCACTATTATTTGTTGTACCGCTTACGTGAAAATCTGAGGTAAGTGTCCAAGTAGAAGCATATCTACAGTCTACACTATGCCATATAATAAATTTGGTAATACTTGGACTTGTATTAAATGTGTTGTTTGTTCTTGCCCATACTGTACCTGTGGAAAGAGGTGTAGGTCCTCCATTCGTATCTAAATAAGTTACAGTGGTACTAAATATATCAGCAAATGTACCGCCCAGACCAGTAACGGTTAATTGACATCCAGGGAATGGATTCATTGTAAGAGTTATACCAATCATTTGATTACCACTATTTATAGTGCAATTTTGTGAGCCATCAAATATAATTGATAAGTTTATGGAGGTAATTGTTGCAACGGTTCCTCGCATTCTAACTACACTTCCGCCGTTGTGTACCCACGTAACACCAAACGAACTAAATTGAGAAAAAACCCCGGTACAAATAAGGTCGTCATTTGTTGTAATCGTACTATTCGGAGTGCTAATTGCCGGACTTTGCACGTTTCTCCATATAGCCCCATTTGAAGTTATTGTTGTAGTATATATGGTTAGATTAACTAAACTAACGTCTCCAGCAGTTCTTACAAGAGTTCCACCAAATTTATAAAGTGAACCTGTGTAACTACCGGTCGCATTAAAAACTACATTATTTTCAGTATTTATAGTATTGTTTAATGTAGCAGCGCCTACTGAAATAAAATTAAGAGTAGCAGTCCCTGCTAAAGCGTTACCTCCGGCATGAGTAAAATTACCTTCTATAAATAAGTTATCCCCGTTTCCGGCAGAAGTTCTATTTATTCTAAATACAAAATTACCATTGGTTCCTACAAAATTAAGTATATTTGTATCTCTAACCAGTGTAATCGTAATCGTTACTCCGCCTAAAGCAGTATTCATAATCAGGTTAGGGATCCTAAAACCAGTTAAAATATCAAAGGTTGAATTAGCAGCAATAGTGAAACTTCCGGCACCAGTTATCTGAGCGGTAACCATGCCTGCGCCAACTGTTACGTTGCCCCAAACTTGTAGAGCGTTTGTCATAGCTAGATTTCCAGAAAAGCTTGTTAGATTAATACTTTTACAAAGAGCTGCAGAAGTTACGGTAGCTGTACCTGCACCCGAATTAGAAGTAAAAAATACATCATCTGTCGCATTTGGAACAGCTACAATTCCTGTTGTTCCTGTTGGAGTATCACTCCAATTTGTGTTGCTATTCCAATTACCTGTGCCGCCAGGTCTCCAATATCTTAGTGCCATACCTTAACAGACAAATGTAAATGATTTTGTTAACTGCGGAGATCCTGCTCCCCAGTTTATAGTTGACGCATCTATCCCATTAGTTCCTCCCTGAAAACTCCAGATTGTCATGCCTTCTGAACTGTCGATTGCAATTGCGCTTACATAAACCATAGATTGTGTTGCAGGAGTATTAGTTAGATTCCATTTAGCTAAAACATATGGCGCTGTCAAATCACTAGATCTCATAAGTATTCTTAGTGCATTTGTTCCCAACATAATTACATTAGTTGTAGTAGTATATGTAATTGCTTGCTGTAGTGTAATAATAGAAGAAGGAGCAGAACACGTAAGAGTTCCACACGTCCAGCCTGATGTTCCTGTAAATGTCGCGTTACCCGATAACGCAAGTGTCCCTGTTATAGAGAGCGGAGAAGTTATTGCAATATTTCCACTGACTGGTACCGTCATATTAAAGAAGTTTTCGCCATTTGTATCAAATATAGTCGAAGTTGTTCCTGAAACAATGAGTGTTGATGTACCCCCATTTAATGTAACTGCTGAGTTAATAGTGACAGTTGTTCCTGAAACTACTGTCAAGGTAATTGCTCCCATGTTTAGTGTTCCGGACGTTGCTATAAAAGTTCTTGTAGCTAACCCCCATGTGATATTTGAGGTTAACGTAACTGCGCCAGCGGTATCAATGATTACATTATTGTTAAGAGCAGATGCAGATCCGCCCCAATTTCCTGTGCCAGTGAATCTTATAGTCGATGTACCAGAAACACCACCAGATGTCTGATTATTAGTAAGATTACCTCGTACATTAAAATTAAATAAACCATTAATAATTAATGATGAACCTGATGCAGCTGTGCCTAATGTAACATTATTGAAATTAGATGCAGATGATAATGTTAATATGGAATTATATGCCATAGATAAATTATTCCAAACAGTATTTAGTAAATCTAGAGTGAATAGATTACCTAAAGGAATGCTTAATGTTGATCCAGTAGTAGTCAGAGTACCTACATTTGTATATTTTAGAGTTTTTGTATTTCCAAAAATAACCGTTGTTCCAATTACTATTGTACCACTTGGAGAATCAAATTCAAGATCAATTCCTATTGCACCAGTTGAAGAATGCGACCATGTTCCAGAACCGTTCATTTTAAGTTTGGCAGTTCCAGATAGCAATGCAGAATTTCCATGTGTTAGATTTCTTGTAATGTTTACAAGAAATCCTACACCATTTATAGCGTGAACGCTTCCGCCAAGACCGCTTGGAATAACTAAATCTCTGACAGTCGCGCTGCTTTCTAAAGTAAGTGTACTGTTCAAACCAATATTGAGATCGTTCCATACAAAACTGCCTGCGTTGAGTGTTGATGTTCCCTGAATATAATAATAACCAGTTGCTGTAAATGTACCAGCCGACGTACACAATGTTCGTTTACCTCCGCCAACAACAATATTGGTTGCGGTAATTGCACCGGTTGGGCTGTCTATAATTACATCAATTTGATAATTGCCAATCGTGCCAGCTCCTCCACTCCAGGTACCGGTACCATTTAAAATTATAGTTGTAGTACCAGTAAGAAAACAATAAGTAGTTCCAATTGATAATGATCCACCTACATAAAGATTGTACAATCCATTTATTGTACAATTACCATATGTTGCTGTTCCGTTTGCTATAAGATTTCCACTAATCGTAGTATTTTGAGTTAATGTTATTGTGTAATAAATACCGGAACTATTAGCTGCAGCAATTGTAAGATTATTTAGAGTTGCTGAGCCCATAGTTAATGTACAATTTCCAACAGTTAATGTACCAGTATGTGTAAATGTACCTAATACTCTAAAGGTTTTATTGTCTTGGCCAAAAGTTCCAACCAGAGAAAATACCCAGTTTACTGCTGAATATGTTCCAGTAATATCTAGATTTATACAAACATATGAATTCCCAGTAATTGTTCCGGTTCCAGCCAAGATTATTTTAGATGTACCACTAATATTGTTATAAGAAGCTTGCCCTACAAATAGATTTCCTGAAACATATAAATGTCCAGGACCATTTAAGATCCCTTGACCATACAAGGCTAAGCCGAAATTTCCTGTACTAAATGTTCCATTAATATATAGGTCGGCCGAAAGTACTACTGTATATCCAGAGTTTCCACCGCCGCTGTCTGGGCGTATTGATAAATTATTCCATACACTAGCTCCCAGAGTTAATGTAGAGTTAGTAAGAAATAATGTGGAACTAGTAACTGTAAATACTCCACCAACGTTAGTATATGTCAATGTTTTGCCATTGCCAAAACATACTGACCCGGAAACTGTAAAGTTTCCTGTTTTATCGATGGTTAAGTTATTTCCAACTTGTCCTAGACCTGACCATATTGTTGTAGAAGAACCTAATAAAGTTATATTGCTAGTTCCCTGCACATTGTTAGTCATCGTCAAGTTCTGGTTTACATTTAATGGACCACCGTTGATATTTTGTGCAGTAGCAAATGTACTAGCTGATGTGAATGAACCATTCACAGTTAAATTGTCATTTATTGTAACTGTAGTTACCGCGTTTGCAGGATTAGCTATTATTACTGATGTTGGCCATGGAATACTGTTTGATGTAATATTTGCGGATGCCGTTATTCTTAAATCAGACGATCCAGTAAATGCAATACCTGATGTAATAGTAAGAGTACCTCCATTGATACCTAGTTGATTTGCTAGATTTAATGTTCCTGCGGTTAGTGTAAAAGTACTGAGAGAGCAGTTAAGTCCTACTGTAGTAGTTGTAGCAGTATTGACCACAATAGGAAAGAAATGCGTTCCGGTAATAGTTCCAGTGCCGTTCATTTCAACAACTACTGAACCGGAAAATGTTCCATTTTGGGTTAAATTTCCACCAACATACATTCGTCCAGCGCCTGACCAGGTATTGGTTCCGTTTGGAGTAATAAAACTGCCTGTTAAATATAAATCAGTAGGCACTGATAAGGCACCAAACGCCGCCATTGTTAAGTTATTAATAGTTTGACCTCCTAAACTCAATACAGTACCTGAAAAGGTTATTGTTGAGCCTGTTGCAGAAATTGTCCCAGCTGTCCTTACAAATGATCCCGTTACGCCAACCGATCCTGTAATTGTTCTGGTAAATCCTGGAGAATTAATAGTTAAACCGTTTATGTAACCGGTTCCGCTCCATGTACCTGCACCTGTAAACACAAATGCGGTTGTTCCGGTTTGCTGTCCAGCAACACTGCAGTCTCCAGTTACATAAACTGTGCTTCCATTTATCGTAACATTTAAACCAGGATTAGTCCAGGTAGAAACATAAAAATCGCCTGTGATTGTTATTGTTCCACCGCTGGCACCTGTGTCATACCTAAACGGTCTGTCCCATGGTTTACCATTAGTTGTTATTGTAAGCAAAGGGTAGGCGATAGCGGTTAATCCGCCAACGCCAGTAATAT
>Ga0209668_10000166_pt1 | contig 27583 bp, 10 predicted proteins | sample FrelakmetPLP11PL_FD_187150 | JGI IMG/M metagenome (GOLD analysis project Ga0209668, IMG submission 187150) | Freshwater lake sediment microbial communities from the University of Notre Dame, USA, for methane emissions studies - PLP11 PL (SPAdes)... | ecosystem: Environmental > Aquatic >...
CTTCTGTCATCATTATTGAAAATTGACCCGGTATCATATCCCGGAGCGAGCTTTTTCGGCACGGATACGAGGTTCCAGCCTTCTCCAAGGGTAATGTTGTAATCGGAGGGAATTGGAGTATACGTGTGAAGTGGGAGATAGTCCGTGTTGTTCGCATCAATGATAAAAGGTGCGCTACAGAAACCATCGCCGCGATCAGGGGTTACCTGTGACCATCCGTTGCCATCAGGGTTTGCCCAGTAGTTCCCGCCAAGGAAGGGGCCGTTGACAATGTTGGTGCCGGTGGTTTTCTGGATATTCCAGGCGGTGGTTTCGGCTCCAGGATCGGCGAAATCCAGGTTTAGCATGTTGTTGAGATAATTATTATAAATCCGGCTCTCGGTGAGTCCCTTTATCCCGAATCCTGCCTCTTTATTCCCGGATATTCTCATCCCACTAACTTCAACATCCTGGCTGTTCAGCGCAACGATTGCTACTTCTTCGTTTCCGTCTGCCACACCACCACGGATGACCATACCGTCAATACCATCGAATGTGATACCGTAATACTTATTGATCGATGTCCGGGTCTGGTCGAGGGAGACATTCTGGCAGGAATCAAATTCAATGCCTATCCCATTCTCTATGCCCTCGCCAGCATTATGGCTGGCGCTGGTGTTGGTGATGGCGATGTCTTTACTCTGGTCGATGAATATACCTCTTCTCTGGTTGAAACTGGCACTGCTGTCCTTTATCACCACGTTCCCGACACCGGTCATAAAAATGCCGGCTTCATCATTCTCATTGCCTTGCACAGCAGTGAGCTGGAGTGATGTGCTGCCTTCCTGGAAACTTAAACCCAGGCCATTCTGACTACACGTTACGTTCTCGAATGTGATGTCATCACATGACCAGAAGAAACCACCCACACCGTTTTTTGACAGCGTAAGGTCCTGGAGCCGGAGGTCCTGGCAATCAATGGCGTATATTGTTCCTGGATTATCGGCTGGCCCAATCTCCAGCCCGGTCACATTGGTAAGATAGAGAATGACCTTTCCGTCCACGGTATTCGAGGTGTCGACATCCTGCAGATAGTCATCCCTTCCGTTCCCGGTAACCAGGAAATTATACGTGTTCCCTGCCAGAGTGTTCGATCTCAATCGATTCCCGGATGACTCAAGAAGGAAGATGCCACTTGGGTTTCCTTCGACATGGTTATTGAGTATTTCGTTGCTGGTGCATTGATCGAATAATACAATTCCATCGCCATTATTCTGGACGCTGTTGTTGGCTATGACATTCTCATTGCAGGAAAACTCACACAGTATACCGCATACCTTGTTTTCGTGAATGGTGTTGTTACTGAACACATTGCCCGAGGAATCATCAATTACAAGAACCCCCTGGCCCCCGAATTCTGACTCCACACCGATCCCATTCCTGTTCAGGGTATTGTGGGTGAAGGTGTTACCGTTGCTCTGTGAGATAATGATCCCAACTCCATTCATCTGGCCAATCATCACCTGCCCGCTCGCGTTGTTCCCGGTGACGAGTGTACCTGACGTCTCGAGAAATTCGATCCCGCGTGCGTTACCGGCAAGGGTATTCCCGCTGACGATACCCGCATCAACATTGTTATACTGGATCCCGTCCTCAAATGCGCTGACCGAGAGGTTGATCACCGTAATATTTGAGAGGGGAATAATTCCCGAGCTCTCGTCATCCTTCCGGGTGAGGACCCCGGTAGTGTTCTCTGCCGATACACCGTTGAGTGTATGGCCGTCACCGTTGAGGACCACGTCAGATGATTGTATCCAGATAGCAGTCTCCGCAGTGGAGTTGAAGAGGTCATTCATAAGCAGGTAGTGCCCAGGGCTGGAGATCACAGCAGGAGCTGTAATGGGGACCCAGCCTTCGGGGGATAATGCTGCATGTACAATTGCCGTTTGTCCGGCGGTCACGGTTACGTCCTGGTTGTAGTCCTGGTACCCTTTCAGTTTCAGCGTTACCGCATGTTGTCCGGCAGTGATCCCTGCCAGGGTATACGGTGTATTATCGCCTGTGCTGCTTCCGTCAAGGTAAATCTGTGCTCCACCTGGGGTAGAACTGAATGAGATGGACCCGGTGTTATCAGGGGAGAACCCGATAGCATACATGTTATGGTCGTTACTTCCCACGTATACCATACCGTTCGCAATCGCCGGACTGGACATTACCAGAGACCCTGTTGAATAATGCCAGATCTCCGTCCCTGTTAAGGCATCGAGTGCATAGACATTGTTATCAAAGGAACCAACGTAGACGACGCCGTTCGCAACCGCGGGGCTGGACCCCACATAATATCCTGTTGTATAGCGCCAGATTTCAGCCCCGGTTATTGCGTTGAGTGCGTAGACATTGTTATCATTCGAACCGATGTAGACGACACCGTTCGCAATCGCCGGGCTTGACTCCACAACAGATCCTGTGGTGTAGCGCCAGACTTCAGCCCCGTTTGTTGCGTTGAGTGCGTAGACATTGTGATCATAGGAACCAACGTAGACGATGCCGTTTTCGACCGCAGGACTCGATGTTATCCAGAATCCTGTTGAGAAGCGCCAGATCTCATCCCCGTTTGTTGCGTTGAGCGCGTAGATATTACCATCACCGGAACCGATGTAGACAATGCCATCCGCGACCGCCGGGCTCGAGGTCATTTCCCCTATATCAAAGTGCCAAATCTCTGTCCCCGTAATTGCGTTGAGTGCATAGACATTATCGTCCACAGAACCGACGTAGACAACGCCGTCCATAACAGCCGGGCTGGACTTAAACTCACCAAGTGTATTGAAGTTCCAGATTTTCACACCCGTCGCTGCATCGAGTGCGTAAAAGGTACCCCGGTATACTTGTGTCTGGATATTACCCTCCCCTGAACCGATATAGACGATACCGTTCACAACCGCCGGGCTGGAAAATATCGGCCCCTCGGTGGTGTAGTTCCAGATTTTCACACCCGTCGCTGCATCGAGTGCGTAGATATTGTTATCGTTGGAACCGGTATAGACTACTCCGTTCGAGACCACCGGGCTTGAGTCTATACCACTGCCAGTGGTGAATTCCCATACCAATATTCCATCAGGGTTTATTCCCCCGTTGTCATACACACCGGTATGCTGTGGGTCTCCCCTGAACATTGCACCATCACTTGCCGTTACATTGTTGATTAGAAATATGCAACAAACGAAAATCAAAATCGATATCTTCAGATACGAACCTAATCCGGATTTATGTTCCATAATGCCACCTATATATAGTAGTGGCTTATCATGGTTCAGGGATAAAGGTTTGTCTTAATTTATCCATAGATGGAAGGAATCACCTCGTTTAAATCAAAAGAAATGTTTCCAGTATACACAATGATATCATTTTTAAGGCCCCAATCGAATGGGGTCAAATCCTTTCCAGTTGAATAAAACCAAAAAATGACAGAAATCCAGGCAGTAAGGACCCAAAATCCGGGCTTTTACAGGAGGGGAGATAGTAAAATGGGTGGATGATGCTGATACCCCGGCTTATTTTGGGAATAACGAGGCTGGAATGGGCTTGAATATTCCTTTTTGCTGACCTGGAATGAAATGGTTTCAAGATCTGAAATGAATGACATTTTTTAGGATGGGGATCAATTTCTGGCAGACGATTACAAAAGCTTCAGGTAAGCATCGCTATAAACATCCTCCAATATCCCCGCTATATTATAATTTCCCCGTGCATTTGTTAATAATGCAAAGGATTATCCATTATTTTTCCAATCGCCCAACTCAAAACTAATATTCGTGTGGTCTACCGGATTAGAAACTGATAAAAAAAACAGGGACGGGGATCCTATCTCCGCTTCCTGGTATAGTCTGACCTTCCAATGATGCCGAGTGCTGCAATTATTGAAGTTACCAGGAACACCATTGATAATGGTCCTGCACCAGCTTTTTTTGTAGTGGGAACTGTCGTAACCGCTGGTATTGGTGTAGTTACCGGAGTCGTTATGACGGTTGTTGCCGGGGATATCTGTGGAGTATCAATAACGGAAGACCCTGAACCGGTAGTTACCTGGGTAGTGACTGCCGTGCTTTTAACCGGCACAACGGATGTACTACCTGTACCAGTAGTCCCTGAAGATGATGATACGTATCCAGCGCTGCCACCGCTACCCCCCGACGAACCTCCCGAATACGAATACGTTGGAATGACCGTGATAGCAGTCGTGTCGAAAACCTTACCATTCGCAATCAAATCTAGTTTTTCTGAGTTCCCGCTCTTGAAGGGAACAGTCTGGAATGCCGTGACTCCTCCAACAATAAACGTGATGGTAATATTCCCGGCACTCACTTCCTCTTCGGTTGAAGATACAATCAGCCTTGGATCAAAGTTATTCGGGCCGCCATACAGTCCATCAACGGTTGTTGTTAATTCTCCTCGTGGCACTCCATTTATCTGTGCGATGATGACCGTGCCGGAAGGTGCCGGATTGCCATTCAGGTACACGGATCCATAAAATTCATCAGGAAGTACAGGGGAGGCAGCAACAGTACCTATCAGCACTATCGCAGCTATAATGAGAACACATAGTATCCTTCTCATATTACATCACATCATACATTTTCGGGCAGGATTATTCCCGAATATCCTATTCATACAATTTCCTTCTGGAAATATAAAAAAGAATCGAAATTATGGTTATTTAAGGTCGAGCCAGTCAGGTGGTTCATCCGATGGCTCAGTTGCTCCTTCATCTCCGGTATCCGCATCTCCTGCTTGTTTTCTCCTGCGGATCATTACTACTACAATTAATAATGCAACGATGATGATGGCCACGACGACAATCATGAGGAGTGTCATCATGTTGACTGGCAGGAACGGTATGACACCTGCTGCCTTGGTTGGGGTTGGGGTTGGTGTTGATGTTTGTGGAACCGTGGTCGGCACCGGGGTTGGCGGGTTCATGGTGAACAAACCGAAAACCGTTGTGTGCGTGATTTTTGCACTTACAGTCCTGATGGACGGGTTGACGGTGGTCTGGAGGTCTTCCCACTGGGCTGTTGCCTTGTTATACCACTTGATCGAAAGGTCCTGGTTAGCAAGTGCATTCCAGTCAGCCTCTGATAGCGTGAAGCTGATCGTCACGTAGGGGTCAAATGTTGCGCCGCTTGGTTCGACATCATAGGCGATTCCGGTGAAACTATACATCGCTCCTGCCGGCACTGGTGGAACTAACGAGCGCTCAATCCGTGTGATGGTGAGGTTTGAAATTGCCTCTCCGCTGGAAGAGAGCATGTTCGTTCCCGGGCTTGCCGTTATCAGGGCAATACCGTCGCCGGAACCGATGGTGATCGAGGTCCCCGTGACTGGTGGGATCGTGACGACCGGTGTCGGAGTTGCCGTAGTTACGGGTTCTCCTCCACCGCCACCGCCGCCTCCTCCACCGCCGCCACCGCCACCGCCGCCACCGCCTCCTCCACCGTTGGCGTTGTAGACGTAGATGTAGTTGGGTTTCGTCAGGGAGTTGGTACCGTAGTTGTTACTGACATTAAGCGTCACGGTGTACTGGCCGAGAGCGTAATACAGGTGCTTCGGGTTCCGATCGTTTGAAACCTGGTTGTCCCCGAAGTTCCAGCTCCAGGAAGTCGGGTCACCAATAGACTTGTCCGTAAACTCTACGGAAAATGGCGGTGTCCCCTGGGTTGGATATGCACTGAATTCAGCGGTAGGCTGGAAGGAGGACTTCAGGTCAACGTGTGTCGCACCCCCGCTCTGGAACGGGACACTGGTCTGCCACCCGTTCGGTGCATTAACATTGTAACACAGTGCCGGGTTGTCGTTGATGGTAAAGGTAATCGGGCTGCCTTCAGGAATGGTCCCTGACACCATGAGTTTCGTGTCATTGAAACCAGTCCCGCCATATTGTCCTGGGATGGTTACAAAGAACGGATTTCCTGTAACTCCACTTAGGACTCCAGGACCATATGCCTGGATCATCGTGCCGTATGGTGCCTGCTGGTTATCCGAAGTTGTAACCATCCCATTGAAACTCTGCGGGAGAGATGGGGTCCCGGAGGGATCACTTATTGGTGGCGCAGTCGTCTGCACTGCAGTTGGAACTGCTGTCGGAGATGACGTTGGGACTGGTGTCTGTGTCCCACCGGAACCGACGGTCAACGCGAGGGATCCTGAATTACCTGCAACGTAGCTTACCTGCTGGTCAGCTTTTGCACCGTTCACGTAGAAGGTTACGATTGCAGGTCCTGACATATCAGATTCTGTAGCCTGCACCGTAAGCCGGGGATCAAAATTACCAGTACCACCATAGTAACCTGCAACCGTGGTAATGATCAAACCCCTGTCTGCTCCGTTAATCTGGGCTCGGATTTCACTGTTTACCGGGGCCGGGATTCCTCCGCTAACGGTAACCGTCCCGTAGAATTGCTGGGGTAACACGGGTGCTGCAGAAACGGCCGCTATTCCGAACAGGGCGACAAAGAACAGGCAAAAAATAATATTAGTTGTTATTCGGAATTTCCGGTCCATCTTATGCACCAATTGCTGCAAGGTTACCCGGGGTCATCATGTAGAGCCAGTAACCCTTTGTCGGGTACATCGCGGTAAACTCGGTCGCCGGGTCACCGTTGAAGATTGTTGCCTCATATTTCTGTATGGTTGCATCGAACCCCATTGATGTTGTCCAGTTCGGCTTAACCGAGAGGTACGTGTTCCGTGCCGGCTGCTGGGTTACCCCGGTGAAACCGATGGAACTCCATCCTGCCGGGAGGCTCCGCGTTGGCGGGGTAATCAGGTTCGTGTCAAAGACCAGGGGAACGTTGGTATTTGAGACCGAGTAGATCCATATACCAAAGAGTGGCTGGATTGGCGTTGTAGAGGTAATCGGTACCCATTGTGGCGGGTTCCTTGAACCATCCCATATATATGCTGAACGTCCTCCCATGTCTACGTTGGCGAATATGGACCCGGTGTTATATCCTGATGCAAGTGTCTTTGGTGTCGACACAAAATTCCAGCCCGGTTTTAACACGATCTTTGTTGGGTCAACCGGAGGTGGTGTGGGGGAGGATGTTACCGTGATGTAATTTTGCTTTGTCAGCGTGGAAGTCTGATCCGCATTTCTGTCGCTGAGCGTCACCGTGTATGTCCCTGCCTCGGTATAGGTATGAGTCGGGTTCTGGTCGATTGCAAATCCACCGTCACCAAAGTTCCAGTTCCACTGGGTTGGTGAACCGATGGTGAGATCAGTAAAGTGCACACTGAGAGGTCTCAGGCCAACTGTTGTGTCTGCGACAAAATTAGCCTGGAGGGAAACTGGACCTACGTGAATATAGTGTTCCTTGGTGACTGAGTCACTTACGGTCAATCCATTGACAATCTTGGAAGCGGTGAGTTTGACCGTGTAATCTCCTTCATTCAGGTATGTATGTTGCGGGTTCTGTGACGTAGACGGAGTTGTGCTATCGCCAAAGTCCCATGACCAGCTGGTCGGGTTACCGAGGGACTGGTCGGTGTAGGAAACCGTTAATGGTGAGCTACCTGATACCGGGGCTCCGATGAATTCAGCAGTAGGTGCGTTTGCATCCTTGACCGTGAAATTCAGGGTGAGGTAGATATCATCTACACCTGGATCATCTATGGCCTCTTTTAATGCGATAAGTGCATCAAGTTCACGTTTCGCATCGGCTCCTTCTATTGGGAATACCTTGCTCCACCTGACCGGGGACGAACTGGTGACGTATAACTTGTTTTGTTCGCCGATGATCGTGGACGGTGGGGGCATGTATGACGGATTGCCGTTGAAGTCCCCTTCAATCATCACATCAAATACGTGGTTATACATCGGGTGCTGGAGCACTACGTAGTATTTCCCGACGGGTAAGGTTTTCAGATTGACGTAATTGCCCAGGTTAATGCTGAATTGGTCGCAGCAGTCGTTAATATAGGTGTGGACATAATGCACGTCCCCGACCTTATTTTCCCCGAATATCCACATTGAGACCAGATGGGCCGGGTTTCCTGTTGTGTTCCCTGTAATAATTACCGATTGTTGTGAACAACAGTCCCTTATGAGCACTTCAGGAGTGATTGTTGCAGAGATCGTTGGTTCCTTTAATAGTATCTTCGCTGTTGCCGATGCAACACATGGACCAAGTGAACAGGCATCAACGGGTTTACTTGTTGCATAGATGGTGTATTCACCAGGCTGGATTTTTAAGTTTCCTGTGACCCACCCATTCCCTTGAGTGTTGTAACTCCAGGTCCGGCTTGAACTATTAAGCAGTACCATGGTGAATGTCGTTGGTGTAAGTGGGACTCCCGGACTTGTAAGGTTCGCGCCACATTGTGGCTGACAGGGTCCTGTAATGTAGAGATACGTGATATAACTGTCTGAATTGGTCCCGGTTATGGTTACATTTTCCCCGAGAATTGCGCTATCCACAACACTGATGGTGACTGCTCCTTTCTCTACTGTCACCGTTGATTCGTCATATTTCATCTCGCCATCAAGACCGAGGCCCTGTACATGGATCGTATATGCTTTTGGTGTGGTTTGCGTGGAAGTACTAAATCCAACCGATGCAGATCCGAATTGATCAGTTACGACATCAGCATAGTACCTTGTCCCATCTAATGGTGTATGTGGGACGGTATCACGGACTGTTGCACCGATCTTACACGTATTTGGATAGACTAGTTGGTTTCCGATGGTGTAGGGTCCTCCAATGGGATCAAATCTGACATTCCGCTGGCCTTCCAGTATCATCGGAGGCTGGTCACAGTCCGCACCACTTGGTGGGCTACATGGATTATTTACAATCCATAAAGTGTAATGGGTATTGGGCCGACCGGTAACCGTGGTAGTAAACTGGTTTGATCGTAGCACTGATGCTTCAGAGGTTACGGTCACAAACTCGTTGATAATGTTTACCGGGTCTTGTTCAGATATTGCACCACTTGGATTATTTACGTTCATCTTATTAGCGAAAGATTCGGCCCATACGGTGTATGTACCAACCGGATACCGGAATACATTCTGGCTATCACGGGCTGAAGTCTTCCAGTACTGGTCAACCTGGGTTGTCTGGTTCGACCAGAAGTACGGTGTAAGACCTACTAATAAATTCGATAACGTTTTCGGATTTGTAGCTGGATTCAGGGATGACGTATACAGGGTGGTATACGTTACTCCACTTGGGTCACGCACAAAGAGGTTGATAAATCCGGTTGTAACATGGCGTTCTTTTACAATGCTATCGAGATTGGTGTCGATACGGAAATTGATTAACGTCCCAAGATACCGGTCGGCAATCCCTGCAGAAGACATGGGATAGATTGGCCCATCAGTATCGTAGTTTTTCACGCCTAATTGGGGAGCCTTCACTACAAATGCTACGGGTCCTGCCGGAGAATTACCATTCCACCGGTACCAGTTACCTTCCCATGCGGTGAAGATGAACGGGTCGATGTAAAATGCCCCGGGAGTGTTTACCGGTACAGTATTCGCAGGAGCTGCGGTCATTGGGTCATCCCCTGCCCGGAACCAGGCAACTGAAGGTGCTCCAGCTACTGCATTCCGTACATCAAGGTCCTGTTCCCCGATGAACACGGTGTTTCCTAGTGAAATTGTTTTAATTTCAGGTGATGGTGTTGGGGTGGGGGTGGGTGTAACTGTCGGGGTTGGGGTTGGGGTCGGTGTTGGTGTTGGGGTTGGGGTCGGTGTTACAAACGTGCTGGAAAGGGCAAGCTCAGTTGAGGCCTCCGACACAAACACACCTGTTTCAGGTGCCTGCACGCTGTTCACAAAGAACGTGATAGTTGCGCCTTCAGGGTCACCCTCATCGGATGTGACCATTAAAGGTATAATATTCCCATACTGACCGGCCATAGTGACCGTTGTCAATCCTCGGATTTCGCCATTGATCTTGGCGACAATCACTGTACCTGCCGGAGCCGGCAGGCCGTTAATCGTCACTTCTCCATGGAAGAAACAAGGGAGTGTTGGGCTTCCTGCTACCACCACTCCTATTGTTAACATCAGGATGAGTGCTGCGATAATGGTTTTTGGTATCATGTTGTTTACCTCCATTCTTTACACCAGTCCTTCAAGTGTGTCATCTGTGTTCATCTGCAGCCAGTACCCTTTTGTGGGGTAGGTGAATTTCAGGTCGGAATAATCAGGGTTTATACTTCCCCGGATATACGTCTCAGAAACATGCGATGATGCATTGAAACCGATTAACGTGTCCCAGTTACCATTGAGCTGACCTACCTGGGTGAGTAATTCACGGGCTGATATCGCGTTTACACCGGTTTCCCCGATTGCGTTCCACCCACTGTATACTAGTTTACTGGGTGGCAGCGGGATGCTGGTGGTATCAAACTGTAATGTTACATCAGTCTGGTATTTCGAGTAGACCCAGATGCCATCGAGTGGTTTTACGGTGCCGCTGATGAACTGTATCCAGGTCTTAGTCTGTCCGTCATACAGGAGTGGTGAGTGGTGATCCATATCCACGCCGGCGAAGACTACATTAACCGTATTCGCTCCGGCTGCAAGCTTTTTCGGGGTTGAAACAAAGTTCCATCCCGGGTAGAGCTTGATGATATTTGCAGGGGGTGTTGGCGGGGCTGCAAGGACGGTTATCAGGTTCGTCTTGGTAATCGGTGCTGACCATCCCCCGTCATTATACGATTTAAATGTCACCGAATACGTGCCAGGTGTGTTGAATGTATATACGGGACTCTTAGTCTGGGATGTCCCACCATCACTGAAAACCCAGTCCCAGGCCAGGAGAACCTGACCATTAGACTGATCCGTGAAGGTTACACTGAATGGTGCATATCCTGTTGTTGGGTAAGCACTAAATGCTGCAACAGGGGGTATGTGGCGAACGTAAATAACCCCGGAATAAAGCTTGGTGTTGGGTCCCTGGGAATTACTTACCGTAAGCTTCGGTGTATAATTACCTGCTTTTGTGTAGGTGTGTATTGGACTCTGAAGTGTCGATGTCTTCTCTGAGGTAGGTGCATATGGATCGTCAAAGTCCCAGAACCAGGATGTTGGAGCAGGGTTACCACTCGACTGGTCATAGAACTGTACTACCAACGGTTCAATTCCTCCGGATGGCGGTACTACGAAGAAATTCGCGGTAACGGTACCTGGAGGATTAACTACTATGAAATCCGCCTCTTCCAGTGAGTAACTCTTTCCGTTGGTTGTCACGGTGAGTGAGACATCGTATGTGCCAGATGTACTGTACTGGTGGACAGGGTTTCTTTCTGTGGAGGTTCCGTCCCCGAAGTTCCACAGGTAAGTTGTGGCATCTGGGTTAGAGGTTGACTGATCGAGGAATGAAACAATCAGCGGTACTGTCCCGGACCGTGGGATTGCAGTAAACGCAACAGTAGGTTCGACTGGTCCACCCACGATAACATCATGGCTTACTGCAGACTGTCCGCCGGCATTGGTTACCGTTAGAGTGACTGGATATGTCCCCTCTGTATTATAGGTGTATTCTGGATTCTGTAATGTTGATACAGGTGAACTGTCACCAAAGTCCCATGAATATGTGAAGGGTGGCGATCCTGTTGACTGGTCAATGAACTGAACAGTCAGTGGTGAGGGGCCTGAACCCGGCATCATTGTGAATGCCGCTGTTGCCGCCGGTGTACTCCCTGATGTAATATAATTCACCTTTGTAGTGGTGGTACTTCCACCAGTATTCGTGGCGATAAGTGTTACATCGTAGTTACCTGCAGCCTGATACACGTGAACCGGGCTCTTGACAGTTGAATGAGGTGTATTGTCCCCGAAGTCCCAATCCCAGGCGGTTACTGCATACGGTCCGGAATTCGGTGAAGAACTATCGGTAAAGGTCACAGTCAGCGGGAATGCCCCTGCTACCGGTGTACCTGAGAAATCAGTTACTGGTGAGGCTATACCGACCATGATGTAGCCGGTCTTGGTTGTTGTATTGCTCCAGCCACCATTCGACGCAGTTAGTGATACTGTGTAAATTCCATCTGACTGATACACATGCGTTGGACTCTGGGTGGTGTCGGTAGTTCCGTCACCGAAGTCCCAGAGCCACTGGTTATCAGCCTGACTACCGATAGTACCTGCAAAAGTCACTGTTAACGGGGCATCACCACTGGTTGGACTTGCAGAGAAACTTACTGCAAGAGGATTTGTAAGTGGGAAGTTATCGACATTGCTCGGCCCGATGACAAATGCATTGTCACAGAAGCCGTTACCTTTCGTGTCAGGATTGATCTGTGACCATCCATGGCCGTCCGGTTGTGCCCAGTAGTTACCACCAATATATGGCCCACCTACGATGTTGGAGTCTGGTTCCTGCAGGACGTTCCAGGTATTCGGATTGTTGCTCATCTGTCCGAATCCGGCATTAAGAGTATTATTGAATATGTTGTTGTAGATGACGTTATAGCCCGATCCATCGAGCTTGATACCTAGGACACCATTTGCACGGATGATATTGTTCGTAAGGGTATTCAGGTTTGCATTATAGAAGTGAACACCCCATTCACCATTGTCATAGATATCATTTCCTTCAAGCAGGTTTTCAATCAGCGGCTCGAAATTATCCGTACCATTCAGGTAAACCCCTGAAATTTCGTGGCCATAAATTTCGTTATTCGCCAGGCTGTTCCTATCACTTGATATATACTGGAATTGTTCATTCACGACTGTAGCAAGTTGGATCCCATATTTATGGTTATTCCGGACGATGTTATCATGCAGGTCATTATCCTTGCTTCCATGAAGCAAGATACCCATTACTCCATTACCTTCAACGAGGTTCCAACCTGAATGGGCACCATTATCCTGATGGAGTTCTATTCCCATACCGGTATTATCGAATGCATGATTGTAGTTGACGTTGGTAGTACCTTGATCGGAATCAACATAGATACCCCAACCATATGCCGTATCTCCTAATACATGTCCGTTTTCCGAAACATTGTTGTACTCAACCCAGTTTTCGTCACCTTCACTCACTACCGGGTATACAGTAATACCGGAGATATGGTTTCCATTAGCAATATTATAGAGAATGTGGTTACCAACACTTTCATACAGAATAATACCGTCACCAAGGGCATCTGGTCCGGATGTTGACGCATTGATGTTGTTATTAGCTGTATTCTGTTCAATGGTATTTTCATTGGAAAGACTAAGGAGAACACCAGCGTTGATATTATTATTTGCGGAATTCAGTTTAACAACGTTATTGTTCGAACCAGCCAGGATAATCCCAGCATCACCATTATTATTGGCAATATTATTGTTTATGACATTCCAATCAGAAGAACTGACAAAAACTCCGAAATACCGAGTATTAGACGCGTCGTTATTGAGTACGCTCACCATGGTGGTCGCATCCAGAACGATACCGTAATCGTTGTTATTTACATTATTATTGTCAATACGGCCACCCATCTCTGGTTCTGCGAACAGGTTTACACCGTAATAATAGATACCATAGTTAAAGCCATCAACCTTGGTATCGATAACGGAAACTCTCTCCAGTCCGGAATCTACATAAATACCAACCTGGTCATCCCTAGCCGAATCGAAATTTCCACTGATTTTGTAGCCGTTTCCATCAAAGATTACATCAGATGCGAGAATTTTGATACAGGGCTCATAGAAATCAGTACCATTCTGCCACCTGACACCATCATAATTCGAAATGTCCTTAACGAGCTGATATTCACCCGACTCCTCAATCACCATCGGTGAATCTACATAAACAATTGCCATTGCTCCGACTGGCAGGAGGCAAATGACAAAGGCAAGGACAAGGAGTAATTTCATCCCTCCGAGGCCCCCCGATTTAACAGTGTGTCTTGACATTTTTATGCCCTCCTACCTCACCACAATCAACCGGGGTTTGGTCACCGTAAAGGTATCACGGGAATCAGTCACATTCAGACGAACCGTATAGATATCGGCATCAGTGAATTGTTGGTTAAGATAAGGCGTCGATAGCGGGGCTGTTTTGATGTAATGGTTCACAGGATCATATGCTCCAATGAATTCCCACGTGTATGTTGTTGATGCATCGGATCTGAATACTGGTTTTATTACAGACCGTGTAGAATATGCAACAAACTGAATAGAATCACCTGGTGCAACCCCATATTTACTGGCCCTGAAATACGTGTTCCCGTTAATTCCACTTCTCAAGAGGTATAAATTACCTGAATCACTGTATACCGTGGTTGTCGCACTATTGGAAAGACCGTTTTTCGTAACAGTGAGTGTAACGGTAAACCTTCCCGGTGCAAATGCATGCGTTGTGTTGACACCGGTTGCAGTGGACCCATCTCCAAAGTTCCATGACCATGTACCGACAGGTGAGCTGGTAAGATTCCCCAGAGATGCTGTACCATCAAAAGCTATGGGTCGCCCTTCAACGATGTTTGGTGGATTTGCAGTGAAAATTGCTACCGGGTAGACAGGGAGGGTCCTTGTTGTCGTATCACTTGTCCCACCATTTCCATTCACCGTTAACCTGATTGTATAGGTATTTGCCGTGTCAAATGTTTTGTTGAACACTGCTGCACTGGTCGACCATGATTGGTTCCATTCTTCAAAACCCCATACATATGATAATGTCGGTCCACCCGTCGTTGCCGATGCATTAAACTGGAATGAAGTCGTGCTGGCAAATCCTGTTGAAGGGATGATAGTGAAATCTGCCTTTGGATTAACCGTGATGGTCATGTTTGCAGATTGATTCGAGAGGGAATCTTTTGTTGAGGTCAGGTTGACTGTATAGATACCACTCCGGAAGAAGGTATGCTGAGGGCTCCGGGATGTTGAAGTGTTACCATCGCCAAAATTCCACAACCATACATCAGGTGCTCCCAATGAGGTGTCGGTAAATTGGACAGATAAGGGTGCATATCCTGATGTCGGAGTTGCAGTGAACTGGGCAAGCGGGGAAACGTCAACAAATTGGGCTGTCGTTGTAGAACATGGATCAGTCGCATTGCATACAGTAAGGGTAACCGGAATATGCCCTGCTGTTTGGAACAGATGCGATGCATTCGGTACAGTTGCTGATGTACCATCGTTGAAGTTCCATGTCCAATTAACAAACGGACCTCCGGTTGAAGTATCAGTGAACTGAACACTTAATGGGACAGTTCCTGATCCAGGAGTCCTAGTAAAACCTGCTATAGGTACTGCAGTAACATAGCTGGCAGACCCGAACAGCAATAATACAAAGAAAAGCACGAGAACACTCTTTAATCGCCTCGTACTCTTGATTTCATCATACGTCTTCATAACTTCGCCACCTTGATCAAGTTGCTGATTTTCTGATGAAATTGGATAGGTTTATATGCCGATGAAATACGCATTTCTGCATTCCATCGACTAAACCATAACCTCAGTCATCCTGAATTCCTAATTGAATATAAATGACCTTGTATCTCCTATCTTTATAAATCTATTGGTGATTTTTTCTTATTTAGGCATGTACAATGACTGAATGGGTGAACTGGGGATGATATGCAAGATGCAGTTGAGGATATAAATCTAGTGATTGTTACCTTGAAAACCTGCAAATTGCAGAGATATCAAAATAAAAACTAGTAATTGGCCCGTTTTATCCGTTTCAATTTTTGTATGAGGTTCGATGCAATTTCGCATGACACTTTTTTCACCTACAAAATAAAAATCAAAATTTAAATGAACAAAATCAGGAGATTCCTGAAAATAATTGATATCCGGGGCATTAGGAATTTATCGGTTCGCAATGCCGGCGCATTTTGCGCGCTTCCGGGGGGTTTATATCTATTTTAGTGTCTTGAAAAACGTTTTAATCTGATTTTGCAGTTGTTTAATCGATTTTGAATAAAATATGATTCCAGATGATGTTGAATATTTTTGCATAAGCATGGACAGGGCCATGCCCAATTACGTCCGTGCCCCCTCCCCGAAGGATACAGACATGAGAATTTATTTGATTTTTCTTATCGATCAACCTCGTAGGAATTATATCTTAAAAAAGAGTTGGCTCAATTAAGAGACGGTAATCCGGAACAGCACAGGTACAGATTCCTCGAACGGGTCGTTACTGGTGATGGTGAAGACGACCCAGTACGAATGTCCCTTTGCCAGTCCATGGGTATCCACCTGGACTTAGATCTGTGACTCCCCCACAACCAGTCCCTGTTACCCGGTCCAACAGGCTGAAACCAGGCGGAGCCACCTTTATGATCAAGGCCGATGAATCTCGCTGTTAACGGGATTACAGTGGCCATTCGCAGTGATCGACCAAACAGAAAATTGGATATTCATCCCCTTGATGTCGGATAAAAATTGGTAAATATTACTCCGATATCCCTGATCAACGGAGTAGGCACACGAATAAAAAAATGGATTTCTTAAGAAACTACAATGTAACCTGATCGGGAGAGGCCGTTTGTCCCTGTTGGGTTCGACACTTTTAATTTAACTGAATATATCCCGGTTTTCAAATATGTATGGGTGGGGTTCTGAATATTAGAGGTTGAACCATCCCCAAATGTCCAGAGCCAGGTAGTGGGCGAATTGGTCGATTTATCAGTGAACTGGACTGGTAACGGACTCGTACCATCCCTGACTGATGCTGAGAAATCAGGTTTTGGAGCTACATTTCCTGATTTCTGGAGGATGATATTGACGTCTGTTGTTTGCCCTGATAATACGGAGACTGTTTGAGAATTATCAGAATACCCGGACAGGCTACACCTGATAACATGGCTTCCTACCGGTACATTTGAAATTGTTTTCGGGGAGACAAAACCTATATCAGCGTCGTCGAGATAGATCTTTGCTCCTGTAGGATTGGATTGAATGGATATCGATCCCGTGAAGGGGGGAGCACTCACAAGATCAAGGCTCACCATAGCAGTTTGGCCTTCTGACACAGAAACCGTTTGAGAATTATCAGAATACCCAGACAGGCTGCACCTGATAACATGGCTTCCCACCGGTACGTTTGAAATGGTTTTGGGGGTGACAAAGCCTGTATCAACGTCATCGAGATAGATTTTTGCTCCTGTAGGATTAGATTGGATGGAAATCGAGCCCATGGTGGGGGTACTACCAGAAACAACAATGTAACCAGACTTTGAAAGGCCATTTGCCCCAGATGGGTTCGATACTTTTAATTTAACTGAATATAAGCCCGCTTTCAAATAAGTGTGGGGAGGGTTCTGTTCATTTGAGGTTGAACCATCCCCAAATGTCCACGACCACGAGGTAGGTGAATTGATCGATTTATCGGTGAACTGAACAAGTAATGGACTCCCACCTTCCCTGGTTGATGCTACGAAATCGGCTTTTGGAGCAAAACTTCCCGATTTCTGCAGGGTAATCGTGACATTTGTTGTTTGCCCGGATGTGATGGAAACTGTTTGAGTAGTATCATCGTAACCACTCAGGTTGTACCTGATCACATGGTTTCCTGTTGCCAGATTTGAAAGTGTTTTAGGTGTGACAAATTCCGTATCAGTATAATCGAGATAGATCTTTGCACCGGATGGAGTAGATTGAATAAAAGCCGATCCGAAGGAAGGTGCATCCGGAGCTGTCCTTGCCGTGTCGTTTACCCAGGTCTGGTTGACCAGGCCGGTGGTACCCACAGTACGGGTTGCAATAGTATGCTCAGTATCTGATATGAGCGATGATGCAGTATAGGTACGGACCCCTTTGGTCACATTTGCCTGGAACACTCCGTCCAGGTAGACCAGGACTTTCGAAAAGTCAGACGAAGAGGGATCTGTCCAGTTCCACGTGATCCAAGACTGCTGATACGAGGAGTTGTGGAGGTCGGTGATACTTGCCGGCGCTACCATTGGGTGAGCTGCATTGACTGCCTTGTAGGCATTAACTTTACCTCCGGTAACGGTAATCCCTGATAAAGCGGGAAGAGGGTCGACATTGTTCATGATGAATTGCTTGATCTGGAGGTTTGTCAGAGTTGGATTTTCAGATTTTATAAGAGCTGCAATACCTGCGACATGTGGGGTTGCCATGGAGGTCCCCTGCATTAGACCATAGGAATTTCCTTTCATAGTACTGTTAATATCTACCCCGGGGGCTGCCACGTCAACAGAGGTCAGGCCGTAGTTGGAAAACCAGGCCCGGTTGTTGCTGCTGTCACTTGCTGCCACCGTAATAATATTATCACAGGAATAACTTGCAGGATAATTGGGATTGAGATCGTCATTTTGATTCGCGTTACCTGCTGAACAGACGACCACGGCGTTGCTCTGCTGGATAACATCGTAAAGAAGGGAATAATATGGGGAACCACCCCAGGAGTTACTTATAATGCTGGCGCCGTTTGCGTTAGCATAGAGGATTGCATCGACGGCGTCGCTGTTATATCCATTCCCCGAGTTGTCCATGAACTTGAGTGGCATGATCTTAACATCCCAGGCAACACCGGTCACACCGATGCCATTGTTACCAACGGCAGAGATTGTGCCTGCACTATGCGTACCGTGATTGTTATTGTCCATGGGGTCATTGTTCTTGGCTACAAAGTTCCAACCGCGGACGTCATCAATATACCCATTTCCATCGTCATCGACCCCATTATCTGGAATTTCATCAGTGTTGATCCAGATGTTTGCGGCCAGGTCGGTGTGGTTATAATCTACGCCTGTGTCGATGACCGCAACGATGACTTCGGGTGATCCTGTCGTGAGATTCCAGGCCTCGGGTGCGCTGATACTACCGAGACCCCATAGGGAGGAGTATCCAGGATCATTGGGGATAGTTTCGATACTGACCCGGTAATCCGGTTCGGCAAGTTCGATGTCCGGGTTCTTTTTGTACCTGGCAATCGCTTCCTCAACTGAGATTCCTTTCGGGAGCTGTACTACCTGGTACCCTGCAATTCCCTTGCCATCGAAGTCCTTGATGACCTTACTGTTCATTGCGGCATGGGCAGCCGCTGTTACCCGGGCTTTTCCGTTTTTACTGGCAATCTTACCCGGCTTGAACTTTATGATAACCCGGTCAGGGGAATACGTGTTCGGTGTACCCAAGGCGGGTGACGCTGATTGTAATTCCCCTGACTGTCCACCTGGTGGAATGGTTACCGGGGTCGGTCTTCCAGCAGGAGTTGACGCGTTTGTGGTATTTTTGATACTATAGGGGGTAACATTTTGTGGGGTAATTTGGGGTGATTTGGTTGGCCTCGCGATTGTGGGGACAAGGGTTCCCTGCACAGCATTCTGTGGACTTGAATTCTCGGCTATTGGACCTATCCTTAAACCCGGCGAAGGGATTTGTGATCCAACATCGTTGCCCTGGCCTCCAGCAGCACAGATAGATACGGATAATAGGATGATGGCAAAAATTACTGAATATTTATGTATTCGAACTTTTATTTTTACCACAACCGATACCCGTCAATATATATCCTTCTTATAAGACGATAAGTTTTTAAAATGATTTATTTGCCTACCAGATATGCGTACCCTACAATTTTATTATAGAAGAGGTTGCCGTTTTACACGAAAAATCCGACAGGGGTAACATATTTCCCCATCAAAGATTTCCGTTCATCTCTACCATCCCTTATTCACCCTGTTATTGATAATGCCTCATTATTTGCCATATCAAAAAAATGCAACTATCACCCCTATTTATCGTAATACGTCCTCCAACGGAGTCCTCTGCGAACAGATAATGGGATATTCATTCCCTTGTTCAGGGTAACGATGGGTGAACATTACTGCGATATCCCTAATCTCTTGGATATGCGTAAAAAATATGAAAAGTGGGATCCGTTAAGAAACAACAATGAAACCTGATCGGGAGAGGCCACTTGTCCCTGCAGAATTCGATACTTTTAATTTAACTGAGTATAACCCGGATTTTAAATATGTATGGGAAGGGTTCTGAATATTTGAGGTAGACCCGTCCCCAAATGTCCATAACCATGAAGTAGGTGAATTTGTTGATTTATCGGTGAATTGGACGGGTAAAGGACTTCTACCTTCCCTGGTTGATGCGGAGAAATCAGCTTTTGGAGCAATATTTCCCGATTTTTGCAGAGTAATCATGACGTCTGTAGTTTGCCCTAGTGATACGGAGACCGTTTGAGAATTATCTGTATAACCAACCAGGCTACACCTGATAACATGGCTTCCCACCGGTACATTTGAAATTGTATTAGGTGTGACAAAACCTGTATCAGCATCGTCGAAATAGATCTTTGCTCCCGATGGATTGGATTGAACGAAAATCGATCCCGTGTTGGGGTTACTCACAAGAGTAATGTTCACTGAAGCAACTTGGTTTGCCGATACGGAGACCGTTTGAGAATTATCTGTATAACCAACCAGGCTACACCTGATAACATGGTTTCCCACCGGCACATTTGAAATTGTTTTCGGTGTAACAAACCCTGTATCAGCGTCGTCGAGATAGATCTTTGCTCCCGTGGGATTGGATTGGATAGAAATCGATCCAGTGGTGGAAGCACTCCCGGTAACAGTAATGTAACCAGACCTCGAAAGTCCATTTGTCCCTGACGGGTTTGATACTTTTAATTTAACCGAATATAAGCCCGCTTTTATATAAGAATGTGAGGGGTTCTGTGCGGTAGAGGTAGATCCGTCTCCAAATGTCCACAACCACGAGGTAGGAGAATTGATCGATTTATCGGTGAACTGGACAAATAAAGGACTCCCGCCTTCCCTGGTTGATGCGGAGAAATCAGCTTTTGGAGCAACATTTCCCGATTTCTGCAGGATAATCATGACGTCTGTAGTTTGCCCTGCTGCTACGGAGACCGTTTGAGTAGTATCATCGTAACCGCTCAGGCTGCACCTGATAACATGACTTCCTGTTGCAAGATTTGGAATAGTTGCCGGTGTGAAAATTCCTGTATCGCTATAGTCGAGATAGATACGTGCTCCTGTGGGATTGGATTGAACAAAAACCGATCCCGTGGTGGGCGAAGCTGGAGCAGTACTCGACATATGGTTTACCAAGGTCTGGTTGATCAGGCCGGTGGTACCGACAGTCTGAGTTGAAATAGTATGCTGAGTTTCCGGAGCCAGCGACGAGGCCATGTACGTCTGAACTCCCTTGGTCACATTGGACTGGAATGCACCGTCCAGGTAGATCATGACCTTCTCGAAGTCTGTTGAAGGAGGATCGGTCCAGGTCCAGGTGATCGATGTCGGCAGGTAGGTGGTGTTGTGGAGGTCGGTGATACTTGACGGCGGGATCACCGAGGGGTTCACATTCACCGTGATAGCCGAGGATTTAGACGCCGAGCCTGCACTATTGGATGCTGTCAGGGTAACGGTGTAGCTCGTATTGGCTGTCACCGTAAAGAGGTGTGCCGGATTTGGCAATTGAGAATATGTCCCATCCCCGAAATTCCATTGGTAGGATAACGGTAATGAACCCGTCGATGAATCTGTGAACTGAACTGACAACGGCGAGAACCCTGAAGTCTTGTCGGTGGTGAAGTTTGCGACAGGCGGGATAACCGTCGAGTTCACATTCACCGTGATACCAGCTGATTTCGATGATGAATCAGTTCCTTTGGACGTTGTCAGGGTAACGTTATAGGTCGTATTGGCGGTCGCCGTAAAGGTGTGTGCCGGATTTTGCAATGATGATGATGTCCCATCCCCGAAGTTCCATTTGTAGGTTAACGGTAATAAACCTGTAGAGGAATCTGTGAACTGGATTGACAAGGGTGAGAACCCAGAAGTTTTATTGGCGGTGAAGTTTGCAACGGGAGGCGCATAGACGGTGATGCAGTTGTTCCTGACTTTGGAACTGGAGCCGCCTGGCCCGGTTACGGTCAGTTTCACCGAATACGTTCCCGGAGATTGATACATATAGATCGGGTTCTTAACTATGCTGTCCGTGGTCCCATCATTGGTGAAGTCCCAGGCATATGAGGTGATTATGCCGGTCGAGTTGTCGGTGAACTGAACCGTAAACGGTGCAGCTCCGGAATTTGGTGGCCCGATGGTAAAGTCTGCCACGGGTCGAGATGCTGGGTAAATCCACTGAATTCCTGCGATATCTGCTGCAGATAGGGTTTTTAGGTTTTTATTTCCATAATCATCATTATTATATCCGAACATTACTTTCTTAACCGGGCTGATATCGGAGGGGTACCCGGGCAACGACCCATATAAGTCCTTTAAAAAGAGCCAGTGCCCTGTCTCATGAAGTACGATGGCTTCAATATTCATGCTATTTGCGGAATCTATTGCAGTACCTGTAGTCCAAGTATAATACGTATTGAATTCTATATCAGCTTCATTTATGATACCTGGCGATGTCGACCAGGAGCTTGCCCATGCAATATATCCTGGATAATCGACAAAATCAGAGCTTGGACCGAAATAGATGAGGCTCTGCCCATTCTGTCCAAAGGTGGTACTCGTAGATGGACCTGCATAAGTCAGCCTGAATGAGGAACCGGGAATCTGATTATTCCAGGTGGCCCCTGCATTTTGGATTGCAGATGCCGCTCCACTGATACTGCCGGGGTTTATGTAATAATTCGCAGGACCTGCCCATTTCTGTTTCCCATATGAGAATGTAACGGTAAAGGGATAATCATTGGAATAAGTTTTACCGTCCTCTAAAAAAACAGTTACTATACCACTTGATGCTCCGCCATTATATCCATCCCAACATATTCCTGTAGGCACCTTTACCTGGATCTGGGTGTCAGTCCATGAAATTATATCATATGCATTATCCAAATAGGGATATCCTGATGCCCATATTAGTGATCTTGCAGATACACCATCATCCCGATATAAAAAACCGACATCAGCATTTGATGTCCGGCTGGCTTTTGACCCAAACCCGGTTCCTCTTATCGTAATTATTGATTCCGTCCCAGCGGATGCTGTTAATGGAGTTACACTTGTTATCACCGGTGCTGCCGTTGGTGAAATGCCATTTTTTTTTACGCTATCCCCCTTTGTAAATTGATGCGCGGAGATATCAAGGGTTTTTCCCTGTTTAGCCGCTCCAATCATCTGTATGAATGAAGCTGTAGAATCTGATACGGCATTATTTTCGTTATTCATATTTGACTTCTGTAGGAAAAAAACACCCTGGTATGCCCCGGTTATCGTATAGAGATTAGCAGATGAATCCCGTAGCAAAAGACCAACATCAGTACCTTTACTTAAGGACGGCATATCTTCTACCCACTGAGTTACTCCATCGACTGTTCCTCCAAGTGTCATTACTTCAATAGTTTTATCGGGAGACGAATTTCCCTGCAGTAACTTATTTATCCGGACTGTTGCAATAGTCTGAATATTGAGATGATTTGCATCCCATTGACACCGTGTATCAATAACTGAACCGGTAATTATCAACCCAGATTCCGATACGAGTTCCGGCACTGTTTTTTGGACCATTACTCCACTTGTGACTCCTACACCCAGAGAAATAATCATTAGTGCAAAAAATGCCTGAATACAGATTTCAAAATATTTTTTATTCATGTTAACCCCCCTGACAGGTTGCCGATGCTGGCATGTTAGGTTGAGAAGAGGATAAGTGTTTGGTTCTAGACCATTATAGGATCGTGATAAGAGTATTCCCTCTAAAATATCCTCAATACACCAATGGTAGCCAGATATATGCTCAATGCGATTGAAGTCTGACCATTGAAATGGAAACATGTTTGAATCTTCCAGGAAAATCAAAATCTATAATTTGAAAACAATGTCGGGATTTATAAAAAAAACGGAAAAAATTGTTCACTCTACAGGTCCAGCCCTTCAGTTAAATCATCCAATTACTCAATCAGAACCGTCAAATCGCCCTCTCTGGGCATGTATATCCAGTACCCGTTCATGGGTTGCATCAGTTGTTGGGTCCCCGAACTCCCCGACCCTTCATTGAATATGGTTTGGGAGTACTGTTGCATTTCCGGGTCGAAACATAATATGTTCGACCAGATGGTGTTGATTGAGCCATAACCTGCACGTGCAGCTCCCTGTTCAAGTGAAGGGTACCCGATGAGGTTCCAGCCTGACGGAAGGTGCATGGAGATCGTGACCGGTCGGGTGACCTGGTAATTAAATGTCAGTGGGGCTTCATTTTTTGAATAGACCCAGATACCTTCAAGGGGAAAAATTACCGACTGTGAAGTCAGCGGGACGAATTGTTTCGACCCGGTATTATACGAATAAATAGAGCGGGAGTCCGTATTGACGCCGGCAAATACCTGGCCTGCAGTCCGGTACTGGTCTTTCGGGGGTTCAGGCGTCGATACCAGGTCCCGCCATGGAAAAATCCCTCCATTTTCCGACCCCGTTATCGCAAAAATAAGCCATTATTTCCCGCCAAACCACCCTTTGCCTACCCCCATTTTTAAGCACCCTGGTTTTTGGGCAGTAACGCCCATATTCTCGCCCTTTAATGAAAATACACCATTATTGGCCATTTTATATAATAATGCCCATACACCCTTGTTTCATCCGGATCCGGGCCTGAAATGGAGTTTGTTTGGTGCATCCTGGCATAATCTGACAACGCGAAGGATCGAAAACAAGTCGAAGGGCGGAGGGAAATGGGTATTCATCAAGTTACAGGATTTCACGTGCATTCCCAGGGTCCGGTCGAAGGGTAGTGATGAGGTTCCAGCCAGGAAAGCATATCCATTGAAATTGTGACCGGTCGTTTGACATGGTAATTGAACGCCAGGGGGGCCTAACCCTTTGAATAAACCAAGGACCGCTTCAAGGGAAAAAAATACTGCAGGGGTATGATATCACGAAATATAAATAGTATACTTATAAGTATAATACATATGAGTACCTTCATTAACCGACAGGCTGAACTCGCCGTGCTCAATGAGCGATATGCACGGAAAGGAGCGGAGTTTATCATCCTGTACGGGAGGAGACGGATCGGGAAGAGCGAGTTAATTGAACATTTTTTAAAAACTACACCGGGAATCAGGTTTCTCGCCCGTGAGGAATCAAAGCACCTGCAGTTAAAAAAAATATCCCGTGACTGCGCAGAATTTTTCGAGGACAGCTTTTTACAACGGAGCCCGTTTGGCGACTGGGACAGTTTCTTTGCTTACCTTGCCGGTAAAACAAAGGACCGCCTGGTAATCGCGATCGATGAATTCCCCTATTTGGTTAAAGAAGACCCCTCCCTCCCATCCATCATCCAGGAACACTGGGATACCCGCCTGAAAGACTCAGGCATCGTCCTCATACTGTCGGGGTCCAGCATTGCGATGATGGAGGAGTATACGATGCTACATTCAAGCCCGTTATTCGGGAGGCGTACGGGCCAGGTCCTGCTGCACGGTTTCCGGTTTGTGGATGTGCTGGATTATATCGGGGACTTTATGCAGGCGATAGAATATTACTCGGTGTTTGGCGGTACACCCGCCTATATCATGGCGATCGATAAAGAGATAGGGGTCTTTGAAAATATTACACAAAAAATTCTTTCCGCTGATGCCGGCCTTTTTAAAGATGTGGAATTTGTCCTCCGGATGGAACTCAATGAGCTGAGGTACTATTTTTCTATACTCTACTCCATAGCAAAGGGAAATAACCGTATAGGCCTTATTATGAACGATACCGGGTTAGACAAGGGACTTATCACAAAATATCTTTCGATCCTGATAGACCTTCAACTGGTAAAACGGAAAATCCCGATCACCGATAATCGATCAAGCAGGAAAGGTTTGTACCAGTTATCGGATAACCTGTTTACCTTCTGGTTCCGTTTTGTACACCCGAATATTGAACGGATAGAACGGGGAGAGGGAGACCGGGTCCTCCAGACTGACATCCAGCCACAGTTTGCCCAGTACATCGGAAAACTGTTTGAATCCATGGCAGAGGACCTGTTCTTTGAGTTCAACCGGGAAGGACTTCTCCCCTTCCAGTTTGACACGATTGGCAGCTGGTGGGATAAAGGTGAGGAGATTGATCTCGTCGCCTACCAAAAAGCAGGTCCATCCATATTGTTTTGCGAGTGCAAATGGCAGGACCGGGTCAATGCGGAAAAACTGCTTGTGCAGCTCAAAAAGAAAGCGGCACATGTACCGTGGATGGATAAAAACAGGAAGGAATATTATTGTATCATCGCACGGTCGTTTTCACTTCACCCAAAAAATCAGGAAAACAATGAAAATACCCTTTATCTCGATGCCGGAGACCTCGCTTCATGGCACCAGAGGTGTCATAAAACATCAAACGGGTAACTTTTCCACGACTTCATGTGTGGTCGCATCCTACCCCGCTGCAGGAAACGGGGTGCACCGGCGCATTTTGACCGTGCCACCTGTCAACAGGACCGAAATCAGGACCTTCCTGGTGGAAGGGAATGCAGTTCCTCTTCCAGTAGCCATTTCCATACCGGCTTAATGAAAACCGTCCTGGGACCGGTCTTCCTGTTACATTCCTGGTCTCTTGTAAGGATGAGGCCCGGTCCAGGTGGAAACTTTCCATCGCTTCAAGGAGACCCCCGCATTCACGTTCCAGGTTCTTGTCATTCAGTTCGTGGCATACCTGGATTGCACCGGTAATGCTCTTCCCATCTTTTATAATGAAATCACATTCCCGTGTGCCTGAAAAATAAAAGACTTCCTTACCCCTCCGTTTCAGCTCGATACAGACGATATTACTCAAGAGTCTTCACTTAATCAGGGAACAGGAGGACCAGCCAAGTATTAAAAATGCAGTGTCGATGCTATAGATCTTACACGGAGCGCCCAGCTGTTTCTTTACCGGGTAATCAAACCATGCCAGCTCGAAGAACAGGTGCGTACTGCCCAGGTGCTGAATCAGACCTCGCACTGTTATTAATTATTGCAGGTATATAACCCATCATAAAAAAGATTTATGTCAGGTTATAACCATACAATATATATGGACCCGCTCTTTGAACTTCTCACGTCATTAAATCCCTGGTGGGATGGCCAGGACTTTGAGACAGGGAGGCCCAGGTTAACATATTTCGAAAAGATCAAGCGATACCTTGAGACCGGGGAGATCATCGTAATCAGCGGGGTGAGGCGTTCAGGGAAAACAACCCTGCTTTTTCAGATCATCCATTATCTCATCACCATACAACAGGTCCCCCCAAGAAACATCCTCTTTATCAACTGCGATGAACAGGATATCGCGCTTCTTCACAATCCGATCGCACAAGTGGTTGATACCTATAGAAAGGAAATTTCCACCAGCGGGACCCTGTATCTCGTGTTTGATGAAGTCCAGAATGTAAAGGACTGGCAACGGACAATCAAATCACTCTACGACCGGAAAAAATACAAGATCATCATATCAGGCTCATCCTCATACCTGTTAGACTCCCAGTTATCCACCCTCCTCTCGGGCCGGTACTTTTCAATTCCAGTGTTCCCCCTTGATTTTTCAGAGTACCTCTCATTCCACGGGCTGGAGATTAACAACGACCCGGTCAGGCTTGCCTCGCATAAATATGAAATCCTTACCCTGCTGAAAAAATATCTCCGCGAAGGTGGTTTTCCCATCGTCG
>Ga0209668_10000167_pt1:0-17500 | contig 27406 bp, 24 predicted proteins | sample FrelakmetPLP11PL_FD_187150 | JGI IMG/M metagenome (GOLD analysis project Ga0209668, IMG submission 187150) | Freshwater lake sediment microbial communities from the University of Notre Dame, USA, for methane emissions studies - PLP11 PL (SPAdes)... | ecosystem: Environmental > Aquatic >...
TCTACAACTTTAATACCAGTTTCAAAAATTGATGGTTTAGTTTCTAATTCTGTAAATGCAGGAGCGTCTCTATGAATTGGTAAAGTTTCATTTGAAGAAACATCACCTTGTTCATCTACCGGTTCACCAATTACATTGAAAATTCGGCCTAATGTTGGAGTACCCACTGGAACACTAATTGGACTACCTAAATCAACTGCTTCAACACCACGTTTTAAACCGTCTGTTGAACGCATTGATACTCCACGTACTTTGTTATCACCTAATAATTGTTGAACTTCAACAATATTTCCTATTCCATCTGCAGTTTCAATTCTAATTGCACTGTAAATTGGAGGTAAGTTTCCAGATGGAAATTCAATATCTAATACCGGGCCAATAATTTGACAAACGTAACCTTTATTTATAGTTTCTACCATTTTGATTTAAGATATTTTAAATATTTAAAAATAAATATACTTTCAGAATTCAACAGATTATTCAAAATAATAACAAATTTAAAATTTATTAACTACTTATTATTGTACACCAAAATAATTGGAATTCTTGAATAAAATGTTTTCTTGGTTTAACTTTTTTTTATAAGTTAAAAAGAATCTAAAGATTTAGCTCTACCAGTTATTCTCAACCAATTTCGTGCTCTTGGGTAATTATCTGGTGCTAATTTAAGAGCTTGATACCAATATTCTGCAGCTTTATCAAATAGCCCTTTGGCTAGTTCAATATATTCATATTCTTCAGAAATTTCCATTGAAGAATCATAGTCTTGAGAAGCCATTTCTAATGCTAATAGCCCTTGTCGGTGATAAATAGCTGCAATATTGTTTAAAGCTTGAGGTAGATTGGAATTTAACGAGACAGCTTGATGATAATACTCAAGTGCACGTGGGTAATTTTCATTTTTTCCGTAAATTAGACCAATATTATATAAAGTATAACTTCTATCATATTGATCTTCATCTAAATATAGTGATTCATAATAATTTTCCAATGCTTCCGCATAATCACCTTCTGCTTGGGCTGCCATTCCAGCTTTATAATACGCAAAAGCTTGTTTTTCCTGTTTACTCGCGGGTAAAAGTTTTAAGATAAGATCTGAAATAACTGTAAATACACGATCAATAAAATTTCTTACGCCCATAAGTTCGAATTCCTCCTTACGTCATCTTAATAAACTTTAATTTATAAAAAATTTAAAGTTCATTCGAAGCTACATACGGTAATAAAGATAAAATTCGTGCGCGTTTAATCGCTTTTGCAATTTGACGTTGTTGTTGAACAGTTACTCCTGTTGCTCGACGTGGAAGGATTTTCCCCTGTTCTGTAATAAATAATTTTAATAAATCAATATCTTTATAATCAATTTTTTGAGTAATTCCAATAGGTGCTGATTTTTGTTTTTGTGCTATCATACTTTTATTTTATTTCTTTATGAATAGTGGGTTTATTACAATGTGGACAGTATTTTTTTAATTCCATTCGTTGCGGATTATTTCGACGATTTTTCTGAGTTAAATAACGTGAAACCCCTGTAGAACGTTTATTTGCATTTGTTCTACATTCGGTACACTCTAAAGTAATGAATATTCTACTACCTTTATTTTTTGCCATATCAATTCTTATAATATAATGAATTTTTAATAGTATTTTTACTTTACTATATTGCCTAATTATTCTTATCTTATCAAGGGTTTATTGTCTGATTTTAAAAAATATTAAGAATATAAAAATATTCAGCATAAAAACTTCACATTTTTTCTTAAATATATTATATTTCACCAAACAGAAATACAATATAAATACTGACTTATACACCTCTAAATTATATTTATGGCTAATAACAAATCAGCAAAAAAACGTATATTAATAAGTAAACGAAATAATCTTCAAAATCGTTTTTATAAAAGTTCAGTTAAAACATTAACTAAAAGATTTTTAAAAGATCTGGAAACTTATAAAACTTCCCAAAGTAATAATGATAAAGAGAAAACACAAATTGTACTAAATTCAATTTATAGTCTAATTGATAAGGGTTCAAAAAAAAATATCTATCATAAAAATACAGCATCACGAAAAAAAGCAAAATTAGCAGCGCTACTAAAAACTGCATAACCTAAAATAATTGAAAAAATATTAATTTTACAAATGAAATAAACTAACCGAATCGGAAAATTTTATTTTGTTTGTAAAATTAATAAAATTAACCTTTCCATATTAAGCTTACCATCATAGGCCCGTTAAGAATTGGTATAACAACCGTAACCTATAAAAAACTTAAGTATCAAAATTCTTAGCTATTGTTAGTAAAAAACCAAGTACCACCAATCTAAAGTTTAGAATTCAAATTAATTTTTTCACCAGAAGATATTTTTGTTAGTCTCTTATTGTTCTAACTAATAAGAAATTAACAAAATTAAAATGTTAATTTATTTTACACACTTATTCCCTACTCTGAAATCTAGTGATTATTAAATTTAAAATAAGTTACTAATAAAACTTTTAAAATAATACATGATGAATTACACAACTGCTCTACCTGATTTTATTGAAATGCAACGAGTAAGTTTCTGTTGGTTTATTTCACAAGGACTAAATGAAGAATTAAATACTTTTTCAAGGATTTATGATTTTAGTCAAAATACAGAATATGTTTTATTTGGGCAAGAATATACTTTAGTAAAACCTATTTATAATATCGTTAGAGCTAAGAAATACACAGCAAATTATTCTGCCCAACTGGTTATTCCTTTAGAAGTCAGAAACAAAAAAACAAATATTATAAAATATCATAGTAAATTTCCGATCATTAATTTACCCTTAATGACAAGCTCCGCAACTTTTGTTATTAATGGTTGTGAACGTGTTATTGTTAGCCAAATCATTCGAAGTCCAGGTGTCTACTTTGAAAAAAATAAACATCAAAAAAAAAATAAAAAAATTAAAAGAATAGTATCTAGTGAAATTGGAAAATTAAAAAGTTTTACTCCACCAAGTGAAATTTTACCTACTGAGAGCCGCTTATATTTTTTAAAACCAACTATTAAAAAAAAATTAATTAGTGATAAAAAGAAGAAAATAAAATTTATTAAAAAAGAGGAAGATTGGAATTGGGAAGGAGAAACTATTAATATTTATTCGTTTAAACAAATAACAAAATATGAAATTGACTTTAGCTCTTCATTTATTGAATATATTAAACTTTACAAAAGTTTATTTAAAATACAGAATTTATCTACAAAAATTAAACGAATCAAAATTTTTTTAAAATGGTTATGTTCGAATAATAACTTCACCTTACAAAGTGATAAACATAAAATCTTTTTAATAGTTAATTGTTTTAATTTATTAACGAAAACAATTGCAAAATATAAAATTTGCAAAAAAAGAAATAAAAATACCAGCAATCAAGGCGTCTTGAAAAAGTTTAAAGAAATTAAAACACTATACGATAAAATATTCCAAAAGTCAGAGATATTATTCAACTTAAATACTAATGTAGAATTACTTGTTTTTTTACTTCGAGATTTAGATAATTTTAGTCAAATTAATAATTTTAATTTCTTAAAAATAAATGTCAAACCCAAAATTCAATTAATCAATAGTAACAATAAAATACAATCTAACCTTTATTTTACTAACAGTTTTAAAGAACTTATTAAATTTAAATATAACTTTACTAAAAAAGAAAAAGATAAAAGAAGAACTCAGCGGCAAATAAAAATTTTCAAAAATAAAACAAAATATTTGAAGACAAAATCTAAAATTATTCAATATAAAGATGACCATTTAATCAAAGATATATATAAAGAAAAATACGGAGAAAAAGAATTATATACTGCAACATTAATACCTGAATATGGTTCATGGATCAGATTTGGATTTCAAAAAAATACAAAAATTAACATTTCAAAATATCCGATTAAAAATCAAGAAGATGAAATTATTATTCAACTAGATAAAGTAACGCAAAAACCAATTATTCATTTACTAAAAGAAATGGGTGTTACAGATTTAGAAATTTGTCAAAATTTACAAAATTCGGAATTTTTCTATTTTAATAAACCACTATTAAGTCACTCAAGTTATCAACCAAATAAAATTTTGCGTTTTAATTTAAATAAAAATTATTATAAAAACATCTCGGAATTTTCGAGAATTTTTGATCCTTCTTATTACCGTTTGGGAAAAATAGGTCGTTTAAAATTAAATAATAGACTAAGTATAAAACTATCAAAACGAATCACTACAATTACCTATGAAGATATCTTTGCAATAATTGATAAGCTAATAACACTATCTACTTCTAAACAAATTAGTGATGATATTGATCATTTAAAAAACCGTAGAGTTCGTTCAGTAGGAGAATTATTACAAAACCTATTCCGTATTGGATTCCAAAGATTGTTACGAAAACTGCGAAGCCAAACAAATAAAACCTATTCAAGTCAATTATCGAGTTTTAATATAGTTGGAGCGACTATCCGAGAATTTTTTGGAGCAAGCCAATTATCTCAATATATGGATCAAACAAATCCCTTATCAGCATTGACACATCGCCGCCGAATTAGTGGTTTGGGGCCTGGAGGATTTGATAGAGATCGTATTAGTTTTGCTGTTCGAGATATTCACCCAAGTCATTATGGAAGAATTTGTCCAATCGAGACACCTGAAGGGCAAAATGTGGGATTAATTGCTTCATTAACAACATGTGCTAGAGTAAATGAATCTGGGTTTTTAGAAACTCCTTTCTGGAGAGTTATTAATGGGAAAGTGATTAAAACAGGAGATCCTATTTATTTAACAGCTGAGATTGAAGATTTTTATAAAATTGCCCCCGCTGATATTTCTACAAATGAAAATAATTATTTAACAAAAAATTTAATTCCTGTCCGTTATAAGCAAGATTTTTTGACTGTTACTCCATCTGAAGTTGATTTTATTGCTGTTTCACCAATTCAGATTGTTTCTGTCGCGGCATCTTTAATCCCATTCTTTGAGCATGATGACGCTAACCGAGCTTTAATGGGTTCAAATATGCAGCGACAATCAGTTCCATTATTATTACCTCAAAAGCCTATAGTAGGAACAGGGCTAGAAAACCAAATTGCACTAGATTCTGGTATGGTAATAAATGCTCAACGAGATGGTATTGTCGAGTCAGTGACCGCAAACAAAATCATTATCCGTGAAAATTCTGGACGGCACTATAAATATGATTTACAAAAGTATCAACGCTCTAATCAAGAAACTTGTATTAATCACAGGCCAATCATATGGGAAGGTGAGAAAGTCAAATCGGGTCAAATGTTAACTGATGGCCCTGGAATAATAAGTAGTGAACTTTCGTTAGGGCAAAACGTTTTAGTAGCTTATATGCCATGGCAAGGATATAATTTTGAAGATGCAATTTTAATTAATGAACGACTAGTTTACGAAGATATTTTTACGTCAATTCATATTGAAAGGTATGAGATTGAAATTGACCGAACAGCAGAAACATCCGAACAAACTACTAACAATATACCAAATTTGAGTATTTCCGATGTTCAAAACTTAAATGAGGATGGAATCGTTACGATTGGGACATTTGTAAAACCAGGCGATATTTTAGTAGGAAAAATTATACCTAAAGATGACTCTGAACAATTACCAGAATCAAAATTGCTTAGAGCAATTTTTGGGGCAAAAGCAAAAGGAGTTCGCGACACATCTTTTAGAATGCCGGAGGGAGAATATGGGCGAGTTATAGAAACTTTAACTTTTAATAGACGAACAAAACTAGCCTATAAATTTGAAAAAATTCAAATTTTTATTGCACAAATAAGAAAAATTCAAGTAGGAGATAAAATTGCAGGCCGCCATGGGAATAAAGGAATAATTTCTCGTATTTTACCCCGTCAAGATATGCCTTTTCTTCCAGATGGCACACCTATTGATATTATTCTAAATCCCTTAGGAGTTCCATCTAGAATGAACGTAGGTCAATTATATGAATGTTTATTAGGCTTAGCAGGTCATAAATTAAACCGTCGTTTTAAAATTTTACCATTTGACGAAATGTATGGATCAGAAATTTCACGCATTTTAATAAATAAAAAATTAAGGCAAGCTTCAATTGAAAATGATGAAGCATGGCTTTTCAATCCGTATTCTCCAGGAAAAATGGTTCTTCTTGATGGAAGAACTGGTAAAGAGTTCGATAATCCAATTACTGTTGGGAATGCTTACATGTTGAAATTAATACATTTAGTAGATGATAAAATGCATTCTAGAGCAACTGGGCCATACTCATTAGTTACTCAACAACCTTTAGGTGGAAAAGCTCAACATGGAGGTCAACGATTTGGGGAAATGGAAGTATGGGCACTCGAAGGCTTTGGTGCCTCTTTTACACTAAAAGAACTTTTAACCATTAAATCTGATGATATGCAGGGAAGAAATGAAACTTTAAATTCGATAATTAAAGGTCAACCAATACCAACTTCAGGGGTACCAGAATCGTTTAAAGTTTTAGTCCAAGAATTACGTTCAATTGGATTAGATCTAAGTACATATAGAATTGATGGGTTTAGTTCAGAGGAATCGTATGAGATTGAATTGAATTTAATTGAAAAATATAACCCACTACTAAAAACATTTTCTCATACATCAAACATAAATAATATTTCATTTTAAAAATTTACTATGACACGGTCTGAAAAAGAATTTGATTATATAAAAATAAAATTAGCTTCTCCTATGCGGATATTACAATGGTCCCATAGGAAATTACCTAATGGGCAATTTGTTGGAGAAGTTCAAAAGTCTGAGACCATTAATTATAGAACCTTTAAACCTGAAATGGATGGTTTATTCTGTGAAAGAATTTTTGGTCCAAGTAAAAGTTTAGAATGTGCGTGTGGCAAATATAAAAGAGTTCGATATGAAGGTTTAATCTGTGAGCGTTGTGGAGTCGAATTAACTGAATCAAGAGTTAGACGGCATCGTATGGGTCATATTAACTTAATTTATCCAGTTACACATGTTTGGTACACTAACAGTCGTCCAAATTATATAGCGTTATTACTTGAAGTTGAGCAATGCGAAAAAAGGTTAGATACTGGATGGACAGAGTTTGCTGACCCAAGAGATAATAAAGAGATGCCCGAATATCCTTCTTCAGATATTGAATGTCGTAACTATATTACAAGTCCAAAAGCACTTTTAAATTGCAAAGAATTTCTTAAAAAAAAATCAAAAGCAAAAAAATCTAACATTGTAAATTTTTATGATGAACGAATAAAACGAATAAAATTAGCATCTCTTGCTTATTTTATTGCTGAAGATGAAATTGCTTTCTATGGGCTTCATTGGGATTTACAGCAATATCGTCGTTGTAGAGAACTAGGATTTACGGGTTACCCATTAAAACCGCATTCAAAATCTCAGAATCGACGTCGTAATACTCCAAAATATTTATTAAGATCTACACCAAATTATTTAATTGGGGCTGTTTTGATTAAACGTGAATTAGAAAAATTGAATCTTGAGCAAGAGATAATTAAAACACGGAATTTTATTACCCTGTGTAGTAAAGTACTTCACAAAGAACAACCATTTTATAATTTTTCACATTGGGCTAAGAAATGGGAATATCAACGTATTTATAAATTACGAGATCAATCAATTAAACGAATTCGTATTTTGGAAAATTTATTAACTACAGGCGCCAATCCAGCATGGATGATTATAACAATCTTGCCAGTTATCCCGCCTGCACTGAGACCAATGATTCAATTAGAAGGCGGACGTTTTGCAACCTCGGATTTAAATGAATTGTATAGAAGAATAATTACACGTAACAATCGTCTTCTTCGACTTTTAGAAATTGATGCTCCCCAATTAATTATTCGAAATGAAAAACGGATGTTACAGGAGGCAGTTGATACCTTAATTGATAATGGAAAACGAGGTAAAATTGCTTTAAGTGCAAGTAATCGGCCATTAAAATCATTATCAGATATTATAAAAGGAAAACATGGACGTTTCCGACAGAATTTACTAGGAAAACGGGTAGATTATTCAGGGCGCTCTGTTATTGTTGTAGGGCCAAGTTTGAAATTAAATCAATGTGGTTTACCTTACGAAATGGCAATTGAACTATTTCAACCCTTTATAATTCGTGAATTAATTAATCAAGGGTTAGCAAGCAACATGAAAGTTGCAAAAAATTTGCTGCAACAAAATGAACCCATTATCGACCCTGTACTTGATAAAGTATTATCAAATCACCCAATTTTTTTAAATCGAGCGCCAACCTTACATAGATTAGGGATACAAGCTTTTGAACCTATTATTGTTCAGGGTCGTGCTATTAAACTTCATCCTTTAGTTTGCTCAGCATTTAACGCAGATTTTGATGGTGATCAAATGGCTGTGCATGTTCCTCTTTCATTAGAAGCTCAGGCCGAATGTTATATGCTAATGTTAGCACCATATAATTTTTTATCACCTGCAAACGGTGATCCAATTATTATGCCAAGTCAAGATATGGTATTAGGTTGTTATTATCTAACTGTAAATAATATTAATGGCTTATTAGGCTCTGATCACTATTTTGCTGATTTAAATGACGTTATATTAGCTTATAATCAAGATCAAATTGAAATTCACACATCGATCTGGGTTAGATATAAGCATAAAATTTCTAAACCTTCAAATTTTATAAAAAAAATTAACTTAAAAGATGGAAGTTATATTGAATATTACGAAAATGTTCAAATTAGGAAAGATAAAAATAATAAAACTATTGTTCAATATTTACAAACTACAACTGGACGTGTTCTTTTAAATTATACAATTCAAACAACATTAAACCTTAATTTATGAAGATTTAAAATCTTTGAATTAAAAAAACATTAAATAAGAGAATTATGAACGATTATATTTATCAAAATAAACTTATTAACAAAAAACAATTAAAAGAATTATTAGCATGGAGTTTTTCAAAATATGATTCTATGCAAGCTTCTTTATTGGCGGATGAGCTGAAATATCTTGGATTTAAGTACGCAACACAAGCTGGTATATCTATTAGTATTGAAGATTTAAAAGTTCCAGCAACAAAAAATGAAATGTTGGAAAAAGCAAATAAAGATATCTTAAATGCAGAAAAAATCTGTTTAAAAGGAAAAATAACTGATGTAGAACGTTTTCAAAAAATTATCGACACTTGGAGTATCGCTAGTGAATCATTAAAAGAGAATGTGGTAGCATATTTTAAAACATATGATCCTTTAAATTCAGTATATATCATGGCATTCTCAGGGGCTCGTGGAAACTTATCACAAGTTCGTCAACTTGTAGGGATGCGTGGCCTTATGGCTGACCCTAGTGGTGAAATTATGCGTGTACCAATTAAAAAGAATTTTCGTGAAGGTTTAACAATAACAGATTATTTAATGTCGGGTTATGGGGCTCGTAAAGGTATTGTTGATACAGCATTAAAAACAGCAAATTCAGGATACCTAACACGCCGATTAATTGATATTGCACAAGATATTATTATCCGAGAAAAAGATTGTCTAACCTCTGCTTCATTTATAATTGATAACAAAAAGAAGTTAGATAAAGAGCAAATTATTGGTCGAATCTTATCAAAACCAGTTTACGATCCAAAAACTCAAGAAGTAGTTGCTCCGAGTAATACCCACATAACATTAAAATTATTAAGTATATTTGAACAAAAAGAAATTTTAAAGTTTCATATTCGTTCGCCATTAACGTGCAACCTATATCATTCCATTTGTCAAATGTGTTATGGGTGGGATTTATCAAATCAAAATTTAGTTGATTTAGGAGAAGCAGTCGGAATTCTTGCTGGCCAATCAATTGGTGAGCCTGGTACGCAGTTAACAATGAGAACTTTTCATACAGGCGGAATTTTTACTTCAGAAGCTAGGCAACAAATTATTAGTTCAACAAATGGAGTTATCAAATTTTCTAAAATTTTAAAAACAATTATTTTACGTACGAATCGAGGGGATGATGTTTTGGTTACTAAAAATTCAGGATCATTAATACTAATTCCTGAACAAGATGGAGAAAAAATAATCCAAATGGAATTATTACGAAATACAATGTTATTTGTAAAAAGTAATCAATATGTAAAAAAATTAGCGATAATAGGTGAATTAATAAGGACAGAAAAACAAACGTTAACAGAAAGAAAACCAATTTTAAGTGACACTGCTGGTGAAATTTTTATTCCTAGACTAAAAACTAAAACAAATTTAACTACACAAAATCGATTATTATGGATTTTATCGGGACAAGTTTACCAAGCTCCTAGTAATTCTTTTTTAAATTTTTATACAGACCATAAGATTAATAAGAACAGTTATATTTTTAGAACAAAGTTGATAAATCAATATTCTGGGTATATTAAGATATTTGATAATAAAAAAAATATATTAGAACAAAAAATCCAACTTACAAATGATACCCATTATTTAAATAATAGTTATGCTCAAAAAATTCTTAAACCAAGAAATAATAAAAACTATTTAATTAATTGTGATAACTCAAAATTTTTGATTACATTAAAAGATTCAAATTTAAAAAATTGGAAACGATGTCATAATTATAAACCTTTTGCGGTTTCATTTAACAATAATTTTAAAACTTTAACAGGTGGAATCTTATATTATGATCAACGAATTAAACAAAAACAAGAGACAATAGACAAAATAATTTCGTACAATATCCCATATGAAATAAGCAAAGAAAATTATGAAAAAATAAGCAAAAATTGTCAGTCTACTTATTTAAAAAATTTAGAAACTAGAATTGATAAAAATGGATTTATCTTTTATCAAAATTTTTTTAACTATCAGGAAATCGAAAATATTTTTTTGAAGTTAAAATTAAAAAAAACCCTTGTTCATAATTCCTTAATTTGGCTTTCTGAAGAAACTTACAAATTAAACTGTGATAAAAATATTTTATTAGTAGAAAATGGTAACTTTATCTCAAAAAATTTTGAAATTATACCCAATATTATTTCAAAAACTGCTGGAATTATTAGTGTTTCTCAAAAAAGTAATATTATTGAGGAAATTGCAATTAAAGAAGGATTTGTTTATCAAGGCAAACACTTTGAGCAATTAGATAAAAACGTTTACTATCCCGGTGAAATTATTTTTGAGAATATTGAAATAACGCGCCCTTCATTATGCGAACATATTACTATAAAGACTATCAATCAATTATTAATTCGACCTTTTAATATTTATGAAATTCCGAAAGAAAAAAGTCTGAAAAAAAATTTTAGTACTGATGATTCTCAATTAATTTTTAACTTAACGAACAGAAATAATTACATATATAAAACAAACCAAAAAATTAAGACATCTAATAGTGTAAATTTAATTTCTGAAAGTATAAGCTTAAATTCAAAAAATTCATTACAAAGTAATGTTACAATTGATATAAGTAATTCTTTTAAAATGAAACGTTTAAACCTAAAGATTTTAGAAAAAGTCGTCTTAAATCAATATATCCCCCCACATTTAAAATATACTAATTTACAGTCTTGTTTACTTGTTGAACCAACTCAGTTTATTGACTCTTATACAATTTTAGGCTATCTGGAGTCACTTACTATGAATTCTCTAGAAGTAGTAAAATTCAAATCAAAACGTTCTACTAAGAAACAGATTTTTTTGATTTCTAATGATGATTGTATAACTGTTAAAAAAGAACAAGGAAAAAATAAAACAGTTAGTGAATTAATGATTGATAATATTAATGTAAATCAAACAGGAAAAATTCTTATTGATAATGGCAAATTCTTAACTATACAAAAAGGGCGTCCTTATTTTTTCCCAAATTGTAAAACGGACGATTCTAAAGAAAAAGTTAATTTACAATATAAGTTACTAAACTCAAACAAACATATTCCTAATTCGAAAACGAGCATTTTTTTAAACTATTACGATATTAGTAAGCGATCAATTGTAGAAAAATTAGATCCAAATAAAAAATCATATGGATTTAAAATTAAGTTTTCAAAAATGTTTATAAAAAAAAATGGAAAATTTTATAGTTCTCCAATACCATTATTTTTAAATAATTTCTCAGTAAACAAAGAAGAAGAAAAAAGAAATTCAATAAATAAGCTTAAAATAAATAATACACAATTAAAAATTAAACAATGTTTACCACTATTATTGAAAAGTTCTGATTTAGTCACAAATAAAGTTAAAGAAAAAGTTTCTTTTAATACTAACTTAACTGGTTTAAAATTTTTAAAATATCCCTTTAGTAAATCAATTGGAATTCATTCAATAACAGAAGATTATTTTGAGCAAGAAGTAAATAGTGTTTATTGTAAAAACGGTGAGTTTATTGAAAAAGGGGAAGTACTTGGTTTATTAAATTTTGAAAAAGAAATCACAGGAGATATTGTACAAGGCTTACCAAGAATAGAAGAATTATTAGAAGCAAGAAAAAAGAAACCTACAAATAAACATTTAGCAACAAATCAAAAGAAAAGTCTATTAATACAAAAAACTAGCATTGATTCTAGTTTTGAATTCCAAAAATTAGGGACTACAATAAAAGAAAACGATAAGATTAACCCTCATAATTTATTAAAAATTTACTTTAATTACTATGGAGTAAAAAAACAGTTTTTTTCAAGTAAAAAAAGATTTTCTCGCTCATATCGTTTGGTAAACAATTATGAAGCAAGTTATCGAGCATTTAAAAAAATTCAGTTATTAATATTAAATGCAGTTCAATCCGTTTATGAATCACAAGGCGTTTCAATTGCAAATAAACATTTAGAAGTTATTATTAAACAAATGACTACGAAAGTTTTAATTACACACGAAGGACATACCCCATTATTACCTCGTGAAGTAGTCGATTTGTACCATATTCAATATATTAATGAAATTATTGAAGCTCATGATAAACGGCCAGCATATTACGTTCCATTATTATTAGGAATTACAAAAGCAGCGCTAAATAATCCAAGTTTTATTTCAGCAGCAAGTTTCCAAGAAACTACTCGTGTTTTAACTAAAGCTGCTATTGAAGGTCGAGTAGATTGGTTACGTGGTTTAAAAGAAAACATAATTATTGGACATTTAATACCATCTGGAACAGGGTATCAAAGTTACACAAACTGTTTTAATAAAATTTCACAAAATAAGACTAAAATTAATCTAGAAAAAATTAAAACAAAAATATAGTCTTATTTCTTTTCAATCTGTTAATGTTCTTCTATAATAGAATAAATCAAAGTTATTTAACTAAGGAGTTATAAAATTTTATGGCTGATATTAACTTAGCCCAATTATTAGATGCTGGTGTTCATTTTGGTCACAAAGCTTACAGATGGAATCCTAAAATGTTTCCCTATATTTATACAGAGCGAAATAATATTCATATCTTAGACCTAGTTCAAACCGCGCAATTATTAAAACGAGCAAATTATTATGTAGCAAAAGCAGCATCAGAGGATAAAACATTTCTATTTATTGGAACAAAACGCCAAGCAAGTGCCGTAATTGCTCAACAGGCAAATAGTTGTAGTTCATATTACGTAAACCATAGATGGTTAGGTGGAATGTTAACAAATTGGATAACATTAAAAAGTCGAATCGAAAGATTAAAGACTTTAGAACAACAAGAAGTTGACGGTATTTTTAACTTATTACCAAAAAAAGAAGCATCTTTACGTTTTAAAGAATTAGAAAAATTACGAAAACATTTAAATGGTGTGAAAACCATGACTAAATTGCCAGATGTGGCAATTATTATCGATCAAAAACGTGAAATGACAGCCATTCAAGAATGCCGTAAACTAGGTATTCCTATTATTTCTATTTTAGATACTAATTGTGATCCTGATTTAGTCGATATTCCAATTCCGGGAAACGACGATGCTGTACGATCAATTAAGTTAATTTTAAGTTCATTAACAGATACAATTAATCAAAATAGATCTAATTAAATGTAAAATGTTTTATTTAAACACTTATTAGTTTGTAGATAAAATAATTTTTTTACACAGATTTAATTTTTAAGAAAGAGAATTAACCCAAGATTAAATTCTCTTTCTTAAAAATTAAATTACTATGTTAGTGAAACTTTTCCACCTGCCTCTTCAATTAGTTTTTTCGCATCTTCTGCCGTATCTTTACTTACTGCTTCTTGAACGATTTTAGGTGCTGATTCTACAAGCTCTTTTGCTTCTTTTAAACCTAATCCAGTTAAAGTTCGAACAACCTTTAAAACGGCTATTTTTTTATCAGCTGGAACTTCATCTAACATCACATTAAATTGAGTTTTTTCTTCAACTTCTTCCACAACAGTTGGGGCAGCGGCCATCATAATACCCCCACCTACACTTGCGGATGCATCAACTCCAAAAGTCTCTTCGATTGCTGTGACTAATTCTGATGCTTCTAATAGAGTTAACGTTTTTAATTCTTCAACAATTTGATTAATTTTGTCTGACATAAAATTTTTATTTTTAAAGTGTAGTGTATATATTTAGATTTAATTTTTAAATATTGAGTTAGCTTTTGATAAATTATAGGTTAATCAAATGCATTCAAATCTAATTGAATAGAGGGGCCCATACTAGTACAGATAAACAAACTTTTAAAATATTTACCCTTTACTCCACTAGGACGATTTTGTTGTATTGATTGATATAATGATACCAAGTTTTCCGTTAATTGATTTTTTGAAAAATTAGCTTTCCCAAAACTTACATGAACAACTCCTGTTTTATCCGCTTTATATTCAAATTTTCCTTTTTTGAATTCAGATAATGTTTCTGTTAAATTTGTACTAACGGTTCCTGCTTTTGGGGAAGGCATTAATCCTTTTGGACCTAAAACTCGACCAAGTTTTGCTAGTTTTGGCATCATGTCTGGTGTTGCAACTAGTAAATCAAAATTAATGTTACCTTGACTAATATCATCAATTAAATCCTGGCTACCAATAATATCAGCTCCACCTTCTTTTGCTTCAGTAAAATTTGTTTCATTTGTTAAAACAGCGATCCGTGCTGATTTTCCTACCCCATGTGGTAATGTCACCGTTGTACGCAATTGTTGATCAGCATATTTTGGATCAATGTTTAGATTAGCATGTAATTCAACAGATTCAATAAATTTAGCCGTAGCCGTTTCTTGAAGTAAATTGATCGCTTCCTCTAAACTTGAATGAACAACATTTTTAATTTTTTTAAGGTTTTCGTTTTGACGTCGGGATAATTTTCGCATATAATTTCTTTCTTAAAAACTTATAAACTTAAATATTAATCTATAATTGTAATACCCATATTTCGGGCAGTTCCTTCAACAATTCTTATTGCACTACTTAGTTTAGTAGTATTCAAATCTGGTAATTTAATATTCGCGATTTCTTCTAATTGTGTTTGTGTTACTGAGCCCACATTTACGCGATTTGGAGTTGACGAACCTTTTTTAACTTTTGCAGCATTAGCTAATAAAACAGAAGCTGGGGGTGTTTTAAGAACAAAACTGTAACTTCGGTCTTCATAAACTGAAATTTCTACTGGAATAATAAGTCCAACTTTTTCAGCAGTTCGAGCATTATATTCTTTACAAAAGGCTGCAATGTTCACACCATGTTGACCTAAAGCTGGACCTACAGGAGGAGCAGGTGTAGCTTTTCCGGCAGGCAATGCTAATTTAATCAATGCAGTTATTTTTTTTGGCATATAATTTTATTTTTATTTCTTGATAGAATAGAGATATATAATTTTAACTTTAATTAACCGAAAAAAATTTAACAATTTTGTTAAATTTTTACAAAATCAATTAGTTACGGAAATTTTGAATAATTTAAATTCTATTTTGTAATAAACACCTCTTCTTTTTTAAGAGAACCGCGCCCTGAAGGACTTGAACCCTCGACATCTAATTTTGGAGACTAGCGTTCTACCAACTGAACTAAGGACGCACATTATTATATTAATAAATATATCTTTAAAACACAAGGTTTGTTATTTTACTTTGAACCAAAATTCAAAAATTAATGATTATGAAAAAGTTTAACAGTAGAGTACAGTTTTCAATTTCAGATACACCTTTGCCACACAATTTTCTAGCAGAAAAAATTATCTTAAGTTGTTTGTTAATTAATTATGAAGCAATTGAAATTACAATAAAAACTGTTCGCGTTGAAACTTTTTACTTTATAAATCATCAAGAAATTTATAAAGCTATTGTAGAAATGTATAAAAAAAAGCTTCCCATAAATGTATTCTCAGTAAATGATTTTTTAAAAGAAACCGGTTGCTTATCTAAAATTGGGGGCACAAAAGTTTTATTAGAACTTTTGAATCAAATCCCAAACTTAGTTTATTTAGAAGAATATATCCAATTAATTCAAGATAAATTTTTAAGACGTTCATTAATTAACTTAGGTTATGAAGCTATTAACTCAGCTTATATTACAAATATTCCATTAGAAAAAATTTTAAACGATTTTGAAAAAAAGTCTTTTTCATTAACAAATGACCTACTAGATGAAAAAAAATTAACTACTGCAGAATTGTTTTCAAATGTTTTTTTAGAATTAAAAGAGAAAGCGTTAAAACCAGAATTACCTGGCTTAACATCTGGATTTTATGATTTAGATTCATTAACACAAGGTTTTCAAAAATCTGATTTAATTATTCTTGCTGGGCGACCTTCTATGGGAAAAACGGCTTTTGTTTTAAATATAGCAGAAAATATCATTAAAAAACATAAAGTACCAGTATTATTTTTTAGTCTTGAAATGTCAAAAGAACAGTTAATATACCGATTATTATCAAATGAAACAGGAATAAGCCAAACAAGGTTAAAAATTGGAAATTTATATAAAGAAGATTGGCATGAATTAAAAGAAAGTATTCAAAGGTATTCGCGGCTACCATTTTTTATTGATGATAAACCAAATTTAACTACTCAAGATATTCGTTCAAAAATAAAACAAATACTATTTGAACAAAATAGTATTGGATTAATTATTATTGATTATTTACAATTGCTAGTAAATTCAAAATTAAAATCTGAAAACCGAGTTCAAGAACTTTCTCAAATTACGAGGGCCCTTAAAAATCTTGCTAAAGAATTTCAAATACCAGTTATTGCATTGTCTCAATTAAGTAGAAATGTCGAAAATAGAATTAATAAACGACCTGTTTTATCTGATCTACGTGAAAGTGGGTCGATTGAACAAGATGCAGATTTAGTACTAATGTTATATCGAGAAAACTATTATAACCCCATGGCTGAAAAGAATCAAAAGATCACTACTGCTGAATTGATAATTGCGAAACATCGGAACGGACCACTAGGTATAGTCGAGCTATCATTCCAAAATGACCCCACTAAGTTTTTTAACACTTTTTCCAATCCTTACTAAATGCCCAGATCCAGATTCGAACTGGAGACACGAGGATCTTCAATCCACTGCTCTACCAACT
>Ga0209668_10000168_pt1 | contig 27333 bp, 21 predicted proteins | sample FrelakmetPLP11PL_FD_187150 | JGI IMG/M metagenome (GOLD analysis project Ga0209668, IMG submission 187150) | Freshwater lake sediment microbial communities from the University of Notre Dame, USA, for methane emissions studies - PLP11 PL (SPAdes)... | ecosystem: Environmental > Aquatic >...
CTTCGACCACCCCTTCGGCGGCCTCTTCTACTACTCCTTCGACCACCCCTTCGGCGGCCTCTTCTACTACCCCTTCGGCGGCCTCTTCTACCACCCCTTCGGCGGCCTCTTCTACCACCCCTTCGGCGGCCTCGTCTACTACCCCTTCGGCGGCCTCTTCTACTACCCCTTCGACTACCCCTTCGACGCTCCCCTGGGGTGAACTACTGCTCCTTTCTATTTCTTTGGTATAATCTATTGGTTCATCTATTTTTTTTTTAATAATATCAAATTCAGAAATAACTAAATTAATAAAATCATCTTTTGTTCCTTCTCCGAGGTTAATTTTAAACTTTAATTTAAAATCATCAAACTCATTATCAGATATTTTTGAAATATAATAATGCATAAAATTTAACTTATTTTTAGCTGCATTAAACTCTTTTTTAATAATTTTTTTCAGGTTTAATATTTCAATTTCTTTTTTTGCTGATATACACGAAACAGACCTGTGATGACTCTTCATATTCTTAATTGGTTTTTTACAATAAATGCATTGCATAATTATAAATTAGTCTCATTTGAATAAGATAAAAATCTTTTTTATATATTAAATTATTCATATATTAAATGACATCTTATTTTACAGGTGGAAATTCTACATTCGTAGGTATGTCCAGATTTAACAACTCTCCAAAAGTATTAACATCTAATGAAATTGTAGCTGAAAATTTACATGTAAAAAATATTGGCGGTGGTCCCGACGATGGAGGTGGTGGTGGTGGAAATGGGGCAGTAACTATTAGAAATTTAAATGTATTAATCGAGTTAATTGCAAATAATGTAACTATTCAAAATTTAATTGCAAATAATGTAACTATTCAAAATTTAATTGCAAATAATGTAACTATTCAAGATTTAATTGCAAATAATGTAACTATTCAAGATTTAATTGTAAATAATTTAAATCTTATTCCACCCGGGTCTATTTTTACATTTGCTACAAATACTGCTCCAAATGGTTATTTAATATGTAACGGAAGTAATTTACAGATTTCAAGTTATCAAAAATTATATGACGCGATAGGATTTATTTATAACAACGCCCCCCCGCCGGGGACTTTTAATATACCAGATCTAAGAGGATATTTTGTAAGAGGATTTGATTCTACTAATACTATAGATCCTGGTAGAGTATTTGGATCAACACAAATTGATCAATTTGCATCTCATTCACATCCTTTTCAATCAACTAATAGACAAACTATTGGAGATACTGACAATGTTTCTGGTGGAAATTTACCTGTCACGGATTATGCAACAAACACTTATTCTACTTCCGCCGTTGGAGGACCAGAAACGCGTCCGAAAAACATAGCAATGCTAATCTGTATTAAAACTTGACCGCGAAGCGGCCGCCCTACGGGTAGAATATAATTTTCAATTGAAAATTATATATCCAAGTACTTTATTACTTCTAAAATTTCATCGGTTGAAATATCATCAAATAATTGATCCATCGAATTTTTAAATTTGACCGCTAAGACGGTCGACTCTGGGGTAGTCTCGCTTTCTTGGTCTGAATATGACATCCTATAGTCACTAAATAAATTGAATTTATCTTTTTCAGTTGGGATTATGCTCATATTTTCTTTTACAAAAGAAAGAATATAATTTTTAAATTTTTCAGAAGAAATGTAATATATATTTTCAATGTATAATTTAAAATATGTATTTGATTCGAATGGATCTTTTCTATATATATTATTTCCATAAAACAAAAGATATAGTGTTTTGAAATATGTCATATAAAAATAGTTTATTGACGTGTATAATTGATCGATAAATTTTTCTAGTCTGCAATCCAATTCCCAATATCTAACATCGTCTATTATTTCTTTCAATTTATAAAAAGTATACTCATCTTTTGTATTTGATTTTTTCCCTGAATTTATATAGAATGATTCAAGATAACATATTGTATTAAATCCATATATATTTAATAAACTTTTTGATATTATAACATCAATTGGAATTGGAAGTTTTAAATATTTTGTTTCAATAATATCATCTATTTTATATTTTTTATATTTTTGTGTATAAATTAAACTATTGCTAAACAAATTTATTGCAATATCTATATTTTTATCATTTATACACATCTTCGATGTGTCTACACTACAAATATTGGTTATATTCGTCGGGTAATCTAATAAAATCAAATCAAGTTCTGATAATGAACATTCTAATATATTAATTATCTCCTCATCGATTAACCTGTTTTTATTGGTACTAATAATATATTGTATATGAAAAGAAACATATTTCAATAACTCTACATATTCATCTACATTCATATATTCCGATCCTGATTCTCTTTTATATTTTAATAGTTCAAAATGTTTAATTGTTTTACTGTTTATAGGTGTTTTTTTTAATACATCCATAGTATTCATACATATTTTATTTATCTTCTCTTTGTTTGTTACTTTCTCACTAGAAAAATGTATTATATTTGTATCTTCTATCCTCTCTGCCACCTCTTCTTTTGTTTTTTCCATTTCGAAATTATCGGATCTTTTATATTTTTTATATTTTTTATTTATCCGTATGCTTCCTTCGCCCGCTTTTAGCGGCGTCTCCCCCTCGACTTCGCATTCACCTACATCGTCCCCGTCCGCTCCGCGGTCGGAAAACTGTAAACACTTTTTAATACTTCTTTGAAGAATATTTTTTTTATAAAATTTTTCCCCAATAGAATTTATTATATTTTTTAACTTGTAATATATAACTTTATAATATATTTTTTCTTTTTTTTCATATTCAACTTCTTTTTTTAATGCTTCTATTATCCTAATATATTCCTCATCCTCCTCCCGAAGAGCGGCTGCTCCTTTACAGGCCGCTCCGCCGTCGACGTAATTTTTAAGATTTATATTATCAAAATTCATTATTTTTAATCTATGTATATATATATATATATTATTTCTTTTTTATATATATATTTATACATAAAAAAGAAATAATTATAAATGAGTATTTCATTAACAGATAATGATATTAATTATATGAACGATTATATTAATTATTTCTATACCTATCTAAATTATAATACAATGCTCCCGTTGAGATCCGAAGATACACTTTTTTATATTGATTTATATATAGATGAAGACGAATGGGAAGAATATATAGACAACGAGGATTTTAAATTCAAAACAGAAAATATAAATCTTACTATCTCTATCCATAAAAAACAAACGTCTGGTGATGAAGAAAATTGTTCCATCTGTTTTGACAAGATAAAAGACCTTGAGATATATGATTTAAAATGTTCTCATTCTTTTCACTGTGAATGTATCGAAAAATGGGTTGTAAATAAACAATCATGCCCTTTGTGTAGAATCGAAATAGATACTATATCTGTATAAAATATTATATTTTTTTTAGTAAATATAAATGAAAGAGAATATATTACTAAAAATAAAAAAAATATTTTTAATTGCTATTTTATTAATAACACTTGTTTTATTTTATTTTTACTTTTCTATATATAGTGAAAAAAAAAATATTAGGGCGGCTGCACTAGCTCCAGACGGGTCTCCTCCGATGTCAAAACAATTTCTTTTATCAGATTCAGATGGAAATCTATCTCATCTCTATATGACTGGTGCTATATTTTATTTTGCAATGCAAAATCCTCCGGAAGGATTTTTAGTATGCGATGGGTCTGCTATAAGTAGATCAACATATAATACATTATTTGGTGTAATAAATAATCTATATGGGAATGGTGATGGAAATTCAACTTTTAATTTACCAGATTTAAGAGGTCAATTCATAAGAGGGTTTGATTCTTCTGGTTCGGTCGATACAGACAGAAATAAAGTAGGTTTCGGTACGAAACAAGAAGATGCTTTAATTGCATTTTCTTATTCCGCTGGATTGGAAGGAGGAACTATAAATGTGGGAGGTAGTAGTGGGGGTGGGATTACACAAAACGGGGGCCCAACATGGGGAAGCGGACGTTTCAGTTTTGATTCAAGAAATTTCAATGTAGCTGGGTCTGGGGATAAAATAAAAACATCGACGGAAACTAGACCTAAAAATATATCTCTTCTTCCTTGTATAAAATATTAAATCTTCTTAAAGATTAATTTATAATATATAAATGATAGAAACAAATATCAGTGACTTATACTGGATAATATTATTATATACTGGATAATAAACACCGCTATGTCAACCGATTGTATATTTTATATTGAAACAATATAAAATATTAGTATGTACCTGTATTTCTGGCTCATATTCTTCTCTTGGTCCCGCATGTATTCATCTCTTTGTCCCGTGTTTCCAGCATTCGTTCGCGGCCCCTACCTGTATACAAAAAGATATTATATTAACACAGTGGGGATTTATATTATTTGTCTATCTTTTAAATAGAGTATTATGAAATCTTCGACTCCAAAGGGCACAAGTATACCCTGATAAATACGCGCTTTAATTTTAAATTCAATTGTTTATCTTTGTATGCTGGCTAACGTAGCGGGTATTTAAAAAAATAAACTTTATGTCGCGTCCTGGTTTATATATTTTCCTTGTATAAAAATGAAATTCACATCTTCGATGTGTAATGTTATATAATAAAATGTCTATTTCAACAAAAATTGAAGATTTAACCGACGACCAAAGAGAAAATATAATAAAGGATCTGTGTATTGAAACTGAAGACAAAAAGAAATTTTTCGGTCCCAAGATAAAGAAAATCTATGCATATTTGTTAACTAATACCCATATTTACACACCATTTTCTTATTCTATCAAAAATCTCGGTAAAACTAGAAATGCAAGATCTTCGTATGCTTCTATAAATTGTACTTTTACCGGGGCGTTGAGGGATGAACAAAAGGTTGCTCTTAAAGAAGCCAAAGCCCTTCTTAATACAAATGGCTGCTGTATAATGAGCATGTATCCTGGCTTCGGGAAAACAATTTCGGCAATAAAATTGGCTTGTGATATCAAGCTAAAGACACTCATAATAGTTAATAAAATTATCCTAATGGACCAATGGATAACGAGCATCAATGATTTTTGCAATTCAGCTATAATAATATCAAATCTAAAAAATAATAAAAAGAATTTAACCCGGTTCGAAACCAGTGATTTTATTATTATGAATGCAATCAACATTGTTAAATTCCCAAGCTCTTTTTATGCAGATATTGGCTTTGTTGTGGTTGACGAATGCCATCAGATTCTCACGGAAACTCTATCAAGATCACTGGAGCTTTTATCACCTCGTTATCTACTTGGTCTTTCGGCAACTGCGTTCAGGTATGACCCTCTTGATAAATTGTTCAACCTATATTTCGGACCAGAAAAAGTGATTAGAGAAATGCATAAAAAACACACTGTTTTTGTAGTAAAAACAGGAGTATATCCGCAGGTTGAACTCGATAGACGCGGGAAAATAAATTGGTCTTTAGTAATCGACTCTTTATCAATGGATGAAATAAGAAATAAAATTATAATAGACATTATTACAAAACACAAGGATAGAAATTTTCTTGTTTTAGTTAAACGAATAGCACAAGGGAACTATTTGGAAAATAAATTAAAGGAAGCAGGTGAGAACGTCGGGTCGGTGTTGGGTAATAATCAAATTTTTGATAGAAATGTACGAATCCTTCTAGGGACTTGTGGTAAATTGGGTTGTGGATTTGATTTTGCAAAAATAAATAGTTTGATCCTTGCTTGTGATTTGAAAAATTATTTTCTCCAATACTTGGGTCGCTGTTTCCGTGATCATTCAGTAGAACCTTATATATACGATCTATTAGATGAAAATCATATATTGAAATCTCATTTTTTCAAAAGAAGAGACCAGTATATCCAATGTGGTGGATTGATAAGGAATTATACTTTATAAAAATGAAATATTTTACTATATATAGTAAAATATTTATAAATGGTAAAAACTTGTAAGTTTGATTATTGCAAAAAAATACCGACCTTTAATTTCGAAGAACAAACAACCGCTGATTATTGCTTTTTACATAAACATCCAAATATGATCGACGTATATAATAAAAGTAAAAGATGCACTTTTGAAAATTGTAAAAAACGGGCATCATATAATATTAAAGGAAAAAATAAGGCTATTTATTGTGTGACGCATAAAGATCCCATAATGATTAATGTTATATCTAAAACTTGTAATTTTTCAAATTGCACTAAAATACCAAATTATAATTTCGGAGGACAACCAAAAGCTGACTATTGTTTAACACATAAACAACCTGGGATGGTTGACGTAAAACATAAACAATGTTTTTTTGAAAATTGCAAAATAAGACCAAACTTTAATTATGAAGCTGAAACCCGGGCTATTTATTGCTATATCCATAAACAGGTTGGGATGATTGATGTTATATCTAAAACTTGTATATTTGAAAATTGTAGAACTAAACCAACCTTTAATTATGCAGGTGAAAAGAAGGCTATTTACTGTGTTTTTCATAAGAATATTGATATGATTGACATAAAACATATTATTTGTATTTCAGAAAATTGCAAGAAACGGCCGAACTTTAATTATTCAGACGAAACCCTGGCTATTTATTGCTCTATACATAAACATGTTGGGATGATTGATGTTATATCTAAAACTTGTAGATTTGAAGATTGTAAGACCCGTCCAATTTACAATTTTGAAGGTGAAAAACGAGCGGTGTATTGTTTTTTGCACAAAAAAAATAATATGATTGATATTAAAAATAAAAGGTGTTCGTTTGAAAATTGCAAAAAACAACCTTCATATAATTTTGAAGGAAGAAAGAAAGCGGTGTATTGCTCAAACCATAAAAAACCTGGGATGATTGATGTTGTATCTAAAACTTGTAATTTTTTAAATTGCAGAACTAAACCATTATTTAATTTTGAAACTGAAAAAAAGGCTATTTATTGTTTTTTGCACAAAGAAAATAATATGATAAATATTAAATCTAAAAGATGTTCTTTTGAAAATTGTAAAACCCAACCATTATTTAATTTCGAAGGTAAAACAAAAGCTATTTATTGTTTTTTGCACAAAGAAAATAATATGATCGATATTAAATCTAAAAGATGTTCTTTTGAAAATTGTAAAACCCACCCAAATTATAATTTTGAAGGACAAAAAAAACCAATTTATTGCGGTTTACATAAACATACTAATATGGTTGATGTTAAACATAAAACTTGCAAAACACATTTGTGCGAAACACGGGTAACGAAAAAATATAAAGGTTATTGTGTGTTTTGTTTTATACATATGTTTCCCAATGAAAAAGTCGCACGAAATTATAAAACCAAAGAATTTAGTGTTGTCGAATACTTAAAAAATAAATTTCCAACTTTAGATTGGATATCAGATAAAAGAATACAAGATGGATGTTCGAAGAGGAGACCGGATATGATGGTTGATTTAGGATACAAAGTTTTAATAGTTGAAATAGATGAAAATCAACATATTGAGTATAATTCTAGTTGTGAAAATAGAAGAATTATGGAGATTTCACAGGATGTAAATCATCGACCAGTTATCTTTATACGATTTAATCCGGATGAATATATAAAAAACAATGAAAAAATAACCGGCTGCTGGGGGGTTAATGGGAATGGAATATGTTGTGTCAAGAAAAACAAGAAGAAGGAGTGGGAAGAAAGGTTGAAAAGATTAGAAGATGAGATATCGAAAATAATTAAAGAAGGAAAAGAAGAGATGGCCTCTTTAGAGGCGCCAAAGATGATTGAAGTTATTAATTTATTTTTCAACTAGGGGGGCTTGTTCCGATATGATATTCAATAAATCTTTCATAAATTAAAGCTAAATATAGCTTTAATTTATTCAATCAATAATGGTGAATGTATTTATATTTTATATATATGTAATCTAAATAAATTAAAGGAAGATACCATATAAAATGATGTGTAGTCAACTTTGGATAAGAAGACCATACGGGGTCTGCAGTTTGAGCCCCCGGTGGGATCCGAACAACTGCAAGAGACATATTCGATTATTTGATTAAAAATGAAATATATATAAAATATTTGAGGAAATATAATTAAAATATGCAAATAGATAATAAAAAATTATCAAAAATAAATAATATGATCGATGTCAAACATAAAAAATGTTCGTTTGATAAGTGTACTACACGACCGAGCTTTAATATTGAAGGTGCAAAGCAGGCCCTGTATTGTTTTTTGCACAAAGAAAATAATATGATCGATATTAAAAATAAAAGGTGCTCTTTTGAAAATTGTAAGACCCGTCCAATTTACAATTTTGAAGGTGAAAAACGAGCGGTGTATTGTTTTTTGCACAAAGAAAATAATATGATTGATATTAAAAATAAAAGGTGTTTGTTTGAAAATTGCAAAAAACAACCAACCTTCAATTATGAAAATGAAAAGCATGCGGTGTATTGTTTTTTTCACAAACAGCCAAATATGATTGATATTATCAATAAAAGATGTTCGTTTGAAAATTGTAAAAAACATCCGGCATTTAATTTAGAGGGTGAAAAAAGAGCAATATATTGTTTGTTGCACAAAGAAAATAATATGATTGATATTATATCTAAAAGATGTTCATTTGAAAATTGCAAAAAACATCCGACTTTTAATTTCGAAGGTGCAAATCGGGCTCTATATTGTTTTTTGCACAAAGAAAATAATATGATTGATATTAAACATAAAAGATGTTCTTTTGGTAATTGCAAAAAACGACCTGTCTTCAATCTTGACGGTGAAAAACAGGCTCTGTATTGTTTTTTGCACAAAGAAAATAATATGATTGATATTATATCTAAAAGATGTTCATTTGAAAATTGCAAAAAACATCCGACTTTTAATTTCGAAGGTGCAAATCGGGCTCTATATTGTTTTTTGCACAAAGAAAATAATATGATTGATATTATATCTAAAAGATGCTCATTTGAAAATTGTAAGACCCAACCACATTATAATTTCGAAGGAAAAAAAAAACCAATTTATTGCTCTATCCATAAACAGGTTGGGATGATCAATATTAAATCTAAAAGATGCTCATTTGAAAATTGTAAGACCCAACCAAATTATAATTTTGAAGGTGAAAAAAAACCAATTTATTGCTCTATCCATAAACAGGTTGGGATGATTGATATTAAAAATAAAAGATGCTCATTTGAAAATTGTAAGACCCAACCAAATTATAATTTTGAAGGAAAAAAATCCCCAATTTATTGCTTTTTACATAAACATCCAAATATGGTTGATGTTAAACATAAAACTTGCAAAACACATTTGTGTGAAAAGATAGTAACAAAAAAATATAAAGGATATTGTGTTTTTTGTTTTATACATATGTTTCCAAATGAAAAAGTTGCAAGAAATTATAAAACCAAAGAATTTAGTGTGGTCGAATACTTAAAAAATAAATTTCCAAATTTAGATTGGATATCAGATAAAAGAATACAAGATGGATGTTCAAAAAGACGACCTGATTTAATGGTTGATTTGGGATATAAAGTTTTAATAGTTGAAATAGATGAAAATCAACATATTGAGTATGATTTGAGTTGTGAAAATAGAAGAATAATGGAAATATCTTTAGATTTGAATCATCGACCAGTTGTCTTTATAAGATTTAATCCGGATGAATATATAAAAAACAATGAAAACATAACCGGATGCTGGGGGGTTAATGGGAATGGAATATGTTGTGTCAAGAAAAGTAAGCAGAAGGAATGGGGAGAAAGGTTGAAAAGATTAGAATATGAGATATCGAAAAAAATTAAAGAAGGAAAAGAAGAGATGGCCTCTTTAGAGGCGCCAAAGATGATTGATGTTATTAATTTATTTTTCAACTAGGGCGGCTTGTTCTGAAGTGATCTCAAATGCTGTATATGCAGACATAAATTAAAGCTATATTTAGCTTTAATTTATTCAGTCAACCGTGTAATATAAAGGAGTTATGGTCGTGACGGAGGAGGGGGTCGAGGATTATTTGTGATTGAAAGAGGGGTATATAATAAAATTTCTTCATCTGTGTATGGATGGCAACATTCCAGAAAAGAATTAGACTGGTGTGGATCCATACCATGGGTGTAACTTTTCAAAGAGTTTAGATGTCTTGGTATTTTTTCATTTTCTAAAATAAAATCTTGGAAAGTGTTTTTCATCCACGAATTTACTGTTATTTTATAAGCTTCAATAGATGGTATAGGAGTAAACTCTTTATTCATCCAAGACATAATGTGTTGTTTACTATACATCGGAGGTTTCATTCCCCCAGGAAGAGATATTACAGCAAAATCATCAAATTCTTTTTTTGTATATAAAGACAAAGATCCGCGTGTTAGCCTCCATCCAGTAAAAAGTCTCATCATATTTCGGCCGGCTTTTTTTCCAAGCACTTCGTGCATTATATACTGGGGAAAAACAATCATATGGCCTGGAGGTATTTCTACCAAAGATTTTTTATTATTTAATATTTTTTTATATTCGAGAGGAGCAGCATCGAATCCCTGTAATACTTCTTTTTGTTTTATATTCAAATGAGATCCCAAGATACATGAAAAAAATTGAGGCTCTTTATCTAGATTTATCCAGCCGCCGTACACCTCATCATCTTCTAAAATTCTGTTTGATGGGATTACGTCACGGTGCCAAGATTCTATAGATGGTGAAACAGACTTATACCTGTACATCATCCTATCTATGAGCATTTCAAATTTAAATTCCTGTGTGTTTGGGCTTCCGTAGTCAAATCTGCTTTCCAAAAGTATTTTGAAAATTGGAACTACAGCATTTCTACAGCGTATCCTAAGATTTCTGACAAAATTATTATGAAAAGAAGCCGGGTTTCCAAATGCGGAAAATCCGCCTAGAGTATACAAAATAGGAAATCCGTTTTCTCCTATTGATTTCGAGGTAGGATTTCTTTTATATTCTGGAAAGCTCTCGATTGTATTTAAAAAATCAGTTTGGTAAGATTGTAAGTTTGATGTATCCAAAACTTTTACGAGCATATATCCATTTTTTATTAGACTTTCAATTGGGTCTGTATAAATTTTAATTTTATTTATATTTATATTTATCAATGGGCGTTGTATTGTCTGTTGTTTTTTTGTGTAAGTCATTTCCATTTTTTCTATTTCATCGCTGGCTAGAAGAATATTTTCAGCAAATGCTCTATTTCCAACTTTTTGAAAAAGACATTCGTACGAAAATTTTATAAATAAATTTCTAGTTTCAGTCGACAAATTCATCAAGTGTTGAGTTAATATGTTAATTGGAATATCTTTTTTCGCAGAGCATATTAATTTAATTACATCCAAATCAAGTTTATTCTGGAAAAAGGATATTACCCTATCTTCACCCACTGGATTTATTAATCTTTTTATATAATTGACGCCTGGAATATACCTATTTTTTTTACACATCTTAGATGTAATAATTTTATTCATTTATGATATAATATTTGATTAAATCTAATTAAAAATACCGAATGTATTTTTAATTAATTATAAGAAGTAATTTGAGGCGAAGGTGAAAAATTGGAGTAGACTCAAGATCTTTTAAATATCTGTAAGTCAGAGAATGTAATGGTTAATTTTTATAATCAAGGGGCTATGCCAGACCTCAGAGAGGACGCCGCTTTCGACTACGCAACAAAGTTTTGTACATCGGCAGGGGGTGGAAAAAGACATTTGAAAGAGTAGAAGAAAGAGTCAATTCAAATATTCAAATAAAAATGAATATTTGAATAAATTATAAATTATAAAATATAAATGGAAAATAATGCAATTATAAAAGCTTCGACTTTGAAGTCAATTAAAAAGTTTTGTGATAGTAAAACATATTTAAAGTCTGGTATAAGGTTATTACCAGAGACCGTTATTGGAAAATTCGAATATATAATAAAACTATTTGTTCAAAATGAAGAAGGAAGTGCTACAGTTGACCATGAAAAAATAAAATTGCTTTCTTCGTTTATAAGAAAATATAGATTGGAACAAATTGACCGGTTTAGAGGTTCTATGTTTGCAAAAGGAACAATAACAATAACTTTTGGAGAAGTTGCCGAAAACGGACCTACCATGCAAAAAATAGGAAATATGGCTAGAGAAGGATTTACAAATAATGATTTAATGAATATAAAAGAATATTTTACACAGCAAGGTATTATTTCGGAATACTATAATTTAAATGATCTTATAGAGGGAAGGGGTGATCCGGCTAGTTTACTCGTCTTAAGAAATGCTACAAACCATGTTATAGGAAACAACAATTCTCGATCTGATGTTGATTTGTATAATCAACTACTTGATTTAGATTGGGATAAAAAAGCTATGTTTAAAGGTGTTGTTAAAAATAAAAATGCAAGACACAATCTTGTATTTTCGGATTTCGATCAAGACCCTGCATACGAAGAAGGCAGGGGAACTGTTATAAATTGGCCGCGGGTTCCACTTCTTCAAATTATAAAAACAAGATTGGTAGATTGTTTTGGTGAAAAGGCCAGTGATATGCATGGTGAAGGAAATTATTATTTTAATACAGCAAAATGTGGAATAGGGTTTCATGGTGATTCAGAAAGAAAAAAAGTAATAGCAATTCGACTTGGTAAATCCATTCCAATTGTATTTCAATGGATTGAATCAATCCCAATGAATAGAAAAAAAAATTTCACTCCTACTGGCCAACAAATTGTTTTAAATGTAAATCATGGCGACATTTACATCATGAGCGAAAAGGCCACAGGGAACGATTGGATGAAAAAAACACAATATCATTTACGTCATTCTGCCGGATGCGAGAATTATACAGGAAAATATAATGTCAAATTATAGGAAAATGTTTATATTCTGGATCACCTCCGCCAGAGGCAGAGGCCCGCGGCTCCGCAGCGGACCTCGAAGAGGCCATTAGATAAATCTCTAATGCTGCCTCTGCCTCTGGCGGAGGCAGAAATAAATTAAAGCTATATCTTTAGCTTTAATTTATTCATTCACGTGTGTAATAATTTTCTAAGTCAATAATTTCAATAGATACAAATATTCTTTAAAATATTCATTTTCTATCCCGTTGTTAAATTCTTTAATTTTATAGATAATAACTTTTTTTAAAGACAGATTCTCTGGCCCATTTATATAATCTAAATGAATAGATATAAAATCAAATAGTCTTTTAATTTTATTTACTTTATCAGGTAGATAAAGCTTATATTCTTTATAACTTTCTCTGTTACAGGAGAGTGCATCTTCGAGGAGACTCCTGAAAATTTTAGCCTTATTTGAATGTTGATATCTAGTATTATATTTATGAAAATACATTTATTAATATATATTTTATCTATAAATAATAAATCACTTCGACCGTACTCATCGACCGCGGAACTGATTTTGAGTAAAATTTTTATTATATTTTCTATCAAAATAAACTATCGGGGGGCAAAAATCTCCCGGTCTAAGCTCTTTAATATTATAACTTTGTCCCAATGAAAATCCAATATACTTAAAAAAATTAATATACAGTCTAGTATGCATCCCCCCTGTATAAATAATAATATTTTGTTGGGTATTGAAATTTTTGTTTTTTGTGAGTCTTCCCAGTATATAAATATCCAATACAAGCTGCTCAAGCTTAATTTTAAAACTTTCTGTTAAACCAAAATATAAATCTTCTTCTCCTCTAATTTCAATAAGTCTTTGTGTTACAAATTCTTTTATAACACCGGCACTGTCGTTGTCTACGAGTTGGGATTTTAGATTTGGAATTCCTAGAATAATGCCCTGCCAAAATATCTCATATATTTGTAACCAATCTTTTTCTTTTTCTGCAAGTGTTTTTTGTTCTCTAATTTTTTGTTCCAACAATGAATTAAAATGGCTCAAGTACATTACTGTATTTTTAAAACGTCTAACATCAGTATAATGAGTTCTAATATTTTTATATTCACATCTAGATTTATCTAACTGAAAACAATTTTCAAATTGTTGTCCCAATAATGATAATGAAAAATTTTCATGAACACTTTTTTTTTTCAAATATTCGCCATTAATAATAGATGTTTCCATATACAAATCATATATTTTATTTGGATTACTCAATAGTAACATTTTTATATAAGAATGAATCGGTATAACCCCTTGAAAATCTAAATTTTGAATATTTGTATAATGGTTGGGATCATGAAATTCACCAAATAAAGTAATGGTTTTTTCTACACTTCGTCTTTCATCTTTAGACCGGAGAGTACCCTTAAATTCTGCAAACATATACGGCCCAAACACTCCTTTTACTTGATCATTGGGTAAAATGTCACACATTCTTAAAAGATGTGGTTTTATCAACCTATTCCATTGTCTATTTCCGTTTAATTTTCTATCTGGTGAACAATTTTTTTCATAATCATTTAAATATACCTGAAGGGCGTCGCCAGCCGGAATTTTACGATTGAAATATTTATTTCTTGGATATACGTACCTATGTTGCGTATTTGTATTCCGCGAATTTCTATTCATATTTATATTATAAATAAAAAAAATTTATAATATAAATGAATAGAAAAGAAATTTATGTTTTTATGTTTTATATATTATTAACAACGGTTTGTATGATAATATCTTTATTTTTGTTTGCAAAGTATAACTTAAATCTTTGGGGTGGTATATCTGTTGGTTGTTATGTCGGATTTATAATAAGTTTTATTCTCTGGAAATTTTACGGCCGCAGAGCGGTCGCCGCTCCATGATGCTGACCGCGGAGCGGCCGACCTATTGGTAGACCGCGGAGCGGCCTCCCTACGGGTAGACCGCGAATGCTTAATTAATATTTTATTTACTAATAAAATATTAATAATTTATTTATTAGAAGCCAATAATAGTTCGTATTTATGTTTCATATCATTGAATTCCAATTTATGTTGTAATGTTTGAATTTCCAATTTTCTTTCACTGGCTTCTAGTTTCAATAGGCAAATTTCAGCGTTATGTTTTGATACCAATACTTCATTCTCGTGTTTCAAATCGCCAATTTGCTTTTGCAAACCAGCCGTCGCTCCCATATATAAATCTCCCAACATTTTGTATTGATTTTTAACTTCTCTTAGTTCTGTGCTATTAAAAATTACCAATTCTTTATAATTTTCAACCAATAATCTCTTTGAAAAGTTTGTACAGAATTGATTTACCGAAGTTTCCGCCTCGCTTAAATATTTGATATCAATCGTGTGAAAAAATACAACACTGATACAAACATTTCTCATCTTCCCGTACTGCTTTTGCAACTCGAATAGTCGTCTTTCAAAGTCCTCTGTTCTTCCAAACTTATACACCATTAACGAACCATCCACATCGTCTCCTATATTAAATGTCTGTTTCAAATCTTTAACAAGTCCAAGAGATAACAAATAAATACAAGGAAAAGTTGATGCATATTTATTAAACATGGCACGCACATTAGCAACATCCATATTCATAACTTCTGAAACCAATACTTCCTTCTCTTCAGTTGAGCCCATTTGACAAGTAAAAATTTTCTCTTCAGCCCAATCTTGAAACTTTTCGGCGTTTCCTGTCCTCGATGTGAATAATACTTTTAATAAACCTTTATAAGTCAAGTAAAGGCATTTTTTATAAGCAGAAGACCCATAAATGGTCGGAGGTGTAGTATAAAAAGTTTTATAATGAATATTTCTAGTATACCCTTTATCTTTATGATATAAAACATCATCTAAATTTGGCATATTAAAAGCGGTAGAAACATCTTTTACTTTGAAGAAAATATTATTTCTATCTTTTTCTCCTCTTGTCTCGATATTTAATATTTTTCCTTCGGTATCTTTAAATTTATCAGAATCATCCAACACCAATAAAGCAGGAGCTACTTCAATTTCACTTGTAGAGAGGTCGACCTCCTTGAGAGGCCGGCCCTTCGGGTCGATTTCAATGGGGTTAAATGGTTCTTTATTTTTAGTTGTATTTGAGTCGCCCAGGTCACCTTCGGCGCCGCTACCCGAAGGGGGCCGTAGGCTACAGCGGTCACCTACGGCGCCGCTAAAGCGGTCACTACTACCGAGGTTCTCTGTAGTAGTAGAAGGGAGGTCGCTTTTATTAAAATAAAACTTATCAACCCAAGATTTTGTAATTAATAATTGCGCTCGTTTGCATGTTTTGTCATAAATAGACCAGCCTTTCCTCTTATCAAAACATGAATACACATAATCATTTTCTGGAATATTTTTTTTTTTAATAATATTTTTCGGATCAGACTGAAACCCATAAAAGAAATGTGGTTTATAAGTCTTGAGATCCTTATTATTATAGTAATAAATACCCGTTGAATTGATAGTAAAGGGAATAATTTCGGTTTGAATGTTCGACATTTGTTATTATAATATACATGTCCTTTAAGTAACATTTCCAAAGGGCTGGAAGGGGGAATACTTTATTTATAGTATCTGACGTATAATCTTACAAAGTAGTATAAGAAATACTAATAGCGGATTGTTTCTTTATATCTAACAGTTGACTCTTTTGCTTTCTGTTTTTTTTGTATCATTCTTTGTTTTTTATAATCAGAAAGTTCAGATGCAGTAACGGGCGACTTTGACGTAACTCTGACCGACGGCCTACATGTCGGATAATATTCTTTTGTTTTAGCTTTTCCACACGGCAAATTTGTTTTTATATCTATCCATTTTTCATTATACCATCTGGTTAACCCAGTATTTTTATTTTCAGGTTTTCCTATACCCGTTTGGGTACCGCTCCGCTTTGTGTACCTCTTCGAGGCACGCAGCTCCGACGGAGAGTAAGGTTCTTTTCCTTTCTGATTCATTATTTTTTTATATAAATTAACTAACATTCCAGATGCATATGCACTTGGCCATCTAGACACTCTTGATTTAACATATTCTTTAACATTTTCGTATAATTTTTTATCTGTTGGTGTAGCCATTTATTTTACTTATAAAGTAAAATAAAATATGGAAAAAACTGGATTTTCGGTCCCTACGGACCGCGGAGCGATAACTAAAGCAAGATAGAAAAATAAATATCTAAATATAATATATATATATATATATAATATAATGAATAGACTATCTAAAAGTATCGATGGATACACTTATTTATGTTATGGAAACGATACTATTTCAAATAGTTTAATTAATTACGGGTATTGGGAAAATAGTTTGATACAATATGTTGAAAAACATTTAACAGAAAATTCTGTTATTTTGGATATAGGAGCAAATATTGGAACGTGGTCTATTCCATTGTCCAATAAAGAAAATCGTAAAATATATTCATTCGAGCCTTATAATTCATCTTATCAAGCTCTATGTGGAAATATTTTTATAAATAATAAGACTAATATTATTCCATTTCACTGTGCATTAACAGATTCAACAAATATAAACAAAAATTTAAAAATGATATTACCGGAAGCTATAAATATTGGTGGGTGTAAATTGGTTGATACTAGTTCATCTATTTACCAGTTAGGGTCGGGAGTCGGACTTGAAACAGGAGAGTTACCGGTAGAGTTATTAAAATTAGAAGAAAATGAACAAATGTCTCAAATACAAAAAAGTAGTACCCGCTCCGCGGTCCGCAATGATTTTATGTTAAAAACACTTGATTCTTTTGATTTTGAAAAAATAGATTTTATTAAACTCGATGTTGAGGGACATGAATTAAATGTACTTATGGGGGGTGTAAATACAATTTTAAAATATAAACCTATTATTATGTTCGAATGTTGGTCTTTGAATAGCATTCACTGGACAGGTATACCAAATACATATAACCAACTTATGGATTATATAAAATACAAGTTAGGTTACACTATAAACAAAATAGAAATTGATGGAATAGACAATTATGAAGCAATTCCAATCATTCGGGAACAATAAATTTATCTCTATCAAACTACATCTATATACAGCAGAGCAGCGCCGTAAGGGTACCCTTTAGGGACTTCGGATTACCTCTTTGCGGTACCCACAATTTTTATCAACTGCTGTTACTATGCCGCTCCTCGGTCATATGATAAAGAATTTAAATCGGATGCGGACCTCGAAGAGGCCCGCGGCTCCGCAGCGGATGGCAATCTAGACACTCTTGATTTAACCGTCTTCAAGGACGTCTTTAACATTTTCGTATAATTTTTTATCTGTTGGTGTAGCCATTTATTTTACTTTATTATAAAGTAAAATAAAATTTTATTTACTTTATAAGTACACAAAACTATTTTTAAATTTTTTTAATGTATCTGGAGGGCAGATAATTTCGCAAGTTATAGTTTTTATAGATAAATAAGTTTCCATAAAATATATAGCCATAGCAACCGAATCCACAACGTCACTTTTATGAGCAACAATTTTCCCGTTGTTCCGGACAGAAAAGTTTGGGAATTTTATTTTCCATTTTGTATAGAGAGCTTGCTGTATAAAATATTTATTCGCATTTTTTTTCCACAATTCTTTTTCAGATTTTGATGGAATAGATTTCCCTGCAATATGTTTTTTCCAAAGAGGAATAGATAAAATTTTATATTTTATTTTCATTTGCCTGGCGAGAATATGTATAGCCGTTCTAAAAGCTCCATTCACATTGCATCCATTACTGGATTTAGAAGAATAAAAATAATCTTCTATTCCAATATTTTTTATATCAAACAATATTATTTTTTCTTTTATTTTCTCCATCAAATCTATACAATGATCCCCTTGGTATTCGGATTTAATATCAACCTCAAAAAACCCATATTCAATTATTTTACCTTCTCCTTCGACCACGGCCTCTCCGTGGTCACCGAAGTCGTTTCCACCAGAATTTATTGTACATATACAATATCCGGTTGTTTTAGCTGGATCCAATACAATTATATTTTCTTCCATATATTATTGTTCCATATTTTTAAATACACATCGAGCTCGGAGCGGCCGCGTGTTTAACACTCACACTTTTTCTTCGTTTGTAATCCATAATTGTTTATAGTTTTTTCTAAAATACCTACATTATTTAAGACTTCAGATTGGACTATTATGTTTTTTTCAATATTTTCTAATGATACACGCTTCCAAACACATATAAAATCATTCCAGCATTCTCCAACGACATTAAACGTTTCAATAACTTTTACTGGATAAATTTGTTCATTTGATATTTGTTTCCCTGACCAATATGCCAATGCTTGACCTGCATCAGAATAAAATCTCCAATTGTCTCCTGGGAAACAATGATATGGCCCTTTTGTAGGGGCGTTTACATAAATATAACCAGATGGTTTTATAATTCTAGTCATTTCTTTAAAAGTTAACCAGAAACATGGATCGTGTTCGAAACATGAGGTTGATACTATCAAATCAACAGAACCGTCTTCAAAAGGTAATTTTTCACCGGGAGGTGAAACTATATCAACTGACTTGTCCGATTCCATATCGACGCATACAAACTTCATACCTTTTGTTTCAAAAAAAGACCTTAATGACCCATTAACATCTTTACCTCCTATATCAACGACTACACATTTTCTTCCTAGGTCCAACATAGATAAAAGTATGATTCCGTACGATTCGGAAAATGATTTTCCAGATATTAATGATGTATAATGCATATAATTAGTTTACAACTTTAAATAACCACACACATCTTTAGAGGAACCGGCTCACCCACTTAAAATCTACCAAACCCACCGCTCTGTTTTTGATTATTCCTTGATATCGGGGCTATCCTCAATTGATGCATTTCAGAATTTCTTTTTCTCATTAAGGATTCCATCATCCCAGACCTAAATTCAATAGCTGAATTTAAATATTGATCTTCAGCCATTTGTCTAACATCAGAAAATGGCTGTCCGTATTCAACCCCAGATTTCATTGGTCCATATGTATCTGCGTTTTTAATAAAATCAACATTACTTCTAGTTATATAATTTGGCATTTTAATTGCATTTATATCATCATAGAAAAATCTAGGTTGTTCTGTTGTATTGTCCAAATAATATCTATTTGAAGAACCGTATCCGTTAAATCTAGGATCAAATGTATTATATATATTGGGTGTCTGCTGTTCAACAAAATCAGAATTGATTACTTCACCATATTTTTGTTCGGTAATAGTAGTTTCATTTCCGGAAGACGATATCGACACCGGATTAAATTGATCTTGATATGATATCCCTATGGTTGAACTTATCGGTTCATTTTTTTGTATAGCAGAATAAAGACCTGGCTGTATTATTTGTGTATATATATTTTTATTTTCTTCTTGTGTCATTCCTCTCCCTCCAATTTTATTTTCTGGGAATTTGTTTTCACTACATCTGACAGCGGCCGCTCCGCGGTCTGGCATAGTCCCTCCTCTAGAGCGGCCTCCTCCTTCGGAGGTGAAATAGGCGGGCCTCGACTCCGTGTATCGCGGATTCGAGGGGGTATAATTTTCTACGTATAGAGGAGCTGGCTGCGAAATGGGGACTGCGGAGCTGTATCCCGATCTGTAATTGTCGAAATTTGTTTTTTTGTTTATAATAGAAGGAAAAACTAAATTGTTTGGTTTCCAATATTCAAAATTATAAATCGGAGGAACTATTAACGGTTTTTCTAATGTTTTCGGATTTGGAGGCCCAACCAATTTCTGATTGTTTGACTGTATATTATCATTTATATATAAATCTTCCGAATTAAATGTTTTTTCAAACCTTCTGCTATTGTCATCAACTGGAGAAATTAATCTATGATATGGTTTTTCATTATCATAGATTTTCTGCAAATCGATAGATTGACTATAATATTCTTTTTGAATCATGTTCTTTTGTATATAATAAATAATTATTATAAATATCAATGTTAATGGCATTAAAATAAATATCCAGATTCGCTGGTATTTCAAGTAATAAAGCAGCCAAAAAAAAAGTATAGTAAACAAAGACAACATATTCATAGATGTAGATAATTGATCTAAATTTCTATATTTAGAAAATATATATTCAACCCAAAATTTATTATCATTCATATTTATATAAAGTCCTTATTTTAATTTATATAAAGATAAAGTCCTTATATTTATATAAATCTCTATGAATAATCTTATATATTATAATAATAAATACCCGCAGGATTATGGAATAATATACATGGATACCCCGGAAGCAGACCTTCTTTCGATCGACAAATTAATAGATGTTAATAAAGGAATCCGTATTTACGGTCTTATTTCCTGCATTGGCGTTTTTATAATTCCAACCCCAAATAAATTAATAGGAGGACATTTTTTCGACAAACTAGATATTGATTTCTTAACAAAAATGGATAACATAATTATGAATACCCCTCCTCCTCTGTCACCCCCTTCGGGGGCGGCAGATTCGCTGACTGCAGAGCGGCCTCTGCCAAAGGGGTTAATGTATTTATTTTATAGAAATACGAACGTATCTGGTCAGCTCAATGATATTAATATAAATAAAAACTTTTTAAAAAATCGTTATGAAAATTTTTTTAATAAAATTATAGAAATCGGATTAGACCGTTCATATGTAAATGTTACGTTTATGGAATTTATAGATGAAATCATGTGGGATAACCTATCCGATGGATCCCTCGGTTCTCCCTAGTTGAAAAATAAATGAATAACCTCAATCATCTTCGGCTCCTCTTCTTTTCCTTCTATAATTATTTTAGATATCTCATCCTCTAATCTTTTTAACCTCTCTCCCCACTCCTTCTGCTTATTTTTCTTAACACAACATATTCCATCCCCATTATCACCCCAGCAACTACTTATTTTTTCATTGTTTTTTATATATGCATCAGGATTATATCTTATAAATACAACCGGCCTGTGATTTACATCCTTTGATATCTCCATTAATCTTCTGTTTTCACAGCTATACCCACTATGTTTATTTTCATCTATTTCAATTATTAAAACTTTGTATCCTAAATCAATCATCATATCCGGTTTCTTCCCCGAACATCCATCTTGTATTCTTTTATCTGTTATCCAATCTAAATTTGGAAATTTATTTTTTACGTATTCAACAACATTAAATTCTTTGGTTTTATAATTTCTTGCAATTTTTTCTCTGGGAAACATATACATAAAACAACGCACACAATAACCTTTATATTTTTTTCCTACTAACGTTCCACACAAATGTGTTTTACAAGTTTTATGGATAACATTAATCATATTATTTTCTTTGTGCAAAAAACAATAATCAGCTTGTTTTTTTCCTTCAAAATTATAATTTGGTATGGTCTTACAATTTTCAAATCTACAAGTTTTAGTTATAACATTAATCATATTATTTTCTTTGTGCAAAAAACAATAATCAGCTTGTTTTTTTCCTTCAAAATTAAATAATGGTATGGTCTTACAATTTTCAAATCTACAAGTTTTAGTTATAACATTAATCATATTATTTTCTTTGTGCAAAAAACAATAAATAGCTTGTTTTTTTCCTTCAAAATTAAAGGCAGGTCGTGTTTTGCAATTTTCAAATCTACAAGTTTTAGATTTAACATTAATCATATTATTTTCTTTGTGCAAAAAACAATAAATAGCTTGTTTTTTTCCTTCAAAATTAAAGACAGGTTGTATCATGCAATTTTCAAATCTACAAGTTTTAGATTTAACATTAATCATATTATTTTCTTTGTGCAAAAAACAATAAATAGCTTGTTTTTTTCCTTCAAAATTAAATAATGGTATGGTCTTACAATTTTCAAATCTACAAGTTTTAGATTTAACATTAATCATATTATTTTCTTTGTGCAAAAAACAATAATCAGCTTGTTTTTTTCCTTCAAAATTAAAAGTCGGTATGGTCTTACAATTTTCAAATCTACAAGTTTTAGATATAACATTAATCATATTATTTTCTTTGTGCAAAAAACAATAAATAGCTTGTTTTTTTCCTTCAAAATTAAAGACAGGTCGTGTTTTGCAATTATCAAATCTACAAGTTTTAGATTTAACATTAATCATATTATTTTCTTTGTGCAAAAAACAATAATCAGCTTGTTTTTTTCCTTCAAAATTATAATTTGGTATGGTCTTACAATTTTCAAATCTACAAGTTTTAGATATAACATTAATCATATTATTTTCTTTGTGCAAAAAACAATAAATAGCTTGTTTTTTTCCTTCAAAATTAAATAATGGTTGGGTCTTACAATTTTCAAATCTACAAGTTTTAGTTATAACATTAATCATATTATTTTCTTTGTGCAAAAAACAATAATCAGCTTGTTTTTCACCCTCAAAATTAAAGCTCGGTCCTTTTTTGCAATTATCAAATCTACAAGTTTTTACCATTTAAATATTTTACAGTATTTCTGTAAAATATTTCATTTTTATTATTAAATATTAGTAATTTGTAATTTGTAATTTACTTGAATGTACTTATTCTATTCTATAGATCCGAGCCACAATAGAGGTTGGATACTTGAAAAGAAAATACAGTAGCGGATAAAGAAAAATAACATCTAATCATTTCATTTATATGTTTAGTGATTAAGATAAATGATATCAAATAATTGTTATATACAAAAACTTCCAATTGAATTAATAAATTATATTTTCAATAAAGTAAAAAATGAACAAGATTCATTTAATTTAATAGTTGCACTTCTTGGAAGTTCATACTTTGGAAGAGACACGGCCATGGGGAATATACTTTCGAATTACAAATATAAAATTTATACGATAGAGAAATCAAAAGATTACCTGAGTGATATTATTTTTAGAACGAGAGCCGTGGGTGATGTTATTAATACATCCAAACAAATAGCCTTAAATTTAACAAAATCGGAAGTGATGGACTTTTCATGTTTATCAAACATTCATACATTGATCGCGCCATTTTGTAAAAATATTTCAGATGTAAACTGTTTGGAAAATTTGACTATACTTGATATACGTGGATGCGAAAATATAAAAGATATTAGCAGGCTTGGAAATATAAACACTTTGAATTTAAGCGGTTGTTCTGGGATAAAAGATTTTTCACCTCTTGGAAATCATAAAATTTTAAATTTGAGCAATACACGTATAACAGATGTAAGATTTCTTGGAAACGTAAAATATTTATATCTAAACAATACCAATGTAAAAAATGTAGACAACCTCGGAAATGTTCACACACTAAGTCTTATTGGATGTTCTAAAATTTCCGACGTGACTAAATTGGGAAATAATACTTTTCTTTTTTTAAAAGAATGTTATAAAATAACTGATGTTTCTTCGCTGGGAAATGTACATACTCTTAATCTTTCAGGTTGTACATATTTGGAAGATGTTTCTGCTCTTTCCGATGTTCACAATTTGGATCTTAGTAGATGTAACAATATTTTTGATATAAGTGATCTTGGAAATTCCCATACCCTTGATTTAAGCGAATGTTTCGAATTGACAGATGTAAGTAGTCTTGATAAAGACAATATACATACTCTTTCTCTAAGATATTGTACAAATTTAGAAGATGTTTCTTTTCTCAGCTCTATTCACACACTTGATTTAAGCCATTGTTACAGGCTTGAAGATGTATCCGATCTTGGAAGTGTGCATACACTTAATTTGAGCGATTGCTACAATATTTTGGACGTATCTGAGTTGGAGACTGTGCATACACTTAATTTGACGAGATGTTATTTAATTGAAAACGTAAATGATCTTGGAAATGTTACTAATCTAAATCTTTCAGAATGTTACAAAATAACAGATATTTCAGGGCTGACCAACATCCACACCCTCAACCTGTCCAAATGCTATGGAATTTCAGACGTTTCTTCCCTTCAATCTGCTTACAATCTTGATTTGAGCGATTGTTTCAAAATAAAAGACGTTAGACCTCTCGGAAATGTTCATACTATTAATATATCGAATTGTATTGGTATTAAAAATGTTAGACCTCTAAAAAATGTAAATAGACTCAACGTTTCGGGATGCACGGGTATAAAAAATTTAAAATCTTTAGCGTTTGTAAAAAATTTAATATCCGATTAGTTGTTGTACCTTCGCCGTGGACCTCGAAGAGGCCCGCGGCTTCGCCGTGGAATATAATTTTATATCAGAAGATATAAAATTAAAATTATTTTAACTCATTTTTACTACGAATAATATAAGATAATTTTGTATTTGGATCGAATTGGCTTTTGTTTTCCATATATGCATTTAATGGTAACATATGAGGATTGCATTTATCATAATAATATGCTGCTTCTTTTTTTGAATGAAATTTTATTTTCATATAACCAACATGTTCTGTTATATCTTCGTCTCCGCTAAAAGCGGCCGCGGAGAGGTTAATTAATAATACAGCTTCCAATACATAATAATGAGAATCATCATATAACGGACCGCGGAGCGGGTCCATCTTTTTTCTTTCTTCTATAATATCTGACTCAAGTTTTTTCATATTTATAAAAGGAGTCGAGTTAATATCCATAACAAATTTATTCGACCGCTTTTATCGAATAAATTCATTTTTATATTACTACCAAACGACAGATACTCTCGCTTTTAGCGGAGTGGACAAAAATTAAGAGTTTATTTTTATTATATTAATATAATATTGATTAATAGTAACACCATTACTAGAAAATAATCTTACCGAATATACAAAAGGAGTTGAAACACCAGGGGTATCTATATAATTTATAATTATAGATCCAGATCCGTTATTTCCAATATATGCTGAACCTAGATATGAATTTGTTGACAAAGAAATTTCACCAGTTGTATTAAAAGAAGTTCCAGTAGCCAAATTTATATTTGTTACTCCCTGTGATGCACCCCTTCCTAGAGTTGCAATAAGTGAAACAACCCCACTTGTTTGAGCGGTTGTTAAACTAACAGTAATTAAGTATTTTGCCGTAGCTGTTGATGAAGATATAGTAGCAGTATTCGTAAGAAATGTAGGAGTGCTTAATACAATTGTTTGTGGGGCTTGTGGTCCAGTTGCCCCTATAAGATTGTTTGCTGCAACTCCTGTAGGTCCCGTTGCACCTGTGTTTGATGCACTGCCGCCAGGCCCAGTTGGACCTGTCCTTCCAGTTGGACCTGTGTTTCCAGTTGGTCCCGTGTTTCCAGTTGGTCCCGTGTTTCCAGTTGGTCCCGTGTTTCCAGTTGGTCCCGTGTTTCCAGTTGGACCTGTGTTTCCAGTTGGTCCCGTGTTTCCAGTAGGGCCTGTGTTTCCAGTTGGACCAGTGTTTCCAGTAGGGCCTGTGTTTCCAGTTGGGCCTGTGTTTCCAGTAGGGCCCGTGTTTCCAGTAGGGCCTGTGTTTCCAGTAGGGCCTGTGTTTCCAGTAGGGCCTGTGTTTCCAGTAGGGCCTGTGTTTCCAGTTGGGCCTGTGTTTCCAGTAGGGCCCGTGTTTCCAGTAGGGCCTGTGTTTCCAGTAGGTCCCGTGTTTCCAGTAGGGCCTGTGTTTCCAGTAGGGCCTGTGTTTCCAAGAGGGCCTGTTGACCCTATATCTCCTTTAAAAGATATAAAAATAATTCCAAGCATTCCGTCTATAAAACTTCCTGATGAATTTATATATTTTACATTATAAGTTACATATGTGATATTTTCGACAATAGAAATTAATTCATAAGTAATTGATATAGAACTATTATCTACATCTTGTACAACAACAGTACTTCCGATATTCGCTCTAAGTAAATATATGGTTCTTATATCAACCGAAGAAGCGGTTAAATTATCGATATACAAATCAGAATCAGCATTGGAAAAGAAATTACTGCTTGTAATATATCCAGTTAATGGAGGTGGAATATTCGTAAGTGTATTAATATTATATTGGAAAGAATTTATAGTATTACCTGGAATACCTTGGCTACCAGTATTTCCAGTTGGACCAGTATTTCCAGTTGGACCTGTATTCCCGGTAGGACCTGTATTCCCAGTAGGACCTGTATTCCCGGTAGGACCTGTATTCCCAGTTGCACCTGTGTTTGTTGAAGAACCAGGCTCCCCGGTGGGGCCAGTGTTTCCAGTTGGGCCTGTGTTCCCAGTTGCACCTGTGTTTGTTGAAGAACCAGGCTCCCCGGTAGGGCCAGTGTTTCCAGTAGGGCCTGTGTTTCCAGTAGGACCAGTATCTCCAGTTGGTCCAGTATTTCCAGTAGGGCCTGTGTTTCCAGTAGGGCCTGTGTTTCCAGTAGGGCCAGTATCTCCAGTAGGGCCAGTATCTCCAGTAGGGCCTGTGTTTCCAGTAGGGCCTGTGTTTCCAGTAGGGCCTGTGTTTCCAGTAGGACCAGTATCTCCAGTAGGGCCTGTGTTTCCAGTAGGGCCAGTATCTCCAGTTGGTCCAGT
>Ga0209668_10000169_pt1 | contig 27277 bp, 56 predicted proteins | sample FrelakmetPLP11PL_FD_187150 | JGI IMG/M metagenome (GOLD analysis project Ga0209668, IMG submission 187150) | Freshwater lake sediment microbial communities from the University of Notre Dame, USA, for methane emissions studies - PLP11 PL (SPAdes)... | ecosystem: Environmental > Aquatic >...
AGACTCCTACAGCTTTACCTATTGTACAGGCATTTACTTAGTTGATTTTTCCCGCTGGAGGTAGTACCAATATGCATTGGATGAATTTTGGTGAAACCGTTTACCAACAAGAAGCTTGAGTTTCTTTTCCTCAAGATCACTATGCTCATCAAGGTGGTAAGGAATAACCTCACCGTTTTCTTTAAGCATGTCCAGCTGTAGACCGTTCATCTCCAGTTGAAGATCAAAGTCTTTGATGGCGTGATCATGACAGCTCATTTTGATACGAGCGTCATCACAATCAGTCGGCGCTGGAATCTTCTGGTAGAAGCTCTCCTGGATACTCGGATGAAACCATTTCCACCCTTGGCTCTCCAAAGATGCGCTTGGATCGTACTGAGTATTCTTGGACGACTTTGACACCGTGTGGGAGCTGTCGACCTTCTTGATAGGCGCTGCGTATGGCATCGAGGTTAGGGAGGACTTTAGTGGTTGTTTTAGGTTCTGTTCTTTCGTCAAGAACTTCTCCTGACATTGATCGTAATACAACTCGCTTGGTTGTGGTGATTGTTTCTTCAACGCAATAAAGTTCTCTTTCTGTAGTGTGCCAAAACTCCGGGTCCGATGAGACCTCGACTGTAAGTTCCTTCTTTTTAACAAGGGTGAACTGGTAATTGCGACCGGTGATTTTGTTCGAGTCCAGTGGTAGGACCCGACGCAAATAATTTAGCAGGCCTTTGAGTGATCGCAGTTGGGATTCGTGGTGCCGCTTGGACTGCGTAATCAAGTCACCTTCTTTCTTGATGCGTTCCAATGCATCCTCATGGGACGCCATTGAGTAATAGATACGATCAATCTTTTCTGAGCGTAGGTTGGCACAACTTTCAAGCTCAGCTTTCGCCAGCTCCTGGGACTCAGGAGTAAGTAAAGGCAGTGATTTTTCAAGAGCATTGTAGTGCTCGTAGAGTTTGATAACGGTTAAGTCCTTGAGTTTAGCCTGTGTGATCTGAGTCATGGTTCAGTTGAATTGAGTTTGAAACTGGTTGAAGAGATAAGTCAGCGCTATGCCAGCCGCTGCCCAAAGCAAGTCTTTCATCACCGGAAGTACGGCGGCAAACAAGGATTCAAACATGGTGTGGTGTTGAGATGGGTGGTCAGTTTTACGTCATGACCAGGACGGCAACACTGCAGGGTTTGTGCGTGTTCAGTCTACCGTATCGTCAAGAGTCGTAGCGATCCCTTCGAGACCTACCGTGGTAATCGTGACCAAATTACTGACGTAGTCGGTCAACGCCTGGAGCTTGGCGTCAAGAGCTTCGGTGTAGGTCACCAAGGTTTCAACCATGTCAATGATTTCCTGGTGAGAAGGAACCATACCATACATGTCGTTTTCCTTCAAGGCTTCAGGATTGTTACTCTTTTGGTACCGCCGACAATCATCGTTGGTAGTGTACACAGCTTCTTGGTACATCTCTGAGACAGTTTTGAAGTCAACATTGCCGACCCCTTCGCTGCTCAAAATGTTGCAGGTATCCAAGTAAAGCTTGGCAGCAGCACGGATGTTCTTGTGGAAGAACTCGGTGTACTGCTCAGAAGAAAGGCCGTAGGTGTCAATCGACATAGCAATCACAAGCTTCTCGGAGTGCATTAATCATAAAGGTTTCTTGGCCTTCCGGACCTAGGTCGGTCCACCATTGAAGATCGGGATCTGTTTCATCCCATTCAATATGAATGGTCATGGAACCATCGTCTTCCTCAATGCATTCAATCTGTAGCTTGTTGATCGAGTCCGGATTCAATATGCCCAATGAGGAGGTGTTCTGCATAAGTTTCACAATCAGTTTTGATCTCTGCACCTAGCTTAACAAGACCCCAGTAGGTGTCTTCATCAAGTTCAAGGTGCAGTGAGTACTTGCCGTTGGATAGCATCATTTGTTTTGGAAAAGGTTTGTTGACTAAATCTGTTGCATACTTGCGTAGCTCAGGGTCAATCATTGTTTCTTGATAGCAGACTTAAGCTGTGGCAATGCAGTGCCAGGGAATGGAACGTAGCCAGCCTCCATCATATTGAAGAACAGATCCCATGCATCATGCTGCGTAAAGATATCCTTTGGCTTGTAGGTGCGCCAATGACTAAGCGGAGCTTGTGCACCTGAGTTTGTATACAACAGTACAAAGCGTCCATCACTGATGTGATCAGCGGGTGGTGCGTACCACCAAGCAACACACTTCTCAGGTGTGCCACTGGGACTAGCATTCCGTGCTTCGGTGCGCTTGCACAGCAGTTCCCTGTACTTGTTGAACCAACTCAGGTGGATGCACCAGGGTTTGAATCCTTGGATCTCGGACGCAAAGTCAGATACGTTGCTGAGTTGACGCTGATACGACCCACACGAACACCAAGGTTCACCCATGACAGGCTCGGAGTCGTCAGCTTCCATGTCACCGTCAATGTCAATGGGCCGATTCGGAAGCCGCAATCCATCTGGTGCAACCAAATGTCCAATATCCGTTTGGTCGGACTGGAGGAGATGGAGGACTTTGTTGGTGTCTGATACATGTATAAATTTGTCAGCCCAATGCGCTTGGAGTTTTGCATTAGATGTCAGGTGTCCGAGTGCGTGTGAGTAGTTCCATCCTTTAAACAATACGTAAGCATTGTTGTGCCATACACTAGGGCCACGATAATTAGGACCAAGATAGGAAAAGAAATCTTTGAGACGGTGGGTGTAGTTTGTATGGGCAACCTTGATTAGTTCCCTGTTGTAAGTCTGCTCACTACCATCGCGATGCACCACAAGGCAATCGTCACCTCGCAGATAAATGCCGGAGACTTCAGTGTCATCAAAATCCTGGAACGCACGCCGGATGTTTGACCGCGTGTAGATCGCCGCTTGCGCCGCGTTGAGTTCGAGTTGGGTTTGAGTTGACATGGTTGGTGTTGAGTTGAGTTAGTGGTTGCGCCAGTAGTCCTGCTGGGCCTGGTCCTCCTTGGCTTTCTGGTACGCCCCCTTAGCCATCCTATACGATCCATAGATCACGGCAGCCCAGGCTGCGGGAGATGGTAACAGTAGCGCCACAGCAGCGGTGACCAGTGCCGTGGTACCACCCACCTTAATAGCAGCTTTTTTCTCAGGTTTCATGTGTTGAATCCTTAACACAAATGGAAGGTTTAAGTCAAGTCTACTGTTGCAGGTAGAATAATTTGAAACAATTAAATCCCATGTTGCAGTTTGAAATGGGTCCAGAAGAAGCCTTCTGGCAAGAGAAGATGATACGTTCCATTAAAGAATGTAATTCAATGAGTGAGTTAAAAGAAATGGCGACCTTGCTAACGAAGATCGCCACGATGCGTCAAGTTGCAATCAAAGGATTAGTAAAGGATGCCATGGACTTGATGAGTAATCAAGTTGACCGTGACATCCTTACACGCCTCAAAGGCTCTGATCCTCTCCAGTAAGTTCGTCACGTGCAGGCAATGCTTTTACATTAACTGCATTTGTTTCATCTGTTACATCAGTAGTACGAGAGACAGGCAGAATTTGTACACCCTCTTTGATTCCGTAGGCACCACCAAGACGCTGCGCATCTAGACGAGAGTGTTGATTAATATAATCCTCAAACATCTCTTGGCACTTCCAAGTTGATTCACGATCTTCATCAGGAATCGAAAGACGGCCCAATGATGCAACTGCATCTTCTTGGGAGCTGTAATCAGGAATGTCAAAGGATTCGATAGCGCAAATCTCAACGTTGTTGGCACCACGCATCTCATTAGCAAGCACAGGAATAAACACTGTGGTGGCATAAAACTTTTCGTTGAATGCTAGGGGCACTTCAGCTCCCAGTGCTTTGCTCAAACACTTAGACATTTCTTTTTCATACAGCTTGACTTTATCGGATACGTCGGTACCATTCAATCCCTTGAGGGTAAGAACCATCGGGATCTTGTGAGCACGCTTGTTGTCTTGAGTCAGAATGTACACAAGGTACTTTGTACGTACACTGTACTTACGCTTGTACATCTCGCCCTTGCTGTTGGCAAGGTCGGATGCAATCTTGTCGTTTTCAAACAAAGCTTTGGCTTCTGGATCCTCAAAGGTTCCAATCGTCTGCCTCATCCCTGTGGTTTCTTCCACCATCAGGGGAGAACGCAACAAGATTTGTACGCGTGGCTCAGTAAAGTTCAAGCCTTCTTCAACGGAAGTATTGGGTGCCATGCCAAAGGTTTGCTTGTAATCCCAGATGACAGAGCCTTTGGTAAACTCATCTTCTGTTGCAGTCCATCCACAAGTATCCAGATCGGATTTGCGGACAAACCAACCACGTACTTTAGATTTGTTTAAAGGTTGGATCGTGACAATACCTTGGTAGCCAGTGATAAACTCTTTGGACTGGAACATCCGGAAGGAGTCAAGTCCACGAGATGCAAGCGCAGAAGTTTTCTTGGTGGTCATGGAAGAAGTCATGGTTGTTTCGTAGTCAGGAGTAAGCAGTTTAACGTCATGCTCAGGACGAATCATCATTCTGCTTCAGGCTTGTCCCATTCCATTACGTATTGTTGAGTACGTAATGAATCGAAATATGCCTCAGAAGATTCTTTCATGCATTCAAAGATACTGCTTTCCATGTAGCCACAACCCTTGAGAAAATCCACAAGGTGATTAATTACATCGTCAGCAACAAGAGCCTTGAATTCATACAGAAGTTTAGTGTGCTCATCCTCATAGAGGAGAGTGAACTGATCATGCGTCGGTGTCATTGGTTTGTTGTGAGTTAGCTAAACGTGCTTCGCAAAAAATGTGCGCAATTAGATAGGAGGCTGTAGCAAGTTTTGCAACTTGTTCAGCAATGTCTAAATCCTTTTCATTAGCACTGTGCATAATGTTGTATGCACTCTCCATAAAAAATTCGTACGCAATAGCGTCTTCTAAAGAAAGAAGATCTTGTTCTTGTAAATCAAGTTGAAGAGGCATGGATCAGAATGGAGGTTCGTTGTCGTCAAAGTTAGGTGCGCTGCCGTACTGACCAGGGAGATCAGGCAGGCCACCACCTGAGGCTTGGGTCCAAGGATCCACTGGTTCTTCAGCGGTCTTGCCTCCCCATAGGCTAGCAACGTTATCGGTGGATGCCACGGTTGTCTGGGATGCCACAGATTTTGATTGAGACTCACCGCTCTTAGGAGCCAGTGTCATCTGCACCAACTGAATCTTGGTGATGCTACGACGCTGCTGGGAGTCTTTGTCCGTCCATGCATCGGTAACCAGACGACCACGGATGGTGATGCCTGTTCCTTTACGCGTAAAATTAACCAGTAGTTCAGCTTGGTTTAACTTATCTTGTGCCGTGTTAATGGCATAGAAGTTAAACAGATCAGCTTGGTTACGACCAGTGTTAACAGAGATAGTTTGATTAGCAATCATCAAGCCATCTGCTGTTGTCTTGAAAGCACGTGCATCAGTTTGATCAATGTCTTTGATGCAACGTCCAGTCAAGATGACGTCGTTGAGGACAGGGAATGCTTCAGTAACTTGAGCAATAACTCCTCCATGGAGCGAGTACGCCTTTGATTCCAAATCAAACCGTAACTTGGCGCCGTGAATGTAGATACGGCTTCCTTTGGAAAAGTCTTTGAATCGGTCGCAGGCTTTCCCGTAAACATGAAAGGTTAGAAGTGTGGGAGCTTTGTTGCCAACAGGCGGAAGCATTACTTCCGCACAGAGATTAGATGAAGTTGCACTGGTGTATACCTCACGAGGATTCTCGTTAAGGATGGCGCAAACGTCAACGTAATTCATGAGATCAGATGTGAAGTGTTAAAGCAGTTTAACGTCATGCTTAGGACGCGTCATCAATGGGTTTCAGCCCAGCAGGATCCTACACGAGAATCGCCGTCAATTTCGCATTGGAAGCCAAAGAATTTCTGTGCTTGTGGGAATGCACGCATAGCTTGATCCCTGATGCGCTCAGTGTGTTGCGGTTTACAAACAATCTGTACTTCATCGTGCACCATCAAGACTTGTTCCCACTCTGCCCCATGGGGCAGAGATAGGGCAGACTCAATGTTGTTATGAATGTTAATAACAACTTGTTTCATGAGGATTGCACCTGCTGATTGCAACAACACATTCAATCCCTTGAATGCAGAACGACAATACAAGATACGTTTATCTAATCCAATGAGATAGCCACGATGTGCAATGTAACTGTCGATCTGTTGTTTTAGTTTTTTCAATGCTGGCACACCAGTCATGAATGAATTAATTGCAGTTCTTCCTAGTTCACGCAGAACTTCTTCATCTTTTTCATTCGGATCCACAATGCTGCCAGCCTTGAGGTGACCAGCGCCATACAACACGGCATACAGCAAACGCTTGCTGATGTCCCTGGTAGCCACACCAAAACGCTCTTGGTTGTAAACGTGGATATCAATCTCTGGATCTGTTACAACACGTGCGTACTCACCGCCATCCCACAAAGCAAGATAGCCAGCAAGACAACGCAGCTCCAATGCTTTGGCATCAATACCAATCATGTCCCATCCTTGTGGCGCATGAAATAATGACCGACATTCTTTGCCGTATGGCGAATAACCCGCTGGCACCTGACCCATATTTGGGTATCGGTGAGCACAACGACCAGTGACGCAGCCGTTAGTAATAACGTCACCGTGCATACAACCGCTGTCATTATTAACCAGCTTGAGCCAAGCGTTGTTGCCATCTGCAATTTGACCAAGACGTTTCTGGATGAGCATGTATTCTGCCAGAGGCTTGGCTTCTGGATAAGGCAAAGCCTCTAACACTTCATCATTAAGGATTGGATTTCCTTTCTCAGTTGTCTTTTCTGGTTCCCATCCGTACTTAGCCTTAAGTCGATTAACAATCTGGTCACGAGATCCAGGATTGAATTCTTTATGCCGCACTTTTTCAAAGGGTACTCCTTTGACATAGCCACGTTTTTGATTGTTGACCTTGGGAGTAAACCAAGTGCGCTGCTCAAGTGGTGGAAAGATTTCTTTCAGATGTGTTTCAAGTTCTGTTTGTTTTGCTCGGAGATCATCCACAAGATCAAGACATGCATCCACATCAAAAGGAACACCTGCTCTAATTTGTTTGTTAATGGCGAGAGCAAAGTCGTGCTCAAGCTTGAGAGCTGGTTCTGGATAGTTCTCTTTAACGATGTGCGCCCAGAGTTTTGTTGTAACTGCAACGTCTTGTTTGCAGTATTCCAACATCTCCTCAGAATATTCCGAGAAGTCTTTGAAGCTGATCTTGTGATCGGCCAGTCTCCATCCCCATGCCTTAAGGGATGCAGCACCTCGCTGGTTCGGTGGAACCTGCGGATATTGTTCGATGTCAAGGTCATAGAGTTTCTCCTTGGGCCAGATCAATCGTGTGCAAATGAGTGTGTCAATGATGCGTGATTTGCAGTCAAATGAATGCAGCTTTTGCAGAACTGGTACGTCATAAAAACAAATGTTATGACCTATCAAAACATCAGCGGTTGCCAGATGAGCAATAGCATCAGTAATGCGATCAGGCCCATAACTAAAAGTTTGGTTGGCTGTGATGTCATAGATCACAATGCAATGGATCTTAGTAACCTTGTCATAAAGACCATCACTCTCGAGGTCAAAGACAAGGTACCGATCATTTACGGAACCTGGATTCATCTTGAATTGAGAGTTCTTTACAGGCAAGGTCTTCATCGTTGTCGTTAATCCAAGTCAAGATCTGTTGTGCCCCTGCCCGATAAGGATGGGAAAAGATCTTGTTCAAAGCTACATCAGAGTCTAGTGGAATGAGTTCAAATTGATTGGCTTCACCGTTAGCGGTAATGGCATGTGGTGTGCCCCACCGCCAGCAAGCAATGACGTAACTCATGGGATCAAATGAAAGACGGATGCATACTATCCGATTTCACTTGATCCGCAAGAGGCTACAGATTTATTTCCTGTTCTTGGCACTGTAACCAACAAACTTGCCTTCCTTCTTCCGTTGCGTTAAGGCTTTCATGGCATCAGATCCGGCACGTTGCGAACCATGCACCAAGAGGGCGAAGGGCTTGTTACCAAGGCAGTGGCTGTCGTCGTGATCAATCTCTAGCCCACGCTCTTGTGCTTCCTCTTCTGTGTAGACAACATAAGCAATGCGCTGGAACACCTCAGGGTACTTGGGGATCAAATAGTCGAGAGTCCCACCTTGCGACGCAGTGAGATAGAAGTTAGATGGGATGATGTCCTTAAGGTTCAGCCACATTCCAAGTGACTTGGTGTATGCGTAGAACGTTTGCTTAGGACGCTCTTGTGCGACCATGATCCAAGCACGCATGTAGTTCTCAGTCCAGAAGTCACCTGACTCATGGATCCGAAGCAGCTTCTTCGATGGCTGCATCGAGAGTGATAGGTCGATCAGATCACGCAAGAGCATGGCTTGATTCCCATTCATATGCATGGTCTCACGCAGCAGATCCCAGTTGTGCCAACGCGCTTCACGTACGGTTGGCCTGGTCTCTGCCATGGCAGCAAAGCAACGATACTCATCTGCTTCTGTGCCAGTGAACTGAGGTAGGTCCATGATCTTGCCAGTGACACGATCAGCCATGGTCTTACAGACACCAGCGTGTGGACATGCATAGCCCGCTGGGATGTTGAAGATCAGACGGTTCTTGAGCTTGCCGTTACCTGTGGAAAATTTAAGGAGTTTCATGGTGTTGAGTTGAATTGATTGATAAGCGGAGCTTATGAGTAGTTTTAGGACGTGCTCAGGTCCATCTTCCCGTTCGGGATTATTGCAGTTGACTACAGCCTTTGAAAGGCTCACGTGATAAACGAATCACGATCTGATCACCTGAGTCTGGGACCTCAGATGGACCTTGGTGCACCAAGATCTCCCATATGTTTCTGTTAATTTTCATAATGGAGTTGCAATAGTTTGTCATCAAGACTTCTTTATCTTGTCCTGGTTTATAGGATAAGACTTTCTTGTGAATACCAAGTGGCTCATCGTCATTGTCCTTAGTGTAGGACGCAACCCAATAACTAGATGAACGTGTGCGTTGTTTGGTGGAGCTAAATCCTTTCATTGCAGATTACTTTGATTTGCCTCAAGCTCTTTAATACGTTTGTCCATTTGCCATAGCAAGATCATCAATGATTCTGTATCAAGTTGAGAAGCGTAGCTTCCTTGCCAGTATGTAAACTGCTGGACAAATGAATAGTAATCATCTGGAAGATCAGATTCATCTGTGACACGAGCCAAAAGAAAAGACATTGTTAGTCTGCAAGTTGTTTTAAAAGTGCATACATATTTTTATCTTCTGTGCATTTAGCAAGACCAGAAAGAACAACGTAGGCTACCCAACCTGGAAACAATAGCCCAACAAAACCAAGGACAAAAAGGAAAAACCTTCCTTTGATACCCATTGCTTTGTTGAACTCTTTGCAAGTTTCTGAAACAGAAATCATGGTTGTGTTACGGGATAAACAACATCATATACATCAATCGTCATATACTTTCCGTATCAATAGATACCAAAGCCATGACGTTAACGTATCGTGGTTGCAAATACAACCAAGAGGATCAGGCCAAGGCAGACAAGGTATGGTGGAACTTAGCACACCGTCCATGGCTTTGCCTGACCTACCGTAGCATCTGCTACTTTCCTTACGTCACTGGAGGACAAATCAAATGAACAAAGCATTGATCGTCTACCTGGTGGACAAACGGAAAAAACTGGCACGCAAAGATATAGAGTCCAAGCATGCCGTCACGGAACTGAAGAAGCAAAGTGCTGCAACCTTTTAATTAGGTTGAGGTGTTTTGATATGGAGGCATGAGGTCTCCATTCTCATCAATGATGCCAGCTTCCATAAGAAACTGGCGTGCTTGCTCTGGTTCTTTATACTTCTCAATCAGATCATTGATCTGTTGAGAACACAGCCTCTCCGATGATTGGGAATTCTTTGCAGAAGATTCCTTTAATTGTTTCTGCAATTTCTCTGTGTTCGAGTTGGGTTGATTCATGCGTCCTCAGTTGTAGATAATGGATCCAAGATCTGATGGTGCCGTTCATGAAGAGACGGGTCTGTGTTGAAAGTGGCAGGATGGACCTGGCACATTCTTTTGCAACGCCGCTGCTAACCATCTCACGGTAGAGATGTTCAGCGTCTTCATACAACTTGCTAATGCGACGGTAATAACCACTGATTGCATCAGCAGACAAATCATCAATACTGTTTTGACGATTCTTAAAGTCTTGTCGACGCAGATGAGGAATAATAGCTGAGCCAAGTTCACTGGTGTCTGCGTAACGTTGACTGAATTCCTGGAACGAGAAGGAACGATGCCTAAGGATCTGTGGTGAGATTGCACGTGTTGTGTTGATTTCAACACACATGTTGGCCATCTCGTACGGTGACCAGTGCTGATGTTTAATCAGATAACGCAACAACTTGGGTGCGGTATCCATGTTGTCTTGATTCTTGGGTGCAGAGACGCGTGCCATGCGCGTGATCATCTCTTCTGCATTGGGCGTTGCCCAAACAAGTTGTACGTTCATGAGCACTTAAGGAAGTAATGCCAGCGAGATGTGAGATCAGTGTAACGGATTAAAACAACCTTCGTACTGATCAAGGACTTCAAACTTTGATTTGCCTACAGGTTCATCAGGTGAAAAAACGATTGCAGCTAATAAAACAATCCCTGCAAACATAAGGATTGTCGTACAGCAACCACGTATGAAATGGATTTGGTTTTCAGTCATGTCATTCACCAGGGACAAGGACTTCTTTGGTCAGACGTTCTAGCGCTGACACAGGACAGATGCGTGCAGTGGCATGTTCAGTTGGGCTAGGTAAATGATCCCAACGAACAAGCAAGAACTTTTGGGTAGCACCACGTGAGTTGTTCTTGTAGTTGATGCCAACCACTTCACCGTACCGCTGGCTCCTGTACTGAGAGATGCGTTCTCTTGTTTGTTGGTTGTTTGTGTAGATCCCATGGGGTTTGGGACGTTCAGCAACACGATCACCAATCTTGTAATTAAACTGCCGCTTGGTTGTCATTTGATGTTGGTGTAAGTTTTGTAGTTGACAATACGTGAGATTGTACTGCGAGCAGTGTCATAGCGTATTGCTATCTGACCATTGCTCAATCCTTTTTGATGTAGATGACGAATCATCAATACATCATGGTCAGTCAAGAAAGAGTTTCCATTCCTGGTACCAATAGGTTTGTAGGCTTTCAATGGAATTGGTTTAGCAACTTCGTACCGTTCAACAGTACGGTACTTGCAACCACAATCAAGACAACGACAATAACGTTTGGTTACATCAGGTCTTAGATGTTCAGTACAAGTAACGCGTGTGTTACTGCTGTTGCATTGTCTGCAATTCATCTTCGGTAAGGTTCAATGAATGAAGTAGTTCAAGGCAATTGACTTCGCCCATGATCTTAAATGCATCTGCAATCAGTTCATGCGATAGCGCAGGAAGTTCGTAGTAGTCGTACAAGATTTCTTCTGCACGATCAAAGTCATCATAAGAACCAGTCAGATGTTGGATCACGGAGCCAGGCATGTTATCAACTAAGGCTGTAACAATTGCTTGTCTTACTTGAGTCCAAGCATGATCTGGTATTAATGCAATGGTCTTGTCGACAAGGTCGAGATCAATGGAGTCGTGTGTCATAGAGAAAGACCCCCGCTTGCGCAGGGGCCGAACATTCCGCTAGTACCTTAGGCAGGATTTGCGTCGGTGTCAATGAACTTGTCATAGAGACCAGCATCTTTAAGGCGCTCAAGCATCCCACACATCATGGTGGCATGGGCTTGCGTGGTCTCCATGAAGTGCCGTGCTCGCTCTGCTGAGATTACATGGACGCTGCCGTTGGGTTCGACGTACTTCCATGAACCATCAGGCTGTGGCTCGCCCTGGAGCGCAAGCTTCTCAGAGTTACGGACGTACCGCATCTCAAGGTTGTGGTAGTCACGCAGACCTTCGTTGTCGGTCCAAGTAGCACCAATGTTGTAACGCTTGTCCTCATCTGCATAAGCATGGAACTCGGGGATGATGGACTTGAAAGCAGCAAAGAATTGCATTGTGTTGTTTGAGGTTGGGTTGGTACAGACAGAGAGACTTGAACTCTCACGGCCAATGGCCTACGGATTTTAAGTCCGTTGCGTCTACCTATTCCGCCATGTCTGCATTACTTGGACTTACACTCACATCAATTGACGTGTGTTGCCAAGTGTGGTCATGAGGCAACGGCTCAGTGCCATAGTCCCATGTGTCGTAGTCATCCTCATTACGAGGATCTTCTTCAATCAAGATGTACTGTGGTGAATTGTCCGTGATGTATTCACCAATGTTGGCCATGGCCATGGCAAGGAGCTGATCATCGGTGTAGTCCATAGATAAAGAGGCATCCCATTTACGAGGATAGGATGCCCCTGCTGTGGCTTCAGCTCTTAGAGCTTAGCTCATCATTGCGAGATTGCAAGGCAAGCTTGAATGCATTGGAGTATTTCTCCTTCTGATCGTCGTCCAATCGCTGGTTGCCGACACCAGCAATCTGCTTAACATTCATGACGCCCATGGATACATCCAGTTGGATGGTAAAGGTTGGCTTACCATCAATCATGCAGAGCACAATGAAGTGCTTGCGTTTCTTGATGTTCTCTGCATACTGGGACGCAGAGCCAACACAGTTACGGACAGCTTGTCCCCATTGCGCTAGCTGATGAGTGTCAATGGGTTGAAGGAATGTCCAATCACTGTCACCCATGCTGACCTTGACAGGTGTAGGGAATAGATCCTGGTGCAAGAATTCCTTCTTGTGTTGGATCTTCCATGCTTCTGCTTGTACATAGTCATGGAAGTCAGGCATGCGCCAACGCTTAGGTGCTTCAATAGTCTTGTCGTTCTCAAAGATGCGCATCATCATTGAGAACGTGTCATTCATCTCGTACCACGCATGGATAATAAAGTCATAATCAGATAGAGAAGAGATCCGACGAGTCTCTTCATTTGTTTTCTCAACATGCTTGCGCATCATATTGAGGAATGATGTAACAGACATGTGCTCACGCAACCAAGCAAGCAAGGTATCGTTGGTACGCAGGTGATTGAGATTAACGACACGCAGTTCTTCAAAGTATGTACGGTAATGATCGAGTGGGCAATCAGGCCATACACGATTAATGAAGTAGATAGAGTTTGTCGTTTGCTCAAACTCTTTGTAGCCATACTTGACTGCCTTACGCTGATTGTTCTCAGGGTTATTGTATTCAGCTACAGATTTGTCAAGCATAAGTTGAAGTTGCTTCTTGATAGAAGGTGCAGTAATAATGTGTTCAATATTCTGTATGGTTATGTAGGTTGTCGATACATAATTATTCTTAGCTGTCCATGCATTAGCAAGGCTGACCATACCATCAACCGTTAACTTAAACGCTGAACGATCTTCAATACAGTTTGTTAGTGCAGATGGAAACTCAAGTGCATCAAGAAGGTTATTACATTTGATGCGCTCAAACATAGAACGACAATCGTCCCATGTTGGAATTGTTTCCATCAAGGTTTTCTCAAAGCTATTGATTGCGTCATTCATATCACGTGACTTCTGGTAGTAACTAGCTATACCCATGGCACGCCAGTTGCGCGCATCATTGCCGGAGATAACATCTTCCTTGGTTATAGTACGTGAGTATGTAAAGGTCTGTGAGCCACGACCAATGGTGTGTTCAGTGCATTGATCTTTGCTTTCCCAAATACGGCGAGGCAACATTTTAGCTGCAGCGGCAGTGTTCTTGAATGCATAGGCATAGCCATAAAGGTAGTCTTCTCCCTTGGCAGGTAGCCATGCTGCATACCAGCATTGCTCGAAGTGATAGAGAACTGCAATGGTAATCGTACGTGCTTGTGGTGTAGCAATATCAACAACCTTGGTAAAACGGTGATAACGCTTAGATACACCTGATGCATTGATGCGATCAATCGCATCTTGTTGATAGCCAGCACGTACCACATTCTCAGGGATGAGATGTGGAATATTACCCAGTGGATACTTAGCTTTCTTCGTAGTCTTCTTAGGTTCCTGCTCTTTGACCAAAGCCTTGAGCTTTGGATCGTAAGCCAGGAGTTCTTGTTGCAGATTGGAGGGGAGTTGGAAATACATGATGAGGTTGGAGTTGAGTTGAGTGTAGGCAGTTTAACGTCATGCCCAGGACGGTTGATCATTTCATAAAGCCAGTTGCCAAGTACACTCGACCCTTGGGACCACGCAGTACAAAGTACCAGCGTTTGAATTCAAGTGAGAAGCCAATCATTCGTAGTCGCTCAGATCAAGTAGTTGCCAGAGAGGATCGAGTTGATCAAGATAGCTGCAGAAGCCATCTTCGTCAAGAGGAATCGGTTCCTCTGGATCCAACTCAATAGTTGTTGTGCACAATGCAGGAGCCCACTCTTCAGGGTCAAAGCGAGTTGCCCGATAGAGCAGGCGCATGTCGTCAACAACTGCTGTAACTGTGACATGAGTTTGTGTGAAGTAAGTATCTTCGATTGCAAGGACTGTCATCAGTTGTCTTCTACGTAGGAATGGTGGGTGGTCTTGATGAGGCGGTACTTCATCCACAGACGTGCTGTGTCGTACTCGCCATTGAATCGTGTTTCATCTAAAACATTTGCACTTGCTCTGCGCTTTGCGCAGTCAGCAAGATTGATGCGATCAAACATGTTGAGATAGTCGACGTAAGCAGACATGAGTTGAGTTGAATTGGTGGACAAAAAATGGGACTTACACCGTAAGGATGCCCAGATCTTTAGATTAACTTAATGTTTGGGATGCTCAAGCCTGTGCCAGGAATACTGACTGATCCTTTGACGCCATTGGGGCTGGCGTTGACAGTCAGTTGGAATGGTCCAAGCTTGATCTGTTTACTTACTGACTTGATACCATGTTCAGTGATGTTCACACCATGAATGGTGCGATCAAAACTAATGGGAGATTTCTTAGTCACTTGAGATCCTCCGGCATGAGTGCCATGGCATCATCATCATCCATGTTTGTCATAACAAACTTTTGTCCATCAGGGGATATAAAGCCCCCGATGAAACCAATGCCATGTTTCTCAGCTGATTCTTTCATCTTGGCTACAAGCTGCATAGCTTGAAGACGTTGGATGTCAATTGAATCAGGAATGCGAGGAGTGTTTGGGTTTGTCATGTGAGTTGAATTGATGTGTGGCCTAGAAGACTGTGTAAGTCTACCAGGGTATGCAAGTACTGAAGCATGTATTAAAAGATGTAATGCATAGGAAGTACTTATGTATATAGAAGGGTTCCCCCTGGTTCTCCTTGGGGGAGTGTGAGGGGGGAATACATGTGTACTACCTGAGGTTATCGATGCATTTCCTGGTGTTCTTTCCATGCAGCACTGTGCATTTCATCCATTGTCATGGGTGGTTCACCTGGTTCGTTAGGTGTTGGGTCATAGTCAATGATCTCTTCAAGCAAGCTAATTGCTTCTTGAACGACATCATTGTCCCCTGGGACTAAATGCTCATCCATTTGATGACGCTTTGATTCACGCTCGATGACAGCTTTGAGTATGTCCAAAGCTTGCTCCAGTTGCTTGTACTCATTCTTTGTCCAGTTGATTTCAGGGTAAGCCATGGTTGATTTGGAGTTGAGGTTGAGGTAAAGCTTGGGACTTACACACCGTACTTACGTAGGTGCTGCCCAGGATTGAGGCTATGACTGAAGTATTGGCATGTATTCGCTATTCGCGAATAGCGAACAATATTAAGTATAAATACCTACGTCATGAGCTCTTAGGTGCGAGCATGATCCATGCAGTGTAGTTAGCACTGCTTCTGTCTACACGTATCAATCCGTATTCTTCCAGCCGCACCAAGGCCTGGAGATATTGCTCAAGCCTTGAGCTTTGCGATGGAAGCTTAGGTACGAAGCATGGTGTGTTCCCATACTTCTTCTTGTGGTTCAAGTAATACGCATAGAGATTGCGTTGATTGATACTGAGTGCAGGGATTTGATTCTGTACTTGCATGTCTATCAAATCAAGCCGAGAATCCTAAGCCACGAGTCGGGGTGATCTGGTTCGACTTCTTCGTCATCTGGCGTGAAGCAGATGCTGTCGAACGCCCACTCCTCGATTTCTTCGTTGCTTGGGATGTCGTACCAACCTTCGGCTTGCTTGTCTCCGTAGACGGGAATCCAGTAACAACGCAAGATTCCTCGCTTGTTTCTGTAGACATTTCCAGTGCAGGGGATTGCTCCCTTAGGTGCGTCTTGGAAGTCGCACTCTGCCTGGAACTGTTCCTGACCTTCTTCTTCGGTGAAGGGGACGTAGCCAAAGGTTGAGGCAATTTCTTGGGTGATGGGGTGAAGCATGATGCAAACTCCGTGATGATGATTGAAATGATTGCAATCAGGATGACGATGATGTCACCGTCATCCCATGCTTGACGCAATGTGTACTTAGGCTTGGTCATCGTAAGTCTCCAGTTCAGGTGAGTTGAGTTCGTATTCTTCACGCATGGCTTGCTCCTGCTGGTATGCAAGATCAGCCATTGCGTCAAGATAGTCAGCGTTGCGCTGCTCGTCAATGAAGTTAGGGTCTCTCATGGTTTGAGTTGAGATTGTGTCTGCGTTTATAGGATGCGCAGCCCCCTGGTATTATGAATACAACACGTGTGTTGTATATGTCAATACCAATGCAGTTAGCTGGTAAAGGATTTGTGCCGCCTGGTTATGGGTCCAGGGATTTCAAGGATGAAATTAATCCTGGCATAAATCTCAGGCAAACAAATCCTTTGGGATGGCAAGAGATAAATAAAGATAACATTGGTGCTGCGTTCCAAGGATTATTAAATACTGTGACAGCTAATCCTGCACAGTACACTCCCGGATATGATCCAATGCTTGATCAAGGTGGTCATCATCCTGGTGCTAAGCAATTGATTGGTGCTTTCACAGGACAAGGCATTAACTTGACAGATGACACCGGAAGTGTACAGTTAACTCCTGGTGGATTAAACATACAGTCAAACAAAGGTTGGTCTGCTGGATTTAATCCGACAGGTGGGAATATAAATGTTGGACCTGTAGGAATACAAGGTACATGGGCAGGAGATAAAAGCATTCAAGCCACAGTAAATCTTGGTAGACCCAAAGAATTTTCAGGTGGCTTTATGACTCCTCCCATGATGCAAGAGTTCTTAAATCCTGTTCAAGAACCAGTAGTGCAAACAGGTCCTTCAGCAGGTAGGCAGTTAATGCTGGAGCAAACAGATGAGTACTTACGTCGTAACCCATATGGTTACCGTTGAATAAAGTACTGAGGCAATTGAATATGTGCACAGTAATAGACATGTGATGTACTGGTGCATGCGTAGTCTTGGTTAGATCCATCCCAGATGAAACGTTGTCCATCTGAGAATGAAACGTAGCCAGTACCAAGGTACTGTTGAATGCACACTGCCGTGGTGCATATGAAGTTGAGCATGGGTTGAGCTGAGTAAATGGACAGTAAACCCTGGGACTTACACACCGTACTTACGTCGGTGCTGCCCAGGGATCAGAAGGTGTTGGCAATCTTTGTTGCTAGTTGATCAACAAAGGTTGGACCATCTTCTTGGAATGCGAGCATGTATTGTTCACGCTCATCTTCATCCATCAATGCACCTTGGATGTGGTGTGCATGATAGAAGGCTAGTGCGTTGACGATGGCATACTTTTCATCAACGGTGATGATGAGGTGATACCGCTTGTTGTCTTCTGTCATTGTGTTGTAAGTTGAATGGTTTGTACTTGGGACTTACACCACACTGTGTGTGGATGCCCAGTGATCAGGACATTAAACGATTAGTGAAATTGAATTGATAACCACCGTCACCACAAGGATTCTTGTAGGTGCGGTATGAAGTGATGTGATAGATAGCTGCGATAGTGATGTAGTATTCTTCTGCAAGTTTGGAGACGTGTTCTCCGTGTGCTTTACGGGTACGAATATCTTCTATCTGTGCATCGCTCAAGAAAGAATTAAATCTTCCGCGACGCACAGGATCTTGCTCGTACGGAGGACGGTTACGTACACGTCTAATGACTTGTGTAATGGATACCGGTTTGCAATTAACGATTTGTGCAATGGAATCATAACGATAGCCCTGGCACCTTAGGTTCCAGATCCTATCTTCTTTGACGATTGAGATTCGAGTACGCATTGGTTGGTTGCTGTGGTGTTTGGGATAGCCCTGGGACTTACATCCTTGTTGCGAAAGATTCTCAACAACGAAGGCCCAGGGATTTGTGGTTACTTCATGTAGAGATAATGACCCACCCAATCAGCATTTTGGATGCAGGTGGCAAACGATACCTCGTCCATGAGGTTGTAGCGTACGTGCTTAGCTGGTGCCTTCCAGCTTGCTGGTTTAAAGACACAGCCAGTCTGGCGATGTATGAATGCATGTACGCAGGCACCAGTGTTGCCATTCAACGTTGAGCGTTTGACGTCACGTTGGATGAGCTTGTAGTACTTGACGCCTTTGACCATGTCAAATGCAATGCCGCCATCTCCGTACTGTTTAGCGTACTGTGCAAGCAGCTTGTCGATCAGGCATTGGATGCGTGCCTCAAGTACTTCGGTGTGTTCTTTGAGTTGTGTGGTCATGTCAGCGAGTGATTGTAGGTTGTGATTTGACGGGCTGTGGATTGATGTTGGTAAGATCCACACCCACAAGTGCCATGCCACTGATGGTGGCAAGGAGGAGTGCGAGGAGGGCAATAGCAATTGATCCAAGACGATTCTCAGGATAAGACTCATAAGAATCAAGGATCACATATTTGCCTTTGCCCATGGAGTAGATAGTCTTCATATCAGTTGGCCTCCAGGATGTAACGCATGTTTGTGAAAGCACGCTCTTCATACTGATCAGAGCATTCTTCAAAGCTGAGCCACTTGCCTTTACGTTGGTAATCAAGGCAGGTCATGTCACCTTTCATGTACTCATGTATGTCAGCTGGGCATGCAACCCAGTACATGTAGACAACTTGATCGGTGAATTCAAGATAGTAATCTGTGGGCTCAAGATTAAACTTTTCACAAGCTGCTGTGATGTCGTGGTAGTCAATTGAAATTGCCATGATTTAGTAGCAATGATCTGGTGTCCAGGATATAGAGTCCTGGTGGGAAGGGCCGAAGCCCCTCCGATCAGGAGTCAGTCCTCATGCCTGCGTTCCCAACGAAGCAGATCCCTGTTGAGATCTACCTTACGTTGGAGTACAACGCAGAACGGCATAAGGTCTTGGTACTCACGCATGCCATCTTGCCATTGGAAGAAGATTTCGAGAGCAGCTTGACGCTGTTCTTCAAGTTCTTGATCAATGACAGGGGCATCTCTCCTGGCAAGCAGGCGAGCGTCCTGCGTGAGGAGTTGTTCAACAGCTTGGTAGTTCATGGAACTAACTTGGTGTCGTGTGGTGTAATGCAGGGAGAACCCTGCAGAAAAGCCACTCATCACAAGGATGAGAAGGCTTAAGTGCAGAGATCAGTTCATGTACTTACTGTTGATGCAGTAGTACGTGTCACCAAGGAAAGACTTGGTGTAGATCAGGTTATGTCCTGGTTGGTTGTGGCACGTGGCCTTGTAGTGTCTGTTGAGAACTTTCTGTGCTCCAACAGATAGGAGTAAGCCAAGACCAGTCCCACAAAGGATAGCAACACAGGCGTCTGAGAAGTAATTACGTTGGTAGTTGCGTTGCATGAATCAGTTACCTTGCTTAGGTTGGATGATGAATGCCATGTCGTTCGGCATGATGAGTGCCGCCGCCCGAGTACGATACTCGTTCAGCTTCTCCGTCATGCCTGCCTTGGTAGGTAACTTGGCATTCTCAACTGCTGCCGCAGTATTGACAAGGATTGACGCAAGGTTCTTGCGGATGTTCAGTGCAGTCATTGTGTTGTGTGGTATAGGAGCAGGAATTGAATCCTGCAGTAAAGGGCCGAAGCCCCTTAGAGCAGGAATCAGAAGATAGTTCCAGCCATTGTGTCGAGATGGAGTTGGCTGATGTGCTGATAGTAATCAGACATAGCAGCTAGTAACTCCTTGGTACCGCAAGGGATACCTCCACCAAGTGTCTGGGAGTAACGCTCGATCCAGTCAGGATCTCCCTTGTAGTCATCTACCTGCACTTGGTAGTGAAGCATGGTTGATTCTCCTCCATGCCAGGTGATGCGCTCGGTTGCACCTTCGTAGGGGTAGTAGCACAGCATAGTGTTGAACTGAGTAAATGCCACGGGATTGTGGCAATGCCTGGGAGAGGAATCGAACCCCTCCTGCACCATCAGGCTAGTGTTAAATGTAGGTTGTGGAACCAGAAGTCAGAGAACTCTTCCTCTTCAATGGTGTGAACGGAGTAAGTTGCCTCTGGATCCATAGCTTGTAGTTCACCTGCCGCCGCATATGCGTCGGAGTAATCTCTCCAAGCAGAAACATACCCTGGGAAAGGGCAGTCGCCATTCTCTTCGTACACTGCAAAGAATTGCATGGTTGGTATGGAATAGATGCCACGGGATTGTGGCAATACTGAAGGCAGGGATTGCACCTGCCAATGCCGCTTAGACGGACTCAGATGTCGTAACCGTTGGTGATGCACCAGTTACGGTGGAGCGTGTCATGCTCCTTAGGCCAGTCATGGTTAATGCATTGGTGAGCAGTTGCCTTATCTGTGAAATAGATAACGGCTTGCCCACCAATACCCATGATGGAAGCAGCGATGATCACGTAGGTTGCAATGCGTTGAGTCACTGTCGTTTGGTGTAGATGCCACGGAATTGTGGCAATAACTGGGCAGGGGTTTGCACCCTGCCTCCCGCTTAGACGGATCAGTCGGTAACGTAACCGATCACACATGCCACCACAAAGATGGTGGCGAGTGCGAGTGTTTCGGTAACGGTGAAGGTCACGGTGTTCTCCGTGTGTGTGGTGCCCATCTCCACAGGGGGCAATAACTGTGGGAGGGTTTGCACCTCCCAACCCGCTTTAACGGATCAGTTGTTCTCCAGCATCTCGTCCACATAGGACTTGATGACTAAGAGATGCTGCTCACCTAGAGTCTGGCTATGACCATGCTCAAGGAGATCAAGGATCTCGAGCATGATCTTGTCGCCAACCTCTTCGCGAGAGAGCAGCTTGGTGGGGTTGATGGTCACGGTGTTACTCCGTAGGGTGAGCTTGGACTTACACCACTGAAGTGTGGATGCCAAGGTCGTGACCGACCGCCAAGTTGTCTGCTACGTTTAACGTCCAGCTCGACGAAAGATCCTGGTAACTGTTCTGTAAGACCAACAGCCGGCTGTAGCCTAAATGGGGTCGCGCACGATACGAATTCGTATCAAAAGGTATAAATACCTAGTGAATTGACAAGGATTGTACGGTAATTAGGTGGGGAATGTAGGGATTGAGGGCTGTAGTAAACCCTGGCTCTCACCAGGGTAAAGTACAAACGTCAACGGCAACTGCCTTCGATAACTAATCCGTGATCTTCGGGACGGCGTGTAATCCACACCTTCCACATCACGTCGTTATCCATGTAAACTTCGCACTCATACAGTTCCTCTAACAGGAACTTAATCACTTGGCTAGCTGTCCAGCCACTGGCCCGCAGCACGCCAGACTTCATGACAACCTTCTTGCCTGCTCGCAGCGCAAACGCTGCATCGACAAGTCGGCTAGTCATCTCATCTGTGCTAATCGTCGTCATTACTGTCGTCATGGTACCGAATGCAATGGTTTGCCTGCGTTTCTACGGATGCGCAGCCCCCGATATACTTTCAACCCATCCCACCTTTCTTTTTTTCTATACGCAATTCATGTCGCGTGGGGTGTTGGAGAAGCGTCAGTAAATTTTTTCTCCTTTTTTGGTCCCTATAGGGCCGGTCTTATGTATCAAGATGTACATAACACCTAAAATGTGTAGCGGTATCAAGGGTTTTGCCCAAAAATACAAACAAAAATGCCGGGGTTTTAAGCCCCGGCTGTGTTAATGCAATTATTTTGTGTTTTAACTGTATAAATCTTTTGCTTTTTTCGCTTTGATTGCTGCTTCTACGTGTGATTCTTTATCAGGCTTTTGTTTTGCCAGTTCTTTCCGTGCGCCAATTGCAAATCGCTGCACTGAAATAGGATCTGCCCCAGTTTTTACAAGGTTTTCGGCCTCATCTGCAATTGTGTCTAACGCAGTGATGCGAGCAGCTCTATCTTTGGGGTTCATCTTGGTACTTACAACCCAATTCCTGTTTTCTTCATACTACTTTACTGCAATCTTTCGCATTTCATGGCCTAAAATACAAATAACAAGCAAACAATAGGTAATAGTTAGTCCCATGGCCTTGTCTCCCGCCGACTTTGCCGCATACAGCCGTGCCACTGGGACACCATACCCCGAAGATCCGGAAGAAAGGGCAGAGTTAGCGCCAGATGTCCTTGAATTCCGCCGTAATCAGCTTCGTGCGCCACAAGAGGAGTCAAATCTACCCGGCATCTTGGGTGCTGTAGCTGCAGGTTTAGGTCTTTTGGGCGCAGGTGCGTATGGTGGCCGTCGCTTAGCTGGTCGTCCAAAGCCTCAAGCTGCTCAAACAAAGCTTGGCGTTAATGTCGCCGATCTTTCCAAGGCTGCTGCACCTCAACGTCAAGTAACACCCCCTCCTTCTCGTATCGCTGACCCTTGGTCTGGATCGGCTACAACTCCTACTGCTATTCCGCAATCAACTGTTGACTTAACTACTATCCAACAACGTCAACAACCAAGTATTTCTGTTCAAGCAACCGAAGCCGTGGATGGTGGTCTTGATCAAGCAATCACAAACTTATCTGTTATTCCAGAACAGCGTCAGGTAACTGGCTTTAAAGCTTTTAGTCAAGATGTTGATCGCATTGCTCGTGAAGCCCGCCTCCAGCAATTAACCGATCAATTCCCTGCTGAAGTTGCTAATGTTGCTCGTGCACGTAACCAGGTAGTTTCTGGTAATGTTTGGGAGCTTGAAGATTTACTTGAGCAAGGCGGTCGTCAAGCGCAAGAATTCTATGGCGCACGTTATGAGCGTGGTGGACGTACTGTAGCTGATTTGACCGGGGAGCTCGAAGTTGCTCCCGCCCTTGGCAAGCAGTTACGTAAAGCCGGTATTAATGTACGCGCTGGACGTGGTGTTCAATTAAGTCAATTCTCTGATACACCTGCGCGTGAAGGAATTGGTGTTAATCGTTTTACTCCAAATGAGCTGCTTGAGCGTGCGATGGCAGCTGCATCTTATCCACGGGAAATTCGTGAACAAGTATTAAATCCCAACGTACCAAGAGAAGAGATTATTGATTTTCTTGGGGGGACATCTAAAGTACGTGGCGGGGCTGTTAGTGCCAACCCGTCCATGGAAATTGCGGGCGGCGCACGTGCTTCAATGACTGGTGCTCCCATGGAAGAACTTGAAACCGCAGGTGTTGGCGGCAGAGGTTTAACCTACGCGGATACAACAAACTTAAAACAATTACAGCAAAAAGAAAAACTTGAACAAGCCGGGGTTACATTTGATCCAAATACTGGCAACTATTACCAAGAAATAGATATTCCCGAGGTAGATCCAACAGAGTACATGACTAGAGGCCCTCAAATGGGCACTGATTATGGCGACACAGAAGGTGTTGGAAACTTATTAATTGAAACGGAATCTTTTAGAGAACGTACCAATCAAGGAACGACACAAATCCCTGGCTTCACTCAACAAATGTCAGGTTTACGTGGGGGTTCTGAGCGCCAAGAACGTTCTGCAGATTTTGTTATTCCCTTGCGTCGCACTGCAGAGGGGCAGCAAACTACAGGTCTACGAGTCGTCGCAGATCCTGAGCTTCCCTTTGGCCTTCAACTCCGTTCTCAGGATACTGGATATCGACAAGGCGGCCGTATGACGTCGGAAGATTTAAGCACTCAAGGCACCAGGCTTCCTGGTGGCTTTGAAGTAGCCCAAGAAAATGTCTCTGATCTTATTGAGACAATGCCTGTTACAGAATGGCGTCAAGGTGGTGGTGTCATTAAGGGTGCTGACGGCAAGTTATACTCTGCTGTCGGCCTGGAAGTTGTTGGAGAACAGCCACTAGTTGGTGTTAAACGTGCACCAATAACAGAGGTTAATCCTGCTACTGGCCTAGAACGTCGCGTTGGTTTTACAACCCCGGAAAACGCCCCTCTTGTTCCTGTGACACTTTCTCGCCAGACACTGCAGCAAGTTGCGGAAGATGCAAAAAATGCTTATTTCAATAATCCATCTGCAAAACTACGTTATCTACAAGAACGCAATCCAGAGGCTTTAGAACTTGGAAGAGCGCAAGGTAAAACACTTGCGGAAATTGGTGAGCCTTATGACTACCAAGGTTTTATTACGCAACAGCTTGATGACTATTTAATGAATAATGAAGGTATTGATCTTCCTGTCTTGAAACCCGATGTCGATGCGGTGACCGGCCAACAACGTTTAAACAAAGAAGGCAGCACTTTTGCTATGAACCTTCTTAAAACCGAGAAGAGTACTCCTGTTTTTGGCGAAGAATTTTTAATTGATCCAAACACAGGGCAACGAGTTCCGCTTAGGGATGAAAAAGGCAAGATAATGACAAACCGAGGAGGTTACGTTATCTATCAAACAACAGGTAAAAAAGTTGCAGTTCCTGGTAAGTACGACGTTACCGGTGGCGGCGGTGTTGATCCAATGACCATTGGTGAAGATTATGACAAAGGAAGTGTTGCTTATTTTACACCTCGTATTGAAACAGCTTCCCAAGCTAAGGTGATGCAACAAGGTAAAGCTCTTGATATACCTGCTGCTTCAATGATTGGTGCTGTATCAAATCCAATTGGTGTTCTTGCTTCCCCCTTGGTTGCTGGTACCCCTACAGGCAATCTTATGACTGCTTTGCGCAGTCAAATGGAGACACCTCAAGTTGGTGAGGGTATGCGCAGTGTTCCTATTCGAGATCCGCGCACAGGAAACCTTGTAGGTCGCCAACAAGTTTCCAAAATGAATATCGGTTCGTTTGCGCGTACACAGAATCCGTACACCGGAGAAGCTTCTCCTGCAATGGGACCGGCTTCTCGCATCCTTTCTGGTAATTACCAATACACAGATCCGCAGTTAACTGTAGATATTGAGCCACGCTCACCTTCTCAAAAACTCGCACGTAATGAGTTCGCACTTGCGGCAAACTTGACTCCGGGAGGCCGCGTAAAAATGGGTGCGCTTAATTTAGGAGGCGGCCTTGGTAACATTCCTGCAGGAATTGGAGCACTAACAGATAGCGAAACAATTGCTCGTTACGGTCTAACTGGTGGCCAGCTTCAACAGTTCGGTAACCGGTTAATGTCGCAGGCTGCTTATCGCCGTGGCTTGCGGCAAGGACCGACTTCCGTTTCTGCTCTTTAATTGACTATTTAATTATGGCTGACAAAAAGAAAAAAGACAAGAAGTGGATTCAAGGCATGGAGATGAAGGAAGGTGCCTTCACTGCCAAGGCCAAGCGCAAGGGCATTACTACTGCTCAACTGCAGGAAAATGTCCTTTCTAACCCAGATGACTACGATGACAAAACCGTTAAGCAAGCACGCTTGCGTCAAACGTTGGTAGGATTAAAAAAGAAAAAAGATAAGAAGTAATGGCAAAAGATCATCGCCTGGCACTAGATCGTTATATTGACTTCACCAAGGATCCTTTCCTGGTAAAACGTAAAGTTGATTTTGATGATTCGTTTTCATCAAAGCCATCTACAGGCAAAGCACCATGGATGCCAAGCCGCTTTACAGAAGATGACCTATTGCGTCGCGTACAAACACGTAAGTTACAACTGAACCCAAGTCTTAACTTCGTTGGTAATTCACCAGAAGAATACGAAGTGTTTGCCAATATTGGTCGCTTCACACGTAAAGAAGGCTACAACTTTGAGGAAGGTAGACCCAATACTGTGTTACGCCCAGAAGATCAGCCAGGTTTTTCTCCCATCTGGGTCGAAGCTTATCGCATTAGCCCAACCGTCAAGCCAGAGAAGCGTGCTTCCAATCCAATGCCACGTGTCAATAACCCAGATCCCAAGGGCTACATGATGGCAGCAGCAGAGCAACGTGCATTGAAAGAAGCAGAAGGCGATAAGTCTGTTGCTCAGCTAATGTCTAGTACGCCAGAAGATAAAGCAGAAATGTCTAAACGTAATAATGAAGACGTTAAGAAGGCTTAAATCAGGCCATCTATAATAAAAGAAAAACAATACCATGGCGTCTGCGGCAGGTTTTGCACAACTATTAAAAGATGTCGCTAAACCGGCCCTTATGAGTGGCGGGCTTGCCACCGGACTGTCCTTACTAAGTGGCGCCACTCCTCTGCAAGCACTTGCCTCTGGTGCTGTAGATGTTGGAGCAGACGTTCTTGCTTTAGGTGGTTTGCGTGCGCTCCGGCCTAATGCGTATAAACCTATTAGGACAAGAAATTTAGATACAGGAGAAGAAACAGTTGTACAAGGCACTCACCGTTTTGAGACGCCACTTAATATTGCTGCGTCTATTGGTGCTGGTTATGTAACCTCTCCACTTATCTATGGAACAGGACAACCACAGCAGATTGCACAACAAGTTGAACAACGCGCGTTAGTTAATCACCTGCAAACACCTCAGCTTTTGTCTGAAGGTACTAACTTCCAGATGGTTGGTTTACCAGACCCACAGGATTTCCAACAGTTGTTAAATCAACGTGGTGGTTGGCAGCAGTACTTGAGTCCTGAAGATCAAGCGTTGATTCGGCAAACGTTAGGAGGTGCAGCGTGATGGGCTTTCAACAACTTCTCAATCAAGTAGGTGAGGTAAAGCAAAAGCTAGCTACAGGTGCAAGCAAAAGTGCTGAAGCCAGTCGTCTTGCATACCTTCAAGGGGAACGTAATCCAACGATCCTTAAAGAAGCACCTGGCATCAAAAACATCACTCGACAGCAGTACCATCAAAACCTAGAAAAATTAGGTGTTTCTTTTAAAGAGACACCCGTCGAGGCAACCGCTGCTTTTGCCACCCGTCTGATGACGGACCTCACTAATGACGGCACACGTGGCATCTATTGGCGTTACAACCACCCACTAGCCATTCTTGAGGCAGGCGCCAAGACTGCCCTTGGAGAGAAAGCATACGAAGCCCTGGGGCCTACAAAGACAGGTCTTATCACCGCCAGTATTGCCGTCCCCGTTACAGCCGTTG
>Ga0209668_10000170_pt1 | contig 27252 bp, 35 predicted proteins | sample FrelakmetPLP11PL_FD_187150 | JGI IMG/M metagenome (GOLD analysis project Ga0209668, IMG submission 187150) | Freshwater lake sediment microbial communities from the University of Notre Dame, USA, for methane emissions studies - PLP11 PL (SPAdes)... | ecosystem: Environmental > Aquatic >...
TGCTGCACTACGCGCTGAACTAGTAAGCACGCTAGCTTCTATTAGCAAATTTGCTGATGCTAAAAAGCTATCGGTTGATGAACTGCGTAACACCATCATAGCGCTCAAAGAAGTAGCTGGAAAGGTAAACCATGCGCAGTGACATTGAACAGCTTATTGAACTAGAAAAGCAGCAAACGAATCTGCGAGTCAGGTTCGTGCATTTGCAAAACCAACTGTCTGAACTGCTTGCTGATCTAGAGATTCTGTCACACCGAAAAGAAAGAATTTTGCTGAAGATGAAACGCACAACTATGGATGCCAACAATGAGCAACTACCGAAAAAACCTGTTTGATGACTGTGTATTTCCAAGTGCATCTGAACTGGCTAGTATGCTGGGGCTGGATGCTGTACCTTTGGACGCTGAGGTGCACGATGCCATTGCAGCGAGTCTGGAAGAACATACGGCTGGGGCAGACAACGCCTCTATGGGTAGCCGCGATGGTCTGGATAGAGGCCGGTGATCCCGTTGCTGAGTGGCGCTCTGCTGACGCCTACGCAGCGGGCCGTAAGCCTGTGAGATACTTCAACAAGTGGCGTAAGTTGCAATAGCAGCGACGAAGTTGTTGACAAAGTTTGTACAGTATGGCATACTCAGTTGCAGTTGACAGCGGTGGTGCTGGCTAGCTAGGGGTGCAGTATGTCTAAAGCAATTTTGAAGCGGGTTGTGCCGGGTTTTTATGTGTTGCACGGCGCTGACCATATTCGCGTGCATCAGCATAAGGGTCGTACTTGGAATGGTCGCGATGGTGCCATTGGTTACACCGAATACGTTGTGACTGATACTACGCGTAAGAAGCCTGAAATGCCTTGGGATACTTACTTGCAGGATTTGATTCTTGTCAAGTGCAGTACGCTTGCGCAGGTGCGCTTCTGGTTGGCCAAGAACACCGATAAGTACGTCAATATCTGAGTATGTGGGGATGGCGGAATAGGTAGACGCAGCGAACTTAAACTTCGCTGTCAGCAATGGCATACGGGTTCAAGTCCCGTTCCCCGCACTAACTAGTATAGAGGTTATTCATGTACTATGATTGCAACGGTAACCCGGTGAAATGGGAAGACAAGGCTGGTGAGGCGTCAAGCCTGCGCACCGGCAAGTGCACGCAACTCAACGATAGCTATGACAACAAGCTTGCTATCGTTGAGGAAATGTGGACACGTCCCTTTGACAAAACCAATACGTTTGCGTATTGGCGTGCTGAAATCAACGTCGGTGTTTATAACTGGTCTTGTGGTCACTTTGTTACGGCTACGGAAGCTAAGGATGCCAGCAACAAAATGTTGCTGCTGTGTAAGGTCATCATTGAAGATAGTGGGGTTTAGTATGGGTGGTCATCGGTTGAGTCATGTACTGTTGGTTAAAGCGTGCAAAGAAAGCTTGGCAGCTAATGATGGCGTCCTGTACGCTGACGACGTTGCCCTGCGCTGTGACAGTGAGCCTGCTACCGTCACACGCAACATCAAGATGCTGGTGGCTGCTGGGCTACGTGGTCTGCCTGAGTTCACACGCCGCGTCAAAGCATCGCGTGAGTCCGCCGATGGCACCGCTAAGGTCGCAGATCCATATAACATTCAGTTTTGGGACGGCGACAAGTGGCGTATCGGTTCTGTGATTCGTATTGTCGTAAAAGGCAAGCACAAGGGTTGGATGGTAGTCAAATTCGGCAACAAAAAGACTGAGATTGACCCCAACCATCTTGATCGTCGTGGTATGCCTCTTTTCAAGAAAATCTAACGGTGGTGTGCAATGATTGAAGTTGTTTCCGCAGTCATTGCAAATGATGCTGGTGATGTTCTTGTTGCACTTAGGTCTGCTGGTGCTAGTGCTGGTTCTTGTTGGGAAACACCCGGTGGTAAAGTTGACCCCGGTGAATCTCACGAACAGGCATTACGTCGCGAGATACGTGAAGAATTGGGCGTTGAATTGGCTAGTGTTGGCAAGATCGTTGCTGACGTGGTTGTGCCCGGTAGGCGGGCAGCGCTGCACGTAGTGTTCTACGCCTGCACGATGCCTGCCGGGGCCAAGCCGCGCCGTCTGGCGGGGCAGGAACGCCTGTGCTGGGCACACCGTGACAAGCTTGCCGACCGCCGCATGACGCCGGGTAACATGGCGGCAATGGGCAAGATTATCAACTACTTGAGGAAGGTAGCCAAATGAGAAACAAAGAACACGCGTATAAGCACAATGTAATGGCACGAACGTATTTGCCACGCTCGCGGTTGCCCGCTACTGCTGCAAATGGCAACACAGACGGCACTGTAAACATAGAGGTAGTATTATGAGCAACAAAGAAGGTATGCACAAACGTTACTATCGTGGCGGTGAATGGAACTATCATTCTGCTAGTCCGCATCCTGTAACCAAGCGTTTGTACAGCCGACAAGCACGTCGTCGGGTCAAGCGTACGATGCAACGCGAGCTTGACAAGCCGGAAGAATAGCGCTATGATACCAGCAGCTTGATTCCTGTCATCAAGCACAAAAGGGCCAGCAGTATATCGGTGCTGCTGGCCCTTTCTGTTTTACCGCTAACAATTTCAGACGCAAAAAAGCCCGGTTGGTGTGCAAATCCAACCGGGCTTTTTTGTTGTGTCCGCTACGTGTGAATCGCACACGTAGCAGGCGGCTTAGTCCTCGTCGTCATCCTCGACAACGCGGGCCGGTTCCTTCTTGGCGGGCTTCGCAGCCTTGGCGGCCTTCGGGGCCTTCGGGGCCGGGGCTTCGTCCTCGCCGTCATCGTCGCCGTCCAGAATCGACTGCAAGCCCGACACGTCACGCGTGGACTTGCGGCGACCGCGCTTCAGCGCCGGGATTTCCAGACCGGCTTCACGCAACAGCTTCACACGACGGTAAATCGCAGCCGGGGTAACGCCAACCTTTTCAGCCAGCGCAATCGCCGTGAGATCGCCATCATTTTCCAGAATGCAATCACGGATTGCACGCGCCAATTGCTTGTCAGTAACCTTAGTTTCAAACGCCATGATAAGTTCCCTTTCTAAGCTGGCAACTGGTGCCAGTCGCCGATCGCCGGCGCGTCACACCACCGTGCCGCGTCGTGTAGTAGTTGTACCACGTCAGGTATGCCGTGTCAACTATTTTTGTGGTATCGACGCTGATGTTCTGCGTGCGCATTGAGCCATCGTTCAACCGTTGAGCCATCGGTAACGGCATTGTACGGCAGCGTGTCACCGCACTCGCAGACAAACCCATACGCTAACTGTACGAAAACAGTTGAGTTAGCAGTATTGGCAGAAAGCTTATGCCGGTGAGCAAACTCTTTTATGGCTATCGGTGTATGCCGTGTGTGGTACGCAGCATTGTAAGCAGTCACGACTGAAATCCAGTATGCTTCTGCACGACGTTGAGGCGCAGTTTGTGCGATAATGTGCTGTAGTTTGGCTAGCTTATCAGCCATAGCACTCGCAGCGGTCACAGCAAGATCATGCGCTGATCTGCGGTATGGCGGCGTAGTATGCCACGGTTTCAGCAGCTTTTCACACGTGGTACATTTACGTCGTCTTTCAGCAGATAGTAGCACAGCGCCATTACGATAAGCTCGATGGCAAAGTGACTTTTCTTCTGTTAGCCAAAAATGCGCTACAAGATGATTCTCTATGTAACGCCAATCATGTACGCCAGCCATAGACTACAACCGACCACGTTTGGTGCGGTCCAAATCATCAAGCCTGTCAACGGCATTGTCCAGACCGTTCTTAAGCACGTGGCGCACTTCCATTTCAATCAGGTCGCGCAATGAAGCAGTTACTAGCATACCATCATACCACGACGTGAAGTACTTAGGCATAGTGGTATTGATAATGGTCTTTGCTTTTTCCTCATCGTAGTCATGCAGCAGGATTCCTGCAATCTCAAACGCTGAACGGCTAAAGCTAAACTTGATATCGACGACGTAAGAATCTGGCATGTTATTACCTGTAAAAAATGGCTAGGCGCTTTGCAGCGCGCGTGATTGCAGTGTACATAAGTTTGCGATACTGCACAGGTTCTTTCTTGCTAAACCATGACAACGAACCACAATGTACGATGCCAACTTCTGACCACTGACTACCCTGTGATTTGTGCACAGTAATGCACTCACCATAATCGACAGGAATTGCCTGCTTACGGTAGCCTGCATCGGGCATGTCGTCCAGAATCCAGCGCCAGTCGCCAAGGGGGCTACCTGCCTCAATGTGACGCGGTACGACGATTGCTGAGCCATTGTCGGGGCTTGTCCAGTACACGCGCAGCATGTCGCCAAGGTCGTCAATGGCGGCGACAGTACGTGTATCGCCATTCATCAGGCCAATTGTCGTGTTGTTGCGTAGGCAGATAAACGTGTCGCCAACCTCTAGAGGTTCTGTGCGTTTCATCTTGTCACGAATCTTTGTGTTCAACTCAGCACGTGTAGCATTGCTGAAGCACAAAAGTGTAGCATCAATACCTGCTTTACGCCGTTCAATCAGCCAGTCAACAGCATCATCTTCGCCAAGCAAGTCTACGTCTGGACTATCTAATTCCAACTTTGCCGCAGTAGTCCACTTCTCACCGTTGCGCACAGCGGTAGCCATACGGATGATCGGGCTTTCCAGTGCCTGCCGGTGTACCTGCGTAAGCAACGTCGTGGGCTTATCCATGCGTGGGCCAACGGCGTCTTTAACTGGCGGCAATTGCTCGCGATCACCGACGTACAATACTTGCACATCAGCAGCCATTTTGAGCATGAAGTCAGCATGTAATTGCTTTCCAATCATACTAGCTTCATCAACAATAACCAAGCTACCAATTGGTGCAACTGCGCGCACGTCCAAAAATACCAGATTGCCGTCAACGTCGTTTAGCGCTTTTTCGTACAGCAAACGATGGATGGTGCTGGCCGGTTTGCCAGTAACTTCGCGTAGTCGTGACGCAGCTTTGCCAGTCGGTGCCATTAGCGCGACATTTCTGTGCTGCTCAGCCCACGCAATTACTGCACGCATTAGCGTAGTTTTACCGCTGCCAGCAGGACCGATGAGAACCATCTCACGTTCACCTGCTGCAATAGCATCTTGGATGATCGCGAATGCCAACTTCTGATCTGGACTCAGTTCAATTTCCATAGTAGTTCTCACAAGTATGCGTCTGGAAACAGTAGGCTACCAGCAGGTTGAAGTGGTGCAACAATTGCGTTTTGAAAAGAAACGTTTTTGCCTTTGAAAACACGCTGAAGTATGTCAAGGTGTTCATTGGCACGTCTTATCGTTGGGCCGGTGTAGAAGTCCATGTGTGCACGTATGTCAGACATTACAAGCACTGACCATGCACAAATAGCTGTAGACAATTCTTCTGGTGTAACATCGTTGAACGGCTTAATTTGAAAATAGTTATCACGATGGTACGTATGAATAAGCATGTCTAGTTTGAGCAAAAAGTCGTGTAGGCTGTACGAGACTTTGTAGTCGGCTGACCACGTATCAGCCTGTATCGCACACCACGGCTCTGTCACAAGTACCAGTTTTATCAGGTTTATGTCTTGCCAGCCGTCCCTGCTGTCATAGCACACGCTAAATATCTTGCACAAATCATCGTGCTTAGCCGTTGCATACCGCGAAGCATTGTACTCATAGTAATCTACGCCGTTTTTTCTGGACAGAACACGCGATAACACGCCGCTACCGAACATAAAAGTTAGCATATTGCCAACTTTGAAACAATTACGCTGGTTGTTTTCTAGACCAATGACTGCTAACGCGTCTTCGACTGTGATGCGTAACTTTCCTGTGAAGTCCCACGGTTTACGCTCAGCGTATTGCTGTACGATAGGTGCGTATTTAGCGTATTCTTCATCCGTAAATCTGTAGGGCGGCTTTGCTGCGGATGAAGTTTGCTGTTTCTTCTGCATTTTTCCCCATGACTACAAGCGCTGAACCGTTATTGCCGCCAGTCTTTGCTGTGCCGTTTACTGTGTCAAACTTCACACGTCCGTTCAAAAATAGCACAATGCTGTGCCGCCAAATGTACTTATGCCAGTACCGTTCACCCGGTATTGCTGGTATAAGCATGACAATGGTAAGGTCGGGGTGTTGTGCAAGCTGCTCAGCAGCACGCGCAATCCAGACGCTACAGTTGTTATAGGGCGGATTCATAAACACGATACCGCGCAAGCCGTGGTTCCATGATAGTGTACCGGCATCCTGACCACGCCGTATGTCAAATGTGCGCCCAACAGGCACGCTGACGCCGACGTGGCTATCCTCTGACCAGAACGGGTCAAGCGCAATACGTGGCAACCATTCAAGAATCCAGAGTGGTGTAAACCATTCGTCAGAAAGTTTACCGGGCTGATTAGCCATTTGAAGCCTCATTCAATACGGCAGTAGCTTTTTGAAACGTTGGCAGCACAATCAATGTAAAGAAGTCAAGCAACTGCATAGCATGGTGTTCTTCATCAACATGAATGATGTGCCGCTTGTCATCTACGTTGTATCCCAAGTTTACTGCGTGCCTTTTCAGCGCAAAAGCTAGATTACGCGCCATGATTGCATTACTGCCAGCATGACCTGTAATCAAACCCGGCGAATCAAGCTCATTAGGATGCCTGATGTAGTAAGCAGCTATGTGGCCAACAGCAGTAGAACATAGCATGATAACATGCACAACGCCGTCCTTTTGAAACTGCGCTAGCATATCAGCTAAAGGCTTTAGCTTGTCTAAATCTTCTTCCATAATGACACCACCGTATCAGCGTATGAAGTTCCCTCGCAGGAATTGCCTGTAGAGTAGCAGGCCAATGCATCGTGCCAAGAATCAGTATGTTTGCGCCACGTTTTGATTGCAATGGCACTGGACAAGATACCTACTTGAACGTCTGACCGCATTTCAGCACAGGTAAATGCACTGTATCTGTGGTCAACTTGGCCCAATCCACAGCACGGACCCCGCTTGGCGCGATAATTGAAGCCGCTTTCGTGTTCGGTAATGGCCACCAGAAGCCCGCTAGGCACCCTAGAAGCCTCTGAAACGTCCCAAGCCACAAGGGACACCACCGCAGACGAAACAACGCGGCCTGCGGGCTGCTGTGAGATCACAGCCAGCATGAAAAGCAGTTTATTCATTCCTAACCTTCCAGTTTGCTGTTGGGGCTTTGTTCAAAAACCGCTCGACAAACTTTTTCGCAGTATCATCTGGATAAGAACGTGTGCCCCAACAGACCGGCATACCGACCATCAGGATTTCCCAAGCACATTTATCTTGCCCAAATGGTACTGCTGTTATCAGGCAGCGAAGATGCGGCCTGTCTTGTGGTGCAAATCTGGATATGCCAATTGCCTGCCAAACATTGCCGACAGGCTGCACAGTCCATTGCACGTTATCAAAGAATGCGCAAATTGTTTCTAGGTCGGTGCGTGTGTGATTCATCGTGTACTGTAGTAGGGCAGTTACCGCGAAAGCAGATTGTTGTGCACGCTCTTGACGGTATTGCCGCCCTTCCGTGCACCTTCACGTGCAATCCACAGCGCCATCAAGCTATCACCCGTGTGCTGCTCAGGATCGTAGTACAGCAGTTGCTGAATAAGCTCGCGGACTTCTGGATCAACATCAGTACCATCGCGACCTGACGGAATAATCCACTTACCGCTAGCAAATTCAGCAGCCAATGATTCAACGCCAAATACCGGGTCATTCTTATTGCGGCCAGTTTCAAACGTGTACACTGGTACAATGGTGCCATCAGTAACGTCATTGTTGATTAGGTCAGCAAACAGCTTCTGCGTTGCGTTACCTTCAACATAGACAATGCTCATCATGTTTCTGGCAGTCAGTCGGATTTTGCGCATAAGCTCAATACCCGGCATACGACCACCCTGTGCATTGATGATTTCTCTATCACCATTTGAGTACACGGCAATAGTCATCAAAACAGACCTACCACCAGTGGTACGCAATGATGCACCAATATCTACGCCTGTGTACACACGACAACCGGGCGGCACAGCATCAAGCCGCTGGCGCATGTAGCGGCCCTTACCACGCAGAATTGCAGCGTTAATCCATTCTTCCTTGAAGCGTGCTTCAGTGTTTGAACGGGCTACGCACATCATCTGGCGTGCGAATTCAACCTCACCAATTTCTGCACGTTTGCGTTCAATACGTTCCTGTGACCAGCGCTCAGGCCACAATGACTTGCCAGTGAAATCAGTGATTGGATAGCGCTTTGAAATGTATCCGGGGCGAGAAGCAAGAAAATGCATCAGGTCATCGGGATGGTACGCATTACCAACCACAACGACACGCGACTTATCGGTAACACGACCAAGCAACGTAGACACAACCCAATCAATTGTCTTTTGACGCAATGCTGGCGTGCGCGTATTTTCCCACGTCAGTACGTCATCAAGAATGAGCAAGTCAATACGTGCACCAAGAATTGAACCAAACAAACCGATGCTTTGAAACTGCGGGTCTTTGGCTGGCGTATCACGTTTGAGTTTCAGCGCCTTGGAAGTCCACGGCGTTTGCGGGATAATGCCCGGAAACGTATCACGAAACGCCGTGGACTTGCTCATGTATTCGCCAACAGTACCAAGAATCTTTGACGACAGTGATCCAGTGCTGGATACAACTACGCAACGAAGATTGGTATTGCAAGCGATTTCATACATGCTACGGGCAATACTGATTTGGAAAGTTTTGCCAGATTCAACGTGCCCCCAAATGATTGAACGCCTATGTTCTGAGATAAGGTCTTGCCATTCGTTGTGGTATTGTGACATGACCACAGGATTGCCAGTTTCCTCATCGCGTAACACGTGGCGAATGAACCACTTAGGGTCTGTTCGTGCCACTACACAACGTGCTGCATACTGCTGGTGCGCCAGCCGTGTTGCGTCAATACCAAGGTCTTCAAGACCGCGCTTTAATGCGTTAGCACCTTGCTTGGTAGTATTGTCCGTTCTGTAGTCACGAAGTGTGCGAGCCATTATTCTTCCTCAGAGTCTTCGCCAGCTTCAATGGCAATCAAATTGTTGCCGTGTTCCAGCGCTTCATGCAGAGTATCGCGGATACCATGTAAAGTTGCAATAGCTTCTTCATGGCTCATGTTGCCGCCAACACCACCACTCATATCATCAGGTTCGCCAAGCACACGCCGTTCAATAGCAATTGAACGCTCTGCAATACCGATAGCTTGGTCTGACAACACGCCAATCTTTGCCATCAGTTGCAAAGTATCATGCAGGTCAAGCTCTACGCCCATTGTAGACATACGCTCAATCTGCAAAATTGCCTTGTTTACCAGCGGCTCAATTGCCCGGTTAAGCTTCTGTGTTCGTGATAGCAGCGTAAGCGCATGGTTGCGCGTACTTTTTACCATCAAGCCTTCTTCTCTACGTGCTGCAATCACATCATTTCTAGCAGCAGCAATTTCATTATCGGAAGGTGGCGGAACTGATTGACGCAGACCCGTAACCTGTATTTGGTTTTGGGGTGCATTCGGGGTGGCTGTCGTGATCGCGAGCGCGTCATTTCTGGCGGCTGCACGCGCTTTGACCTTATCTTCCTTGATCACTTTTTCAATTGGCTTCGCCCAAGCTATGCTAGGCCAACCTTCCTTATAGGCACGCCATGCTACTTTAGGCGAAACACCTACTGCTTCTGCGGCTTTACGGTAGCCCATTTGCCCATCGCGCATTGCTTCTAACAATGCGGTGTACTGCACTTTTGTAATCGTCGGATCTAGCATAGCAATCCTCTTTGCACTGGAAGCAGCCGGTAGCTGGTGTTATATCATTACTCTTTGAGCACTCGACGTGCCAGAGGAAATACTGTAGCAGCTTGTTCAACGACAGCAACGTCGCAAAAATCGCGCATGATACGCCAAGCGTTTAGTGGGTCTGAATCTGCGGCGGCGCGGGGAAGCCACTGGTGCCAGCCCTCAGTTGTGCCGTAGATTATACCAATGGGATTGTCGGCGTGGCCATAGGTATAAGGCGGGTACAGCCCAAGCTTATACTGTTGCATGTACGCAAAGACTTCTGAAGTAGACCAATCGAAAATCGGGTTGACGCGAGCCATACCAGACTTGACAGTATAAGAACCACCAGCACCGACGCTGTTGCCGCCAACAATTTTGGTGCCATCATTGCTGAGAACTTTACCGTCACGAGAACGCCTGCCGAAAACAATGCCAGCGCAACGATGATTTTTGGCGTACGCATCTTGCAGCCGCCATTTCTCACGGCGAACGAAATCTACTGACCTATCAGTAGACCAAAGCATTGCAGGATTGCGTTGCAGCCAAGCAAAGTTCATCGGAACTCGCAGCACGTTTTCTTCTGCTACGTGCTGGTCAATGAATTCGTTGACGCTTGGGAACTCTAAATGGTTGGACACAATGAACGGCGGTAGACAGCCGCTGTGCTGGCGTGCAAGGTGCGCAATCACCTGTGAGTCCTTGCCGCCTGACCATGCCACAGCGAGCCGCCTGTGCTGCCTGACGGCTTCGTCAAGGCGTGCGTGGGCGGCAGCTACCTTGGCATCAAATGCAGGCGTACCAATCAGACTAACCGATTCATGGTACATTTTCCAGTAGGCAGCGGACAATTTAAGCTGCTTAGCTTCATCAGGAAATAAGCCTTTCATTTAGAATCACCTGTAGCCTGTCTTTGGCTTTACGCTTCATATTATCCGTAACTGTTTCAAATCGGCCTGTGTCTGTGTCAAAGTGCACGTCAAAAAACGTGCGCCTAAGTGCTGACAAAAGAAATGCCTGCTCAGCAAGCGCAATTCTTGGATTTTTAGTGCGCCCATTCAGCAAAAAGTGATCCGTAGCGTCTAGTACTACATTACAGCGCCCACGCAACCCAACTTCAATTAAACCCCAGCCTTGCGGAACTTTAGCGACGTTTATTCGCAAGCTTTCTGGCACCATGAAATAACGAAGGTCGCCGGGATGGTCTACAGAAGCTTCTATGTCGTGGATCATCTTGTGCCGGTCGGCAGCGAAATCACTTTTTGACACCTTGCATTCAACAAGTATTGATACAGCGGTATTTGGTCTAATTCTTGTTCGCCATTTCCAGCCAAGAGCATCTGGACTGTAACGGTGTCCCTCAAAGCGTGGCTCAGAAAAGTACACTTTACAGTCCTGCTTTTTAAGCCACTTTACAGCGCAAGCTACAACTTCTGAGTGTGTCATTTTACCTTAGTACCATATGTTGCTTTTTTCTTGTTGGACCGCGAAGCCTTACTCAAACCCTCGCGGGTAGGCACCCAACCGGCACCAAAGCTGTCCTGCCCCATCAATTCTGGATTGCCACGCAATTCTGATAGGCGTTCCTGTTCTTCAGCTTCCATACCCAAACGATTCTCAATTTGGTCTTCCGTAAAACCAGCACCTTGAAGCTCGCGTACAATGTTACCCATTGCAAGAATACCGTGGCTACCACGTGCACGATTGTGGCGCACAGTAGAAAGCATATGGTCAATGCGAACCTTATTGCGCAGGATTACAACAGGAACCTGCCCACTGTGCAAGTCTTGTATTGCAGCATCGCGGCTAGCTAACGTCCAGCGGTGAAAGCCGTCAACAATCTCAAACTTTTCAGTCACCACAATAGGCTGTGTCCAACCGTCTTCAATGATTGACTGCTTTAGCAAGTCCATTTCCGGCCCAAATACGTGATTTGGGTTGTAGTCATTGGCGTGCAGGTCTTCTGGATACATCCAAATAACCTTGTCAATTGGATTGCTCATTTCTTCACACCTTTGCTGCCAATAACCTTGCGGTCTGACCACGCGCTGTCTGACATTGTTTCTTTGCGACGGCGTAAATCGCCACGGTAAGCAATCTGGTAAAGACGTTCCCAAGAAATCAACTCACCCTTTCCATAGTCAGGAATTGGAATGCCGATATTCTTCTTGAAATGCGTGCGAATAGCAGACTCGATACGCGCTGCCAGCTTGGCGCGGATATCGGCAGGATGGCGCTCAATTGCCTCACGAATCTGCGCTTGCCAGTAATCCGGCCCTGTACCTGCATGACTAGCTGCCGTGACGTTGTGCAGCCCGTACAGGGGCGACTCACTGTAGCGTGCAGCCGTGGCAGCGCCCGGTACACGCCGCAGCATCTTTTCCCAAATAGCAGGTTCAAGTAAACCGAAATACTTTAGCGCACGCAATGGTTCTTCAGCAAATGGCGGCGAAATACGCTGCTTTGTTGGTGTGATACCAGCGCGAGTGTACTTGTCATAGATCACATTGTAATCCCAGCCAAACTTAGTCGGTGCCGTCCACACGTCGCCGACAAGCCAGTCATAGATAGGCTTGCACATTGTTACGTGCGGTGCATTGCTATCTGGTGCAAGCCAATTATCCTCAGTGCGCATAGATACCACGCGAAGACGGCGTAGTGACTCTTGCGCACGCAGACCGATAGCTACGCCATAGGATAGCGTTTTGTCCGGGAAAAAGAGATTATTGGATTGGTATGCCGGTGCACGGTTGTTTGGGTCGGTAGGAAAATTCGCAATTTCTGTAATGCCTTCGGGCGGCATAGGACGGCACCACAAATGCTTTGATTCCGGTGCCCACGGATACCAGTAAGGTTGTTTAGTGCTACATGCGTTACGGTTTTTGAAAGGCATACAGTACCAGCGAAGCGATACGTCTTTACGCTGTGAAATTCTGCGGACATACTGTACCGTGTCATCCCAAATACCTTCCTCATCATAGAATACCACGTCTACTGGCCCATAGCCGATACGATTGGCTTCTTCTAGGACAAGGTTAAGAACAGCCGTGCTGTCTTTACCGCCAGAAAACAGCACAGATACCACGTCAAAGCGCGTGAACATATCTGCAACGCGTTCACGTGCCAACTCGTATGTAGTCTTCTCTACAAACTTTTTCTTAAGTACCACGTTAGTGCACCTGTGCTGTTGAAAAACCATGATGGTCTAAAACCTGCTCGACCACAGCAACCAAATCATGTGACAGTTGATGGTCCGCACGTGCGCTGACCATGATTGCCCAGCCTTCGTGTGTGGTATCCTTGTCGGCACCTTCAACTGTGTAGTTGACAGATACACGACGACAAATCACACCTTTGACGCGCATGTCATCAATCAGGTCACATAGCCCACTACAGAAGTCACTGCTTGGTTCTTGCAGGTCAAACACACTCATTTACCACCACCGTGCTTGATGTACGTACGGTTAATCATGGGGTGATTGTCGTCAGTCGGACCAGTATTGCTGTCTGGATGGAAAGCAATAATATCCATCGTTGCACCATCAATGTCAGTGCGAAAGCTATGCCGTTCCTGTGGCGGAATGACAAATGCTATACCGGGACGCAGTTCAATTTCCCAAGTATTTCCGGTATCATCGCAGTACGCACGGCCCTCACCAGCAACCACCAGCCCAAGGCGGATAGTGGGGTGAATGTGCTGCGTTTGCAGAATACCGATAGGAAAATGAAGGTGATTCAAGCACGCATCGCCAGCACGCGGTGGCGGGATAAGCACAGTATCACTGCAACCATCAATGTATGACAGACGGCCAATTTCTTCACGCACTGAAAACATTTCAAGCGGATTGAAACCATAGCGGAAAAACAGCACAACTGCGGTGTTGTCATGTAGTGCCATAATGTGCGCGCCAACACCAACAACAAAACACGCACCTTCATTAAGTTCATGTGTGCCATTGATAGTAGACACGCGCGCTGGACCGCCGTACACATAGCCGTACACAGCAGCAATAACAGTAACTGTAAGTTGCTGTTTGCTAGTTACAAGATGCATCGCTGTTGGGTAAAAGTCACGCTCAAACCGACACAGCGTGTCATTGCTATGCGCAGCAGTAATGTCAAATGACCGCATGTTAATCCTCATCCTCGTCTTCGGTAGTTTCTTCGTCAGTAGTGCCAACATTACCCATGTACAAATCACACAGGAACATCAATGCATCTACGTTTTTCTTGACACCAGTTTCACGCTGCTGCACAGCGCGCAAAGCCTGCGTGACCTTTTTGCGGTCAGACGGAATCAGGTTGAACGTCAGTGGCACAGGCGTTTCTTCAGCGTCGTCAGCATCGGCATCGCTAGGTTCAATACCTTCATCGCCGTCAAAACCACCCTCATCAGCACCGCTAACATTGCTGTCTTGGTATTCTTCAAGAAAGCCAGTACTCAAATCCTTGAACACGTCAAGTTCGTCGTGGCGCATACCTGACACGTCGGCAATCCATTCAAGCTCACCGCCAAGGGCTTGCGTGTCTTTGATATACTGTTCAAGTTCGTCGGCTTTCCATTCTGCGCCAATACGATTCAAACCAAGCGCGAGCGTACGAGCCTGCACTTCGTCATCAACGTCAACAATGATTGACGGAATCTTTGTTTCACCAGCATCCAGCATGGCTTGCAAGCGATGGTGTCCGTTCAGCACTTCGTAACCATCATCGGTCATACGCACGATAATCGGTTCAACAAAGCCCACAGTGGAAATACTAGTTTCCAACATGCGGGCCATTTCATCGTCCATAGCTCGCGGATTACCACCGTGGAACTTGACGATCTTGTCAACGTTGATTTGCTTGTAACCGACAATACGATTCTGGACTGCCATGACTAAACACCTTTCTTTGCGCATTCTTTACGCAAGTTGTGAGCAATACGCTCAAGTTTCTTTTCGCCACACATAGCCAATGGGATAGTATCGTCTGACGTTCTAGGCTGAACGCCTAGCCGCTTTGTCATGGCGATGATTTCAGAAATCAAACGGCCTTTGCTTACGTCACTCATGCTGCCCCAAAGACAATGCGGTTAGCTGCTGGAATTTGCGACTCTAAATCGCGGCGATGCGTGATTACCATAACCATGCGATCACTGGCAAGTTCTTCAATTGCTTCAATCACTGAGCGTGTACCACCCGCGTCAAGCGCATCAAAAACTTCGTCTGCAAACACACTCGCACCGTGTTGGCGCGCTGCACCAGCGACTACTTCTGATAGGGCAAACATGATCGCAATGTCCACACGCCGACGTTGACCGGCGCTGCACGACTTGTACGATTTGTCATCGCCGCTGCCAAGCACGCCAAGCAGAATAGAATCACCAGAAACTGACATATCAATTGACAGCTTATCGTCAGAGATACGCTTAATCCATCTATCCGCTGTTTGACCTAATGCAGCTACTGCGTCGTCAACAAGACGTGCACGTACACCTTTTGTACCAAGTACTTTCTCAGTAGTACGAAGCACGGCAACTGTAATTGCTTTTTGGTTGACTTCTTCAAGCTTGGCAGTTGCTTCAGCAGCAGCTTTTTTAGCTGTACGTTCAAGCGTATTACAGCGTTCCGCAAGCTGGTCAACGTTTGAACTGTCCGCTGGTGCTGACGCTAACAGCCTATCAAGTTGTGCTTTTAGTGAGTCTTTAGCGGCCTTTGCAGTAGACAGTTTTCTTTGCTGATTAGCGACAGTATTTGAAATAGTGTCCAATTCACGGATGCGTTGACGCATGGTGTGCAGCGCAGTATTGTGCTTGTCACAAGTTGAACGCACAGAATCGCGCGCATTCAACAACTGCGTTTTGGCCTGCGATGCTTCAAGACGTGCATTTGATAGCATTTCAGCAGACGACATGCGCCATTCATCAGCCATAGGACGTTCGCAAGTAGGACAATTACCATCTTCAAATTGCTCAAATTGATGCTCTACGTTATTGCAGGTTGACTCAGCAACGCGAGCATCAGCAGTAAGTTGGTGTAAAGAACGCTCAGCAACCTTTACTGCGTTTTCTGCTTCACCAATTTTAGCCCACAAATCGGTGCGTTCTTCCTCGATAGACTCTTGGCTGCTGCCAGTATCATCATCCAGCAGCGCGGCGTAGTCAGCCTTGGCGTTTTTGAAGCGCAACCGGGCCTGTGTGACCTGTTCTTCATGCGCAGCAGCAGCGTTGGCTACTTCGTCAATTGCACGCAGCAGAGCGCGGTGTGCTTCGTCTGCGCGGGCATTCGCTGCCGCGTGGGTTGCCTGCGCAACTGCCGCTGCCGTAGTTGCAGCACTCACGATACTTTCAGCAGCTTTGATATCAGCGCGGCAACTATCCAATGCAACATCAAAAGCGTCCAAGCCAAGTACTGCTTCAAATGTGCGCTTTCGTTCTGCATCTGTAGCAGCGGTAAACTTGGTAGCATCATCGGAAGCCAACACTGAACTACGAAGCCACATATCATAGCTTGGCAGAATCTTGTCAAGTTCTTCCTGAGCTTTTTGTGCCGTGTCGTATTCTACGTCGTTGATTAGTACAGTCATTTTCTTGCCGCGCTTGCGGTCACGAATGACGTTTAGCTTTTTGCCGTCAATTTCAACAGTAATTGCGACCATCGTGCCTTCGTCGCGGCTTGGGTCGGTGCCACGCACAGTCTTGCCATACAAGCCCCATGCGATAGCTTCAATGATTGCAGTTTTGCCAGAACCATTTGGACCAGAAACAACTACAATGCCTTTCTCTGGAAATTTGACAGCCAGCTTCTTGTGCGCTGGTGTGAAGTTACTGGCAGTAAGTGAAATGACACGCATCTAAACCCCCAAATACTTTTTAGCGTGCGCCAATACTAACTCACGTGTCACGTTATCCGGCAGAGGCATCTTTGCAACAAAGGCATCAAGTTTTTCTGCCAGCGTTGTAGCAGACTTGGTAGCGAGCATTGCAGCAGCGGTAGCTTCACGCTGTTCGTCAACATTTTGTAGCACTTCAATGTACGGATTGTCGGATACGGCTGCGGTGACTTCGCGCAACTCAGACGTGCCCACTGTCATGCGACAGTATAATGGTGCGGATTCTGGATTAGTCCTAACCAGATCAGCGTGTTGCGCGAGTGAATCAACGACGACAAAACGCGGGCCGGGAATAGTAGCTATGGTAGATTTACCACCAGAATAGATAGCAATTCTACCGTAATCAAAGCCGGGATTGTCAAAGCCAGTCGGGGTCAGCGCACCAATCTGGCAGATACGCTTGCTGTGCTGGTGAAACGAGTGCCAGTCGCCGCTATACCAGCGCTGGATACCGTGCGTGTCACACAATTCTTCAAGCAAGCGTGATTCAAATGCACCAGCCTGTTCACGTAGCCACGGCGGTGTGCTGCCGCCAATGATACCAAAGTGCGATACCACAATCTTTATGCCAGAAACTGCGTTCAAGGTAAGGCGCAGTTTTTCCTCAGTGAAGTTAGGCGTAAATGGAATGAAAAGCACATCGCCAACTTTTGTGGCGTCCAAATACACGCTGCATGACGGATTGCTTCGCAGTACACCGATTGCATGACTCTCTGGTGCGGCAGCACTGTATTCATGGTTTCCAAGCAAGAAATGGTAGTTCACTTCTTCATGTGTCATAAGTGCTGAAACTGCCAAGTCAATCAAGTGCGGTTCTGGCCGCAGGCTATCAAAGAAGTCACCAGCAAAGATTACATCAAGCTCGCCATCGTAGTCATCGCGTGCATACGAGACTGCTGTGTTGATTGATGCAATGATTTGAGTAGCACGCTCGTTGCATCCAAAGCTATTTGACTTACCGCCGAACCTACGATGATTGGCAAGGTGCACGTCACCGATAATGCAAATACGCTTCATTTAGCACCTTTCTTTGCCGGTGCAGCTTTCTTGTACACAGCAGCCTTTTTAGGTGCCGTAACACCATCAAACGTCGGGATAATGCTTTCATTATCGCCACCGGGCCAGTGCAATTCAGTACGCGCAACCTGTGCAGCCTTTGCTGACACTTTAGTGTCATCGCTAAGTACGCCAACGTCTTTAGCGAAGTTCACAATCATCCAATTGGCATCCCAACCAGACTCGTACAGGATACGTGCGCGGAATTTACGCTTGTCCGGTGATACCTTGTTTTTGCGACTGTAAATTGACACATCAAGACCGACAGTTTCGTCACCTTTCTTTGCCGTAGCGCCACCTTGAATGTGCAGCCGCCATGCCACATGAAACTTCAGAACACCGCTGGACGGCGTAGTAGTAGGGTCGCCAAAAGTCACGCCAATCTTTTCACGTGCTTGATTGATGATCACAACAGCCACGCCAGTTTCCGCAGCGCGCATTGACATAACACGCATAGACCGTGCCAGTACACGACCACGCTCAGCCATTGCCGCTTTCTTTTCCATCATGCCATCTTCCAACTCTTTAACAGTCGGCGTGGCAGCAAGGCTATCCCAAACAACTACAACAGGATGATCCTGCGTAGAAACTACGTCAGCTAAAAGCGTGTCCAATTGGTCAAGCACTTCTTCAACAGAAGACGGCTCACACAAAATCAAGCTATCACAGTCAACGCCAAGTGCCTCAGCACGGTTACGTTCAAATGTAGCTTCTGTTTCAATCAGGATACCGACACCACCTTGACGCTGTGCAGAAGCGATAATTTCCATGCCAAGTGACGACTTACCGCGTCCTTCCTCAGCAAAGATTTCGCCCATGCGCCCAAGCGGGATGCCACCGATATCCGCAAAAATGTAGTTGTTTAGCACGTCAAGTTTGGTGATAATCACACCACGTAAAGTTGACCGCGTGCTGATTGGTTCGCCAGCAAAGCCAATTGACGACTTTGGAAACTTGGTTTGTAGGCGTGCTTTGATTGCTAGTGCTAAATCTGACATTGTATTACCCCGTAAAGCGAACAGGGGATACGTGCACACCGCCGTGCACGTATCCCCTGTGTTAACTAACGACTACGAAAATGACTAGTCTTCATCATCTTCGTCTTCGTCGTCAATCTCAACGTCATCAATGACGCGGCCCTTGGGTGCAGCATCGGACGCCGCACGACGCGAGCGTGGCGGCTCATCGTCATCGTCATCAGCAGCGCGCGACTGCTTACCCTGCTTTTTCATAATCGCCTTGAACTCATCTTCATCAACGCCTTCAATCAGCGCCTTCATAACCGAAGCAGGAAGCATACGCGTATACTTACGCGGGTCATGCTGCTCAGCAATCAGGTGCATCAATTCGTCGCCCAATTCCTTGTGGGCGGACGGCTTGACTTCATAGCGCGTATCCTTCATCGTCGTGCCCTTACGGCGAACGATGATATCAAAGCCCTTGATAGTCGGGTTGCTGAAATCGCCGTACACGGCCTGTTCACCATCAGAAGCATCAAAGTCTTCTGGCGGATTACGCAGCGCTTCAATAGCCTTGACAATTGACGGCGTGCTGATCTGCACCATCTTCACGGTAACTTCATCCGGCTCAGCGTCAGCATCGCGGATAATACCATTGAACAGCAGAACCGGCTTAGCCCAAAAATTGCGGCTATTCTCTTGGTCAATCGGATTGGCACTACGCGACAGTGTATTGCCGTACTCACAAATCGGGCAAACACTGCGCTCAGACACCGACCGTCCACGCCACAGGCATTCCGTGGCAATAAACTTGTCATCAGTGGTCTTCAAACCGTGCTGAAAGATTTTCATGTACGGCGTACTGCCAGTACCCCACGTGGCGTCACGCAATTTCGGCAGCATACGCATGACCGTTTTGCCGACCGGGAATTTGCGGAAGACAACGCCTTCGCTATCCTTGTCGTTTTGCTTCTTGACTTCACGCGCGTCATCATCCGTCCAATCGACGTAACCGACGTTCGCCAAACCAGTATTCTTTGCTTTGGTAATTTCAGTAGACTTAGCCATTATATACTCTCAGTGTTGCAAATTGCGCTATGCGCTGGTGCTACCAGATTAGGGCTGGTTCCCATCTGTAGTAGGGCAAGTTCCCTGCTACTCGTTCAGTTCGTTACGGCGATTGGCCGCTAGCGTAACGAGCATATCTTTTTTGATTGATAAACTGACCAAACCATTCTTCAACAAAACGGAATCTGAATCAGCCTCAATTTCTTCCATGACGACGTTACCGTAACGCGGATCACCAGCGATGCGTGCCTTCACCATCGCCTCAGTGACCTTGCTACCGGATGCTTGTAGCATCTGCCGCACCTCAATGTCAAGCTCTGCGAGTACACGATCTTTGCGCACCTTGATTTCGTTGGAACGGCGCTGCGCTTCAGCATACGATGATGCTACGCGCATAAAATCTGCCGGTACACGGCGGCATTCCATATCAAGGTCATCTTCGTCAATGCTTGCATACGAACGCAGTTTGGAAATAGTGCTCTGAATACTGGATGGATTAGCGCTCAAGTTTCACCTCATTCATGCTTCCCCAGCTTTTACCAACTTTGCAGTCAGCAATAAGTGGGACGTTACCGCTATACCATCCTTCCATGATCGGCGGGATGGCGGCTAGCAGTTGTGGTAGGGCAGACTCGTAAACTTCAAACAGCAACGAATCATGTACAGCAAGCACAAGCTTGGCTTTGCACTTACTGGTACGCAGCCAATTTACTGATGCAGCAATTGACCGTGTGCAATAATCAGAGCCTGTTCCCTGCACAGGCGTATTGTATGACGAACGCAAAGCGCTACTTGCAGACTCACTATCACTGCCAGCAATTTGCAGCATCGGACGACGCCGACCGGGCAGGCCATCCAAGTACGTGAACGCATAGCCTGTCAGCGTAGTCTCACGTTCGCGTGCTGTAATCCATTTGGCAAGGCTAGGAAATGCACCAAAGATTGACGATTTGATTTTCTCAAGCACGCGTTCTTCAAGTCCTGTTTCTTCAGCCAATGAGCGAATGCTTTTACCATACAAAAGTGAGAAGTTAAACTGCTTGGCAGCATCGCGCTCTGGACCGTCTTTGGTGATATCCTCAGCACGTTTGCCCCACACGATAGGCGCAATCAATTGCGCTGTACGAAAGTGGTAGTCAACACCGCTTAAGAAAATCTCTGTCATTGCCACGTCGCCAGACAACATAGCAGCGACACGCAATTCTAGCTGGCTGTAGTCAAACTCAACCAATACCCTGCCAATTCCTGCGCAGAATAGATCACGTACCTGCTTACCCAGCAGTGTTTTGGCGCGAGGAATATTTTGCAGGTTTGGATTTACGCAGTTATGCGAAAAGATACCACTAGTTTCATAGCTATGGTCTTCTTCAACACTTAAGTCATAGACCTCATGGCTGCCGCTAGCGTAGATCGCTTTAACATCACACCAACTGTGTCTTTGACCTGCAAAAAATGAACTTCCCGATGGCCCTTGTTCGTCACCAACGCAAGATTGTCCAATAAATTGTTCCGCGAATTCCCATCTATGTGGTGCACTACCATTGCCAGTGGCAGATCCTGTGGTTCCAGTCCCAGCGCCTGCGCCATGACCAGCCTGTGCACAAATACACGATGATCCTTGTGCAGACAAGTCAGGTAGCCGTAGCCATCCTCGCAAAGACCTATCCAATTGTGGTGGGCTTCGCCAGTTTTTCCGTGCATCGGATTTAGTGTACCCGTTTTCGCCACAGAGTACCGCATCGCCTGTAGTGCGCGCAATTCTGCTTCTGGCATGTGCGCATTCAGAATGTGGCAGACATTCTGAAAACTCGTTTTCAGCATTGTTGCAACAGTCGCATACGTCGGAAGCGTTTGTAAATCCCTGTACGCTGCTAAAGTTGCTTTCACGTTCTGCGGATTTGACACCCATTTCTTTGAAACACTCATATACGTAATCCTCTGCGTGCACCCACTGGCCGGTGCTTAGCAGCAGCCGATGGTCGGCTGTGCACGTCAAAGTGTTCCCGTTTGCGAGAACGAAGTCAAGCGTTTCACGTGTACCATTGGACCAGTGCGCCGTTACCTGCCGCCAGCGATTCATATGCGTCCAGACATAATCACCGACTACCACAGAACTAATAGGCAACACACCACGTTTTGTTTTTACTGGCGTCCAATGCGCTACACAGCTTAGTCGGCCAGTTTCTGCGCCATCTAATTTCATATCTGGATGGATGCGCCCATCGCCACGAATAGCATCTAGGATACCATCGGCGTATGTGCTTTTCAACTTGCTGACCTTGCGGTACTCGCCAAGTGCTGACAAAAACGGATGATTGGTTGCAGCAATGAGTGCCTTCATTGCTTTCTTGTCTGTTGACCGCTTTTTCATGCCCTTGTACTTAAGGCCAAGCTTGTCAAAGATTAGTGAGGCGATTTGCGGGTTTGAGTTAGGGTTTTCCAAACCGTAGCCACGCAGAACCTTGTACTGTGACTCGACTGACATTGCCAACTGCGCCTGCAACGCGACGACGCGGCCCCTGTCTACCGGTGCACCCCAGCGCTCAATCTGGCACAGGGCTTCCGTGGCAGGTTGCACAACCAGCGTGAATACGCGTGCTGATAGCTCATCAGTCTTCAGCAGTTCAATTTGACGTGCAGCTTCACGATTGGTAGCGAGAACATCGCGTGCATTGTACAAGCGAGTGATGACAGGATCTGTCATGGCATAAGCATACCGCTTAGCGTCTGCACCATCTGGCAAATAGAACTTATCACCCCAAGGCGCATACAGTACCTTGGCTTCTTTATTCTGTTGTTTGCGCAAACGACGAATGGTTGAATCTAATTCTTTGCCGAATTCATCCTTGAACCCGCCCATGCCAACCATGTAACTCAGCGCATTGAGTGTCGCACCGGCATCCGCACGAAGCAGCTTGCGTACCAAACGAGTATCGTAGTACACGCCGCCGCACACAATACCAAACTCACAAAATACAGCATTTACGTCTACCTTGATTGATTGCCCAATCTTGGGTGTTTGCTTCTTTAGCAGCTTAGTAACTACGCTAAGGATTTCGTCATCCTCTAATGCTTGCCAGTCAAACGAATACACAATGTCACTGCGGAACGCTGACAAAGCTAGCAAAGAAATACGAAACTCTTTATCGTATGGTTGCCCAAAGTACTCACAGTCAAATGTAAGTGCTTCAGCATCAGACATATCATCTAGTGCCATGTACGCTTTGTGTGGCGTATTGACAATGACAAGTTTAGCAGCAAGAAAGTCTGGCTTATGCGACGACGCAAATGCTTTGACAAGTTCAAGTGCTGTATGCTGCTGCCACAATTGATTTGACGCAAGCAGCCACATTGGCGGCATAACGTGAATCACAGTGTTATCACGTAAGAAACTGTACCCGCCAATAGCATCATGTACAGGCACAGCTTCGCCAAACACAGCCATTGCAGCTTCTGGTCCGAACACGATAATGCAATACGGTTTGACGGTATTGATTGTGTCAACCAAATACTGACGGCAATTGTCAGGGCCATGCTTGTCAGTGACGTACGCGCACCGTGTGGCCGCTGTGTAGACGACAGGGCGAGTAGTGGCGTCAGCTATCAGACGGCGGATAATCGCGCCCTGTGGGCCAACTGCGGTGGCACCGCGTGCATCATCCTGCGGGGTAATCTCATCGACTACTACCAGTACGGCCTCACCATGCTCAAACTTGCGCGTGGCGCTAGCAGGAATACAGCGATTGATTACTGTACGCCCTTCATGCAGCTTACATAGCTGGCAATTATCGTCACGTTCTGACGGTGCAGTCGTGTCAATAGCTAGTAGTGGCCGTACTGGAAATAGGCTCATTATTTGCCCTTTTTGCTAGTACCTTCCAAACGCGCAGCCATACGACGCGTACGACGATTCGGATGCGGCGTATACCAGTTACCCTTCCACTTATAGCCAGCAGCTTTTGCCGCAGCAGTGTACTTCATGCTGTAGTTAAACGTTTCGCCAACAGGATTTCGCGGGGCCACAAACGCATTGTTCTCGTTAATCTCTTGCATCAAACACCTCACCAAGTTGGTAACTGTGGCAGGATATGAACCTGCATTTTGGCGTTATTGCCACGTCTTGCTTAGACGACACAGTGTACATCGCTACTTCAACTAGCGATTGGTAGGGCAGACTAGTCAGCCAGCGCTTCAAACAGGGACTTGACGCGACCGTCCAGCTTGGCGTCGTCAAAGCGATCAACAACCGCGTGCTGACCCTTCAAAGCGCGAACAGCCTTGACAACGGCATTGACCTTCATGTTCTGGTCAACATAATAGCTGACGATATCCTTCAAGGTTTCAGCCGCTTCCAATTCTTCCGGCAAACCGTCATCATCTTCGTCCTCATCATCTTCGTCGTCAGCAGGCGGCAATTCGGCCTTCGGCGGCTTCGCAGCAGCCGGGGCGGGCTTCGGGGCGGGCGCTTCCGGCTTGGGGGTCTTCGCAGCAGCCGGGGCGGGCGCTTCCACCTTCGGGGCCGGGGCGGGTGCAGCAGCCGGGGCGGCACCACCAGTCGCGAACGTCACCAACGACGCTTGCAACGCAAGCGCCTGTTCCGCCGTTTCCACGGTGAATTCAGTACTAACGACATAGCCGTTGTCTTCAAGCGCTTCAATCTTGCTACCAAAAAACTTTGAATTCTGCTTAGCCATTTTAGTGCCCTTATAGTGGTGCAGTTATGCACTTCTCTACCTGTTCTTCAAGCCAGTCCCAACCAACTTCGTCGGGGTCTGTCCGCGCAGGCATTCTAACGTAGCCTGCCTGCGCGCCTTCTAGCCTTAACCGTTTGGCTAAAGCCCATCCCTCACGCCAAGCGTCACCGTCAAGCACAACCGCAATCGGTCTTGACGAAGCCAATAGCGCTTCTACTTGTTCGTCACTTGGTTTACCCAACAACGCTACCGCGTTACCGTGACATGCTAGCGCATCAAAGATGCCTTCCACGACTATAACGGGTTTCTCTGTCTTTGTCAAGAGGCAGTTTGCATTGTACAGCAACCTAGCTCTCTGCATCCCCCTCGCGTTTAGATACTTGCGGTCCTTCGTACCTGTGATATCGCGTGCGACCCAACCGGCCCAAACGCCTTCCTCAGCGGTCAAGAACGGCATGATGACGCGATTGCGACACAGGCCGTCCAAGCTGAAACCGATACTAGCAGAACGCACAGTGCTTGTCAAGATGTTTCTTTTGCGCAGGTAGTCACGTGCTTTCTTATAGCTAAGTGCAGTTTTGCCGTCACCACGCCCGATTTCCACATAACCTTCAGGCGGTGGAATACCGATAGGCTTATCGTCGTTCTTTTTCTTTGGGCCATCGTGTTCTTCAAAACCATGAATGCGCCCAGCAGCATTACAGCGGAAGCAATGCCACCAACCTGAGCTAGAATGTAAACCGAATGATGCACGCTTATCTGAGCGACCAGTACGCCCAAGACAAACAGGACAATTTACACGTACCCAGCCATCGCCGCGTGTAGCACGCTGCAACAATTTATTCAGCCAATCTGTGTCAACATGCCCACTCATTTAGCATTCCAATCTACGTACACAAGTGGTTCAACAGTCTGCCGTGCGCGCGACCAGTCTACTTCAATGGGGCCAACAGCATCGCGGCTCTTACCCTTACGTGACGCAGAGATAAAGTACTCAATTGACGGTCTACCGGAACCGGGATCGTCAACGCGATTCAATGTCATAACAAGCGTGGCTGACCGGATTTTGTGCTTACTATCTGAAATGTCGTCGTTGTCCAGTCGATTACGCCCCTTACCGCGAATGGCCTGTGATACCGTCCAGCACACAGATTTGCGTTCTTCAAATAGCGCGTGCAATTTGTCCATCGCCTTACCAGCAGCTTCATACGTGGTAACGTTGCGACTGACGCCAAGATCAAGCTTGTCAAGGTAATCAATTACTAGAAGATCACACTGTCTGCCAACTTGTGCTTCACAGCTAATCATCCACTCAATGATATCTTCAACTGTCGCAGTACCCGGCGCAAATGCCTTGATCACGCCGCGACCCATAGACGGCAACAGCTTTTTGATGCGTCTACGCACCTCATCAGCATTGGAAGGAATGTCGTTGGTTGGCACGTCTGTGGACGCTGCAAGAAAACGCGCCTGTGCTTCATCCATAGGATTTTCGCAAGAAGCGTACAGTGCAAATGCGCCATGAAGGACATTGCCTGTGTAAATGTGGTTCAAGAACATAGACTTTCCGCCTTTGTCCAAACCAATAGCCATTGAAACACCCGGCGCAGCACCACCACCTAAATACTGATCAACTTCGTGAATGTATAGTGGCAAACGTTTGGTGCGCGCAGACGCAACAACAAAGTCAACCATGTCTTCGCCAATCAGTGCGCCGATTGAACCATCAACTTGTCCGATACGTTTTGCCGTATTCAGAGCCTTTTCAACAGCTTCAATCTCAGCAGAACCAGCGTACGCATCTGCGGCAATGTTGGCAGCATCGCGTAGCTTTTCTTGCTTTAGGATTGGTGAGATTTCTGCGGAAAGTTGTATCGCGTCAGGAATGTCGTTGATTTCATACACAGCCAGAAGCATGTTTCTGACGGCGCGCAGTTCTTTCAACTTGATTTTGCCATCAACTACCCAGCGTTTAAGGCGCTGGATAACAATGCCAACTGACGACGGACCATTACCTGTGTCGTGTGCAATCGCAGCAATAGCCTGCAAGCACAGTTCAACCGCAGGATTAGCCATGCGGTCTGCTTCAATGTATTTTGCACAAGTGCCCCAAAATTTGGGTACTGTGCAAGCATGTAGAGCAATTACTGGTTCGATATCATCATCGAATCCATACGGCTGACTTGACATGAAAAATCCTCACATGGCTGCGGTTCCACGTGTTTTTTCGCAATCTTGGATGGCTCGTTTCAACAGCGTATCAAACTGTGTTCGCGGCCAGTGCTTCACTACTAGGGCGCGGACAACAGGACGGCGATCGTATTGCTGGGAAAGCCAAATATCATCCCAACATGCAGCCCATCGGTATAACAGTTCGCGTGCGGAAGCGGGCCATGTGATAACAGCAGCACTAGTATACTTCTTGCGGCATTCATCAGCGCTTTTTCTGATGCGCAACTTTGAAAACATCCATGTGCTAGGCGGGGCATTGCGTCGGTGTTGGTTCAATTCTGTCCACAATGTAAAGCTGTAGCTTATCCATGCTGAAGGTGTGATATCTGCTTGGATAAGTTCGCGTGTGCAATCTTCAATTGCTTTGTGGTATTTGTTGAGATTGATGTAAGTCGCATCCCTACGGTATCTATTCGTGTATTCAGCACGGTAGGCTGAGACAAGCGTACTACCGGCGACAGCAACACTAGTGCGTAAAATCGGTGTTGGCAGATTCAATGGTTCCAGCTTTAGCCGTACCGAATCCTCATCAGCAAACAGTGCCAATACCTGCTCTTTCCAGTCATCAGGTTTGAACGACAACCCGTTGACGGTAAA
>Ga0209668_10000171_pt1 | contig 27212 bp, 42 predicted proteins | sample FrelakmetPLP11PL_FD_187150 | JGI IMG/M metagenome (GOLD analysis project Ga0209668, IMG submission 187150) | Freshwater lake sediment microbial communities from the University of Notre Dame, USA, for methane emissions studies - PLP11 PL (SPAdes)... | ecosystem: Environmental > Aquatic >...
GCCAGGTAGACTGGTGCCGTAGAAACCTTCATGGTTTAAATATTGTTCATCTCCCTCCTTAACAATATTTAAACCATGAAGGTTTCTACGGCACCAGTCTACCTGGCCTTTGTTGAAAGCTTCAATAACTTGCCAGTCTTGAATATTATCGTAATCATTACTGGCTAGCTTGTTTAAGCGTTGTTTTACTTTTATGAGTATTGTTGAGTTTAACATTTGTTATATACTATTTAACATTTCCACTTTCTTAAAGCTAGTGCTTTTCTTGTAGGTTCACCATTAGGTTTTTTCATTGGTCCTTTTACACCAGACATTCTTGCACAGAATGATTTTTTTCTAGGACCTCCTTCAGGCTGTGGAGCCTTAAGATTTGATCCGGGATTAGCTTTATTATAAGAGTCTCTACCTTTTTGGTTTAACCCACCAGTTTTACTTTTACCTTCAGATCTGGTCCATGCTGGAGTTTTTGCCATTATTTAATTCTTTTTAAATTATCATAAATTTTTCTAGCAGTATAGTTATTATCATTTAGATGTTTTAGCTTTTTACAAAGCATATTCCATATTTTTAAATCTTTTACCATTAGTCTTTTATATTATAAAGTTCTTTAGCTTTATCAAAACCTTCTTCAAAAGCTTTTTTTATTTCTTCCCATATTTCATACTTAGAAATATGATCTCCTTTTTCCATTTTATATTTAGTAGAGTCAGCATATTCTAAACCTAATCCCCACTTATTAATTTTTTGATCTGTATCAGCCATTATTTCTTAGTTTTAGCTTTAATCTTTTTTTCTTGTTTAAGCATTTCTTTGGTAGGCTTTTTACCAGAGCCTTTGTTAGCACGGACGTTATCCCAGAGACCTCTTTGGGAAACACTACCGTCTTTTCTTTTAATCATTTGCTTAGCCATGCTATCTGTTTTTAGCCATTTTTTTAAAAGTTAAAGCTAATGCTTTTGCCTTACCTGTACAACCTGGTTTAGTAATAGGTGTACATTTACCTTCAGTCCCTCTTCTCTTGATAGAGGCTGTTGCTTTCTGTATCCATTTTTTGTCAGCCATGTTATTTCTTTACTGCGTTGTTTACAATGTTCTGCATTTCAGTAGCAGCTTTTTTTACATCAGCCATCAATCTTGAATCTTTTCTAATTTCTTCTGCTCTCTTTAAAGTACTTAAAGCAGAATCAACTTCCCATTTTCTTTCTTGATTTTTAGAACCAGATATCATTGATATAGAGACGCTTTTTGATTTAGTTGATTTCTTTGCCATGTTATTTCTTTTTAATTGAACCACCCATTTTTTTACTAGCTACAATTTTATTAGTTGCTGCTAATTTAACAGCACTGTCTGTTTTAGAACTGTTTAAAGAACCTAGATTTTTTTCTAAGTCTCTTTCATTACCAGATCTTAAAGTTGCTACAGCTTTAGAAACTTTGTCAGATACCATAACTGGTTTACCTATGTTATTCATCATAGCCATGATTTTGTTATTTCTAACATCAGTATTATCTCTTTGTGCTATTCGAGGATTTGTTGTTTTTGCCATGTCTATTTCTTTTTAGAAGGTATAGCTCCTTTAGGTGGAGTGTTTACCCCACCTGAAGATTTAGCTTTAATATTAGTTTGTTTTTTAGCAACACCATTTGTGCCACCTTGCTTACCTGTAGCTTTCTTAGCTGCAGTAACTTTAGCGTTTGCTGTTTTCATTTGTCCGGCCATGACTACTTCTTTTTAGATTTAACCATTCCACCTTTTTTCATAGCAGGTGCAGGACCTGTTTTAGCTTTAGGCGCTTTGTAATTTTCATAATTACTAATCACACCTGATGTAGTTTTTCCATCAGTTTTAGTAATAGATTTTGCTGTTGCTTTTTTTGCTTTTGCCATGATCTTATTTTTTTAATTTTCCTGTTGGTACATCACACACAGCTTTATTCATTCCTCCTGTGTATCTTGTAGGATTAGTTACTACTATAGGACATGCATTCATGCCACCCTTATATTGAGTAGGATTAGTTACTACTTCAGGGAATTTGTTTTGGGTTTTCATTGTACCAGCCATTGTATTTATTTTTTAAGTTAATTCCAGTTTTTCTCTAGCTTCTTAGTAATGTCTACTAATACACTTTCTTGTAAAGGATTTTTTAAGTATTCAAGACACTCTGCAGCATTACGCCCCATTTGTGAACTTGAATCAACATGATAAATAAATCCATCAGGTTTTGCAGCTATAATTTTATAGAACGTTGCATCTTTGATCATGGCTCTAATCTTAAGAGTTTCCATGTCAAGTTCAACAGCATCTAAAAATGTTTGAGCTGCTCTTTTTAAGTTTTTCTCAATACCTTCACCATTAATAAAAGTATCCATGTTAGAATATGTTACATCATGTGGCGTAGTCTTTTTGTATTGAACACTGTTACCATCTACCACTTTAGCAACATAAAACAACTTGTTCTGATTCTTGTTAAATAATTTATCAAGTTCAGATATAGCTCTGTTTTTAAGTTTAATAACTTCAGTCTTAGTAGAAATAGTCTCAACATATTTGTCAAGATAAAACTTAGGTGCAACGTTTTTAGTTCTAGCAGCTTCGTAACTAGGAGCAATCATTGAGAAACCACCAGCTTCAATTGCGTATAATTTAATCAAATCATATGGATCTTTAACTGGATCTAATGGTATGATCTCATTACCACAACGCATTGTGATCTTATTCCAGAACTCATGGTTATCAGGCTTTAATAATTTTACTTCATTCCAGAAGTTAGGGCTATCTGGATCAATAACATTTACAGCTAGTTCTCTTTCAAGTTGAGCTACAACATTACGGATCTCTTTAATTTTAGCTTCGCGCGTTTCTTTGTCCTGGATTAATTTTACCTCAGGTGCAAATTCACTTAAGCCTGTTACATATCTTTGAATACCATTACGCTCAATGCAAGAAAGTTGTTCCTCATGGAACACTCCGTCATAAAGGGTGATACCATATTTTTCTAATCCTAAATTACTAGTGTTAGGATCAAAGTAAGGTTTAACGGAAATACGCCCGCTCTTTACATCATAAGGTGTTGAAACAATTGAAATACTCATAATCTTTTTTTGGTTTTTAGTTGGTTGTTATTTGACTGACTTTAATTAAAAAGAGGGGAGATTGCTCTCCCCTTTTTTTTATGGTTAGAATGATCCTCCAGTGATTGGATTTCTCATTACAATTTTTAATACTTTGGTTGGATCTTTTACCCAGATAGCTGGCATAGTCTGAGTCATCATCACACGGTAACCGTTGAATTGACCAGAGCTTTGGAAGCCTTGAGTACGGCCCATGTAATCCATGGTTCCGTTTTGATACCACCATTTTAATTGATTATCCCAAGATAACTTCAACATGTAGATGTTGTCATTTCCAGTATCAGTGATATCAAAAATGATGAAGCTATAAGATGATAACGGGTTACCATCAATGATTGGGTTCTCAATGTCATTTGTATGTAAGTTATCAAACGCTGGGTTTAACACAAATTTCACGTTAGCCAAGAATGGAATAACGTAAGAAGTAAATGCAAATCCAAAGTTTAAGTCCATACCTTGACCAGAGATAGCACCAATACCATTGTTGCTAGCAGCTTGGATTACTAAACCAGAGTTAACAGCTTCACGCTTGATAGCCTCGTTTACTAAACGCATACCGCCCATACCTGTTTGAACAATGATTTGGCGTTTTGGATCTGGACCTTGGAACTCCACACGACCTGCATAGAAGTTGTAGATCTCACCGCGGAATAACTCTAAGCTAAAGTTAGACTTATTGTACACACGTTTGAAAGAGTTATCTAACTGCTTCCATAAACCTACTGATAAACGCATATCATCTGGACCATCTTGCTTAACACGTCCACCATGTCCCCACATTAAGTAGGTCTCGATGTCTGTAGCAATTTTAGTTAAGTGAGCTGCTTCCATTGTAGTTAAGAAAGTACGTGTTAAAGTACCATTTCCTACAGCGCGCTTCAAGTAATCTTTACCCATTCTTGACGCGATATCTTCAATCTTAGTGATTGCTGGATCTAACGTCTTGTCAAAGTTTCTCCAGATCTCAGTTACAGGAACTGTACCATCTGCATTCATTCCTCCTTTGATCATCATGTCTGCACGAGATGATACTGAATAATGAACGTGAGCTTCTGCACCTCCTACGAAGTTATAGAATTCACGGAAACCTGCACGAGTTTGGATATCAGAGAATCTTTCACCATATTCCCCGCGGGCAGAACCTTTACGGAATAATTTAGTTTGTGGTGTTAAATACTTGTTATCAATAAACTTGTAGTTATCATTGTTTACCAATTGTACAGTGTAGATAAAACCATCACCCATAGGTAAGATATCATCTGCAGTAATGTACATCTCAACTCCATTGTATTTGTCATAAGTGATAATATCACCATGTCCAAATTCACGTCTGTTGATTTTGATTTTGAAGGTTGTACCGTCAACACCTTTGTTTTCATTATTTGGTTCAATGTCTTCAAGGATGTACGCTAAATCCTGAGATACAGGAGTTTGCCATTTGTACTCACCTCTTGCATTGTCTACCATGATAATGTTCTTACCACCAAAAGATGATAATTGGTATAAAGGCATTTCGATTTTTTGGGTCATTGCCCAAATGTCCACTGGACCCATGTCCATTGGTTCTGAGTCCTTCAACATATTCACTAAGTGATATGAATCTACGTGTGAACTAGCGTTGTAGTTAGTATCACGTAGGAAGAGACCATTGTTTAAAACTGGAGTGCTCATTCTTTTTTGTTTTTGTTTTTAGGGTTTATATTATTTATTGTGTTTATTAACGTTTAAAAAATCCTCCTGTGTTTCTTGAAAGCTTTGCACCACCTCTGCTTTTTTGTTCCTCAGGTTGTTCATCTGCATAAGATGCTATCTTATTACTTTGTTCTGATTTTAACTTGCGTACTGTATCAGCTACTACTTCTTTTTTAGTGTTCTCGCGTACTCTAGCTTTGTATCCTTCAGGATCAGCTAAAAGCCATAAAGCTTCTGCAACTAAATCATGTCTTGGTTCAACGTATTGATGCTTCTCTAATAAGTGGCCAAGTAAGTTAGTTGGATTGCCGGACGCTGATTGATAGTTTGGCTGAACTAATCCTGTAAATAACAAGTTTTGTGTTTTTCTATCAAGCTTAAGGCCGTTTAATTCACCTGGCTCTAATGTCTTATATATGTTATCCATATAATGTTTCATTTGAACATCTTGTTGTTTTTGCATCTCAGCTTGTTGAGCAAGTTTGTATTGAACTTGTCTCTCAGTCATTGCATCTAATTTAGGTTTAAACTTAGAAGCTTTGTTCTCTAACTGATTTGCATCTTCCCATTCAGTGATCTGTTCTTCAATCTCTTCAGTTGTACCAAAGTTGGTAGCTTGAAGATAACTTCTTGAAATGTGTTTTGCGTCTCCTTCATCAGAAGGATCCATTTGTCTAACCTCTTCTACTTGAGCAAGGGTTTTAAATAGACCTTTTAAATCTGTACCGCCTTTAGATATGTATTCAGCAGCGTATTGAAACTCAGGAGGAAGTGATTCAAAAAACTGATTTGAGATACGCCCACCTAATTCTTGTTCCTTGTGATTAAAGTTTGCTTCAATAAGCTCTTCAAAATCTTGTAGAGTGTATTTGTCAATTGGCTTATCATCATCAAAAGGAACTAGTAAGTTCTTTTCAATAAGTTTACTAGTTAATTCAACTAGACCATTCTTACGTCCTGTAGATTTTGTAGAACCTGGTGTTGTATCCTCATCAGGATCTTCATTCAACATGTCATCTAATTCTGACTTGGACACTGGCGTTGCTGCTGGTGTAGTTGCAGGATCTGCTGGAGTTGTTGTTGAAGCTGTTGTTTCTTCTTTTGCCGGATTATCTAAAAAAGATAAATCTTCTTTGCCACGGGAAAAAATGTTTTTCTTTTCAGGCTCCTCTGTAGTTGAAGGTAACATGACGCTATCCCCGATATTTAATATCTGGTTTATGTCCATGTCTACCGTCTCTACGGTTGTGCTGTCTGTTGTATTGCTCATCTTTTTATTTTTTGTTGGTTATTTTTGACTGACACTCATATACTTAATATAACAAAATTATACAAATAAACTTTATAAATTTGACTTTTTTTTCAAGCATGTAAAGTTTTTCTGCATTATAACGCTAGTTTTACTTTTTCTTGTTTGTTTTGCTATTCTCTTGAGCCTTCTTTTTAAGGTCAAATTGGTTTTTATTCTCTCTTGCTATGTTCATATCCATCTGTTTCATGGCTAATTGAGTTTGCATTTTCTCTCTAGCAATATTATTTTTATCACCATTTAAAGATTTTTTAGATCTTTCTTTGTCTTGTTCAAAACTCATAGTCTGTTGAAACTCATTTGAACTTTGGATTTTAGCTAACTCATCAGCGTAATCACTTTGCTGATTCTTATTTATATCCTGCATTGCACCAAAGCCTGCAGCTTTTATTTCAGCAGCAAGCAAGGTAGTTCTGTTACGCATTTCTTCTTTACGCATATCTGCATCAACTTCCATTTGTTTTTGTTGGATAGCTGTTTGATTAGCTTGTTCAGCCATTTGTTGCTCATGCTGCATTTGTTCTTGACGATCTTTTTGAGTTTTTCTATCAGTGCTCTTAAGAACATGATTAAGTTCAGCAAGAGATTCTGATTGCATGATATTACCTAAATCAAAGATTGATGCTCCGGTTGTATTATTGCTAGAAATCATTTGTTTCATCTGTTCAAGAATTGCTCTTTGGTTAGCCTTAGTTGTACAGAAGATATTAAGATCTCTCAATAATAAATCAGTACCATTCATCTCAAAGTTTACTTTTTCATCACTGCTTGTTATGTACTGTAAACGCAATGAAGGTTTATTTGAATGATAAAACTGTGCAACATCTGTACGCATTTGATGTACTCGAGGCATAAGATAATCACAGTGTTGAATAAAGTAAGTCTCTGTCTGAGCATAAGAACCGGCCACAGCTTGTTCAATACCTTTAGCAGTTTCAGTTTGTCCTAATTGTTGACCTAATCGTTGTGGTGTGATACCTATTACTTCAAAAGCTTGTTGCTTAAAGTAGTTGGCCATTTGAATCCTTGACATCATACGATTAGTTTGTTCAAGGTTTAGCGTTTGGAAATGCTGGAAGTTAAGCGCATTTTCTGTGTTAGTAATAGATGTATCTAATGGTAACATCTGGAAGTTTTTCATAGCAACATAAGCCTTGGCTAAGTTGTTCTTACCCCAGTCTTCATTCATAGAGTGTCTAGGTAAAGCATTTTGATCTAACAAGATCACAGTACCTAATTCATCTACTAAGATATCAGCTATCTGGTTATTAACAATGTTGTATCCAATCTGAAATGGCTTCATTAAATCTACCATTGCTGTTGATCTAGTATTACGATCAGAGAATACAGCACCTTCTACAGGCAATTTACATCCATATAATGTTTTATCTCCCTTGAATTGAAACTTCAAAGGCTTAATTGTATTACTGTCAATACCTAAGTACATTGGGTTAATACCTCCTGGATTATTCATACCCCAAAAAGAAGGGTGATTAGGTCCTATTTTGATACCACCCCATACTTCATTGATCCATATCCAATCAATGTGTTCTCCAAAGACCAAGTTGTCTTTAGTTTTATTTTGTATTAAGCGCGTATTGTACACAGGCTTATCTATCACTTTGTAACTTTCATCAATGATATCAACAATAGTCTCTCCACTTTCTGTAATCTTAGTAAGATGTCCTAGTTTACGTTGAGACTTCCAGTAAGCTGTAGTAACACGGAGTAAAAACGCAGCACCCATAGGGGCATAATCTTCTCCTTCAGCCATGATCCAGTTGATGATATCACCACCTGGAGCAATTGAATTATCCCACATTGAAGTGTATTGACGATAAGCTAAGCCAGGCATGTTTGTATTAAAATCATGAGACTTTGTAGCGTCATAGTAAGAACCATCATTTTGATAACCTTGAAGTGGGTAGCCAGCTGACCTTACGGGGTAGATGGCTTCTATTGACTCTAGTTGTTCTTGAGTCATCATGTAACCGTATTTGTCAATAACGTCTGATATAGTCATCATGTCAATACGGCCTACCCAGTTACCTTGGGATATATATCTTGCTTCTGGAGACTTGTGATAAAAACTAGTTACCGGGTTCCAAAGTTCAACTTCATAATCATCTTCTGTCATACGTATATGCCAGAACTCACGATCAGTAATTAACATATCTCTGAAAGCTCTTTCCTCAAGTTCATCCATTCTAAATCTTTCCTCATCCACTTTCATTTGATGAGAAGCCCATTGTTCGCACATACTGCGATAGTCTTTATCAAAGAAGGATTGTATTTCAGGAAGTGTTTTAAGATTTTCTGGATCCATTTGCTGTTGCATCTGCTCTTGCATTTCAGGATCCTCAGGATTCATTCCTTGCTCAAGCATTTTTGCTAATAGCTTTTGTTCAGCTTTTGAGTACAGAACATCTTCTACTTTTTTACGTTTTTCTTCTAGCTGCTCATTGTAAGTAAATTCATCAACCCCGCGGAAGGTAGTCTTAGTATTTCTTTTAGCAAACTCTGAAACAAGCACGTTGATTACATTAGGAATAATTGGATAAAACTTAAGTTCTAAAGCTGAAGTATCTTCTTCAATCAGAGTCTCAACTAAATCTCTCATCTCATTATTTTCTTCTATAAGATAATCAGCTTTGTCAATTACACCTTTAGCAAGCTTGTAATTTTTCATAAGCCTACGCGCGTTTCTGCGGATTTGTTTTAATCCGTTCCACTCTAACCAATCAAGATTCCAAGCAGTCCACTCATTATCTTTTTCTTCACGAGGGATAAACTGAATAGGCTGCGTGATACTACCCATACGGTTAGTTTCAGATTTGGCACCAGCCTTTAATTGCATTGCGTTTAATACTTTCATAATCTTATCTTATATTTTTAAATGGATTTCTTGAAGGTCTGCTTCCAATACTTCCTGAGCCTTTTCCAATATGCCGGAAAGGACTTACGTTTAATTTAAACAAATTTGCTGACTTTTCCAAGTGTTTTCTATCTGTATTTTCAACTCTTTTTTTATAACCTCTGTTTGCTTGCTGAACTTTAGCAAAAGCAATAAGTGCTCCTAATGCTACTAACCTATCCACATTTATTTCTGTGTTGTAGGCTTTCATCTCTTCCATGGCCATTGGATCCGGAATACGTTCAATGCCATAGTAAGTTTTTACAATAGTGCCATCATCCTTGGTTTCAACATCAAGCTCTTCTTTTAAGAACTCAATCAAGTAGCTTAAGATGTGATTCTTAAACAACGTCCCTGTGTTCTTCCATCCATATTCTTGAAACACGTTCCTGTTTGCGGATAACTCTTTCAAGAAAAAGATTTGGTCTTTAGGTACAAGATAGCGCTGTTTGTGCTTACTTATCATGTACTGTATAAACAAAGATACGTTATTTTCTATTAAAGTCCATGAGTTATACCACTCAATTATTGTAGCAAGTCTCTCATGAGTTTTATTGATATCATCAAAACGCCCACACCAAGCAGCTACAATTTTATCACGTTCTATATAAGTCTCAGTTTTATCTACATCAATCTTTGTTACCTCAACAGGATTCTTGTATACATAAATAGAACACAAAGATTCTGAGGTAGTTGTTTTACCTTCTGATACAGGGTCAATAGAAGCGTAGTAGGTTCCCCATTCAGCATTAGCGTCAGGTCTCTCCCAAACAACCAGGGTGCCTGTTTTATCTTCTGTTTTTTTAGTAATAGGAAATTCAGATATAGGAAGTTTAGTTGTGATATGAGGCTCGATTTTACCGGACGCATCACGTTCTAAGTTTATAAATTCATAAGCATATTCTTTTTCCTCTATTCTGCGGGACTGAGCTGCAATAAGATGTTGGGGAAATTGAGATACCTTTCTATAAGCAAATGCTTCAGCTATATTACGCGGATGCTGGGATACACGCAATTGATATTTCTCAGGTGTAAGGTCTTTTTTCCATTGATCAAACTTAGCATTAAGTGCAGCGGTTGCTTCAGCTACTAGTGAATTACCATACTTATCAATATATGGAGGCATTGACCATTGCTCAGGAATAAACAAAGCTGACTCACCTATTGTACCTTTATCATCTAGCAAATTACTAGTAACCGGATAGATGCTATTTACAACAGGATATAAAGTCATTTGCTTCAGTGGCTCACATTGATCAAGATCACCTACAGTTCCTGCAGCAATAAAAATACCAGTTGTAATATCACCAGCTTGTAATGCCGGAAATAAGTACTCCACAGTTTTATCCATATGAGGAGCAACTCCGGCTTCTTCATAAAAGAATATCCTTACAGCACCACCTACACCAGATGTATCACTCTTTTCAAAACTCACACCCTGGATAGTACCTTTTAAACCTTTTAATGTAGATCGGCCATCAGTACCTGTATCCTCAATCTGTTGTTGCCACATTAATACTTTACCCGGATTCATTGGACGGTACCAAGCAGTCTTATCATCTAAGAAAGATTTATACTCAGTTAAGAATTTCCAAGATCCTTTATCATTAATGTAATCTTTTAGTGATGCTCCAATCTTAAGAATTGGGGTTTCCTCAAACCAGATTTGATTGATCAGTTTAGCCATATGGTAATAGGAGGAACCAAATTGACGCTTTTTAAGAACTGCAGCGTGCATCCAATGAAGCTCTGCCAGTAACTCATAAAGAGCCATATGATATTGACTATCCCATATCTCAGGAAAACCAAATTTCTTTTTTACTTTATCATTGATAGGTAGGAAATTGATCCACATGTAGTACTCGCGCGGAAGATACCAAGTATCTGTTTTACCTTTATAGATAACACCATAACGGCATTTAATTTTTTGGTCATTCCAGTAAGCTAAAAAATCTTTACTGCCTTCAGGATATGGACAAAAATAACCTGATTTATTAAACTTTTTTGCTTGAGTATTAAACTCTAAAGCTGCTTCATCAAAAACATACTGACCAGGTTCTTTAAATAAAGATAAGACAAAATCTCTAAAATCAACCATGGTATCAAAGGTGGTTACTGACCATTCATCATTCTCCCATGTTGGGATTACTATGTATGGTTGATCATCCATTCTTTAATAACTTTTTAATCTTAGCTTGATCACCTTCAGTCTTCTCAATAATCTCAACTAAAGTACTATGCTTCTTTGAAGATATTGGATTCTCTAACTCTCCGTTAAAATACTTATTAATATCATCTCTTTTAAAAGCAGTCCAGCTTTTAGTATATGGGCTGTAATGAAACAACCAATCATATAGGCTATCTTTATTGATCATAAGCTAATTTTTTACCACCGCGCACACGGCCTTTTAATTCTTCAAGTTCTTGTAAAGCAACTTTTTCAAGCTGTTTAAATTCCATAATTGTTTTACCAACTGATTTTACCTGAGATTGTAAAGCTCCAATATTACCATCTCTTCCCGTTGTGACTGTAGCTGTTCTTACAAATTGACCAAGTGTTTCCATCAATCTTTTATTATCAAGATAATATCTGTATGTTGGTGTTATAGTTAAAACATCAAGTTTAACCATAGCTTCAATCATGACCTCATCTTCTAAAGTATATTCACCAGGAAAGTCTGCTTGAATAACTTCTTCCTTAGCATCTTCTTCTATATTGGCATAAGCACTTTCAGGATCAAATTTATAATATAGAAAATTAAATGCAGGAATAGGATCAGTATATGCATCATGTACTGCTTTAAGTTCAGGTATTGATAAGCAATTATGATTAATTACCACCTGACCATTTACTATATCAAAAAATTTTAATGTCATCTTTTTCTCCATTTAAAGTGAATGCCAATACACAAAATGCAAATAGTCATATCTACATAGTGATCCATTGGAAATGAAATGCCTATACATACACCCGGGTAAATGTGAGCATCTATTTTAATTTTTCTTTTCTTGTTCATTTTTACATTGTTACAAAATAACTCTCTGTGTTGATAAGGGTCATTGCTCATTTTCTATTTTTTTTGTGTAGAGTTTTTTAAATTCTGTATAAGGCACATCTAAAGTCAAAAGTATACCTGTATCTAATACAGCTACGGTGTAAGGTTCTAGTTCACCATCTCCATCAAAAGACTCTCTGAAATATTCAATATTGCATAAGTTAAATGTACATTTAGAAAAATGCAGAGATTCAATACCCATATCCTCTTTCAGTTTAGAGTTTTCCATTACCAGATCAAACTCAACCATTACTCTTGTTTTCATATTATTTTTTATCAGTTGTATAGTGTATCATGTTAATTATTTCTCTTTTTAAGTAAGGTACTTCATAAGGCACAACTGTTTTTACAATAGGTTCATTGTTAGAGTCTTTACGTAATATAGGATTACCAAACTTATCTTCACCATCTTTTTCAAAGATCACATGATGTAGTAGCAATTTACCAGGTTTGTAATTAGGATTATGTTTCAAAATCATGTACATATAAGCACTTAATTGTAAAGCATAATGATTAAAATTACAGTCATCCATGTGGTTACAAGGACCGGTCATCTTCTGTGATATACCGTCCCAGCTTTTAAATGATTCTTTTTTAATCTCCTTATTTGTTTTATAATCAATTATATCCACTGTGTCTTTAATTACTTCTACTCTATCAGATTGTCCACATAGACCTACTGATTTCAAATATACAAAATGTTCTGGATAAATCCCCTCTGTAAGTTTCTGAGAAGGTGAATGTTTTACACCATTATTATAAATAGGTTTAATGATTGGAATTGCTACACCTTGCCTTTGTATTGTATCTATGCTTAGTAAATCAGATTCACGTTGATCATGATAAAATGTTCCAGCAGACATAGCACGTCCTGATTCCTTTTCCCAGTGAGCTTGTATTTCCAAAGGAGGAATGCCGTACCACTTAGACTTTTTATTTTTTGAAGATTTAATTGATTGTGCTACAGGATCAAACTTTTGCTTAAACTGTCCAACAAAAGTGGTTACACTGATCCATTCTATTCTGTCATCAGGATCTAAGCTTTCATACTTATGATTTTCTGCTTTAAATGTTACCGCCATGGTTAGTTAATTTTAAGATTGTTCATTATAAGGATCATATCCCATTGAGTCATATACTCTGTCCTGTTCTTCTTCAGATAATACAGCTCTCCATTTAGCACCATTAGGATGAGCGCAATAAGAAGCAAGCGATCTAACTTTAAATGCTAGACAGCACCCACAAGCTGAACAACAAGGAGCTGTTCCTGGTACTATGCAGCTATCACCTTTATTATCAAAAAGACCACAATCTTCACAAATTGCTAATCTTCTTTGAGCTTCTTCTTCAATCATCTTCCTGTATATCATCTTGTTCCAAAAGCCTTCCCATATCAGGCTCTTGTTCTTCCATATCTTTTTGAGTTTTTCCCACATAACGTTTATGTTTTATTTGTTGTTGTTTATTGGTTTCTTGATCTACTTTTACTTGAAGTTCATTCAGTATACTTAGTCTTTGTTCTGTCTCTTTAAGTATAGTGAATTTCTGAAAAGAAGCAGTCTCTGGATTGTCGGTAAGAGTTTTATACTTGTTATGAATTCTCTCATACTTAGCTATTGTTTCCGGTAACTTCCATGGCTTAGCTTTAAATGTACCAAATCCTTCTAATATAATATTAGGACCAAGACCTTTAAGCATAGCTTGCTTTACATCTTTCCAGTAGCATCCTACTATATCTGCTATAAATTGCTCACTTACGTCAAACTCTTTAGCAAGAGGAGCATAGAAATCTTTAGGCTTCCTGGGGTTCAACGTACACAATTTTATAGTTTAACAATACAGATCCTTGCAACTGAATTTTTAAATCAGGGTTAAGACTTATTTTTTTACGGCCTTTACCGGCTTTTAAAAGTAAGTTATCTTTCTCAACTTTAATAAGTACATTCCTTATTGTTTGTGGAGAAGGATCAGGCTTTCTCTCATTTGGTCTAGATGGCTTCCAGGTTTTTAATTTTTCTTCTAACCTTTTCTCAGCCATTATAGAACAGAATTCTGTAAGTTCTGATTCACCCATCTTGCCAAGATTTATTAAGCAATCTAAATCAAGTTCACTCAAAGCTATATGATTAATATAGCAGTGAGTAATTAATTGATATCTGATTATGTCATCCAAGTCCATTCTGACTTGTTTGTTGACAACGTTAACTTTTGCCATGTTTTTATAATGACAAATTATTCTTGAACTTTAAGCTTACGCTCTTTTTTTTCAGGTTCTGGACCTTCTTCAGGTTCTGTAGGTGGGGTCATCATTTGAGCAATTCTAAGATTCATGCTGATTCTACGAGCTCTTGCTTCTTCAATATCAGCTAAATACTTTTCATACTCAGCTTGAATTTTTACAAGCGGTAGTTGTTCTTTGTAATATGCTTGCATATTAGCACGCATTTGTTTGATCTCTTCCTGTGTAGGCTCTGGCATTTCACGAGGATCCATGTTGGTTGTTTCTGACATAATAAACTTTTTTAATATTAAACTTATACAAATATAATATAAAAAGTTTAAACTTACAAGATTTATTTTAAGAAAGGTGGGTAGCTTTTAAGGTAATTTTTAGCAATCCATAGTGCCACTATAGCTGCTGTAATCCAAAACCACCACCAGGTAAACCCATCAAACTTGGTTCTGTGCTCTAGTTCACAAGGTTTTTGTACTGTATTTTCAGTGTGACTTTTCTCTATATTAATTATATGATGTTCAAGATATTGGATCCTAGCTTTTAAGGAGTCTGTTTCACATTCTACTACTAGTACATTTCCTACAGACTTAATAGTACTTTTTAACCCATTCTTTTTCTCAGTTCTTGTAAATGGTTTAAGTTTACCAAATGAGTCACATAATAGTGCACAAGGATTTTCCAGGTAGATAGGAGTATTAACCACAGTAGGTACATATATAGTAGTATCCTTAAGTACTATAGAGTCTTTCTTGATATAGACTATGCTATCCTTTCTCTCACAGTACTTAGCTAAGAAGTTGTTCTTCTGCTTTTTTGTAAGTACACACTGAGTCATTGTTACCAAGACTAGTAAGGTGAGTAGAAAATTAACTACCTGTTTCATCTTTTTTAAGATCATCTGTGAAAAAGTTGGTTAAGAATTTACCAGCTATACCTACTACCAAAGCTGCTCCTATAAACATCTTCAGTTCTTTAGGAGTGTAGATATCTTTTAACTGATCATAGGCTAGGATTCCACCACCACCTATTAGTCCGGCACATGCTAATAAAGCATCACCTAGTTTTCTCCATTTCTTAGGAGTTGGTTTGTAATAATTTTTTAAGGTCTTCATTATGATTCTCTTTTAGCTTTTAAGTATCCTGTTAATTCAGCTAAGGAAGTGCTCATAGCTCTTTGCATATTCTCAACACTGTCAAGCTTTACCCAAAGTTTTTCATGTGCATCTTGTTGCTCTTGTTTTAACTCACTAATTCTGTTGTAGATTTGAGTTTCTTTTTTCTCAACCTCATCTTTGTTTTTCTGCATTGCATCCATAATATATTGAATATTGGCTTTTTTAGAGTTCTTACCATGTATAAATTTTTCATTTGTAGAAGCCTTAAAGTCTTCAAGATCTTTTTTTATTACTGCTGCATTTTCAGTTGCTTTATCAGCATTCCTTTTAAGAGCATAGAGAAAGCCCAAGATACTTATAACAGCTACTATAATTGCTGCTACATCTTTGGCTCCAAAGGTTATTTCAGTTGCATCCATGTAATAATATACTAAAAAATTACTAGTTCACCAAATTAATTTTCACCTACTGGAGGAAAAGGATTTTCTTTAGGCACATAGACTATTAAGTCTAAATCTTGTACCCACATATAGTTTGGGTTTATATTATATTCCATCTCCTCAACAGAGATAACCCAATTATCTGCATTATCTTGTATAGGATTAAAAAAACAATCTGGAGCATATTCCTGCCCTACTAATTCATTCTTTTGTTCTACTGTTAGAAGTCCTACATAAGTAGTATATTCTGCTCTTGTTATATCTGTTAGTTTCATAGTTTATATTTTTATTTGTTAAACATTTCTAGCTAAACTTACTTGGAAGGCATTAACTGCATTGTAAAAAGCTAAGGCTTCAGCATCTGTTAAGCCGTCACCTATTGAAGCAAAGGCTATTTCTTTGTTATTATAAAAAGCCGCAGCACCATCTAAATTTAAAGCACCAATTAACATTACAAAACTTACTGCCGCTGTTGAAGTAGTAATAGTTGATGTGGATGATATTGCATTTTTAAATACTTTTTGACTATTTGTTCCAACCCTCGTTGCTTGAATAAACCCTAAAGTATTAGTTAATGGAATAGAAGCATAGTCTGCATAAGTATTTATTCTTCCAACAACTGCTCCACCTGCATACATAGTTAGTGTAACATCACTACCACTGATTGTATTTCTTGCACCTATATCAAAACCAAGCGAAGTATTATTTGTTCGTGAATATATAGATAAAGAAACATTATTTAAAGTTAAATTTGTTGAAGGAGTTAAAAAAGTATTTGCATAGGCATTAGTTCCATTTGGTAAATAACCATTTGAACTATGAGTACCACCACCTATAAAATTTAATCTAAAAGCTGCATTAGTATCAGCAGGATTTTTAAGGTTGAACTTTTGAGATGTTGCTGTACCACCTACCATTGGGTAAACAGCTTTCATTTTAGTCCATATACCTATTGCTTTAGCATCTACTACCCATTGATTAACAGCACCTTTTTCAGTAGTAGAAAGAGTTACTCCTGCTGTTGTTTGAGCATCAAAGAATAGTTGAGCATCTGGATCATAAGTTGGTCCAGTTACTGTAGTCTGAAGACCAGCACCCATTAGTAATATAGTTCCCATAATTATGCAGCTTTATAACCAGAAGCAGATACATAAACATTTGCTCCTGTAGTTGTACAAATAGCTTGTAGTTTTTTATTAGCCACAGGCATCTTAATAGGTACAGTAAAAGATACTGAGAAACCACCACCTGCCGGTGCAGCATATCCTGCATATAATCCAGTACCATCTTCTGTTTGAATAGTAACTAATGTTCCTACTGTAGCATTAGAGTTGGTAACTAAGATTTGTGTTATATAAGTAAATAATCCAACACCTGGTGCTACAATTACATCAGTTGCTACTACACCTGTAATACCAGGAGATGGAATATAACCTGATACACCTGTTCTTTCTACTTGATTAACTGGTTGTGTTGCTTGCCAGAAAGTTCCTGTTACAGGAGTACTTGGCATTGTAGCAATTGAAACAGGTTGAGTAGCTTGAAAAAATACACCATCTACAGTAATAGAGTTACCACCATCTTGAATATTTACAGCAGCTACACCAGGTCCATTAAGAACTGTTACACCACTAGGAGCAGATATAGGTGTAAGATTTCCAGGAGCAGGTGCTGTTATTGTAGTTTGTAAAGTTTGATTGAACCATACTGTTGATGCAACAGTAGATGTTGCAACATCTATAATATCATATCTTACAATAATATCTCCTGAAGAATAACCTGTCCCAGAAGCAGTAGCTTGATAAGTTGTAGTTCTAGTTTCATAGTCTACACCAGGTAAAGCAGAGATGCTATCATTAATAGCTCCTAATAGTTGTAATGTTTTTAATTGGTAAGGGAAATTGTTACCCTTGTTACCTTGATCTTTTAAGTTTCCTATTGACATAATTTTATATTTTATTTTAATAAATTTCTCTCCACTGCATAGCACAACCTACAGTAGTAGATGTAGTACCTAAGTTTGTTACAGCAATCATATATATTTCTGAGTCTGTGCTATCATAATTTTGAGCAACATAGTTTTCTCTAGCATTTGAAGCATTGCTATCAGCATTGATAGAACCTCTATTTCCTACAGCGGCAGATACATAACCAGAAGCAAATACTTTACCATCTGTATAAGCAGTAGCTCCAACATTATATTCAACACCTGAATTTGAATTTACAGGTGTCCAAGAACCTCCTGTTAAAAAAGAAACATTAGGTAGTTTTATAACTTTGTAATACAAAGGCTCTTTTACAGAATAAAAACTAAACTCTTCTAGTTTACAAGTTAGTCTGTTTAGATAACCTTGAAAAGTATTACTTAATCTTATTGCTAATAAAGGTACTGTTGCTCCTGCATTTACTGTTCTTAATGTTGTATTAAGTGTTGAATAATCTTGACCAGTTTCAACATATCCACCTTCACTCATTACAGAAGAACAAATTTGATCAAATGATCCCCCTGTTGTAGGACCTGTATTAAAAATCTCACATCTTACTGGAAGATTTGGAGATTGCATATAAGGTACGGTAAGTGTATTTGATGTGTTAAACTCATGGGCAATTATATATTCACCATTTACTAAGAATCCACATCTTACTCTTCCTAATCCTAACCATGTAAAATCTGTAAAGAAAAATTGAGTTTTTGTAATATCAAGGTTATATCCTGAAGCACCTGTTCCATCACACTTATCTACATTCCAAGAAGACTGTACTATTCTTGTTCCAATAGCTATTCCACTTGTACTAGTTCTTACATTAAATGATAATGTACCCTCACCATTTTGTTCAAAATATATACCATTAAGATCATCAAAGTATCCTGTTCTTTTAGTTACATTAGTAACAGCTGCTTTAAAACATATTGTAGAATAAATCAATTGACTTTTACCAGGCATATAGGCATGATAAAGTTTAGTTTGATGAATAGCACTACTAGTGGGGTTAGATGTTGTTGACAATAAAGCAGAAGCTTGATCAAAAATAAAAGTTACTGTACCTCCATTAGTTGTTTTATCTAAGAAGTTTGTGTTTAATCCATAGATGTGTTTATAATCTCCAAGAGTAAATGGCTCAGAAATTCTTTGTCTACCAAAAGCATCTGTAATCATTGGACCTAAATATTCAGAAACTATTGTATTATTGAGGTCAGTGATCCCCTCATTAATAGCTCCTAGTATCTGTAAATTTTTAAGTTGGTAGGGAAAGTTATTTCCTTTATTACCCTGGTCTTTAAGATTACCTATACTCATTTTATTATTTATTTAGTTGGTTCTTGTTTACTATTAAACAAGACATTTAAAGATTGTAAAAGCAAAGCTGCATCAGCCATTGAATATACTCCTTTTTTAAAAGCTTGATCTAAAGCTTGATTTAATACTTCTTTTGCTTGTTCTGGTATCATAACTATTAACTATAAAGTTCATTGATTTTGTTGATAACATCAGTATCAGTCCATTGACCAATAGCATCATAAGCATCACCTTCCCAAAGAGTGATAACACCTACTTCTCTAGTGAATGCTCTTACTATTTTCATTGCTGAATTATCTATTACTTCATTAATAGTGATTTCAGATACTGTTTGTTTTAACTCTTTTACAAGAGTGATTTCTTTTGGGTCTGTAAATGTAATTGTCATTTTATTTATTTTTTAATTAAAGTCTTACTGCTCCTATTGAATTTGTTGCCTGATCATGATATAAATAAGTACATCCTGCTGTTGCTCCACCTACAACAGTAATTGCTGCAGATGCTGTAGCAAAATTTGTATAACTAGGCATTGAAGCATTTGAAAATATAGTCATTCCAGATAAAGTATTTCCTGCACCTGCTCCGTTACCAAAAGCATTAACATTATTTCCACTAGAAGAAGCTCCTGCATTTATACCAAAGAAATTAGAGTAGCTTGCTGCTGCTGCACCAAAACCAGCACTAGCCCCAAAGAAGTTAGATAAATAAGCACTATTTGCATTAACACCAGCAAGTCTACCAAAGAAGTTTGAACTGTAAGCATTAGTTGCATTTTGACCTGCATTAGCACCAAAAAAATTTGAGTCATACGCACTTGATGCTTGGTATCCTGCAATAGATCCTAAGAAATTAGAGTTACTGGCATTTGTTGCAAAACTTCCTGCATTAGCTCCAAGGAAATTAGAGCTATTAGCATTAGTAGCTTGATAGCCTACACTGTTTCCTAAAAAATTAGATTGGTAAGCATTAGAAGAATTATATCCTGCATTAGGTCCAAAGAAGTTTGAGTTACTAGCACTACTAGCTAAATTACCAGCATTGTTTCCCATAAAGTTGGAATAGTATGCATTGGCAGCATTAGCCCCTGTACCTGCTCCTAAAAAATTAGAGTAATAAGCATTAGGAGAATTAATACCTGCACCTTGTCCTATAAAGTTTGAGTTGTCAGCATTAGTAGCATTGAAACCTGCTAAGTGTCCAAAAAAATTTGAGTTATCTGCATTGGTAGCATTATCACCTGCACTACTTCCTAAAAAGTTGGAGCTGTTAGCATTGACTGCTAGGCTTCCAGCATTAACACCTAGAAAATTAGATTCATAAGCATTAGCAGCTAAACGACCTGCTTGATTACCAAGGAAGTTTGAAAACCTTGCATCTGTTGCACCTTGTCCAGAAACCTGTCCTAAAAAATTAGACTGATAAGCATTAGTTGCAGCATAACCAGCCTGAGTTCCTAAAAAATTTACACTAGCAACACCTGTTGCACCATTACCTGCATCAGTTCCTTGAAGGTTTATACCATTAACTAAGTCATGATTAAAATCAAGTACTTGTTGTAATGTAGGTATTCCTCCAAGTTCACTTAAAGCAATAGCAAAAGAAGGATAAGAATCAGCATTGCCTGAACCTATTCTTCTATTGTTAGGCTGATAAACACCTACTTGTACAAAAGCTTCATCAGGGTTAACCTCAGTAATATCTGTTATTACTCTGCCTTGGGCTATTAATGTTTGTATCTTTACTATGTCCATTTTATTATTCTATTATATAATCTATAATCATTGTTACACCAGTTGGAGTTTGACCAACAGGTGAAGCTGGAATTGCAGGAGATTGAATTACTGTAAATACAGAATCATTTTCTGTTACAGGTATAGCTAAACCAATAACAATAAAAGTTTTTGAAACTATTGATGCACCTCCTATTGCTACTGCCGGTGTAATACTTGATATAAGACCTGTTGTTTTATTTCTAAAAGTAAATGCAAAGTTTAAATTAGAGCTTCCTCCAGTTAGAGTCCATGAAATTTTTGCTCCTGTTATAGTACCTGTTTTTGGTATTAGACCAGAATTTTTAGTATTTGTTATTCCTGGATTAGCTGCAGTACCAAAAGAAGTAATAACTTGACTAAGTTGCTGACCTATTAAATAGTATCTACCAGATGTTGTACCAAGAGTACTTGCTCCAAAACCATGAGTATGTAAAGTTTTATATTTTATTTGTGAAGCTGGTACTTTACCATTTGCATCTAATTCAGCATAACCATTAGGTATACCTTTATTAGCTATGTTTTCCGGGATATAGCCTAGACCTACATTTAGGATATTCCAATCTGTAGAAAGAGTTGGATTATCTACCAATGCTCTAAAGTTATTTCCTACTACTACTGGAGTTCCACCAAGTAGTCCTGGTACTGATACAAACCATAAGTCTCCTTTAAGAATAGTACCTAATGGGCCTGATCCTCCGGTAGAAGGAAATAAACCAGATGAAGCATCCCAGTTACCTCTGTCATCTAAGACACCAGTAACTGAAGCATCAATATAAGTCTTAACTGCTTTTTGTGAAGGATATAATATATCACTGTTAGCAGCTAAAGCTGTATCTATATCTTTATTAGCTACATCTTCTGGAGTAAATCCTAAAGCTAATTGATAAGGAGCTAGTGCTGTAATATCTATAAAACTATCAGGATTGGTTATATCATACTTTGCATCCAAGGCAGCTTGTAAATCTAACTGAGCAGCTAATACTCCAGTGATAGTTCCCCAAGCACCACCACTTGCAAGTTCACTTAAAGGAATTACAAAAGGAGGATAAGTGTTATTACCTGATCCAATCTTTCTATTGTCTGGTTGGTATATACCTATCTGCACAAAAGATTGTGTAGGGTCTATATCAGTAAGCTCTACTACTCTACCTTGGGCAATAAGAGTTTGGATCTTAACTATGTCCATTATTAAATAGTGTAAATTTCATAATATAAATAAAATGCACCTTGCCATTGATCCGCACCAGCTCCAGCAGGACTAGCATTATAAATACTAATACCTACACCATTTGGTACTAAAACACCATTACTTATAATATATGGTATAGCTCTATCAGTAATTGGCACAGGTTTGTAATATGGAGTAAGCTGTACATAGATATTATCTTTATTTGCCTCAGTCAAAATAAGACTTGGGTTATTAATGTAGATTTGTACAAATCCATCAAAAGCTGGATCAGCACCGCCAATATTTTCTATAGCATCTATCTCAATAATACCTTTAAGGGTATTAACAGTAATGACATTTCCATCAACTAATGAGTGACTGTAATATGCTGTTTTGTTAATTTTATTATTCCACAGTTGCCAGTTGAATACTTTGTTTAGTTTAAATTCATTCATTGCTTTATTATTTAATTATATATCCGTATATGTATAAGTCTACTGTTGAAAGTGATCCTTCAGGTGTATTAACACTAAGATAAATAGTATCTCCAGTTAATGGTTTTGGTGGTGGTGGTGATATACATCCTCCAACATTTACACTTCCATCTATATAATCATCTGGTGCAACAAGAAGAGGAGAGCCAAAAGATGTAACATTATATTCAATAAGTAGATCACAAGCTTGTGCAATAGGGTTAGGTTTTGAATAAATCTTGCTATAATCACCATTATTACAAGTACCTTGAAGGTTAGTAGCAATAGACCCTGTTATTACAAACTTACTTCCTCCATTTAATTTAATAGGTTGGTCTACAGTAGTATTTAAGTTTACTGTTTGTACAGCTAGTAGTAATATTCCTTGATTATGTACAATTGGCTGATTAGCTAATTGACCATAAAACTTTATTGGTAGTTTAAATTCTTGCATCATCTTAGTTATATACTCTTATTTCTATAAATGTGTTATTTAATAAGTCATCTGAAGGAGTTGGTAATGGACCTATGCCTGTACCTATTGTTAAAATAAATACTTGATCAAGTGTAGCCGGTATTGCATTGTTATTTAAAGCTGAAAAATTAATTACTCCTGGTACAACTACCGTTTTACCTAAAGTAAATGCACCAAAAGCTTCAGCATAATAATTACCGGAACCAATGCTGTTTTCTCTATACCAAGTAACTGGTACACCTAATGTGTTTTCAAGAACAATTGCTATTGGATCATTAGATCCCATTTGAGTTAATAATGCAGAGTATACTTTATATGCAGGAGTTGATCCTCCCATAACATCACCAGCCTTAATAGCATAGATAGGATAATTAGTAGCCTTCATACTATTAGTCCTGTAGTGATTACTGTACTTACCAATCAAAAAATAATCCTCATTAGGATCTACTTGGGCTGGGTCTATGATTTTACCCTGTGCTTTTAAAGCATCAAAATTTACTACATCCATAATACAATATACAAATAAAGATATAAATATACAAATATATTTTTACAAATAAACAATTTATATAACTTAAAAATCTGTAGGCTTTTGATAATTAGTAATTATTAATATTCCCACATTAGACTCAATACTAACATTTGAACCAGAATTGTTTCTAAGAGCAAAATAAAACCCTCCTGTTACAAAAGGATCTAAAGGTCCTGATGTATATGATAAAAAATTATATTGTTGTCCGGCAACATCAAGATTTCTATTAACTTGAATTTCACTACCTATAATAGAATCATCTGAATATCTTCTTAAAGATAAAGCAAGAGTTTGATCTGTACCTGTAGAAATACTAAAATTAACTCTAAAATTATGATTTAATCTTTGCCCTACATAAGGAGTTCCTGTATAAGGAATAATTATGTGATCTAAAGAAGAAGCAGCTGTTCCTGTAAATGGATTAACAATAGTTCCATTAAGAGTACCTGAAACATTTGTTATTGTTATTGTATCAAGAATAAGATTACTACTCCTACTAAATCTTATTCTTCCATCAGCACCAGAACCTAAAGCAAAAACATTAATACCTAAAAGTAATAAAGCAGCTTGATTAGCTGTAACCCAGTTTTGAGCAGTAGTAAAAAGATTAGTAGTAAAAGTGGCTAAGTAGTTAACGCCATTTACATTTATATTAGCTGTGCCAGTAGTACCAGATAAAGTTATTTGTCTACCATAGTATTGGTTATATTCATCATAAGCTGTAGTACCATTTGCTACTTTATCAGCATTTGTAAAAAATGTAAAACCATTAGCTGTTAATCCATTATTTAAAGCAACAGGAGCAGCTAATGTTCTTGACCATTGTGTTTGTCCAAAGTTTACACCATCTATAGGAGCATATCTAATATCATAAGTTGGATATCCATTTGGCCATATTACATTTGGGTTAGGATATGTTCCTGTAAGATCTCCTCCTGCCGGACCAATAGGTGAAGCTGTTCCAGGATTTTTAGGTTTACCATCAGAGCCAATGATCTGTACATTATGCTCACCGTATACATTACCACTACCATCTATTAATTCCATTATAAATATTCTAATGCTGTTATTAAATAATTAGTGCCGGCAATAGATGAGTTAACAGTTAATGAATCACTAGGTCTTAAAAAATAATTGTTATTGTCAATTACAAAATCACCAGCTGCTAAATTGAATGTATAAACATCAGTAGTTACACCAAGAATAGAATCAAATCTTGAAAGAGTAATTGTATATGCAGAGGGATTATTAAATTTAAGATTTACATTAGCTGTATTACCTATAGGGCATGTGTATAGTAATGTACTACCTGATCCTAATGTACCTTGTAACGGTATGTGTGGCATGAGTATTAATTTAATTTGTAAATATACAAATTATTTTATAAACTTACAAGCATGTCTACCAGCTCTGTTTGCGGAAACATGTCAACTTTACCTTTCTGAACATTGGTGTGATTCCATAAGCCTTTGGTAGTTTTACACATATCTTCATTACATGTGTCAAATGCTTTCTGAGCACCCGCTAACTTAATCAACTCAGGTAGGCCTTTTCTAATATCAATACCATCACGCTCTCCAATAAACAAAATATTCTTTTTAAGACTCTCAATTTGTTTATCTGAATATTTATGCCAGAACTCGTAACCTCTGAAAGCTTTACTTAATTTAACAACTTGTTCAGAAGCAGCTTCAACACCTACGTAAGTATAAAAAGAATTTGATTTTAGAGCAATCCATTTACCATCCTTGGTATAACCACCTTTAGTAAGCTGGCCAAAGTTACATACTTCAATACCAATTGAATTTCTATGCATGATATTATTACCAGTACCTAGATGCCAGGCATAACCACTACGAGGAAAAGCCTGCACAATGACACCGTCAGCTTTAAATTCTTCACCTTTAATAGATTGCCCACCTATAACAAACTCAGTTGCTACCGGACCACGAGTATCTTTACCCCATTGGACAATAGTATTAAAAGGATCATGCCAACCGGCAGTGTGATGTAAGAACAACCACTCTTTCTTAGTAGGCCCAACTAGATACTCACCAGCCGGAAGATGTAACCTTTTAAATTCAAAAGAAGGTTCCGCCTTTTCCGATAGATCAGTTGTGATGTACCCCATCTTAGTCATGGTATCAGTACCAACAATCCCATCCGGCGTTAACCCGTTTAACAATTGCCAAGCTCTAACCTTAAGCGCGGTACCTGAACCAAAGATACCATCATCAGTAACTTTTAAAAATCTCTGTAATTGTTTTACATCCTCACCAGTGGATCCTATCTTTAATACCATAATAATTTTTTTGCTAATATACACACTATAAGAGACATAAACAATAATCCCCAGAATTACCCGGGGATTATTGTAGAGAATTTAATCAAGCAATAATAGAAGCGCTTTATCTACCTTGGTCTTATTAGGAAATCTGGCAAGACAAAGTAAGTAGCCTAAGCAGAGTAAAGCTTTCTGCTACAAATATACACAACGCTTTTTAAAAAAAAAATTTTGGAGTATAAAAAAACAAGATGAGTGTTAGTTTGTGTGGGGTCTATATTAAACGACCCCCGGCCAAACTTCCAGCGGGGGCTACCCCCTATGCAAATTGCCAGACCTTTTTGAATTCCTGCTGTGTATAAATAAAGCATTCTTTTCCTAGGAGTGTTGATGGCATCTAAGATACAGAAGGAATGATGTGTGTCTACATGTCTTCCTACCATGTCATCATACGTTAATCATCACAGGTCATCATCTATTGTTATATGTTATCAGTACTCTTGCTGTGTACATATTATATTAAGCCTTTCCTAGTACTTGCCTACTATCCAATAGGTATCATACACCATGTATACATTACGTTATAGAACATCAGAGAATCCAGAAGCATTAAGAGTTGAAGAGTTTCATCTACAAGATGCGGCATTACAGACTGCAATTGATTTACATTACAAAGGCATTAGAGGTAGATACCAATATTGGGATATAACCCTTGATGGAGAACACGTTGACTGGAAAGAAGCTGAGATATTATTAGCTTACAAAGCTGATCTTGAGAGAAGACAAGACTTCATTGCTATGAGTAATTGGGATGTAGACCAATTGCCCTTCTAATGATATAGCCCTTCGGGGCTTTATCTTTTCCCACGTCACTCCGCTCCGCTTCGTTCCTATCAACTATACTTTCTAGTATTATATCTTGTCCTTTCCTTGTCACTGCTATGATCACAACTACAGTTAGCACTGAATTGTTCCAAGAGCAATTAGTGCAGGTCCTTACCGTAACCTATAACAACGGTAAATCAAAAAGATATTTAGACGCAGTGACACGTATACCGTTTCACATTGTCTGGATACCAAACAACAAGCAGGGTAAATAATCCTGCTTGTTTATTATTCACCATTTAAAACTTAAAATCATGTTTACAAGAAAAGAAAAGATTACACTAAAAGTATTAGTGCTATACTGTATTACTGCAGTATGTTTATTGTTCATGCTTAATGCGTGTACTATTAACAAGAGATGTGTTAAGGGTCGTGCTGACTCATGTCCAGGTTGGACAGACAACATCAAGAACCCTGAGAATGAGGAGTT
>Ga0209668_10000172_pt1 | contig 27065 bp, 24 predicted proteins | sample FrelakmetPLP11PL_FD_187150 | JGI IMG/M metagenome (GOLD analysis project Ga0209668, IMG submission 187150) | Freshwater lake sediment microbial communities from the University of Notre Dame, USA, for methane emissions studies - PLP11 PL (SPAdes)... | ecosystem: Environmental > Aquatic >...
TGTCCGCAGCGGCCTGCTCGCCGAGCGACTGGCGCACTTCCTCCGGCGCATCGATGCCCGTGTCGGGGCGCAGCCAGACGTACCAGCCAACGCCGACGCCCACCGCCACACCCGCCAGCGCACCCACCATCGGGTGCGTCAAGCCGGCGATCTGACCGCCCACCAGCGCGCCGAGCACACCGCCGGCGCGCTCAGCGAACGCGCCGAGCACCGCAGCGCTGCCGATCAGCACCCCGGCGAGGCCGAGCATGTGACGCAGCACGTGCGCCGTGCCTGCACTGACGAACGTGCGCGCGCCGAGGAACGTAAGCCCAGCGGCGAACAGCAGCGTCGGCCAGGCACCGAAGGAGTTGACGAGCGGCTCGGCGATGGCCGCAGTTCCCGTGTACGCCGACAGCGGTCCTTCGCTGGTCAGCACCAGCACCATCAGCACGGAAACAAGGGTTCCCGCAACGAACAGGAGCAGTGCTCCGCCGTCGCGACGGGGGTCAAAGGGGCGCTTAGTCATCGTTGGTGTTGTCCTCGTTGGGCGCGTGGATTTCCTTCACGCCGTAGGCCTTTTCCCAGTCCTCCAGCGTCATCAGGATCTCGCGCGACTTGCTGCCCTTGTGCGGGCCGACAATGCCGTGTTCGGTCATGATGTCAATCAGTCGTGAGGCGCGCGTGTAGCCGATGCCCAGCGCGCGCTGCAGCAGGCTCGCCGAGCCGCGCTTGGTCTTGAGGATCACGCGCACGGCATCATCGAACAGCTCGTCTTCGTCGGGCATCGAGCCCGACATCTCGCCGCCCGCCTGCTTGGCGCCGGTTGCGACCTGCACGAGCTCCTGGCTGAAGCTCTGCGCGGAGTCCTTGGCCACGAAGTCCACGAGCTTGGAGAGCTCGGAATCCTCCACCAGCGCACCCTGCACGCGCTTGAGCTTCGAGCCGCCCGGCGGCATGAACAGCATGTCGCCGTTGCCCAGCAGCTTGTCGGCGCCGGAATCGTCGAGGATCACGCGGCTGTCGATCTTGCTCGCCACCTGGAAGGCGATGCGCGTCGGCAGGTTGCCCTTGAGCACGCCGGTGATGACATCCGTCGATGGACGCTGCGTGGCGACGATCACGTGGATGCCGACCGCGCGCGACTTCTGCGCCAGACGCGTGATGGCCTGCTCCGCCTCCTTCTTGGAGGTCATCATCAGGTCGGCCATCTCGTCGATCACGACGACGATGTAGGGCACCTGACGCGGCGTGCGCGCCTCGTCGAAGTGCTGGCCCAGACGCTGGCGCAGCTCCGCTTCCCCGAGAGCGTTGTAGCCCTTGATGTTCTTGACGCCGGCGTCCTTGAAGAGCTCGTAGCGGCCCTCCATCTTCTCGACGGCCCACAGCAGCACCTGCGTCGCCTGACGCGCATCGGTCACCACCGGGCACATCAGGTGCGGCACGCTGGCAAAGGTCTGCAGTTCGACCATCTTGGGGTCGACGAGGATCATCTTCACTTCCTCGGGCGAGCGCGTCATCAGCAGGCTCGCGAGGATCGTGTTGATGCACACCGACTTGCCGGAACCGGTGGTACCGGCGATCAGGAGGTGCGGCATGCGCGCCAGATCGCCGACCACCGGCCCGCCTTCGGCGTCCATGCCGAGGAACAGCGGCAGCGAGAACTGCTTGGGATCGTAGGCCGCCTGCGTCACGAGCTCGCGGATGCGCACCACGCGACGCTTGGAGTTGGGCACCTCGATGCCGATCGTGTCACGCCCCGGGATCGGAGCGATGATGCGCACACTCTGCGCGCGCAATGCGGCCGCGATCTCGCTCGAGAGCTGCGTGACGCGGTTCATGCGCGTGCCCTGGGCGACACTCAGTTCGAACATCGTCACCGCCGGGCCGATCTGCGCGCCGACGACATTGGCCTCGACGCGGAAGCTCTTGAGCGCGTTCTCCAGCTTGGTGGCGCACTCCTGCACAAAGCCGGCATCCGTCTGACCGCCGCCCTCGGGCTTGATCAGAAGATCGAGCGGCGGGAGCTTCCACGGACCGGCGGGCGGCGTCGGCGTGTCAAAGCGCGGACCCTGCGGCAGCTTGGGCTGGATCGGCTTCCTGACCTCGGCAGCGGGCGCGATCGGCACGACCTTGGGTTCTTCCTCTTCCTCCTCCTCGGGAAGCGGCTCGAACTCCTCGTCGCTCATCTCCTGCTCGTAGTCGTCATCGAGCTCGTCTTCGTCGTAGACGCCCTTCTTGGGCTGCTTGGGATCGTCGTTGTCGCCAAGCCCCAGATCCTTCTCTTCCTCGTCCTCGTCGGCTTCCTCTTCGTCCTCGTCGAGCTCCGCGAGCGAGTCCGTGTCCTCTTCCTCCGCCTCGTCTTCGTCTTCCTCCGGCTTGACCGTGCGGTTGGTGCGCTTCACGGCCTGACGCGGAGCCCCTTCCTCATCCTCCAGCACCGCGGCGCCGCCGCCGGCCGCCTGGGCAGCAGGCTTGAGGCCTTCGGTCAGGTCGGCACCGCGCACGAAGTTCCATGCGCCCACGCCTACGGTCCTAAGGTGTCCGCCCACCGCCGCGAGCAGACCCTCACCGCGCTCCTCGCGGCGCTTCTTGAGCCATTCCTGGAAGCCCTGCACCGACGGATAGAAGCCCATCTCGGTCGCGAGCAGGAACGAAACCACCGCGAGCACGATCAGCATCAGGAAGAAACCGACGCCGCCGAACTTGCTGATGAAGAAGGGTGTCGACTCCATCGCCAGCCAGCCACCGGGCCCGTACGGCAGGCGCGAGCCCACATTGCTCAGCGGAGCACTGCCGGCCGCGTGCACTTCCGGTCCGAACATGAAGTGCAGCAGATAGGCAGTCGAAAACACGAAGGCCATGCCGCCGATGCAGCGCAGGCTCACCAGCGGGATCTTGCGTCCCGCGACGAGCACGGCGCCCCAGATGATTGCCAGCAGGGCCAGCAGCAGCGATGCGAGTCCCAGCATGCGGTGCAGGCCGTTGGCGAGATAGAAACCGACCTGCCCGCCCCAGTTGGAACCCTGCGCAGCCGGATCTTCGAACGGCGCATAGAAGCTGACCAGCGCGAGGAATACGAACAGGGCGAAGCCCACCAGCACGAGACCCTTGATCTCGCGCAGGCGTTCACCCGTTTTTTCGTCCACTTCGCGTCCGAAGAAGAAGCTTCTCAAGCCGCTGAAGAAGCGTGCGACCGGATGTCCCCGCTCCGGTTCGGCTGCCTTGGCCTTGCGTCCCATCGATGTGTGTCTGAATCGTCCCCTCGAGAGCCTCAGAAAACGGACTGCCTGCGGGGAGAGTCTGCCTCCCCGCTCCGCCGTCCCCTGCGGCCTGCATGGGGCGGGAATACCACTTTGGCGCGCCGAATCCAAGCGTAACGGGGCGGCTTTCGGGAGCGAGTTGACTGAATCAGGGGCGTGAACCTAGGCTCTCCTTCGTCTGGGCCCTTCCTGCCCGATTCCGGTTCCCGCCGGGCTTCCCTTTGCCGTTCAACCTTCCGCTCCATGAACCCTCGCAATCTCATCTCGCTCATTGTCATTGCATGCATCGCAATCGTCGCAGCCCTTTGGTGGGGCGCGCCCGCTCCGGACGCTCAAGGTGCTCCCGAATGACGCCCTGACGCACCGTCCACACCCCGATCCACTCCGAGCACCGAACTCGTGGTCGATCCGGCCGTTCGGCAGCCGGAGGTGGAACAGATACCTGAACCAGCCCCCGCACCGTCCACCCCCGCACCGACCGCGCGGTCTCAGTCCAATGAGGCCCTGATCACCGAGCTGCTGACAAAAGTCCGCCAGGACATTCGAGACCCGGACGAAAAGCAGGCCGTGATCTCAACCTTGCTCTTCCAGAGTATCGCAACGATTCTCGACCGACAGGGTCCCTATCAGCTTCTCCGCGCGGATGGCTCATCCCCGTTTCCGCCGGGGGATGACGGCATGGTGCTGATGGCCAATGGCCGACAGTACACGATCCAAAAAGGAGAATTCCCCGAGTACGACGCATTCCTTGCGAAAGAGAAGGAAAAGCAGGCTTGGCACAAGGAGATGGCGAAGGGCACGACGCATGCCCCCATGCCCACCCTTAGCGAAGAGACGGTTCAGGCCATCGAAATGCGGGCAGCACAGGCGCTCGGCAACTAGGACCAACCTCCGATCAAACAGGAAAACCGGTCCTTTGCCGGTTTTCCCACTACATGTCTTCGCTGAATACTTGATTTTAATTTCCCCAACACGACAACTACAAGAGCTCACATGAATTCCATCCCGATCCTTTGTCTCGCTCTGCTTCCACTCGCACAGCAGCCTTCCGATGGTCTCACCTACGTCGATGAGATCGTCGAGACCTGCCCCGAAATCTGCCCCGCATCGAACACCTTCAGCCAGACCAGTCCCAGCGCTCCGTGCGGGACGTGGTATCTGGCAGCCATTCCGCCCGAGAATGGAACGCACGATGGGGATTGCGTCACCTGCACGCCCTGCGAACAGTCGTTCTTCTTCTCCTACTATGGAGGCGCTTCCGGTTGCTGCGCTTCCGTACAGGCGGCGGATGGAAACTGGTCCGCTCCACGCAGCTCGTACGCTCGCAATGGCCGCCTGATCCAGACTTGCGACAACGACGGCTCACCGGGCTACTCGCAGTTCCAGGCTCGCATCGGTCCCTGCGACACGGACCCCGCCAGCTGGAATTGGACCGCCACGCTGCAACTTTACTGCGGCTGTCAGTAGTCCTGCCCCGGCAGACATCAAGAACAGGCCCGGCAAACGAAGCCGGCAAACGAAGCAAGGCGCCAGAGGGCGCCTTGCGTGTATTTGGAGCGGCTGAAGGGACTTGAACCCTCGACATTCACCTTGGCAAGGTGACGCTCTACCACTGAGCTACAGCCGCGTTGGTTGGGCGAGGAAGGATAGCGTCCCCACGGGGAAAGGCAAGTCCCCCGGCCGCTCTTTCAGCGCAGAGCTATCGATCGGGAAATCGCTTCCGACAGATATCGGGAAGCATGGGCGGCGGCCACGTGAAGCCCCCCCATCGGCCCCTGCCTCAAGGCCAGGGCCGCAGCCAGCCTGGAGGCGTAGCGGCAGCCCGAGCCGCGCAGCTTGCCACCGGGCACGCGCGGATGCGAATTCCAAGCCAGCCCCTCCTCCCGGCTGAGAACCAGATCCATGACCGGGTCCTCCCGTCCGTGCCCCCCCTTGAGCACCAGCCCTTCTGCGCCCTCTTCCAGCCACCCTTGAGCCCAGCGCCAGCGTGCCTCCAACTCGCTCTCCAGCGCGGCGAGCGAGCCCCCCATCAGCTCCGCCGCCTCGGGCAGGTTGGGCGTCCAGAAAAGCCGCAACGGCAACAGCGCCGCACGGTACTCCTGCACGCCCTCATCATCCACAAAGCGCCCGCCGGTCGAGCTGCCGAGCACAGGATCGAGCACGACCGGCAGCGCGCTGCCCAGCTGTGCGCGGGCCAGCGCCACCAGCTCGGCGGCAGCGCGCAGGTGCGCACGCCCCGGCAGCAAGCCGAACTTGATCGCGGCCGGCCGGTTGCCCAGTGCCGCCTGTGCCTCATTCCACCAGTCCTCTACGCGCCGGGCTCCCAGCGAGCGGAATTCACGCGCGTCCTGATCGGTGAGGGCCGTCGCCACCGGGAGGATGGCGCAGCCGGCCTGTTCGATGGCCGCGCGGTCCGCGTCGAGACCTGCGCCACCGCTGGAATCATGTCCGGCGACGACGAGGATCAGGGGAGCGGTGCCCATGGCCGCCCATGCTACGAAAGGCAGGAGTCGTACCGCTCCTAGAAGCCGCGCGAGAGCAGGAACTGCACGGCGGCGAGGATCTCGGCCCGGCCGTGGCGGGGGTTGATCTCGAGCACGCGCTCGGTGTTGCTGCCCATGAAGTCGTGAACGAGCTTGAAGTCGACTTCGCCGGCCCCCGGAGGCATTTCGGCGGTGCTTTCGGCCGCATCCTGCAGGTGCACGCCGATCATGCGCGAGGCATAGCGGTCGAGCCACTGCCCCTGAGTCGGCAGTCCGGCCTTCTCGCGCAGGTGAATGCGCCCGGTGTCGTGCCAGTAGCCAAGGCCGTGCTTGCCCAGATCGGAGAGCACCCACTCGACGGCCTCGAAATTGAGCAGGTCGAGGAAGCTGTTGCCGGGCTCGATCGCGATGCGCGTCTGCGGCAGTTCCGTCAACAGCGTGAACAGCGAGCGGCACAGGTGGTCGATCTGGCGCTGGCTCTTCTTGTGGACACGGGCCACGAGCTCGCGCGCAGCCTCCTTGAACTCGTCACTGCGGTCACCCCGCAGGAAGCGCGCGGTGAGCTTCTCCGCCTCCTCGCGCAGGTGCTTGTCTTCCACTTCGCAGCCGCGCACGATCACGGTCGGGCAGCTGAATCTCTGCGCCAGCTTGATGTGGCGGCGCAGCGAGTTGATCGCCATCTCGCGGTTGTCCTCGACGAGGCTGCCGAGCATCGTGCCGGACATGTGCGCCGTGCGCGGATCCAGACAACCCAGAACGATCGCGGAGACGGTGACGCCGGTCTCGCGGTGGCTGTCTTCGAAGCCGTTGAGCTTCACCGGTGCTTCGAGGATCCCCAGTTCAACGCGACGAAAGCCCATCGCCACGGCAGCGAAGGCCTGATCCTCGATGGTCTTCAGGCGCGCGCCGAAGCAGCTCGTCGAGAGCGCGTAGGGATTGGGGATGCCGGGTTGGGTCAGCACGAGTCTTTGACCTATCGGGAAAACCCTAGCCCGAATGAAGTACGAAACCCATCCCGGAACCCGCGTCCGGAGCAGAAAAGGTCTTCAGGGCCTCAAGCACCGCGCAACTCGCCGACTTTGCGATTCCGTAAAGGAAGACGCATTTCGGACCGGCACTGTCCCGCCGGCGGGAGTGCAGCTCAGACGCGCACTTCGCCTCGGGCCCCCAGCAGTTGCGCGTGGCGCGTGAGGATCGGCTGAACCTCCTCTTCGAGGAACTCCAGCACCTGTTCGGGCGCCCGTCCCACGTACAGACGGCCGTCGAGCAATCCGTCGAGGCGTCCTGCGAGGCGCGAGAGCACCGGATCCTGCGCCAGCAGGCCGCGCAGCGGGTTGTCCTTGCCGTCCTTGATCGCGCGCGCGGCCTGATGGCTCGCCTGGCGGATCGACTCGTGCACATCCTGCCGGTCCGCGCCCGCCTTGACGGCCTCCATCATCAGGTGCTCGGAGGCGAGGAAGGGCAGCTCCTCATCGAGGTTGCGCTTCACGATGTGCGGATTGACGATCAGGCCCGAAGCGACATTGAGGAAGAGGTTCAGAATCGCGTCGGTGGCGAGGAACATCTCCGAGATCGCCAGACGGCGGTTGGCCGAGTCATCCAGCGTGCGCTCCAGCCACTGGTTGGCCGCGGTGTGCGCCGTGTTGCCCAGTGCTTCGATCACGAAGCGTGAGAGCGCGCAGATGCGCTCGGAGCGCATCGGATTGCGCTTCCAGGGCATCGCGGAAGAGCCGATCTGCTTGGACTCAAAGGGTTCTTCCAGCTCCTTGCGGTTGGCGAGCAGTCGCAGGTCCGTGGCGAACTTGTGTGCCGACTGCGCGATCGAGGAGAGCACCTGACAGACGCGGAAATCCTGCTGGCGCGGATAGGTCTGGCCCGTGACGCCGAAACGACGCTCAAAACCCATTGCGCGGCTCACCCGGCGGTCGAGCTCGCGCACCTTCTCGTGATCGCCGCCGAACAGCTCGAGAAACGAGGCCTGCGTACCCGTTGTGCCCTTGACGCCGCGGAAGCGCAAGCTTGCGAGCACGTGCTCTAGGTCTTCGAGATCGTGTACCAGATCCTGAATCCACAGCGTGGCACGCTTGCCGACGGTCGTGGCCTGCGCGGGTTGGTAGTGCGTGTAGCCCAGCGTCGGCAGCGCGCGCCACTCGCGCGCAAAGCGCGCGAGCACATCGATCGTGCTGACGAGCTGACGGCGCACCAGCTGCAGCGCCTCGCGCATGGCGATCAGATCCGCGTTGTCCGTGACGAAGCACGAGGTCGCTCCGAGGTGGATGATCGCCCGGGCGTTGGGGCACTGCTCGCCCCAGGCATGGATCTGCCCCATGACATCGTGGCGCAGTTCGCGCTCGTAGCGCAGAGCCACCTCCAGATTGAGATCGGTGGCGTGCGCCTCGAGCTCCGCGATCTGATCCTCGCGGATCGCCAGACCGAGCTCACGCTCGGAGCGCGCCAGAGCGATCCACAGCCGACGCCAGGTCTGGAAGCGGAAGTTGTCCGAAAACAGCGTGCGCATCGCCTCGCTGGCGTAGCGCGAGGAGAGCGGGCTCTGGTAGTTGGCGGCGTCCATGCGGGCGCGGGATTGTAGCGGCCCTCACAGCCATTCGAGCTCAGGGAACCACCGTGCGCCCAGCGTGGCCGCCAGAGCCGCGCTGGCGCAGGCGAGCAGCCCCCGCAGCAAGCAGCGGGACAGCTGCGGCCCGTCCGCGCGCGCCACCCAGCGCGCCGCAGCCAGCGCATACCAGGCCCCCACCCCGTCGGAGACCGCATCAAGCAGGGAACCATTGCGCTCCGCAATCGTGCTCTGGCGCAGTTCGTCCGCGGTCGCGATCGCCAGCAGTGCACCGAACAGCGCGAAGCGAGGCCAGCCTTCCAGACGCGGCCAGCCCCGCTCGCGGGGCAGCAGCAGCGCCAGCCAAACGGCGAGCACGCCGTACTCGAAGGGATGACCGAGATTCCAGAACACTCCGAAGCCCAGTCCGGCATCGCCGGGGACAGCCATGGGCCGCGAGGAAAGCGTCCAGATCAGCGCGATCCAGGCAGCGGCCGGAATCCAGCGCAGCGCGGGCGGGATCGCCAACAGACGCTCACCGAGGCCGCGCAGCACGCGCATGGCGATTCAGCGCGCTTCCGGCGTGAAGCTCTTGGCCGCGAGGAACGCGAGTCCGCGTCCGTCGCGGCTGCGGCACACCTCGAGGCGCTCCAGCATCGACTTGATCAGGAAGAAGCCGCGGCCGCGCTCGGACTCATCGCCCGGCAGCGATTCATCGTCGATCAGGGCCTGCACGCGCGAGGGATCGCCACCGCCCTGATCCTCGAGTCGCAGCGTCCATTCGCCGTCGCGAACGGTCATGTGGAGCGTGATGCGCACCTGTTCCGGGGCCTGCGAGAGCTCCATGGCGCGCTGTCCACCGCCGTGGTCTACGGCGTTCGAGAAGAGCTCGCTGGCGACGAACTCCATCATCTGCAGATCTTCCTCGGCCATGCCATGGCGCTGCGCGAAGTCGTGCAGAAGTTGCCGGGCGTGGCGCTCGACGGCGTGGGCCGCGGGCAGCTCGACGCTGAACTCGTGCGGGTTGTGGAAGCGGGGCAAGAGGTTCATCGAGTTCCTCCGGCTGCACCGCCGGCCGGGACCAGAGGTTCCAGATCCAGAGACAAGTCCAGAGCCGGAGCCGAGTGCGTCAGCGCACCGATCGAGATTCTGTCGATTCCGGAACGGGAAACTGCCGCCACGCTCGACAGATCGATGCCCCCGGAGGCCTCCAGCTCCACCGGACGCCCGGCGGCGGCGGCCTTGGCGCGCAGCAGCGGGCACAGACGCGCCATTTCCTCATGACTCATATTGTCAAGCAGCACGACGTCCGCTCCCCCTTCGACTCCCGCCAGAGCCTCGGCCTCGTCGCGGGCTTCCGAGGTGATGCGCACGCCGGATCCGACCGCGTGGCGCAGCTCGCGCAGCACGACCGGCAGGGGCCGGCCCGCCAGTTCGATGTGGTTCTCCTTGACCATTACCTCGTCGTACAGCCCGAAGCGATGGTTCTCGCCGCCTCCGCAGCGCACGGCGTACTTTTCCAGCAGGCGCAGGTTGGGTGTGGTCTTGCGGGTGTCGAGGATGCGCGCGGTACCGCCGGCGGACGCCGCAGCGTCGACGAAGCGTGCGGTCAATGTCGCGATGCCGCTGAGGCGCTGCACGAAGTTGAGCGCCGTGCGCTCGGCCGTGAGCAGCGCGCGCGCCGAGCCCTCGATGCGGGCGAGCACAGCACCCTTCTCGAAGCGGGAGCCATCGGGCTGCAGGATCTCGACCCGCGCATGCGGATCCACCAGCTCGAAGGTGCGCGTGAACACCGTGATTCCGGCCAGCACGCCGGAAGACTTGGCGAGCAGCGTGGCGCGCGCGCGGGCACGCTCAGGCACTGCATGGATCGAAGTCAGATCACCGCCGCCACGGTCTTCCTCGAGCGCGGGACGCACGAAGGCATCGATGCGCTCGTGTGAAGGCGGAGCGCAGGGCCCCCTGCGAGGGGCGGGCAGCAGAGAATCGATCGCGCTCAAGAACGGAGAGTATAAGCTCGAAGCCCGTAGCCACCAACCCGTGGCACGCTAGGAGCCCTCTGCAGTCATGTGGACCCGCCATCTGCTTCTGTCCGTGCTTTCCCTGCCGCTCCTCGCCCCCGCCCTGCCCTGCGCGCAGGTCCCCGAGCAACGCGCGCTGGAATCCGCGGCGCAGCTGCTCGCCAAGGGCGGCCGAGCCGAGGAAACGCGCGAGACGCTGGCCACGCTGGCGGCCTTGGGCATGGACTCCGCGGCGCTTGGGAAGCTGGCGCAGGACTGCGAGAAGGCTCTGGTTGCGGCCAAGCTCCCCCAGCGGGAAATTCCCGAGGCGGAAGGCCGGCTGCGCGAGGCCGCGGCGTCGCTGGCCAGCCGACTGGAGTCCGCAGCCGACAAGCGACGCATGGCGCTGCTCGCGCTCACGCTGGATGACGAACAGGCGCTGGCACGCCTGGCGCTTGGACACGAGCGCACGGACAATGGCTGGCAGACGCCGCTCGACAGGCAGCTGCTGGCGCAGCGCATGCGCGTGCTGGACGCCATCAGCCGCGCGCACACCTGGACGCCGGAGATCACAACGCAGACGAGCGATCATCCGCTGCTCAACGGGGCTGCGGCCAGCGTGGCGCGCTGGGGCCGCATGTCCGTGCATGCGCCCTGGCCGGCGGAACGCACGGCCCAGATGCTGCGCGAGGTGCTGCGCGCCTGTGCCGTCAGTGCGATGCTGCTCGACGACGAGCGCGGCATTCCCGAGGAGAACTGGTTTCCGCGGCCGAATGCGACCGTCGTGGTGCTCGAGACCACGGAGGCCTATCAGTCCTCGCTCAAGAAGGCACTCGAGCTCGAGTGGATCGATGACGCGATGTTCAAGGAGAGCCGCGAGCTGTCGGGCTTCCAGGATCGGCGCGGCAATGCAGTCAATCTGGCCCAATCCGATGCGCAGCATGCGGCGACGATGTTCTGCTGGCTCTCGCCGATCGAAGATGGCGCGAATTCGATGCTCAAGGCGGGGCACCTCGCCTTCGTGTGTCAGAGCTATCTGGGCACGCCGATGCCGCGCTTCACGTATCGCAATGACCCGCCGCCGGCCTACGGCGGCACGTACATCAAGCCGTCCGCGGAGGAGCAGAAGCGCGACGAGCAGAAGCTGCAGCTCGCCCAAGCGGGAATCGCAGGATCGCGCGCCTATCTGGCGCACCGCATTCGCTGCGGGGCCGATCCCGTGCTCGGCGAGCTGCGGGTGGACTTCTTCGGCAAGCTCAGCGGCGAGAAGCTGCTCAAGGCCGCTTCGTTCGCCGAATTCCTGCAGGAGCACGGCACGCTGCGTCCGCTGCTGCGCGGCGGCCTGGAGGTGCCGCCGCAGCGCATTCTCGAAGCCTATGCGCGCGGAACCGGCCGCGAAGTGCTCCAGCTGGAAGCGCTGTGGCGGGAGTGGGCGCTGCGCGAGTCGCCGGGCATCGCCCAACGGGTTGCCAAGCGCAGCGAGGCTGCCGGAACGGCCCCCACGAAGCCGCAGGAAGAGCTGCGCGCCCAGCTCAACGCGCTGCGCGCCAAGGCCCTGCCCGCGCAGCTCAAGCTGCCCGCGGTGGAATTCGATCCGCAGCTGGCGCCCGGCTGCCGCGCACACGCCGAGTACCTCGCGCTCAATCCGGGCCTCGGCGAGAAGTACCCCGACGCCCACACCGAGACCGCCGACCGGCCGGGCTATTCGACGGCGGGCGTGTGGGCCGCGATGCACTCGGTGATCGGACCGACGCAGGAGACGGCACAGGCCACGCTGCAGCAGTGGATGGCGAGCTTCTACCACCGACTGCCGCTGCTCGATCCAGGGCTCGTGCGCATCGGCTTCGGCGCCAACAAGCAGTACACGGTCGTCGATGCGCTGTCGCTGCGCCGGCCGTTGGACCAGCCGTGGATCGTGGTCTGGCCGCACGAGGACATGGCGAAGGTCCCGCTGAACTGCGTGGGCGAGGTTCCAAGCCCCGTGCCCGGCGTCGACCCGGCCACGCTGGGCTACCCGATCACCGTTCAGCTCGGCCCCGACGAGCCGACGGACCCCGGCCAGGGGCTGCAGCTGACGCTGTATCTGGGTGACAAGCCGGTCGATTGCTGGTTCACGGGGCCGGAAAAACCGCTCAACGCCGAGCTGGTGCCGGTCCGCAGCTGGGCCGCTCTGCCCAAGCAGCCGCTCAAGGCGGGACAGCGCTATACCGTGGTGGCCGAGTGGGTCGGCAGCACCCGCAAGAAGGTCTGGTCCTTCCGGACATAGCGCAGGGAATCCGGCATACTGAGGGTCATCGATCATGGCCCTCCTGAAGACACTCAGCGTCCTGTTCCTGTCTCTGTTGCTGCTGCCGCCCTGCTTCGCGCAGAACCCCGAGGAAGCCGCCCCGGCCGCACCCAAGCGCATCGAGGTGCCTCAAGCCATCTGGACGCAGTTTGACAACGTCGCGCGCCAGCTGGCCAAAGCCGGCCGCGAGAAGGAATTCCGTCAGCTCTGGGAGATCATCGAGCAGCTCGGCATGCCTCAGGCGCAGGCCAAGAAGCTCGAAGATGCCTGCATCGCGGAGATGAAGAAGGTCACCAAGGTGGCCGAATCCGTGCCCGATGCCGCCAAACGGCTGAAGACCGCTGCACGCCAGGTCTGGGCGTTGACGGGCACCGCAGAGGAGGCCGAGAAGGTGCGGGTTGCGCGCTGGGTGCTGCGCATGGATGACTCCGTCGAGGAGGCGCACAAGCTGCTCGGCCACGAGCTCGTCGACAAGAAGTGGATGAGCGCGGAGGAGAAGGCCACCAGCGCGCGCAAGGGCGAGATTCTGGAGGCAATGGGCAATGCGGGCCGGCTTGCGCCGGAGCTGGAATGTCAGGAAGGAGTCACTGACGAGCTGATGACCCGCTTTCACGGCGGACCGTGCGTGCTCGTGCAGTACGGCAAGTTCCGCTGCTTCTCGACGCTGAGCCTTGAGAAGACGCGGCGCATGGTGACGGAAATCCTGCGCGCGCAGGCCTTGTCCCAATGGCTGCGCGGAGGCCCTCTGGAATTGCCCAAGAAGGGCCAGATCACTGCGACCTTCTACATGATCGACTCGCGTCCGAAGTTCGACAAGGCCGTGGAGTACGGCCTGGAGATCAAGGCTCTCACGCCGGAGGAGCTCAAGGAGATGGGCGAGGTCGGCAACTTCGGCGACAAGAAGGGCACGATCTTCCAGTACGGCCACGCGGAGTCCGATTTCACGAGCGCGATGTTCGTGATCCTCAACTCGATGCAGCGCGACGCGCACTCGACGACGCTGTTCGCGGGTCACGTCAACTGGGTTTCTCTGGCGATGCTGGGCACGGAGATCCCCGGCTTCGTCTGGAAGAACAAGAGCACCGATCTGCCCCGGCAGAAGACCTATGTCGACAACCCTGCTGAGCGCAAGCTGCGCGAGGAGAAGCTGCAGCTGGCCCGTGCGGGCATTCTCGGCTGCCGTTCATGGGTCGCCTATCTCGCGGAACGCAATGAGGACCCGCGCTGGGAGAACACCTTCCTCGACGAGCTCGGCAAGATTCGCGGCGAGGACCTGCTCAAGGCCACCACGGTGGTCGAGTACATGCAGGAACTCAACATCCTGAAGCCCACGCTCGACGCGATGCGCAAGGGCAAGACCAGCGACAAAACCTACAACGTGATCCAGAAGGCGCTGGGAGTGCCCGTGACGGAGTTCGAGGCGCGCTGGCGCGTCTGGATCGTCGCCAAGAACGGCGGGATCGCGCAGGCGGTCGACAAGCAGACGCGCATGGACTTCGACGGCGACGAACTCGCCGCGCTGAAGTACCTCAATGAGATCCGCAAGGAGGCCTTCGCGAAGGCGGAAGGCCTGCGTGATGTTCCTGACCTCAAACTTGAGCGCGATCTGTGCACGGGGGCGCAGAAGCATGCCGAATACCTCAACGTCAACCGCGAACAGCTCGATGCGTGGCCGGATGCCCACGAGGAGTACCGCGACAAGGAGCTTTACTCTTCCGAGGGTCACTGGGCCGGCACGCACGCCAACATCGGCGGCGGACGCAATCCGGAGGAAGCGATCGACGGCTGGATGGGGACCTACTACCACCGCCTGCCGATGCTGGTGCCCGAACTCAAGCGCATCGGCTGGGGACAGGTGCTCCCGATCGCCGTGATCGACGTGCAGAGCTTCGTGACGCCTCCCGAGAGCCAGTGGGTGGTGGTCTGGCCGGCGGCGGACAGCAAGGACGTGCCGACCGACTTCGCCAACGGCGTCAAGGAGCTGCCCAACCCCGTACCGTCGGAGCCGGATCAGGATTTCGGCTATCCCGTCACGCTGCAGCTGGGTCAGACCGACCCCAAGCAGCCCTCGCCCGAGATCTCCTTGCGCATGTTCGAAGGCAAGGAAATCGATGCGGCCAAGGAAGTGAAGGGTTGGCTCTCCACGCCGAGCAAACCCTCGAACCCCGACAGCCCTACACCGAATGCTTGGTGCTTCATCCCCAAGGGCGAACTGAAGTCCGGCACGACCTACACCTGCTCGGCGGAGTGGTACGTCGGCGGCAAGAAGCTGATCTGGAGCTTCAAGACGCGCTGAGCCGTTACAAGCTCGGTCGGGACAGGCTCAGTCGGGAGCGAGCACGGGCCGCAGATCTTCGATGGTCTGCGGCCCGATTCCTTGGATGCGCTCAAGCGCATCCACGCCTCCCAGCGGCCCGTGCTCCCAGCGCGAGCGCACGATGTCGAGCGCGCGCTTCTGGCCGATGCGCGGCAGGCGACGCAGTTCGCGCACCGAGGAACGATCGAGATCGAGCGGTGCGCCCGTCGCAAAGCCCTCCGGAATGCGCGCCTTGAGTTGCGGCAGGGTCATCGCCGTGTCGGCAGGATGGAGGAGCAGCGCGGCCAGTGCACCAGCCAGACAGAACAGTGCGCCATCGCGATGTCGTCGGTCCATTCCAGCAGCATGGACGCTCGGCCTGGCCGCTCTCGCGCCTCGAAACCGCGAGAAATTCAGGCCGGCGCGCGCTTGGAAGCGGGCGCGGGGACCGTCCGCAGCAGGGTGCGCCCGAGACCGCGCGGATGGGTGCGCGCGAGTTCCTGCTCAAGCGCGACGCTGAGGCGCACGAGAGCCTTGGACAGCTCCGACTCCGGGCAGGCCACCACCACCGGCTCGCGACGCGCGATGCTTTGCACTGCAGCACGATCATCGGGGAGCCATCCGATCAGGCGCGGGTCACGCTGCAGAAAGCGTCGCGCGACGGAGCGGAAGCGCTCCGCCGTGGCCTGCGCCTCGGCGGCATCGGCTGCGCGATTGACCAACAGCAGCGGCGTGCAGTCTCCGCGCCGCTGCAGGAGCACCTTGAAGAAGGCATAGGCATCGGTAAGTGCCGTGATATCCGGTGTCGTCAGGATCAATACGACGTCACTGGCCGCGGCAAAGGACACGGTCTGGGGCGAGATGCCCGCTGCGGAATCGACCACCAAATGGCGGTATTCGCCTTCGAGTTCCTCGATGCCGCTGGCGATCAACTGCATCTCGAGCGGAGTCAGCTCCGCCATGTGCGAAACTCCCGATCCGGCCGCCAGCAGATCCAACTGCGGTCGGCACGCGACGAGCACATCGCGTGCGCACCGCCGCCCCTCGGCCACTTCGACCAGCGAATGTTCGGGCAACTGATTCTGCAGGATGTGCGCGTTGCCCACGCCCATGTCGGCGTCGACGAGCAGGGTCCGTCCGGAGCGCGCCAGCAGCGTGGCCAGCGCCGAGCTCACGATGGACTTGCCCGTACCGCCCTTCCCGCTGGCGATGCACAACGAAGACGCGCGCACAATGTGCAGCGCATCTCCTCGCGGTCTGAATGCTCGCTGCGGCCTTTCCTGTTGCGGCCGACGGAGGGAAAACCACTTGCGCGCCTGATCCCAGTTCATGCAGTCCGTTGCAAAGAGCGGACGGCGTTGACGAAGTGCCAAACCTGTCCGTGAGGATCAGGCTGCGAAGCGCTGCCGAAGATTCCAAGTCCCCAGAGTGCGTATCAGCCTGCCGGAGCGTCCCGGAAGGCTTCGAGCTCTTCCTGGGTCAGCACAGGTGCGCGCGGATCAAAACCGGATTCGGGCGTAAAATGGCACGAATCCGCGGCTTCGGAGGCTGATATCCGCAGATATTCCGACAGTGCCAGATCAAGGAATCTCCGCTCGGATTCCAAGGAATCCAGCGCCAGTGCCGGTGTTGCGGACGGCACGCGGCCCTCACAGTGCTGCGTCTGCATCTGCAGCGTACACAGGCTGCGACCCTCTGCGACGAACTCCCAGATGCGCGCACCCGGAACCAGTCGCGCTCCCAGTGCAGGCGCTTCCAGCACCTGAGCCACGCGTTCCGCGCGCTCGCGAAGATCCGGCATCAGCACGGAGAGCGCTGTCTCGCGAGTCACGCACAGAGCAGATCCCTCGGGTTCAAGCAGTCGCAGCTCAAGGCGTGCGCCTGTGCTGCTCTTCCACTCGCGGCACTCCATGCAGAGCAGCGGCTGACGGATCAGCGGCGCCAAGAGCTCGGAGACGGCAAGCTGCTCGGGATCCAGCAGCAGCACAAGCCGCAACTCGCGAGCGGAATAGCGCTTGAGCAGCGCAGCTTCCTGATCACGCACCCGCAGTGCCAGCTCAAGCGCGCGCAGCGCGCTCTCGTGCGGGCTCTCCCCGCCCAGTGTTACCAGCAGCAGCAGACCCGCGTCGTCGCGTCCGACCCATTCGACGGCCTGCCGCGGACCGAGCTGCAGTTCGGAATCCATGAGCCGCCAGCCGGGAAACGCACGCTTCAGCGCGGCAAGAAAGGCCTGCTCGGTCTCGCTCATCTGAACTCACTTCCTTGGGCGGGCGCTGCGTGCGAGCAGCGGGTTCTTCTGGCGAACGATCCAGGCAAGGGCCAGTGCGAGCGCATCGCTGGCATCGAGCGGCTCGGGTGCCTGCTGCAGGCCCAGCGAGCGCGCGATCATCGCCGCGACCTGCGTCTTGTCCGCGGCGCCATGGCCGACGGCGGCCTTCTTGGCGACGGCGGGCGGGTACTGCACGATTTCCGCGCCGAAGCGTGCCGCGCAGGCCAGCAGCACTCCGCGCCCTTCGCCGATGCGCAGCGCGGACTGCATGTTGCGCGCCGCGAAGGCCTGCTCCACGACGACCACATCGGGCCGCACCTTCTCCAGCAGGAGCTCGATCTCCTGCTGGATGCACGCCAGACGCTGCGGCACCTCGAGCCGGGCCCCCGGCTGGACGACGCCTGCCGCAAAGAGCTTGGGCCCGCGTGCGTGCGCCACAACGGCCCCGTATCCGACGATCCGCGTGCCCGGGTCGAGTCCCAGCACGATCCGAGAGCGGGTCGCATGGCGCAGGCGCGGAGCGGATTCCAAGGTGTCCTTCATGGGTCGCGAGTGGAGCCCGCGCGTTGTTCACCCTACGCTGGGGGGCGCAATGACCGCAAGCACCGCCACCACCGCGATTCTCGTCGCCGCCGGGCGCTCCGAGCGCATGGCGGTGCGGGGCCCCAATGGCGAGCTCCTGCGCAAGCCGTTCCTGTCGATCGCCGGCCGAACGGTGCTGGAGCATGCCCGCGCAGCATTCGAGGCCGTTGAGGAGGTTCGCGAGATCATCGTGGTGGCGCATCCTGAGGATCTGGAGCGCGAAAAGCAGCTCGCGCCCTGCTCCAAACCCTGCCGCTGGATCGCCGGCGGACACGAGCGCACGGACTCAGTGCGCGCCGGCGCGCGCGCGGCGGACCATTCGAGCCGGCTGCTCGCGATTCACGATGCCGCCCGCCCGATGATCGCTTCGGAGACCATCGCTGCCGCGATCCGCACGGCGGCGGCGAACGGCGCCGCGCTCGTGGCACTGGGCATGCGCGACACGGTCAAGCGCAGCACCGATGGAACGCATGCCTGCGAGACGCTCGATCGCTCGCTCCTGTGGAGCGCGCAGACTCCGCAGGTGTTCGAGCGCACGCGCTTTCTCGAGCTGCTCCGTATCGCCGAGCAAGAGCGCTGGACGCCCACGGATGATTCGGCGCTATGGGAGCGCCTCGTCGGTCCGGTGACGCTGGTCGCCGGCAGCGCAACCAACTGGAAGATCACGACGCCCGAAGACCTGCTGCTCGCGGAGGCCCTGCTCCGCTCCCGAGGATCACGCGCATGAACTATCGCATCGGCATCGGCCTGGATGTGCACCGTCTCGTCGAAGGCCGCCCCTGCCGGCTCGGTGGGATCGATCTGCCGCACGACAAGGGTCCGCTGGGCCACTCGGACGGCGACGCCGTGCTGCACGCAATCGCCGATGCGCTGCTGGGCGCAGCTGGGCTTGACGATCTGGGCACGCTCTTCAATGACCGCGATCCGCGCTGGAAGGGAGCCGACAGCGCGGTTCTGCTGGCGGAATGCCTGCGCCGCGTGCGGGTCGCCGGCTATGCGCCGGTCAATCTCGATGTCGCGGTCGTCACCGAAGGTCCGCGCATCGCACCGCATCGCGCGGCGCTGCGCGCCCGGATCGCCGAGCTGGTCGGACTCGACGCAGCGGCCGTCAATATCAAGGGCAAGAGCGTCGAGGGTCTCGGCGCATTGGCGGGCGGCACGGGTGTCGCCGTGCAGGCGGTCTGCCTGCTGCAGCGGGTCTGAGCGACCCGCATTCACTCCTGCGAGGCGTCTTCGAAGCCCTCCCAGCCGCCACCGAGACTCCTGTAGAGCGCCACTGCGCGACCGGAGGTCTGAGTCTGGGCCTGAACGAGCTGGGATTCGACGCGCAACTGCTGTGCCTGGGCATCGAGCACCTGGAAGAAGTCGACCACGCCGCGCTCATGCAGTTCCTGAGCCAACGCGACGGAGCGGCGGCTTGCATCAAGGGCCTGACCAAGTTTCTGCGTACGCTCGCGCTCACGCGCCAAGGAGCTGAGCGCGTCCTCCACCTCAGCAAAGGCGCTCAGCACGGATTTCTGCCACTGCACCAGCGCGACCTGCGCGCGCTCATCAGCGGCCGCGGCGCGATCGCGCAGGGCCTGACGGTCGAAGATCGGATAGAGCAACGCTCCGCCGATCGACCAGGCGTTGCTGCCCGACTCCAGCATGTTCCAGAACTGATTGGAGTCCTGCCCCACTCGCGCGCTGAGGTTGATGCGCGGGTACAGATCCGCTTCGGCTCCGCGTGCGAGCTCCGCGTAACGCATCAGCTCCGCGCGCGCCTGACGGAGATCCGGGCGGCGCTCCAGCCACTGCGACGGTGTGCCCATCCCGATCGAATCGGCCGGCTGCGGCAAGGGTGCTTCGCGCGTGAGCGCCGCCGGCGTGTTGCCCCCGCTGCCCCCCAGCAGGACCCGGATGCGGTTGAGCGTGATCTGCCGGCGAGCCTCGATGGACGGGATCTCTGATTCAGTGGTGCGCAACTGCGCGATCGCGCGCGAGAGCTCCAGATCGGTCGCCAGGCCCGCTTCGACACGCACGCGCGTGAGATCCGCGGTTTCGCTTTGCACGCGCGCATTGTCGCGCAGCACCGCCAGCAGCCGCTCGGAGCCGCGCAGCTCGACGTAGCTGGAAGCCAGCTCCGCCAGCAGGCTCACGCGCACGGCGCGCAGGTTTTCGAGCGCCGAAGCCTCCGTTGCACTCGCAGCGGCGATGCTCGCGTCGAGTCGGCCGAAGAAGTCCGGCTCCCAGCGCGCCTCCAGCCCCAGCTGGTAGAGATCGTCATCGCCCACGAAGGCGCCCTGACGAGTGTTTTCGCTGGGCTGCGAGCGGCTCGCGGCCGCCGCGAGATCCACGCTCGGGCGCAGAACGGCACCCTGTGCGCGCGCGAGCGCCTGCGCCTCCCGCAGACGCGCCCTCGCCATGGCGACATCGAGGTTGGACTGCGCGGCCTGTTCGATCAGCGCCACCAGCACCGGATCGCCGAACGAGCGCCACCACTGCAATTCGGGCTCGAGGCTGCTAGCCGCCGCACTGCTCCACTGCGCGGGAAGCTCCGGAGCCGCGATCCCGCGCCGCGGCGGCGCCTGACACGCCCACAGCAGCAGCGCGGGCAGCAGCGCGGGCAGCGCGCGCACCTGCATGCCCTTCACGGTGCCACCTCAACGAAGACATCCAGCTGCTGTCCGACGTAGACCGGCAGACGCGCAGGATCGAAGGCGAACAGCACCTGCAACACACGCGTGTCGACACGCTCCGTGCTTTCGCCGGTGAGCGAGCGCTTGGGGATCACGTAGGGATCGATGCGTACGAACTCGAGATCCGTGCCCAGCTCACGATTGCCGCGCACGAAACCGCGCGCCTTCGCCCCGACTTTGAGCCGCCAAGCATCGTTTTCATCAATATCCACGCGCACATGCAGCGTTCCCGTATCGCCCAGCAGCAGCAGCGCCGCGGGACCGGCGGCGGCGTATTCACCCGGACGGGCGTTGACGGCAAGGATCTTCCCGGCGACCGGCGCGCGCACCGTGCAGCGTTCGACATCGAGCTTCTGAGAGGCGACGCGGGCCTGCGCGGAAGCGATGCTGCGGCGGGCGAGCTCCAGCTCGGGTGCCCACGCGCCCTGCCGCGCGCGCGTCAGCGCGGCCTGCGCCTCGAGCAGCCGCGAGCGCGCGGTCAGGACGGCCGAGCGGCGCTTGTCGAGTTCCTGCGTCGAGACCGCGCGACGATCCTGCACTCCTTCCAGCAGGGCCAGCTGACGTTCACCATCGGCAAGCTCGCTCTCGGCGGTCTTCACGCGCGCTTCCAGCGGCGGCAGGTCCTCCGGCCGCGGCAGGGCGGCGAGGCGCGCCAACTCCGCCTGCGCGCTCTCCACCGCGAGCTCGCGCACAGCCAGCTCCGCGCGGCGGTCGCGGTCATCGATGCGAAACAGCGGGGCCCCGATCTCGACCTCGTCCCCCACCGCGACATGCACTTCGGCGATCACGCCCGCCAGCTGCGTCGCGATGGCGATGTTCTGCGTGCGGGCCTCGACGATGCCGGCACCGGCGATGGTGGCCGCAAAGGGCGAGCGGGCCGGCTGCGCCACGGCAGGCGCGGCCTCGATTTCCTTGTTCGTCTGCTGCACGCGATATGCGGCGAAGCCGAATCCGCCGACTGCAAGCAGGGGCAATCCGTACCTGATGATCATTCCCATGTCTGGTGTTCCTTGTGAGCGCGCGCGGTTGAGCCTTGAACGACATCCAGAATGCGTCCGTCGTTCATGTGAGCGATGCGATCAGCGAATCCGAACGTGCGGGCATCGTGCGTCACGACCACCAGCGCCCGACCGGTGCCGACGGCGACTTCCCGCAGAATTTCCATTACGCGCTGGCCTGTCTCCTGATCAAGGGCGCTGGTCGGCTCGTCGCAGACAACCAGCCGGGGCCCGTGCACCAGAGAGCGCGCGATGGCAACCCGCTGCTGCTGACCTCCGGAGAGCTGCGCAGGCAGCGAGCGCGACCGTCCGCCGAGCCCGACTCGCTCCAGCATCGTCTGCGCGCGCGCATGCGCTTCCCCGCGAGGCACGCCGAGGATCAGCAGCGGCACGGCGACATTCTCGAGTGCGCTCAGCGCGGGCAGCAGGTTGAACTGCTGAAAGACGAAACCGACATTCGTCCCGCGAAAGCGCGTGCGGGCGGAACCGCGCGTGGTGCGCATGTCCTGCCCCAGCACCTGCACCGAGCCCTCATCCGGATCGAGAATACCCGCGATGACCGAGATCAGCGTGGTCTTCCCGCATCCGGAAGGCCCGACGAGCATCAGCAGCTCGCCGGAGTGCACATCCAGATCGACGCCGCGCAGCGCTTGCACGCGCTCCTGACCCAGCCCGTAGGACTTCGCGACGTTGCGGCAGTGGACGATCACCTCGGCGCTCATGTTCAGGCCTTGAAGACGATGGCCGGCTCGAGCCGCATGACCTTGATGATGCTGAAGATCGCCGAAAGCACGCAGATCAGCAGCACGGCCCCGGCGCTGATTGCCAGAACCTGCCAGGGCATGCGGAACGCGAGCTCTGAGTTGCGCGCCAGATAGCCGAACAGCGAGGCGGCGCCGACTCCCAGACCGTAGCCGATCGTCCCGACGGTCAGCGACTGCAGGATCGTCATGCGCAGCAGCACCCAGTTGCTGGCCCCCATGGCCTTGAGTGCGCCGAACTGCTTGAGGTTGTCCTGCGTGAAATTGAAGAAGGTCATGCCCGCGATCGCGGTGCCGACGATGAAGCCCAGCAGCACGGCCGTTCCGATATTGATCGGTATGCCCGTGTACTTGACGAAGTACATCATCGTCATCCACATGAAGTCCTCGCGACGCACAGCCTGCAGGCCCGTGCGCTCGGTGATGCGCGCGGCGACGGTGCCCTCATCCTCGCCCGGCTTGACGCCGACGAGCACGAAGGAGAGCAGCTTACGTTCGCGCGGCGCGTAGGACATCGCCCGCGAGAAGGTCGTGAAGAGCACGGGCTGTGACTGGAAGCTGCGCGTCGTGCGGCACAGCCCCACCACCGTGGCGCGCCGATCGTTGAGTTCGAGCGTGTCCCCGATGCGCAGCGGCTGCGGCGGCTGTCCGGGCACGGCCGAAGGCTTCGCCAACCTAGTTTTGGCGGCTACTTCATCGACGATGACGCCGTCGGTCTTGCGCAGATCCTCCAGGCGCCCCTCGACCATCACGGGCGGCCCCCCCAGCAGCGTGGCATCGTCGATGCCGAGCACGCTGACGGTCTGGAACGTGCCGTTCGAAAGTCGCGCGCGGAGCAGACCCTTGTAGAACGGCACGGCCCAGTCCACGCCGTCGACGGAACGCACCCGATAGAGCTGCGTACTCTGGAGCGGCTTGATGTCGTCGATGTAGGCGACCTTGGGATCCATCACCCACAGCTGCGGCTGCCCCACGTCCGTGATCGTGGCAAAGGTGCGGTGCATGATGCCCGTAAAGACGGACATCTGCTGCGTGATCAGCAGCGAGGCAAAGGTGATGCCGAAGATGATGCCAATGTACTTGGCACGATCCCCCATCAGCATCCTGAGCGCAACGCGGTTCATGAGCGGCGCATCGTAGCAGCGGGCAGGTTCAGCCGTCTTGACCCGCGATGTGAAGGATCCGCAAGAGGCCGTAAAGCAGCATGCTGATCAGCAGTGCCACGGCCCCCACGCGAGCCCAGCGGCTGGAGATGAGCTTCAGATCCCAGTCCGGATGCAGCCTTTGCCACAGCGGCGAAAGGAGCAGAAGCACCGCCGCCCCGAAGAACAGCGGCCCGAAGGGATTGAGGTCGAACGCCGAGGTCAGATCGCCGTGCGCGGTGGCACGCAGGGAGCGCGTCACGCCGCAGCCCGGACAGGGCAGATCGAACAGATTGCGGAAGGTGCAGATCGAGCGCCCCTGCAATCCCGCGGGGACGGGCAGCAGGCTGAGGGCCAGCACCAGTGCCCCGATCAGCGCGTAGATCCAGTTGCGACGCGCCATCATGCCCCGCTCAGGCGGCGCAGAGCCGCGCGTAGACGCCGTTGTTCGCCAGCAGTTCCTCGTGCGTTCCGAGCTCGACGATGCGGCCGCCGTCCATGACGGCGATGCGATCGGCCTTGCGGATCGTCGAGAGCCGGTGCGCGATCACGATCACGGTGCGGCCTCCCATCAGCCGCTCGAGCGCGGCCTGCACCACGGCTTCGGACTCGGAGTCGAGCGCGCTGGTCGCCTCATCCAGCAGCAGCAGCGGTGCGCCCTTGAGGAAGGCGCGTGCGATCGTGATGCGCTGGCGCTGGCCACCTGACAGACGCGAGCCCGCATCGGCCACGTTGGTGGCATAACCCTCAGGCAGGGCCTCGATGAAATCGTGGATGCCCGCCATGCGGGCCGCAGCCTCGACCTCCGCACGCGTGGCCTCCGGCCTGCCGTAGCGGATGTTCTCTTCGATGCTGGTGTGGAACAGGAAGGGCACCTGCCCCACCATCGCGAACTGCGCCGTCCAGGAGTCGATCGAGAGTTCGCGCAGATCGGTTCCATCAACCGTGATGCGCCCCTTCGCGGGATCCAAGAAGCGCGCCACGAGGTCGACCAGCGTGCTCTTGCCCGAGCCCGAGGGCCCCACCAGCGCGAGCGTTTCTCCGGGCCGGATGTGGAGGTTGACCTCGCTGAGCGCATTGCCGTCACCGCCCGGATACGCGAAGGAAACGCCCTCGAAGGCCACCCCGCGACCCAGACCGGCGGCGGCCCGTGCGCCGGGTTGCTCCACGATGTCGGGCTGCTCGTCAAACAGGGCCTGGATCCGCTCCGAGGCGCCGACCGACTCCTGCACGTGCGTCAGGGCGCGCGTGATGTCCTTGATGCTGCCGTAGACGGTGGAGATCAGGCCGAAGAAGGTTGCCATCGCACCGACGTTCTCGAACTGACCGCTCGCCAGCGTGCCGATCACGAGCAGCATCAGCCCCATGCCGGTGTAGCTGATGAACAGCGCCCACGCGTTCGAAAGCGCCATGGCACGCACCATCTTCATGGTGCTGCTGAGGTAGCTCTGGTTGATGCGATCGTACTGCTCGAGCTCGCGTTCCTCGGCTCGGAAGGCCTTTACGGCGCGAATGCCTGAGAACATCTGCGTCAGCGCCTGCACGGAGCTGCCGAGCTGCGTCAGCGACTTGGTGCTGCCCTTGCGCACGCGCTTGCTCAGCAGCGCCACGGGCACCGCAACCAGCAACAGACCCGCCGTCACGACGAGCGTCGGCAGCGGCGCGATCCAGAAAGCCATCAGGAGCGAGGAAATCGCCAGCAGCGGCTCCTGCACGAGATCCTTCAGCGCCGTGTTGAGCACGTTGAGCGTGCTGGTCACATCGCTCGAGATGCGCGAGAGCATGTCGCCGAAGTGGCGACGGCCGTGGTAGCTCATCGAGAGCCCCATCAGATGCCGAGCGATGCGCATGCGCAGGTCGACGACCATCGTGACCGCGAGCCATCGCGTCAGCATCAGGAAGGCGTACTGGGCGGCGGCGGTCAGCAGTGCCAGCACCGCCACCACCAGCGCCACGCGGCCCAGCGCCGCCACCGGCTCGGTGCCGGCGCCCTGCATCAGCCAGTCCCAGGCCTTCCGCACGAACTGCGCGGCCGAGGAGTTGTCCGTTCTTGTCGCCGCGTCGCCGGGAAACAGGATCTCGATGGTGGGAGCCAGCAGCAGCCAGATCGAGCGCTGTCCCAGCGCGGAGATCCAGCCGAGCAGCACCGCCAGCAGGAACGTGCCCGCATGGGGCCGCGCGTGCGGCTTCAGGATCAGCCAGGTGGTTCGAACGCTCGCCAAGGGCAGGCAGGATGCGCTTCCGGCGGGAGTGTGTCAAAAGCGAGCGAGCCGCGCAGATCGCGCGGCTCGCTTCTTTTTCCTTCCGTCGGGGCTGTTCAGTCGGCCCGGAAGCCGGTGATGGTCGCCTTGGCGACGGCTTCCTTGCTGTACTGGATGAAGGCCCAGCGCAGGTAATCATCCCGCAGCAGCGCAACGTGCTTGGGATCCGACAGGTTGAGCGGACGCGAAGGCGGCGTCCGACGGTTGACGCGCGTGATGTAGTAGCCCAGCGGACCGCGGAACGGACCCGCCACGGAGCTTTCCATCTGGTCGAAGAACATGCGGTCGGTGATGCACTCGCCGCTGACCCACTCCGAGAAGGGGGTCTCGCCGACGAATCCGATCAGGTCGTTGCGGTACTTCGGACCGAAGCGGCCCTTCTTCTTGTAGGCCACATCGGATTGACGCTTGCCCGGGCCTTCCGGCGGCGGCGGATCCCAGTACTCGCTGTGGTCATCGACCATCTGCGACCAGAAGCGGTAGGGATCCGGCACATCCCGATCCGGCTTGTACTCCTTGCCTTGGGCGGTCGCCTCGGCGCGTGCGGCGCGCTGGGCGTTGAAGTCCTGCACATTCTGATCGAGCTGCTTGCGCAGGTCGGCGGCCTTGGCCTTGGCCTTGGCCCAGCCGTCGCTCTTCCAGCGGAAGCGCGGGATGTCCATGGCCGAAACGAGCAGCACTTCGCAGTCGATCATGCCCAGACCCATGACGCGGTTGGCGCGCTCGTAATACTCGCGCAGCGTCGTCGAGAGCTCGCCCGCGGGGCCGTTCGCCAGCTTGGGTTCCACCAGCTTGCGGAAGCCTTCGCGCATCGTGTAGTACTCGACGAAGTTCTGCACGGAGGGGAAGAAGTAGGTCCCCGTGGCGCTCTGCTCCAGCGTCACCAGCGCGCCTTCGAAGCCGCTGGCGAGATCCTGAATGGATTGCCTGGCGTCCGCGTCCGTCAGCAGCGCACCCTCCGCCAGCAAGCGGTCACGGGTGGCCATCGCGGTCACGAACCACTGCTTGGCTTCGTGGATTTCCGTCGGATTGACGGTCGGCTCGACGATCTTCCAGAGCTGCTCGATGCTGAGCTCGACCTCCGGCTTGCCGTCGCCGTTGGTGTCGGCCTGGAAGGCGATGCCGGCCGGCAGCCCGTCAGCGGGCGTCTTGAAGGTCATGACGCTGAACATCGCATCGCGCACGATCTGGCGCACGAGCGTCATGTAAAGCGAGTCTTCACGCGGCAGCTTGCCGCCGTTCTTCTCGGAGGCCTTGAGGCGCGACTCGTAGCTCTGCTTGGCGTCGTCGATCAGCAGCGCGCCGCCGCCCGGGTCGTTGCGCATGGCCTCCAGCGTCGTGCTGGGCCAGTTCTCCGGGTTGACGGGGAGGAACACCGAGTCGAAGTACATCGTCTGGCGCAGCTGCTCGCGGTACCACTCCACGGAGCGGAAGGCGCGCGAGATCTCGGCGCCGATGTCGAGGACCGGATAGTCCTTGGCAAAGGTGTCGATCGTGTGCTGGTACTCTTCC
>Ga0209668_10000173_pt1 | contig 27061 bp, 22 predicted proteins | sample FrelakmetPLP11PL_FD_187150 | JGI IMG/M metagenome (GOLD analysis project Ga0209668, IMG submission 187150) | Freshwater lake sediment microbial communities from the University of Notre Dame, USA, for methane emissions studies - PLP11 PL (SPAdes)... | ecosystem: Environmental > Aquatic >...
CGGGTCTTTCCATAGTCCAGTATTTTTTACAGCACTCGGCGGGGTTGCGGTTCCTGGGCGAGCCTGTCATTTCTCCGGACATCGCGGGTGTGGCAAAAATCGACTGGAACGGCATTAAATTATTAAGATCCTATGGGACTTTTTCACATTCCAATATTCTTGGCGGCGCGTTGTTCATTGCAATGGTGCTTGGTTTTTATCTTTTCAGGAATAGACATATTTTGTTGATTGTATTTACCGCTTTATTTTCTGCGGGGTTCCTGTTGTCCTTTTCAAGGAGCGCCGTTTTTGCTTTGCTTGCCGCTTTTTTGCTTTATGTGTCTTTGAACGAAGGCAAGCGCATATTGAGGTATGTATTGTTGGCTTCCAGCATGCTGGTGTTTTTTATAGTCGTTTTGAATCTTGAGGGTGTTTTTTTTCAGAGATTTTTCTTTATGGGAGAGAGTGAGTCTGTGGTTGAAAGAGCCGGTTATATGGCTATCAGTAAAAGGATGTTATTTGATAATCCCTGGGGAGTCGGGATCGGGGGTTTTACCGGTGTCATGCAGGATTATTCGACGGAAAAAATCCTGCCGTGGATTTTCCAGCCGGTACATAATGTCTTTTTGCTTACGGCAAATGAGACCGGCTTGCCCGGAGCCGTTTTGCTGGTGTCCCTTTTGGTGTATCTGTTTTATAGGTTCGTGAAAGTCGTTTCCCAAAAAAACGGCGACAGTGATGAGAGGAATTTTGGTCAGGTCCTTTTATCCGTGCTTGGAGGAATCGTCATTATCTGTTTCTTTGACCACTATTTTTATTCTATCTATCAGGGGCAGGTGCTTTTAGTGCTCTTCCTCGCTCTTGCGTCTTCTTACTTGAAAAGATTTGAGTTGCCGCGTAAAAAATCCTGAACAGTCATTGGTTTTTTGCCTTCCATTTGGATTTTTGTCGGCAGAAGGATGCCTTTTATCGTTCCCATTTCCATTTTGCCGTCCGTGACGGTGATTTTTCCTGGTGAGGGCGCGGATGCGGATTCATCAAAGCTTGCTTCCAGGATCTTGAACATTTTGCCTTCAATGAGGATGTGGCATTGCGGCCAGGGGGTGTAGGCGCGGATGCGGTTTACGATTTCTATGGCGCTCATGGTCGCGAGGTCGACAAGGCCATTTTCCTTTTTGATTTTACGGCAGACTGTTGCCTTTTTTTCGTCCTGCGAAATTGGTCTGATTATGCCATCCGTAATGTCTTTCAGCAGGAACGGTAGAAGCCGGGCTCCCATAAAACTCAATTTTTTCCGTAGTGTGAGCGCGTTGTCTTGCGGGTCTATGTTAAGTCTTTGAACCAGCAGGATGTCGCCCGCGTCCAGTTTTTCCGTCATTTGAATGAAGCTGATGCCTGTTTCTTCGTCGCCGTTCAGCAGGGCTTCTTCAACCGGGGAAGCTCCACGGTATAATGGCAAAAGGGAGCCGTGCAGGTTGATACAGCCGTATTTGGGGATATCCAGCATATCCCGCCTAAGTATTTTGCCAAAAGCGACCACAACGATGAAGTCCGGCTTGAGGTTTTTTACCAGTTCAAGGAATTCCGGGTTACCTGCGATTTTGGCCGGCTGGAGGACGGTTAGCCCGCTTTCAACGGCCAAAACTTTTACCGGTGGAGGTGTTATTTTCTGCTCTCTGCCGACAGGTTTGTCTTCTGCGGTAATAACCGCCCGGATTTCTATATTTGGGTCATTAATGAGTTCGAAAAGGGGAGGACAGGCGAATTCCGGGGTTCCCATGAAAATGACTTTGAGTTTTTTTTCCGGCATGTCCGAATCTTAGCAAATTACGGCTTGCTAAAAAAGTGCCAGTTTATTAAAATCCGTGCCTAATAAGCTCATATCAGATGCAGGAAAAATTCTTACAGGCATACAGACTGGTGGAAAAGGCTAAAAAAGTGCTGTGTATAGCCCATAAACGGCCGGACGGCGATACTCTGGGTTGTACCGTTGCCTGGAATCTTGCTCTTAAAGCTATGGGAAAGGATGTGACAATGGCTTGCGTTGATGTCTTGCCGGAAAGATTCATGTTTCTGGCCGACGGCAACAAGTTTATCCGGGAATTCGATTTTCGCGCTTATGATTTGATTATCGTTTCTGACGCCGGGGCATCTTACATGACCCGTTACCATGAGATTTATCCCGATATTTTCAAGGGCGATGTGCCGGTGTTGAACATCGATCATCATCATTCAAATGATAATTTTGGGGCCTGTAATATTGTGGATGCTGCCGCCGCTTCGACCACGGTAATGCTTTTTAAGCTATTTGAGGCTTGCGGGATTCCGGTGACATCCCAAATGGCTACGGCTTTAATTTGCGGCATATATAACGATACCGGCAGTCTTATGCATTCCAATACCGATTTGGATGTCTTTGAGATTTCCGGACGATTAATGGAGCTTGGCGGCAGGGTTCATGTGGTTGCCCGTAATCTTTTTCGCAGTACGCCGGTTTCCACGCTTAAACTGTGGGGAAAGGTGCTTGAGAACGCCAGAATAAACGATGAGGGCGTAACGATATCGGTTATTACCTGGAAGGATTTTGAAGAATGCGGCGCCGAAGGAGATGAAATTTCCGGAGTCGTCGATTTGATGAATTCGGTTCCTGGGGCAAAATACGCCTGTCTGCTGAATGAAGACAGAAACGGCAAAATAAAGGGTTCTTTCAGGACACAACGTGATGATGTCGATCTTGCGGAATTAGCCGGAAGATTCGGTGGAGGCGGGCACAAAAAGGCCGCAGGTTTTTCCATGTCCGGTCGTCTTCACAGAGAGGTTCATTGGAAGATAATTCCGGAAAAACAACTTCCTGCTGGAGCCATACTTCCCGAAACTTCGGGTATTAAGCTATAATGCATCCGCATTAAAGCAAACTCATGTCTTTCAGAAGGTTTACCGCAGGCATATTCATCTTCCTGTTTGTTATTGTTTCCCTGCCGACATTCCTTTATTTTGGCTTATCTGACACGGTTTTAAGGGGTTCGTTTTATGAGGGGCCGATTGTGGAAAAAACCCATGACCTGCTTTTGAACGCGACCGCCAAGAATCTTTTGACCATAGACGATGTTATCGTGGACTATTTCAGTGAAAGCGATTTGAAGGCCGAAATGCTTGTGGTATTCCCATTGGATCTTTTCAAAAGTTCCATGACGGATCTTGGGGCGCAAGTGGAAAAACTTAAGTACGGGAGTTCTCGTACAATAACAATTTCAATGGATGTTTTTCGCAGAAGTCTGCTGACTCTTGCCAATAACCTTTCCTATAAGCTTTTCCAGTCTTTACCTTTGTGTAAGGGTGGAGAAGTTCCAGCGGAAGATTTGAGAGGGCTTCCCACCTGTATTCCGGAAGGGGTTGAATATAATCTTGTGGCCGCGCCTTTTGCCAAGCAGTTTGAGAATTCCGTCTATCTGTCGGTGCCGGAAATCAAAGTGGATCTGGATCAGGTCAGGGGGGATAACGGAGTCAGTCTGACTATGATCGTCGGTTGGTTTGGGGCCGCCAAAAATATTTTATATGCGAGCCTGCTGTTTATACTTGTCATGATTGCCTTGCTTGTATACAGCCCTTTTTCCCTGGTCGCCAAGTATGAGGGGATTGCTTTTCTCTTTAGCGGAGTTTGCGGTTATCTGTTTTGTCTTGGACTTTCTTTGTTGCCCGGATATCTGTTGGCCGGAGCGAATTTTGGGGAAATGGGTTCTCAAATCACGCAGTATGTCGTTTATGCGGTGTCAGCTGTTTCCGGTGAAAGTCAAAAAATTGCGCTGGTTTTTTTAGCGCTTGGTGCGGTGCTGGTGCTTGTAAGGGTTTTTATGGTAAGCAGATTTAACGAAGAAAAATAATAATGGAACTTGAAAAGATTCATGAGCGGATCAGGGCATGTAAATACTGCAAGTTGTGCACTCTTGGAGCAAAACGGGCGGTGCCGGGTGAAGGTAATCCGCGCGCGGAGATACTGTTTATCGGTGAAGGACCCGGCAGGGATGAAGACGAGCAGGGCAGGCCGTTTGTTGGGGCGGCCGGCAAGTTTTTGACGCAGATGCTTGAATTGGCGGGGTTTAAGAGGGAAGATGTATTCATAACCAATGTTGTCAAACACAGACCTCCTCAAAACCGTGATCCGTTACCGGAAGAAATAGCCGCCTGTTGGCCGTTTCTTGAAGAGCAGATTAAAGCGATTAAGCCAAAGATCATCGTTACGCTGGGCAGGCACGCAATGGGGCGTTTTCTGCCGGGGCTTAAGATTTCAGAGGCGCATGGCAAGGCAAAAAGGGTTAAGGGTATCTGGAGCGAAAAACAGGTTTTTTTCCCGGTTTACCATCCGGCTTCCGCTCTGTATAACCCCGGTTTAAGGGAAACCCACATCAAGGATATGAAGAAATTGCCAATATTGCTAAAAAAAATAAACAATGACCCACAATAAGTATCTTGCGATTATCGGAACTGCCGGCGTTTTCAGCTGGCTGGCCTGGATTGTAGTTATAAATAAACTTGATCCTTTTGAATCAACCGGGCTGTCGCTGGGGCTTTTTTATTTGAGCCTTTTTTTCGCGCTGATGTGTACTTTCACGGTGATTGGTTTTTATTTCAGGCTTTGGTTGAACCGCAATGAGATTTATTACAATCACATCAATATAGCTATGAGACAGGGTTTTTTGCTGACATTGATTGCTTTGGGATGTCTTACTTTTCAACTTTTGGGCGTTTTGACCTGGTGGTCGGGGATGCTGTTCATTGCAACCGTGACGATGGTGGAGTTTTATTTTATGGCCAGGGAGTAGGGGGATTAGTGCCGATGGCCGATGCGTAATGACTCTGCGGGGTCGATGTCTGTACAAAAAAACCGGAGATGCGCATCGGCTTCCCCGGTTTTTTGAAATTTTTGGAGTGTCGATTATTTCTTCTCAGCTCTTGCCTTGGCTTCTGCTTTCGCTCTTGCTTCAGTGGCTACATTGCGTCTGACTGCTTTTCTTGCCTGTTTGCAGATTTCGCTGTCCGGCTCACCAGGCGAGCAGGCCGGCTTTGGTGCGTTTTTATATGCATTCATGAGATCCGTGAGGGTGTCAGTGTGTTCTTCAACTGTTGTTTCCACTTTTTCCACCCGGTCGCTGAGATCTTTGAATTCCGCTTTGGTTGGGCCGGCGATTCTTTCGTTTCCCCTGCCGGTGTAAAATCCGCGGGAAAGGTCTGCGCAACTTTTACCCGGGGCCACTTGTCCGAGGACATGCTTTGTTCTTTCAAATGGAGCTAAAGAGTCTTCTCCATTTAGGTCGGTATAGGTGATGTTATCAACAGCCCGTATTTTTACTTCTTTTCCATCAATTTTTTCTGTTACAACCAGTCTATAATCGTCCGCAACAGTTCCGTAAGTTGTTGTCGGCGTTTTGCAGTAGGGATCTTCATAATGATATGCTTTCTTGTTTTCTCCACTTGCCATATCAACGCAAATTTCGTCGCAGGAGCCCTTTTTGCCCTTTATTCTTTGGATGGCTTCTTCTTGGCCGGATTTGATTCTAAAGTTATGTAATACATCTCCATCGCTATCAAATGCACCAATATCCACAATATTGCCTCTGTTATGAGATTTTAGTGTGTTTGAATTCCTGCTATCCCTTTTTCTCCAGTCTTCAAAACTTACTGGTTCGGTGTCGGGAAGATTTTCTCCTCTTCCGTTCCTTCTTGTTTTTGGTGCCGAATCCGGAGTTGCCGTGTCTGCGGTGGAAGCTGATGTGGTTGGAGTAGCCGGTTTTGTCGTATCTTGTTTATCATTACAGCTCTTTAAGGTCACCGCGCTAATTGCGATTGCCGCGCCAATTGCGGTTGTTGCAATGATGGCATTGCGGACTTTGTTATTTGTAACACCTGATGTAGGCTGGGTTGATTCGCGCTTGTCCTGTGTGAGATCCGCTACTTGTGGAGGAGTATTCATATGGTTATATTTAAGTAATTATTATTTTTTATGGTTATTAATTTAATATATATAATATTATTTTGTCAACAGAAGAGTAGTGAGGTGGGTATTATTTACTATAATGCTGATTATGTCAAGGGAAATGATTGAATCTCTATTAATGTCCGTCGGAAGGGCTTTTTGAAAAGCCGTCTTAGATGAATAAGACGGGTATTACGGAAACATTACATTCTATTAGTATGCAGGGTCTTTTAGGGCGCTGATTTTGGTTATCGGCCATAGGACAAGCCATGCTTTGCCTTCAATGTGGTCCATTGTAAGAAAAGGGGATTTGCCGTCGCCTTTACATGGTTCGTTGCTCGCGGTTTCCTGAAAACAGCTTCTTGAATCGGAGCTTGCTACGCGGTTATCACCCATTACAAAATAGCTGTTTTTTGGGACTTCAAAGACAGTGTTTTCGCGATTGTATGGATGAGTATTTCCACTGTTGACGCTGTTTAAGTATGATTCTTTCAGTTCCCATCCTTCCGGTTTTTCCGCGTTAAAGACATAGACTTTTCCTTCTTTTAGCTGGACTGTTTCTCCCGGCAGGCCGATTATTCTTTTTATGAAAAATTCAGTGTTGTTTAACGGAGGATGAAAAACTATGATATCACCTCTTTTTGGCAGACCTACTTGCCATCCAAGGAAGTTCTGGTATCCGAGTTTGTTAACTATCAGGTATTCTCCGTATGCGCGTTGGCAGATCCCTTCCACATTATTCAGCGTATCGCACATTGATGGGCCGTATACCTGAAACGGCGAAATTAAGAAGGTTCTGATGATTACGACCAGCGCCACGATTATTACTATGTTCAGGGCTACATCCAGCCAAAATACCCCCGTACTTTTTAGATCCGGAAAGTTAAAAAGTTTCTTTGCCGCTTTTACCAGCGGGTGAGATTTTTTGTGGTTGATTTCCGCTTTATCGTGCTGATGTTGCGTATGGATATGCTGTTTATGTTCGGCTTCTACGCCATTATTTTCTTTTTGTTGTTCTTCCATTGTTTATTAAGTGATTTTGTTGAAGCAAGTGTTGAGAATTTACCGTGTTTCGCGTTTCTTTACAAGGGTTCATCCGTATAGTAACCTTGAGATATGTTTGTTGCGAATTATCTTTTTGCGCCATATCTTGAGAAGGGAGAAACAATCCTTAAAGTGTTTCACAGACATGTTTTTGTGATGCTTCCGGATTTTTTAAGGGTGCTGTTATTCGGTATCGCGATTCCCGTTTTTCTGTTTTATCTTTTTCCGACTTTTCTGCTTTTTTTTGCTGTCTGGATTTTCATCACTTTGATAAGGATTGTATACATTTTTTTCAATTGGTATCACGATGCGTTGCTTGTGACATCGGTTAGTCTTCTATCTGTTCAATGGAATGGTTTTTTTGACAGGATGTCTGCCAGACTTGAATATAATCAGATTGACGGGACTTCCAGCGCCATCCGTGGGTTCAGGAGGACTCTTTTTAATTATGGGGATGTCATGATTCAGCATGGTAGCGGTATTCCCATCATGCTGAAAGATGCCGTAAATCCAAAAAGCATAGAAAAACAGGTTATGATTTACCAGGACAGGTTTGTCGGTGAGCAGAGTCTCAGGGATTCCGATTCTCTTAAAAACCTTTTGAGTACGATGCTGAAGCATCATGTAAAAACCGGAGGGATAGCGGAAAAAGATTAATCAAATCATTATATGGATATGTGGGTATTATTGGGGGTTTTTGTGATTTTTGACCTGTTCATGCTGTCTTTTGTGATTATCAGCAGGTCACGAAAGACTTTCAATGAGGCAGATAAAATCAAGTATTCTAGGATTTGGGACGGGATTGTGAAAATGGGGGATCGTAGGCACGCAGTTATGGAGGCGGACAAATTGCTATATGAATTAATGGATAAAAAAGGATATAAGGGGACTTTGGGTGAAAAATTAAAGAAGGCGGGTCCCGGGTTCGGTAATTTGAATGAAGTATGGAGCGCTCATAAGCTCAGGAACAGGCTTGCTCATGAAATGGGTGCGGGGTTGAGCGAGAGGGAAGCGGAAAATGCGCTTTTGAGTTTTAAGCGTGCTTACAGGGATCTTGGTCTTAAATTATGAAAGAAACAAAAGTATTTGGTATTGCGGGGTACATGGGTTCCGGCAAAGGACTTGCCGGAAAGTTTCTTGAGAAAAAAGGCTTCTGTTTCATAGATGCCGATAAAGTCGTTGATGAATTATATGAAGTTGGGGCGGATGGCTGGAAAAAGATAAGAGACTATTTTGGAGAAGATTTTCTTAGGAAAGATAAGACGGTGAACAGGACTAAACTCGCGAAATTCGCTTTCGGCGACGGTCATAAGTTGAAGATTTTGAATTCATTGATTCACCCTCTGGTGGAAAATGAAATCATGAAGAGGATTAATCAATGTAAATCCGATTATGTCGCAGTGGAGGCCGTATATTTTAGAAAAAAGCATTTGCTTGATTTTGTGGACGGGATACTTTGGATTGATTGTGACATGGATATTCTTCAGAAAAGGGTTATGAAGACCAGGGGCGTTTCTGCTTTAATGTTCAAGACGATAGTTGGTGTTCAGGAAAAGCCGGGCAAAATTGATTTCATCGTTGAAAATAACGGAAAAAAGTCCGATTTGAATAAATCGCTGGAGCGGGTTTACCGTGATTTCACATCCGGCGGTTGAGGAAAAGGTCGTATTGGTTTATAGTGTCTACATGAAAAATGACAAGTTTGAAGCCGTGATAGGTTTGGAAATACACGCGCAAATCGCAACAGCTTCCAAGATGTTTTGTTCATGCAGTGGTGATTCGTTTGGCAAAGAGCCAAATATCAATACTTGTCCCGTTTGCATGGGATTTCCTGGACAGTTGCCCGTGATTAACGGTGAGGCGGTGAAAAAGGGGATTAAAGCGGCTTTGGCTTTGCATTGTGAAATTCCGTCTTTTTCCAAATTTGACAGGAAAAATTATTTTTATCCCGATTTACCCAAAGGTTTTCAGATTTCGCAGTTTGATCAGCCCATAAGCCAAAAGGGTTGGGTTGATATAGAAGTTGAAGGGGTGAAAAAGAGGATACGGATTACAAGACTGCATCTTGAAGACGATGCGGGAAAGCTAAGCCATGTTGAGAACGGTACTCTTTGTGATTATAACCGCAGCGGCGTTCCCCTTATGGAAATCGTCAGTGAGCCTGATTTACGCTCCGCAAAAGAGGCCGGTGCGTATGCGAAGGCGTTACAGACTATTCTTCGCTATGTCGGCGCTTCCGAAGCCGATATGGAAAAGGGGATGATGAGGTTTGACGCCAGTGTATCAATAAGGCTTGTTGGTGAAGAAAAACTGAATTCAAGGGCGGAAATCAAGAATCTGAATTCTTTCAAGTCGCTTGAGGCGGCAATCGAGTATGAAATTGAAAGGCAGATTTTTTTGAGAGATGAGGGCAATCCTCTTATCAAGGATATTACCGTGGGATGGACGGACGATCACCAGAAAACATATTTCCTGCGGGATAAGGAAGGCGCTGACGATTACAGGTATTTTCCCGAACCGGATTTGCCGCCGTTGGTTGTCACTGCCGATTTTATTGATGAATTGCGCAAGGAAGTACCGGAAATGCCTTCCGAAAAGATGATGCGTTATAAGAATGACTGGAAGATTTCAGATGCTGAAGCGTTGTTGATGACATCTGACGCCGTGATGGCGAAGTATTTTGAAAAGGTCGTGGATCTGACTAAAGATCCCAAAAAAGCGGCTACATTTATTACGACCATCCTGGTCAGCCGTTTGAAGCGCGATGGACTGCATATCTCAGAAAATAAGGTAACCGCAGAGCTTTTGGCCAAGCTGATAAATCTGGTAAATGCCAATAAAGTCTCCATGAATATTGCCAAAAGCGATGATTTGTTTGAGGTCATGTACGAAAGCGGTCGCGATCCGGAAGAAATCGTGAAGGAAAAAGGAATGGTTGTTGTAAGTGACACGGGGAAGCTGGAGGAGATGTGCAGGAAGGTTCTTGATTCCAATCCGAAGTCCATTGAAGATTATGGGAAAGGCAAGAAACAGGCTTTCTTTTTTCTGGTCGGAATGGTGATGAAAGAGACGAAAGGTCAGGCGAATGCGCAGTCTGTTACGGAAATCATGGAGAAATTGATACGAAATCCTTAATTCATAATTTCAATTTTTTAATTTTTAATCAATTGTCATGGATGCACAAACATTTTTATACTGGGCTCTTGGTGGAGGTTTTTTAATGTTGGTGGCTTTTCTTTGCATCGCAATATTTCATTTGATCAGGATATTGAAAGATGTCGCCGACGCATCCGATAGCGTAAAGAATACCGCCCAAAAGATCGATGAGAGCGTGGGGGTGATTACGGAGAAGGTGAATGAAACCGCCGAGCAGATCACCGAATATGTGATCAAACCGTTTACCGTGATTCAATTCATTACAGAAAAAGCCCGGCCTTTGCTTGAAATGTTGCAGAAGAAAAGTGAAGAATTCGGCCTGGATATGGAAGGCGAAGAAAAACCGAAGAAGAAAGGGCGGTTTGGGAGGAAGAAGTGACTTTGGAAATTTATAAATCAAACTTGTAGCGGCATTTTTGCCTATCGCCGGCCAGATATTGTTCGTTGTGTTCGGGCAGGTTCGCGATTTCCGTGAGTTTTCCTCCGGCCAGTTCGCAGGTTTTTCTTGAGGCGTTATTATTCGGGTTGCATGTAATCCAAAGTGGATTGATTCCATGTTTTTTAGCCAATGGAAGAAGCAATTTTACGCTCCTTGATGCGTAACGGTGACCACGAAATGCTTCTTTGACTTCGTAGCCTATATGCCCGCCATATTTGATGTTTTCATTGTATCCGACGCGTAAACGGATCTCTCCCATGTTTTCTCCGGTTTTGCAGTTGTTCATCTTAAATACATACATCGGGAAATATCCTTTTGCGGGATTTGCAGGTGTTTGTTTTATCAAATCAAGTTCCAGTTCTTTTTCCCTGAGGACTCCGGGATCAAGAAATCTAAAGTTACTCCCTTTTTTTTCGTACATAAATAATATTGGAAACCTGATTGTCGCGTTGAATATGCGGTTTATTCTTCCGGGCTGGCGAATGACCCTGTAAAGCCATTCAAGACCCGTTTTGCGCATCCATACGGGAGCGCGTTTTTTTTCGCCTGCTATGAAGTCGAATGCGCCGCCCACGCCTATCGCCACTTTTACCGAGGGCAGGTGAGGCAGGTTGCGCGCCAGCCATAGTTCCTGTTTAGGGGCGCCGTAGGCTACAAACAGCAGGTCTGGTTTGGCGGCATTTATGATTTTGCGGATGTTCAGGTCATCCGATGGTGCGGCTGACCCCGAATGTGTGCCCACGATGCTGATTTTTCGGCTTGCTTCAAGTGTGGTTTTTACTTTTTCCGCTACTTTGCCCGCGCCGCCAAGAAGAAAAACCCCGGTGTCGGGCAAAATTTTTGTACAGAGATTTTCCATCAGGTCCGTGCCGGTGACTCTTTCCGGCAGGGGAGTGTGATTGATTATTGAGGCCCAGATGATGCCGGTGCCGTCGGGGATGTTGAGGCCGGTATTTTGGAGGATTTTTTTGAAAGGAGCGTTTTTTTGCGCTTCAAGCAGCATTTCGGGATTCGGTGTCGCTACAAAAAAGCCTTTTGTTGAATTGTCTTCCAGCTTTTTCAACAGCAGGGATAACGCCTGGTCCAGGGTGACTTTATCAAACGGGATTCCCATGATTGTTATTCTCTCTTCGGGCATGGTATTCAGTTATTGTCCGCCATTTTTCTGGCGATTACGACTATATCATGCGATTGCCTGAATGGCACTTTTTGGTCTTTTTTGACGCAGAATTGCTCTTCGATCTCGAATCCGCAGTTTGTTACCGTGTCGGCAAGTTCGGAAGGGGTAAAAGCGTGGTAGTACCTCTTATGTTTTTTGCTCCAGGGAATGAGCAGATCGTTCCATCCGTATGCGCCAAGAGTATAAATGAAACGCAAAAATCCGTTTAGAAGGGGGATTCGGAATTTTTTCTGCCAAAGGTTCCATGTTGTAATTATTACTATGCCATTTGTCCTTAAGATGCGGTGTATTTCCGAAAGTGCTTTTTTGCGGGTTTGGAGGTTTGGCAGATGGTGGAAAGCCCTGATCACAAAAACGGTATCGGCTGAACTGTCGGTTAAAGGAATATCCAGCAAATCTCCTTTCATGAATTTTTCCAGCGGATAATTGGCGGCGGCGATTTCAATCATTTTTTCGCTGTTGTCTATGCCGGTGTAGCTGTATGGGGGTATTTGGTCGTGTTTTCTTATGGATTTTACCAGGCGACCGTTTCCGCAACCGATATCGGCGATGAATTGTCCCGGTTTCAGATATTTTTCGTACAAGCCGAATTCCGCGACTGGCTCCTGTCTTGTCCGGTCAAAGTCTTCACCTATGATGTCGTAGGTTGCCTGTACCGTTGAGAGAGTTTTTTTTACTTTCCTTTGTCTCATCTTTACTTATAATAAGGCCGCAAATTAAGCTTTTTCATGTTAACATCTGCAAAAGAATTTGTCATTAAGGCATACAAGGAGGGGATTAGGGACGCAAAGAAGATGCAGGAATTGAAGAATGAATTTTCTTCTAGGAACGGTCGCGGATTGTTTTCCAATGTGGAATTGATTGAGGTTTATCGTCAGCTGGTAAAAGACGGCACATTGAAAGAAGACGAAGGATTCATTAAAGCTCTGCGAAAAAGGGGAGTACGGTCGCAGTCGGGAATCGCTTCAATAACTGTTATAACGAAAGCCTATGCGTGTCCGGGGACCTGCATTTTTTGTCCCACAGAACCCGGAATGCCCAAGAGTTATCTTTCCAATGAGCCGGCCGTGATGAGGGCAATCCTGAACGATTTTGATTCCTACAGGCAGACGATAAATCGGTTGAAAAGTCTTGAAAAGTCCGGTCACCATACGGATAAGATCGATGTGATCATTTCCGGCGGGACTTTTTCTTTTTATCCAAAAAGATATCAGGGAGAATTTGTAAGGGGGGTTTATAACGCTTTGAATGAGCCCGCCGGGAAGGTCAGGTCTTTGAGGGAAGCACAGGATATCAATGAAAAAGCCGGGCATCGTTGCATTGGTTTATCGGTGGAGACCCGCCCCGACCACATAAATGAAAAGGAATTGATTCGTCTAAGAGGGTTGGGTTGTACAAAAATTGAGATCGGCGTGCAGAGCTTGAACGACAAGGTTCTTGCCTTAAACAAGCGCGGTCATACGATTGAAGACACAAAGCGGGCGATAAAATTGATGCGGGACGCCGCATACAAGATCAATTGCCATATGATGCCCGGGTTATACGGAAGCACTCCGGAAAACGATTACGCGGATTTTGTGGAGCTGTTCGGCAACCCGGCTTATCGGCCCGACTGGTTGAAGATTTATCCATGCATGGTTGTTCCGTGGTCTAAGCTGGAAAAGCTTTATAAAAACGGCGATTTTGTTCCTTACAGCGACGAGGCTTTGATGGATTTGCTGATCAGAATTAAACAAACCGTGCCGGAATATTGCAGGATAACAAGGCTTTATCGTGATATCCCGGCTCCCAGCGTTATTGGCGGGTCAAAGATATCCAACATCAGGCAGTTGATGCAGGAACGGATGAAGAGAGAGGGGATTAATTGCCGTTGCATCCGTTGCAGGGAGGTGAAGGGCGGCCTGGTTGATGCTGATAAACTTGTTTTGAAGGTGGATGAAATGGACGCGTCCGGAGGCAGGGAATTTTTCATTTCTTTCAACGATTTATCCTTTGCCAAAAATGGCATGCGGAATGATAAACTGGCTTCATTGTTGAGATTAAGGTTTTCATCGTACAGTCTGGAAGGCCGGAAACATTTTATTAAGGAACTTGATGGAGCGGCATTGATTCGTGAAGTCCATACTTATGGCGAACAGCTGCGTGTTGCGGGTATCGGTGGGGATGCTTCCCAGCATATCGGGCTTGGCCGGAGGATGATGGCGAAGGCGGAAGAAATCAGCCAAAAAAACGGATTCAAAAAGATTGCGGTAATAAGCGGAATAGGCGTTCGCGAATATTACCGGAAGCTCGGTTATAAACTGGAAGGGACTTATATGGTGAAGGCGCTTTAAGCTTTTTCTTCTTTCACTTTCACGCTATCCAGGGCTTTATCAAGAGTGTTTGCATCTTGTCCGCTAATTTGGCATTTGATGCGCCCCATGTCGTCCTGGATTGCAATTCCAACCGCTTCACCTTTATTGAGGGTCCATATTTCTCTTCCTGGAATACCTTCTCTTTTGATGCCAACTTCAGTCTCGGGAAGGGTCTTGAGGATGTCGAAAACGGCCTGTTCGCCAAGTTCGTGGGCGCGTTCAACGGTAAGGCCGAATGGTGTTAGTTTTTCCTGGAAGGCTGTGCGGCTTGCGCCGTCTTTTATTTCAAAGGAGGTAATTCTGGATGCGGATCGTTTTTCCATTTCGCTGTTTATTTCAACCGCGTTCGCGATAAGTTTAACCATGTCGTAAATATCGGAGCCCATCCAGATAATCAGTCCTATCGCTATGACATCATCCAGTACCCCGATTACCGTCGCGTCATCAGCCAGCAGGGCGGCGGTCGTAACCCCTTTCCAACCAAGGGTTTTCAATACTTGTTTGAAGCCTTGTTTGGCCGCAAGTTGGCCGATTTTCTTCATAAATACTCCTCCAATCTTCTTCTCAAACATCGCTCCGACGCTATCAAGGCCGACTTTCATAACCAGTTTTTTTAGGATCCCTTTTTCGGCGCTGGCAAAGACAAGACGCATTGTTGACCTGTAAGCCATTTTTTCAAAGATGTCCGCGACTTCTCCGCCAACTCCGTAGCTCCCCGGTATTGTTTCAAATACGCTTGTGACTATTTTTGAGATTGGCTCGGTCAGTCCGCATGCCGCGGCAATTCCTCCCATTATATCAACGACTGTTCTGGCTCCGGGGTTTAGTTTGCTTCCAATTGCCCAGTCGGTGAGTTTCATTCCAGCCCAGGCCGATCCGAATCCTGCGGATATTTCCGCTACAGCTTTTCTTTTATCCGGTGCGGTTTCAAGGTGGTAGATAACGCCAACGGCGGCGGCGAGGCCAATTGTTTTTTCCAATACTGGCAAATATTTGAGACTCTTGGCTTCGCGGGCGAATTTTTCAAAATCATGCGCGGTTCCTTTTTCTTTACAATGTTTGACGAAAGCTTCTTTGACTTCAGCCAGTTTTGAGGCTTCGGTTGGGACTTCCGCACTAATCCACTTTCCGCCGATCTTGTATTCGTGGACGCCTTTTACGATTCTGACTTCTTCCACGGTGACATGAGCGATTGCTTTTTCCATGCATGTAGCCTTTAATGCTTCGGATTCTGTAAGTCCCGCGGCAATTTTTATTTTTAATTCTTCAGGGGTTATTACAACTTCCTGTCCCGCGAATTTGAAAGTATTTGCTTTGCCTTTAATTTCGACCGGGGTGAGGATTTTTTCTTCGGCAAGGGTGTTGATTGCCTTTTTCCAGTTAGCGTCATTCCAGGCGGTTTCCTCACCGGCTTTGGGAATGTTGTTGGCGGCCCTTTCCTCTTGCGCTATCTCACGGGCTTTTTCTGCTATCTGTTTTTCCGTCAGAACTACTTCCTGATTGTGGTATTTGTAGGTATGTTTGGCATCCGGGCCGCTGCCTTCCGATTTTTGGAGGACCGGATCGTTTGTGGCCGTGGCGGCCGCTGTTTCAGTTGCCCCAGGTTTGGTCGTGTCCGGTGTTTGCGGGATACCCTTTTTTTCGGATAGCCATTTTCTTAATGTGATTTCCGAATTGGTAATGTCATTTGCCGTTTTGGTCGGTAAGAGACGTCCTCCTGGAAAGTCTTTATGATTGAATACTTTTGCGAATTTATTGAGGAAACTTAGTTTGATTTTCGAGATTCTTCGTTTGGAAAGTTGAGCATAATATTTTCTTGGATCGTAAAAAGCTCCTTGGTCGCCCATATTTTCAAGTTTGTCGTATTTATCAAAGAGATCGGCATAATATTTGGCTTCAGCTTCAAGGAGCTTTGGACGGGCTTCTGCTGCCGCTGTACGTGCTTTTACTGCCAATATTTCGCCTTGGGCGGTTCTGTAGACCCATTGTCCGAATCTATAATGAGCATTAGCGACCGTAACAGGATACGCAAATCCTTTGCCGCCGCCGCGCAGAAAGCCAAGCCCGATATTTTGATGTGTAAGTGCCGCCCATGCAGATCCTCCAACAGATCCAAAAAAAGCAAAAACAACTGCTCCCTTGGTATATTCGGAAAGGCCGTTTTTCCATCTTCTTTCGCCTTCTTCGGGTCCTTTGATGACGCTCCATACGGTATTGGCAATTGTCTTAATGCTGGTAATAGTAATGAATTTATATCCGTTCCAGATCAGGATTTTTCCTCCCCCAATAAGCATATCAAGTCCGTCCTTATCAACTGCGGTTGCTAAATCGTCGGCAAATTGTCTTGATAATATTCCCAATTTGTTATTACCGTATTTATTCAGAAGAGCCAGGAAATTGGGTTTGTCTTTGAACTCCTGTTTAAGCTGTTCATATGTTTCTCCGCTGATTGCCAGGACTTCATCCACTTTTTCAGTACCTGCTTCAATGATTTCCGTAACCGGCCCTTTTTCTTTGTCTTCTGCGCTTTCTCCCGGAGTGACAATGGAAAGGTCGTTCATTTTTGTCATTACCTCCAGTACCGTTGCGGTCGGAGGCAAGCCCAGTTTGTCAATTTTTGCTTTTTTCTTCTCAAAATACTTCCTGATGGCGTCTTCCTGCGCCGCCTGTTCTTTGCTGTCCAGCACGAATGAAGCCAGGGTACTGCCAAGTCCCGGGATTTCTTTTACCCAGGTCGATGCGAAGGTTTTGCTTCTGCCCACCACGGACATAAAAATTGAATATTTGGCGTTGGCGATGCTTTTTATGGCTGAATCCGTAACTTGCGTGCCTGTTTCTTTGCTGATGATTTCCGCCAGTTTCTTGTAATTTTCCATATTGTCATCGTTGCCTTCAAACAGCGACAGGAAGGCTTCTTTGTACTTTCCGTCCGATAACAGCTGAACAAATCGTTCAATTTTTTCTTTGGTAAAATCAAAGCCATTTCCAAGCCACTCCGCGATCTTTTTTGGGCCGATCAGTCCTCCAAGGACAAGGAGTCCCAGCACGATTCCCGCAGGTTTTGATTTGATTTTTTCCAGCCAGGAAGATGATTTGCCGGAGCTATCTGTTCCCTCTTTTTTTTCTCCGGCAAAGAAAATCTTATAAATGCCGTATGCTCCTGCGGTAAGTATTGCGGCTGATGCAATGGGATGCTTTTTTATGAATCCGGTCAGTCCGGTTTCATTTTCTTTGGTCGGTTTCTCTTTGCTTGTTTTGCCTTTGTCTCCTCCAAACAGAGCATTCCTTGTTTTAGCGCATCTTTCATATGTTGAACGAGTCCCTTTAATTATTTCGCTCCATTTGGTTTCCGGGCGTTCCGGCGATAGGGGAGCGGTAAGCTCAGTGAACAGGGTAGAGGTTGTTTGCGACGCAATTTCCTTTATTTTTTTCAGTGCTATCTTTTCCGATCCGTTCAGTTCGATTCCGTCCGGAATTTCTATGCTTCTGAAACTCTCCAGGACCTGAAGCACTTCCAACTTATATCCTTTGTCAAATAACTTGGCCATCAGCGTAGCGTTTGCCAGTTCCAGTCGTGACCATGCCTTGCTTTGTTCAATCGTTTTTTTACCGGAGTCTATAGAGGCTATTAATTCGACGGTCTCTTTGTCGGTACCGATGATTTCCGATTCCAAAACTTCTCTTTTTATTCCGGATGTTTTTTCTGTAGTAGCTTCTTTTGCTTCTTTTTCGCGATTTTTGATATTTTCCAGTTCGGATTTCTCTTTTGGCTGGAGTTTTGATTTATCAAATGAGTCTTTATCGGATTCATTTTTCGCTTTTTCGGGATTTGCCGCTTTTGTGGATTGATATTTTCCAGTCATTGAATCTTTAATTAATCATAATATTTTAACATTTTTTATGACTTTTAGCCAGTTTTGTGGTATAATTTACGGAAATCATTAAATAATATGAATATATGGGACAGCCAGGAGAAATAAAAAAGGCGGTACCTTCAGAAGTACATCAGTCTGCGCATATTCGGCAGAATCGCTTTAAGGAGCTTATTGAGACACCGATTTCAGTTGAGTTTCAAAAGAAAAATGAAAATCAAAAAAAATGGATGGGGAGTATCCAAAAAGCTGAAAAGGCTTCACGGGAGGTGGAAAAACGGCAAATAGGAACTTATGAGCTTTTACTCGGAATAAGATCGGTTAAAAGGACTGAAAGTCCTCAGCTTTTGAGTGAGGAACAGAGGAATATCATCAGGACTGCAATTCTGGAGTCAGGACAGAATGATGGCGAACAGCGTGCCATAAGGGAGTCTTTTATGGGATCATTGAAGGATCAGGAGGTGTTTGTTGCACAACACGATAAATGGAAAAGTGAATGGGAAAAGGATAAGAATCCTAAAAAGTCCGAGTTTAATGAATTTGCAAGATTAAAGGGGCTTGAGTTTATCAAGGAGTATGCTAAACAAACGCGTATTCAGAGGGCGGATGCATTTTTTGATGAGAACAGGGATAAAGCCGGATTGAGTGAACAGCAAATTCAACTTGATAAGGAGAAATTTTTTAAGGCATTGGATTTGTATTTCCAGGCAAATGGCGTTGCCATGGCGGAATTGAATTCTCTTGATGAAAAAGAAAAGGGTGTACAGAGAAAATTGCTGATGGAAAAGTTTGTTCAGGTAATGAGAGCAAATGGATTTGAAAAGACCGATAAAGCAAAGCTGGATCTGATTTTTGATTCGTTTGTCAGCGATTTTGAATATGAATATGCCACCTATGAGGAGTATGGAGCAACATATGACGAATTGGTGGACATGGCCGGTCTGAATTTGACCCCGGAAGAATGGAATGAAAGGCGACAGAAGGCTTTGAAGAAGAATGCAAAAGGTGAATTACATGAATATCTTCAGCAGCAGCCCGCGTCGGTTTATTCTGGGAATTACGAAGCCACTGCGCCGGTTTATGGTTCAATAAAGGAAGTTGAAAACGCTTGTGGCGTACATTTTGAACCATCCGGAAAACCCAATGAATATACGATAAAGGCTCCGGCCGTCGTGGATAATACTTTTGCCCCCCGATTGAGTGTAATTTTTGACCCTCCCGATTCAAAAGATATGAAGAATGTCAGGTTTGTTTTTGAACAGCGCTGGCAGGATGAGGAAGGTCCTGGAAAGGGCAAGCCGATTGGAGGAGCGGAAGGTCGTCCAACAAAAGTTTATCGTCCCGAAGATATGGTTAAGGCGGTTAATGTCGCTCTTTTTGATCATGTGTTGAATAGCAAAATCAGCATCAGTCTGCCGGAAAACGCCAAGCAGGGGACTAATAGATTGATTCCGGATGAAAAAATGGTTCGTTTTGCGGAAAGGATTTTGTCACCCTTCAGAGTGGGGGATAGGCCTGTTAGAGAAGATGAACTAAAGGTTTTTCAGAGGTTTATGGAAGTTATTTTGAGAGACGATAAATCAGCTGACTATAACGCTCTTCAAAAAAGGGTTGAAAAATTGGACAGGATAATTAGCCAGGATGCTATGTTGCCATATTTACAGGGTATTTTTAGCAAAGATGGCGGGAAGGTTAAAACGCTTGGAGGACTTGTGGATGAACTGGCATTGATGATTGGAGATAAGCCAAAGAGCGGTGACCCGAAGGTTGATGGTGTCAATGTGAATTCCGGAACAAATGAAGGAAAAGCCCCGAAAACCGAAAAGAAGGATTCTCCGGTTAACGAAGTAAATCCCACGGGGAGTATCAGTGGGGTAAATCCGGGTTTGTAATATATTTGTTTTGATATTTTCTTTATTGAATTTGAGGGGAGTGCATTATTATTGAAATTGTTGGATAATCGACTATATGTTATTTTGCACAATATATCTTGTGCAAAGGATTCGGGGTACCTTTGGAGCGGTTTGATACTTTTGCTCTTTCTTTAGCCTTCAATACCCTGTCCTGAATTTTGCGTTTTAAGCGGTTCTTTATCTCCCGCCGGTGTTTAATACCTTTTTTCTCACAAATAAGTATGACTATTCCCGGGTTTACTTAATTGTTATAATTTTGTGGCTATATTCCTTTCTTATAAATTTATTACCTTGTTTAAGAGATTATTTAGAAAGTTGCGCTTATTTGTTCTGAAAGCAAGATTTTTGCCCGCTTGCATTTTTTATACCAAACGGCAGAGATATCATTTTTCATATAAAATTCAATTAAAGAATAAATCGCAAGGGAGTAAAGTCTTGTCCCTGGTTATTCCCTTACCTGTCAGTAGAGTTCATGAAAATGGTCAAAAGGTGGATTTACATCATGATTTGTCTTCAAATACTCAGGAACTTATAGGAGACATCACTTTTTCTCCAAATGATTCAAAAATAGGGATCGATGAAGTCTATGGCAATAAATATGCGGTTTGGGATGTAAAATTGTCTCCCGGAGAAACAAAGGTGTATGAGATGTCCTTTAAAATGGCCGTATCCCCCGCTCCGGCTTTGGAATTGAATAAGGTTATTTCTTTTGATGGGTATGGCGATCTTTCAAAAGAAATCGGGAACAAATTTTGTTCATCAAATGGTTTTATTAATGCCGATGATGCGCGTATTTTGGCTTTTGTCAGAGGAATACGCTCTCATAATGATGATGTGTTAAAGGTGATGAAGGGTATAAACTCTTTTGTCATTAAATATCTGGATTATGGAAATCCGATTTCTGGCCTTTATACAACGGCTGAAGCTCTGGAGAAAAGGCGCGTCGATTGCGGAGGTTTTACGGCCCTTTTTACTTCTTTGGCCGTTGCGATTGGTGTGCCTTGCAGGATTGTGAGTGGATTTTGGGCGGGCTACAAACAATCTTCCATGCATGCCTGGGCGGAATTCATGATTCCGGACGGAAGGTGGATTGCTGTTGATCCCTCCGTTGAACAATTATTTCTGCGCGGACAGACTGTAAAATCCGGTCATTTTGGTTATATCGGCAGTGATAGAATTGCTTTTTCTACCGGTTGTGATATCCCGATTGTCGTTGATGGCAAAAAGATTCGGGTTGATATACTCCAAAATCCCCTGTTGTATCCGATTGAAACCGCCAAAGGGGTAGAAGTCGAAGTCAAATGCGAGAGTTCAAAACTCAAGTCATGAAATTATTTAATAGAAATAAGGCGATATTTACGGCGCTTTCTCCAAATGCCCAGAGGGATGATATTTTTTTGGCATTTAAGCTCTTATTCATGCCGTGGCTCTGGCGTAATGGAACATATATTAAAGCTTTTTCAAAGGCTTTTGCCGGTCGTTTTAATTTCAAGCATGTTTTTTTGTTTGAAAGCGGAAGGACATGCCTCTATGCGATTTTGTCTTCTCTAAAATTATCTAAAAACGATGAGGTTTTGGTGCAGGCATATACATGCGTGGCTGTTCCTGAGCCGATATTATGGTGCGGTTTAAGGCCCGTTTATGTCGACTGTGATGAGGAAACCCTGAATATGTCGGTTGATGATCTTGAAAACAAGATAACATCCAGGAGCAAAGTTTTGATTATTCAGCATACTTTTGGTAATCCCGCGGATTTGGACAGATTGATTTCAGTGGCCGGGAAACATCATTTGTTCGTAATAGAAGATTGCGCTCATGCTTTGGGCAGCCGCTATCATGAGAAAGCGGTTGGAACATATGGCGATGCCGCTTTTTTCAGTTTTGGGAGGGATAAAGTCATATCATCTGTTTTTGGCGGCGCGCTGGCAATAAATGATGATGAGCTCGCGGAGAAAATCGCGGAATTCAGTCGCAATTGCAAAAATATTTCTTATGGATGGATTTTTCAGCAGTTATTGCATCCGGTGATTTTGGGACTGGTGAAATGCACCTATGGGATTCTGATTGGAAAGGTAATACTGAAGCTGGCAAAGAGAATGGGATTGATTTCAAGGGCCGTATATAAAGAGGAAAAGCAAGGGCTTAAGCCATCGTTCATTTCAAGCAGGATGCCGAATGCAATGGCAAAAATGGCATTAAACCAGTTCAGAAAACTGGATATGTTTAATAGTCATAGGCGGGTCTTGGCTGAGTTCTATAAGGAACATCTGAAGAATTGTTTTTCCAAAACTCAATTGGAATGCAAGGGTGGCCGGTCCATCTATTTACGGTATGTTATCAGGACTGGACATCAAAAAGAGATTTTAAGGATTGCCGCCTTTGAGGATATTTATTTGGGAGACTGGTATACTACCGCCGTTGCTCCAGAAGGGGTTGATTATGACAAGATTGGATATGATCCAAAATCGTGTCCGGTTGCGGAAAAGTTGGCTTTGGAAACCGTCAATCTGCCTACGGACAACAATACTGGATTATCGGATGCTAAGCGGATTGTTGCTTTTTTAAGGAAATATTATGGCAATGGAAATAAGGGAAATTAATCTTGAAAAAGAATGGGAAGATTTTATCGGCGTCGTAAGGCCGGATAGTTTTCTGCATTCATGGGCCTGGGGAAAGTTTAATAATGCGAGTGGAACCAAGGTTTTTAATTTGGGCGTCTATGATGAAAACGAGCTTGTTGCCGTTGCCTTAATATTAAAGATAACCGCAAAAAGAGGCGCATTTTTATTTTGTCCTCACGGTCCCCTCATTCGAAAGGCTGAAAATGTGGTTGAGGTTATCAAGGTCTTGCGGGAATATCTGGCCGGTCTGGCCAGGATTGAGCGGTGTGCTTTTGTCCGGCTTAGTCCCCTCTTAATCAAAAATCCGGATAATGAGCGAATATTTACCGATTTGGGATTTCGGCAGGCGCCGGTACACATGATGCATCCAGAGCTCAGCTGGATCCTGGATGTTACTCCGCCGGAAGATGCTCTTCTTATGGCAATGCGCAAAACGACCAGATATTGCATCAGAAAGGCTGAAAAAGACGGGGTTGAAACCGTCGTCAGCGCGGATCCCGCGGATGTGGATGTTTTTTGGGATATCTATAAGGCAACCGTTGATCGACAGAATTTCACCCCTTTTTCCAGGAATTATTTGCGTTCCGAGTTTGAAATGTTTATCAAGAATGACGGGGCGCGTTTGTTTTTTGCCAAATACAATAACGAAGTCGTTGCCGCTGCTTTTATCGTTTTTTACAAGGATTCGGCTTTTTACCATCATGGGGCGTCAATCCATAAATATCCCAAAATTACCGCTCCGTATCTTCTTCAATGGTCTGTGATCCGGGAAGCCAGGAAAAGAGGGTGCAAATATTATAATTTCTGGGGGGTCGTTCCTGAAGAAAAGAAGAATCATCCGTGGTCGGGATTGTCTTTGTTTAAGAGGGGTTTTGGCGGTTCTGAAAGCGAATATTTGCACGCCAAGGATCTGGTCATCACACCCAAGTACTGGTTGAATTTTCTTGTTGAAACGGTCAGGAAGAAAAAAAGGAGGCTTTGATTTTCAATCTTTTACGAAAACTTCTTCCAGTTCCGCAATTTTAATTTTTAGCGTCGGGTATTGAGTAAGTTCGGGGTCGCAGTCGATTATTTTCTTTGCGGCCTGTCGCGCCATACCAATGGTTTTCGAATCCGATAATGACGCCATTTTAAGATCCGGGATCCCGCTTTGGCGCACTCCGTATATTTCACCCGGGCCGCGGAGCGACAGGTCGATTGCCGCCAACTTGAAGCCGCTTGAATATTGCACCATGGCGCGGAGCCGGTTTTGCGATTCTTCAGAATTGCCGTGCGTGAATAGGAAGCAATAAGACTGGTGCTCTCCTCTTCCAACACGGCCCCTGAATTGGTGCATTTGGGACAATCCAAATCGTTCGGATCCCTCTATCATCATGATTGTGGCGTTGGGGACATCAATTCCCACTTCAATTACGGATGTTGAAACAAGAACTTTAATTTCGTTTTTTATGAATGTCGTCATCACTTCTTCTTTTTCCGAGGACTTCATTTTGCCGTGCAGAAGACCCAGTTTAAGTTTCGGAAATATTTGTTGTTGCAGGAATTCATATTCTTTAATGACGGATTTGACTTCCAGGACATCCGATTCATCAATCAACGGGCAGATTACAAAGGCCTGTCTGCCGCTTTTAATTTGTTCTTCAATCCATCTGTAGGCGTCAAGGCGTTTTTCTTCCGGAACGACGCGGGTAATGATCGGTTGTCGTCCTTTTGGCATCTCGTCAATTACGCTTAGATCCTGGTCGCCGTAAATTGTCATTGCGAGGGTTCTTGGGATTGGCGTGGCCGATAAGCTCAGTAAATGAGGACTGCCGTTGGATTTGAGTATTTCACGCTGTTTAACCCCAAAACGGTGTTGTTCATCAATAACCGCCAGCCCGAGGTTCTTGAATTTTACTCCTTCCTGGATCAGTGAATGAGTGCCGATAATCAAGTCAATTATACCCGCCGCCAGCCCTTTTAAGATTTCTGATTTGTTGGATTCGGATGTTGATCCTGAAATGAACTGTATGTTAAAGCCGTAATCGCGATAAAGCTTGAAGAGAGTGTTGTAATGCTGTTTTGCAAGGATTTCGGTTGGAGCCATGAGCGCTGTCTGATAACCGTGTTTGAGCATATTAAAAATGGCCGTTCCTGCGACCACCGTTTTGCCGGATCCGACATCGCCCTGCAGAAGTCGGGACATCGGGAATGGCTTATTGAGATCGTCCAATATTTCTTTCAGACTTGTGCGTTGCCCCAGCGTAAGTGAGAAGGGCAGGCTTTTGACAAAAGAGGCTGTTTCCTTGTGAAGAGGGACTTGTTTATGGTCATGAGCCGCAATATTCTGCCAATGCCATTTTTTTTGCAGGGCTTTTAACTGAAGCAGAAAAAGCTCGTCAAAACTTAATCTTTGTTTTGCTTTCTCCAAATCATTTTCGTCATGCGGAAAATGGGCTTCTTTAACAGCGGAAGCGTAGTCCATCAGCCCGTATTGATTTATGATGAATTCCGGCAGGTATTCTTCCAGCATCGCTCCCCATTCATCAATCAGAGGTTTGAGTTTGTCACGTATCCATTTGGATGTGACTCCCTCTGTTTGATGGTAAACCGGAACCAGGCGACCGGTGTGAACCTGATCGATTTTTGGTTCCTCGTATGAAGGGTTTTGCAGGCTGATGCGCCCGTAGGCGTACTTTGGCTTGCCCGAAAGAATTATCTGCATTCCAGGATGTAGCAGTCGTTTAAGAAAAGGCTGGTTGAACCAGACTACTTCTACAGAGCCTGAATCGTCGTTTAGCATAGCCCTTGAAAGCAATTTGCCGTTTTTTGTTTTCTTGTGTATTAGATTGGTTAGTCTCCCTTTTACATTATTCACCTCGTCGGGACGAAGTTCCGATATTTTTGTGTATGCTCTTTTATCCTCATAGGTACGCGGAAAAAACAGGAGCAGGTCTTTTATTGTTTTTACCCCCAGGCTTTCAAGTAACTGCAGGTGCGCCTTATTTGTCCGTATCGCTAGCGATATTGATTTTTGCAGGGACATTGTCTTTTTTCTTAATGAAGCCGTGCCGGCGGTTGCTTATATCGCGGAATATCCCCTGAATCCCCGTATTATTGCCGTTTTGGTCAAAGATCAGGACGGCATTGGTTTCAATTGATCCGGTATTTCCGTTATTTAGTTTTACTTGCGGATGAAAGCATTCAACATGATGTTTTGACACCACCAGGTCTACAAATACATCTCTATCTGATGGATTAACATACAGCTCGCGCATGTTTTTTCCGATAAGTTCTCCTCTGGAGTATCCGAGCATCTTGGCTCCGGCCGGATTGATGTCCTTGATGACTCCACCCATATCGGTTTCATATACGCCGTCGTTGATGGTGTTGAAAATGCGGCGATATCTTTCTTCGCTTTCCTGCAGTTCAAGCGACGCGATTTCCACTTCTTTTTCAAGCATATCGTTCAGGGAAGCCATTTCGTTCACTTTTGCTTTTGCTTCACTTCCTTCTTTGGCAAGCGAAGAGATGCTCGAGGCCACGATTTTGAAGAGATTGGCGCTGGCTTCCAGTTTTTCTTTTGTTACGAGCTGAAGTTCCAGATACATTTCCAGAAATGTATCCAGGTCGATGCCCAGGTGATCCGCTTCTTTTGCGCAGTTAACGATATTGGGATTCCCGAATCTTACCAGTCCGCCAATAAGAAACCCAAGTATACGACCGTCTATGCCCATTGGGACTATAAAAGCGTGAGTGTCCATGTAACGTAGGATTATCTGAATTTGGCTCGTTTTAAGGCATTTATTGAGCCCTTCCAGTAATTCCGGTTCAAGTTCATTTTCTATTTCCGGGTGTTTGACGATTTCCATCCATAATCTGCTTGCTTTGCTGAATTTTGTAATTGGTTGGCCCTTGAGGTTGCGCATAACACAGCCAATTCCGGTTGCTTCAGAGAAATTATCCTGGATTTTCTCCAGGGTTCTCATTGATACAAAGTCCGTAAGCGAATTTAATTTATTCATTATTCTCCCACGATTTTAAGAAATTTTCGTTTCCCAACCTGTATCAGTATTTCTTTGTTAATTATTATTTCTTCCCGGTCAGGTGTTACTTTTACCCCGTCAATTTTCACTCCGCCTCCTTCAATCAGTCTTCTTGCTTCGTTTTTCGAGGAGGTCAATCCTGTTTTTGAAAGTAACTCTACAATACTATTCCCCCCTTTGGCAACCCTTTTTACCGGAATATCTTCCGGCAGTCCTTTGTTACTGAATACTTCAATAAACTGGTTCTCTGCGGCAATAGTTGCGTTCCGGTTATGGTAGATGGTGATAATGGCTCTGGCAAGCCTCATCTTCAGGTTGCGAGGGTTTTCTCCTTCTTCAATGGCTTTTTTCATCTTTTCGATTTCTTCCTTTGATTCGTTTGTGGCAAGTTCAAAATATTTAAGGATGAGATTGTCCGGAATAGACATGATTTTGCCGTACATTTGAGAAGGTTCTTCACTTACTCCAATGTAATTATTGGTGGTTTTGCCCATCTTCAGTTTGCCG
>Ga0209668_10000174_pt1 | contig 27050 bp, 21 predicted proteins | sample FrelakmetPLP11PL_FD_187150 | JGI IMG/M metagenome (GOLD analysis project Ga0209668, IMG submission 187150) | Freshwater lake sediment microbial communities from the University of Notre Dame, USA, for methane emissions studies - PLP11 PL (SPAdes)... | ecosystem: Environmental > Aquatic >...
GGGCTGGCCCGGCGGGAGCGGCTCGAGCGTGTGCACGTCGACGACCAGCGCCCGCGCCCATGGCGGACCGAACTTGAGCCGCGGCGTCGCCGCGGAGGACCCGGTATGGCCCGCGCGCAGCGTCGCGTCGTAGAACTGCGAGGTCATCTCGGTCATGCCGTACTCGTTGACGCACGAGGTGGCCGGGATCCCCAGCGCGCGCTCGATGCGCGCGTACAGCGCCGCCGGATCGATCGCGCGGACCAGGCCCTTGGCGCCGCCGGTGTGCATCACGCGCGAGCCCGCGGGCAGGCGCACGGACCAGCCGCCGCGCTCGACGACGCCGAGGAAGCGATCGAGCGCCAGGTCGGTGGCGAACAGGCACACACCGCGGCCGGCATCGAGCGCGGCGTCGCAGGCGCGGGCCAGGCCTTCGGCGTCGAGCGCGGCGGCCCCGGGGCCGGCCGGCGGGCCGGGCGCAAGGAAGTGACGCGGCTCGTCGCCGAACAGCTCGGCGCCGACGACCTCGACCATGTGCCACAGGGACGAGTGCGGCGCGTCGTCCTCGGACGGCCCCAACACGAGGGGCACGAGATCGGTCGTCCGCCCCGGCGCCAGCTCGGGCAGGACGAAGGCACGGAACGTGGGCAGCAGGGACGCGTGATAGAGTGCCAGCGCGTCGGCCGAGAGCGCGTGCTCGCCGGGACGCCGCCCGCCGGTCGTCGTGCCCGACGTGCGGAAGATGCGCGCCGGCTCGGGCGTGACCCCGGCCTCGTCGCCGATCAGGCGGGCATCCTTGAACGCCGCCACGGGGACGGCCGGGATCTCGCTCCAGGTGCGCAGGCGCTGCGGCAGCGCGCCGCGACGCTGGCAGTAGGCGCGGTACGGGGCGAGCGCCTCGTACTGCCAGGCGAAGACGCGCAGCGCCAGCCGATCGAATGCCGCCTCGTCCACGGGAGCATCGATGCCGCGGGCGAAGAAGGCGGTGAGATCACGATCGAGTTCGGCGGGCGAAGGCGCGGACATGCGGTCATCCTAGCGCAAGGACGGTGACGCTTGGAACGAGACTTGGGCGACTACCAGCTGCAATTCCTCGGTGCGGCCCGGACGGTCACGGGCTCGAAGTACCTGCTCCGCGCGGGCGGAACCACGGTCCTCGTCGACTGCGGCCTGTTCCAGGGATTCAAGGAGCTGCGCCAGCGCAACTGGGACGACCTGCCGGCCGATCCCAGGACCATCGACCACGTCGTGCTGACCCACGCCCACATCGACCACACGGGCTACCTGCCGCGGCTGGTCGCGCAGGGCTTCGCGGGCACGGTGTGGTCGACGTCCGGCACGCAGGAGCTGAGCGACCTCATGCTCAAGGACAGCGCGCACCTGCAGGAGGAGGAGGCCGAGTACGCCAACCGCCGCGGCTACTCGAAGCACCACCCCGCGCTGCCGCTGTATCGCGCGGTCGATGCCGAGCGCGCGCTCGGGCAGTTCCGCGCCGTCGACTTCGAAGTGCGCACGCGCCTGTCCGACACGGTCGAGGTCGTGTTCCACCCGGCCGGCCACATCCTGGGCTCGGCGATCGTCGAGATCGTCCTCAAGCGCGGCGACGAGACGCGGACGATCGTGTTCTCCGGCGACCTGGGCCGCTACGACGCGGTGATGATGAAGGATCCGGTCGCGATCCCGCCGACCGCGGACTTCCTGGTGGTCGAGTCGACGTACGGCAACCGCGAGCACGAGGACAAGGACCCGCGCCCGCACTTCGCAAAGCTCATCGCGCGCATCGTGCAGGACAAGGGCGTGCTCCTGGTGCCGGCGTTCGCCGTCGGGCGCACGCAGGACATCCTGCTGATCCTCAAGGAGGGCATGGCGCACGGCGACATCCCGACCGTGCCGGTGCACCTCGACAGCCCCATGGCGATCGACGCGACCGAGATCTACTGCCGCCACACGAGCGAGCAGCGCGTCCAGCACGTGCACAAGGGCGACCGCGGCTGCACGCACTTCTTCGGCGAGCTGAAGGTGTCGCGCACGGTCGAGGAGTCGAAGGCGCTCAACAAGATGGCCGGACCGCGCGTGATCATCTCGGCCAGCGGCATGGCGACCGGCGGGCGCATCCTCCATCACCTGAAGGCCCGCCTGCCCGAGGCGAAGAATGCCGTGCTGTTCGTCGGCTACCAGGCGCCGGGCACGCGCGGGCGCCGGCTGCTCGACGGCGAGCCCGAGGTCAAGATGCTGGGCGAGATGGTCCCGGTGAAGGCCTTCATCGACAAGATCGACGCCCTGTCGGCGCACGCCGACCGCTCGGAGCTGGTGCGCTGGACGGACACGCTGGGGGAGCGCAAGCCACGGCGCGTGTTCGTCACCCACGGCGAGCCCGAGGCGGCGGAGTCGATCGCGGCCCTCTATCGCGAGAAGCACGGCTGGGACGTGCGGGTGCCGGACCAGGCGGAGATCGCGCCGCTGTTCTAGGCCTGCAGCACGGGGCCGCAGCGGCCGAAAACACGACGGGCCGCCGGCATCCTGCCCGACGGCCCGTTCGGTTGCGTTACGATGCTCCACGGTCCGACCGGGAAGACGACCGTGCCGGATCCTCGAGGGACCGGCCCGAGGCCCGTCTCCGGAACGGGACGGGCCTCGGGCCGACCGACCTGACCACGTGATCGCTTTGATCACGGAGCCCCCGCTCACCCGCCAAGGTCTTGCATGGCTCGAAGGTCAGGCGGCCGACGCGGGGGAAGACTTGCGAGCACCGTGCCATCCTGGCCGGGCCCCGGCGTGGCTGACATACGCTTGACGAATGCGGAGACCGGCATTGAACGAACGTGACTTACAGGCGCCCCGGCGCACCCTTGATGTCACGCCAACGTGGAGCGAGCGCGCCGCGGCCGCGGCGCGCCATTGCACGGTGTGGCGCGCGCGCATCACAGTGTGCGCGCTCGCGCTCGCCGCGCTCGCCGGCGGCTGCAGCGACGCCGAGACGATCTTCGTGCCCACGGTCTACGTGGTCGCGGGGCGCGTCGCCGATCCGACCACGAGCCCGATCGCCGGCGTGCCCGGCGCGCGCCTCGTCGTCGAGACGGCGCCGAACGTCGTCGCGGTGACGAGCGACGCCAACGGCGACTTCGTCCTGCAAGGGGTGCCGCCCGGCACCCACCGCGTGCGCGCCGACCTGGCGGGACACGTGAGCACGATCACCTACGACTTCGTCGTCGCCGCGAACGTGATCGACGCCTTCGTGCCGATCTTCACGCCGGCGCAGGTCGACTCGGTGCTCGACGCGCGCGGCGCGCCGCCGTGGAACCGCCAGCAGGGCCTGTTCGGGCTGTTCGCGCTCAAGAGCACGGGCGTGCCGCTGGGGGACGCGGTCGCCACCTTCCTGCCCTCGCCGGGCGGCACGCTGGTGCAGACCGGCGAGGGCGCCGATCCGATCGTCGTCGTCAACGGCTCGCCGGGGATGTACCAGCTGCAGGTCGATCGTGGCGGCTACGTCTGGGACGACCCGTACGGCGTGACGCTGCGCCCCAACGTGCTCACGTTCGCCGCGCCGCGCTCGCGGCCCAACTTCAACGGCTTCGTCTTCGCCCACCTGCCCAGCGGGCCGCCGGTCGAGGCCGCGGCAGTCAACGCGCTCCCCGCGACCAGCGATGTGAGCGCGGGCGCGGCGACCACGAACTTTATCGGCCAGTTCTCGATCGTCGGCCTGCCGCGCGCGACCTACACGGCGCGCATCACCGCGGCGGGCTTCCTGCCCATGCTCAGCTTCCCGCAGCCGCTCGACCAGGACACGACGCTCGCCGCCATCGCCTTCACCGCCGATTCGCTCGCGGCATGGGCTGCCGCCGCGGGTGCGGCGGTGCCGACGCCGGGCCTGGGCACGATCGTCATCGACGTGCGCGACGCGGTCAGCGGCGCGCCGATCGCGGGCGCAACCGTCGAGGTGGAAGGTGGCGCCGGGCGTTCGGTGGCGCAGACCGCGCGGGCGCTGGCGCTGCGGCTGGATGTGCCCGCGGGTCGCCATCGCGTGTACGCCCGCGCGCCCGGATACGCCGACGCCGCGACGCAGGAGGACGTGCGCGTCGCGGCGGACGAGGTGACGTTCGGGTCGATGTCGCTGGCGGCCCCGGTCGCCGCGCGGCGTCAGCGCCGGTAGGTCTCCTTGATGCGGCCCCACGACGTGGTGGCCGCGGGCGTCGAGTACTCGGCGCGGAACAGGCCGTCGGCGCGCGTGCCGGCGAAGACCATCGCCGAGTCGGCTGCGGCGGCGCCGACGGTGCACAGCACGGCGCGCACGTCGTTGTCGCCCGGCAGGTTGGGGCCGAACTTCCGCCAGTTCGCGCCGCCGTCGGCACTCTCCCACACGCCCTGGCCACGCGTTCCCGCATAGAGCACCGGCAGCCCGTCGGTGCGCCGCGCGATGTCGTTCACCGGCACGGCCGGGAGGCCGGTCGACGAGGGGAACCACGACAGCCCCTGGTTCGTGCTGCGGTAGACCCCGCCCTCGGTCGCGGCATAGACCTTGTTCGAGTCGCCCGAGTCGATCACGAACGCGTTGACGATCACGCCCGGCGCGACCGACGACCAGCTGCCGTTCGACCAGCGCTCGATCCCGCCCTCGGTTCCGGCGACGAGGAACGTGCCGCCCCGCACGCGCGCCAGCGCGCGCACGCGCAGGTCGATCAGGCCCGCGTTCATCGCCTGCCAGCGGATGGTGTCGTTGAGCGCCGCCTTGGGGCCGCCGATGAAGACGCCGCCGCCGTAGAGCCCGCAGAACACGGACTCGGGCCGGGCCACGTGGAGGATGACCGCGCGCGCATCGCGGCCGACGGTCGGCAGACCGTCGTTGATCGGGTACCAGTTCGTGCCGGTGTCGATCGTCTTCACCATGCCCAGCGTGCCGGCGGCGACGTAGCCGATGTTCTCGTTCTGCGCCGTCACGTCGTACGCCGAGGGAAGGAACAGGCGCGCGTACTGGTCGCCGCAATCGGTCGAGACGCCGAGTCCGCCGTTGTTGAGGCCGGTCCACGCCACGACGCAGGCGTTGCCCGGAGGGGAGAGGAGCGAGGTGAACTCGTAGCCGGCGAAACCGAGCGACGCCCAGCCGAGCGCGCTACCCGCCGAGCGGGCCGTGCCGGCAGCCAGGCCCAGGAGGCAAGCGACGGCAATGGACGCGCCGAGGAGAGCGGCAGGGCGGAGACGATGCGAAGGTCGAAGACGGCTCATGCGGCGGCTCCCGGGGACCACGATGTGACGCTCAGGACGCGAATGGTGCGACGGCATTCATTATAGACGCGCCGACGGCAGGCGGACCAGCCGTCCGGAGGCCACCGAGCCGCCGATTTCGAGGCGCACGGCGTAGACCCCCGGGGCGGTCGGGCGTCCTGCATCGTTCCGGCCGTCCCAGCGGAGGGTTTCGGCGCCCGCGTTGGCTTCCAGCGTGCGCACCCGCCGTCCGGCTGCGTCGAGGATCGTGGCCCGGATCGGGCTCCCGGCCGGTGCAGCGCCCGCCGCCAGCCGCACGCGCAACACGACGTCGCCACGGGAGGGGTTGGGCCAGGCTCCGGCAAAGGCGAACGGGGCGGGCCCGCCGGTGGCGGGGACATCGGTCGTCGCGCTGCCGTCGAACTCGATGTCGAGCGGCGGCAGTCCGGTCGACAGCGGCCCTGCCAGCGGCGCGAGCGTGGCTACGTCGAAGACGCGCACGCCCGGGTTCGCCGGCGTGCGATCGCACAGCCACAGTTCGCCGCGATCATTCGCCTCGGCGTCGGCCAGGTTGAAGCCCGACGTCGCGTACACGGCCGTGCCCGCCGCGCCGGTCGCGCGGTCGTACGGCTTGCACACGGTGTTGTACGACGCGTCGCTCAGGACGACGAAACCGCGCGTCGCGGTCGCGGGCACCACGTCGGCAATGTCGCCACCGAGGGCGGCCTCGGTGGTCTCGATGCCGTCGACCGTGAGCGCGAGCGGATCGATGCGCACCACGCCGCCGTCGTTCGCGCCGTAGAAGCCGGTGCAGCCGACGATCAGCCGCCCGCTCGCTTCGACGATCAGCTCGGTCGTCGGGTTCTGGAATGGAAGCAGGATGCCCTGCAGGCCGGGCGCGGCCGGATCGCAGTCGACCAACGCGTCGGTCGCGGCGTCGATCACGACCACGGCGCTCGAGTCGGTCGGGGTGAAGAACGCGTCGCGGTCGATGCGCTGCACGGTGATGAACACGCGCCCGCCGACCATCGCCATGCGGTTCATCTCGGGAATGCCGTCGGCATCGGCGAACGGTGCCAGCGAAATCGCGCCGATGAACGCGCCGGTGGACGGATTCACGATCCACAGGTCGGCCGAGTCGTAGCGCGCGACGTAAGCCTTGGTCGGCGAGACGACGACGATGTCGTTGGGGTTCGAGCCGTTGCCGACCGAAAACTGGCGGACGAGTGCGAATCCATTCGCGGGATCCAGCACGCGCACGTTGTCGCAGCCGAAGCGCTCGATCACGTAGAGCAGGCCCTGGTGGTGGCGCAGCACGGCGTCGGCGCACACCGCCGCGACGTTGGGCGTGACCGGGCGCGGCGGTCCGAAGGCGACGTTGGCGATCGTCCCGCTGCCGAAGTCGGTGGCGAAGACGAAGGCGCGGGACTGCGTGGCATGCACTTCCGGCGCAGCCGGAAGGGCGAGCATCCCAAGCAGGAACATCCCAATACGACGAATCACAAGCTCTCATCCTTTCCATCGAATCGATAACGCAGGCCGGCGAAGAGCGAGCGGCCCGGCAGCGGATATCCCCCAAAGTCGTAGGCGCGGCGGTCGGTCAGGTTGGTGCATTCGAGCGTCAATTCGAGCGGGGCTGAGCCCGGCGCGAGCAGCGTCGCGCCCAGGTCGATCAGCGCCCGCGCCGCGACCGGCTGCAGGTTCGCGCGATCCAGGTAGTGCGCGCCGACGACGTGCAACTCCGCGAACGGGCGCACCGGGGCGTGCCGCGCGACGTGCGCCAGGCGCAGCGACGCCTCGTGCCCCGGGCGCCCGGGCAGCTCGTTGCCCTGCCAGTAGGCGACGTCGCTCTCGTCGCGCGTCCACTGCCGGGTGTACGACAGGTCGGCCGACAGGCCCCATGTCCACGCCGCGCGTGCGGCGACCTCGACTCCCTCGAGCCGCGCGGCGCCGATGTTCTGCGCCACCGAGACCTGCGCCGAGTTCTGCATCCACACCAGCAGATCGCGCGCGTCGGTGCGGTAGGCGACGACCTGCAGCTCGGTCCAGCGGGGCGCGGCGCCGGTGCCCGCACCACTGAGGTCCAGCACCAGGCCGGCGTCGTGCGTCGTCAGTTCCTCAGGCTTCGCGTCGGGATTGCCGTGCACGCCGCCGCGATGGCCGAACAGCTCCTCGAGCGAGGGCATGCGCCCCAGGCGCGATGCGGTGACGCGCAGAGCCAGCGTGCCGAACGCGCCGCGCGCCACCTCGGTGCGCGCGCCCAGCGTGCCGCGCGTGAAGCGATTGGTACGCGAGACGGCAGGCCGTGGCAGCGCGCCCGGGTACGGCGAGCCGGCGGGGAACGCGTCGAACGTGGCCTCGCTGCGCACCTGGGCGGTGAGCCCGACGCGACCGTCGAGCGGCGACCACCGATCCTCCGCGCCGAAGGTGACGTACTCGCGCGTGCGCGTCGGCCCGGCGCTCGGCACGGGGATCTCGGTGCCGGGCTCGTAGCGCTCGCGTCGGGCCTCGGCCGCCAGCTCGAACGCGTTCGCCGCCCGCAGCGCGACGCGCGTCATCAGGCGCGCGCCGTCGCGCGTCGTGTGATCGTCGGTCGCGACGCGCCCGCCGGTGATCTCGCGCTGCGGGTCGGCGAAGCGATCGCGGTTGCGCACGGCGTAGAGCAGCAACGACGGGGCCACCACCCCCGGAGTCCGCGGATCGAGCCGCAGCCCGGTGACCGAGCGCCCGGTCGCGAGGTTCGCGTACAGTGCGGTGTTCGATCCGGTGCCCGGCACGCCCTGCGTCTTGTCGAGGCGGTCGTGGGTCAGCGACAGCGCCACCGGCCCGGCCGCGGTCGCCAGGCGCCCGGTCCACGCGCGCGAGGTGAATGCGTTGTTGAGGCGCACGGCGTCGACGTCGTCGCCGGGCTCGACATTGGTGCCATTGTCGTCGCGGTAGGCGAAGTCGCCGGCGCTCTCCAGGTACTGGCCGACGACGGTGAGCCGCGTCGCGCCCTGCGTCGCGCCGAACGCGCCATCGGTCTTGCGCGTGTCGAACGAGCCGGCGCCGACGGCGGCGCGCGCCCACAGCCGTCCGTCGTCGCGCGTCACCAGCTCGACCACGCCGCCGCCGGGCGCGTCGAACTCGAGCGGGGCGCCGCCGCGGTACACGTCGACGCGGCCCAGCGCCTCGATCGGCAGGTCGGCCGCGTTGACGACACCGTACTGCGCCTGGTTCAAGGGCACGCCGTCGAGGTAGAACGCGACCTGCGACGACGCGCTGCCGCGGATCGACACCGCGCCGAACGAGCCCAGCCCGCCGAAGCGCCGCACGTGCACGCCGACGCCGCCGGCCAGCATGTCGCTGGTGGTGCGCAGCCGCCCGTGCGAGGCCGAAACATCGTAGGAGCGCGCGAAGCCGGCCGCCGCGCGCAGCGCCGGATCGTCGGGACGCGCGCGCGCCTCGACCACCCGCTGAACGGGCAGCACGTAGATGGTGTCGCGATCGGCGCGCAGGGCTCCCGGCGCGACAGCGCCGGAAGCGAACGCAGGCGAGCCCGTGAATAGCTTCAGAAGGACAAGAGCCAGCGCCGGCGCGGTTGCGCGGCGCGGAATGCGGCCTGGGAGGGACATGGTCGGAGGTCTCCCGCCTCACGTACACACGAGAACGCGAGTGGGCAGGTCTCCTGACTGAGGGCGTGCGGCCGCGGCTCCCGCCTTCCCGGCCCTTCGGCCAGTGGCATCTTGGGAACCACCTCGCCCATCACAGTGACGGGATCGTGGGGGAATCACACCCCCTTCCCTTTTCACCCCTTGCGGGGCACCCGACTCGGATGAGTTGTGAGCGGAACCGTAGACCCCGCGCGGGGCGCGGTCAATCTTCGATTGGTGGCCGGGCTAACCCCGCCCATACAACGCATATGCCGCCGCGATCCCGAGCAGGTCGAACGCCGCGTGCACGAGCATCGCGTCCATCACGCGGCGACGGCGCAGGTAAACGAACGCCATCGCGAGGCCGGTGAAGCCTGCCGAGATCGCGCCGGCCGGGCCCTGGTACAGGTGCCCGAGCCCGAACACGATCGTGCTCAGCGTGAGCGCCAGGACCAGCCCGGCGCGCCCGAACAGCCGCTCGAAACGCGTGAGGATGAACGCGCGCTCGAGTTCCTCGGCGAAGCCGCCGCCGATCACTGCGGTCAGCACCCACAGCGGCGCCTGCGCCGGATCGCGGAAGAGGTGTGCGATCGAGCGGCTCGAGCCGCCCCCCAGAATCGCTGCGAGCGCGCTGTTGAGCACGATGTTGGTGAACACGAACAGCGCCAGCGTGAACGGCACGCCGATCACGATCGCCTCGCGCGCGGTCGGCAGGCGGACGCCGAGATCGCCGATGCGCTCGCCCGCGGCGCGCATGAGCACGGTGACGACGAGCGCGAACCCGGCGGCCTTCACGCACACATGGAGCAGGATCTGCTGCACGTCCCGTGGCGACGGCGTCGCCAGCAGTTGCCGGGCGACGGCGTACGCCCACCACGCCAGGATCACGACGAGCGAGAACCACAGCGCACGCTTCATGGCGCAACCTCCGCGAACTGGTAGGTCACTTCCTCGATCCGCCCGCGCCAGTAGGGGCGATAGCCCTCGGGCGTGATCCATCCCACCTCGCCGCCGAGCGGCACGCGCATGCCGTCGCGCATGGCCTCGCTCGAGAAGCGTCCCTCCCACGGCGTGGGCACGAGCGCCGCGCCGACCGTGCGCGGCCGCGCATCGGCACGGATCGATTCGATCGTTCCGTTGTCGCGAAAACGAAATGTCAGTGACACCGAGGTGGGACCGTCGGCCAGCGTGGCCCGCGCGCTGTGTTCGTCGATCGCCGTCCAGCGCACGCCCCGCTCCGGCAGCAGGCTCGTCGGCGACCACGCCGCCTCGGCGAGGTGGCGCATCAGCTCGCCCTCGGCCGCGGCAGGCGTTCCGCGCACGTCGGCCACGGTCACGAGCCCGAGGACCGTGGCGTGGAGAATCCCTTCGCCGCCGACGTACGCGTCGTGGACCAGCGCGTCGAGCCCGGGTGCCATCGCGATCGTTGCATCCCAATCGAAGCCCGGTGGACGGGCCATCACGACCTGGTCCGAGACGAACGGCTTCCACGCCGGGGTCGCCTTTCCCATGTCGAACGTTCCCGTGTGGCGCAGGTGGGTGACCTCGATCATGGGCTGGCCGTCGCGGAGCACGGTCTGGAAGTAGCGGGCGACCGGCGGAGGCAGGCCCTCGAGGGCGCCGGCATCGAAGCAGGCCCCCGGGGCGGGTCGGCGCGCGGCCGCCAGCCGTCCGCGCAGGGTGGCGGTGCCGGCGCGCCAGCGGGCGCGGCCGAGCGCCCGGGCCACCAGGAGCGCGGCCAGCGCGGCGAGCAGCAGGGCCAGGGCGACGGCGACGAGGCGAGCCATGCCCGGACCATAGTCCCGGCCGTTGCATTCGGCAACGAACCCGCCATTCCCCGCTTCAGCCGCGCCCGCGGGCTGCCGATACCACCGGCGGAGGACGAATGCCCGAGAACCGCCCGAAACCGCCCAAGCTGCCGAACACGCCGATCAACGGCTTCGGCGCGCCCCTGGAGGAACGTGCCGGGGACGACGCCGACGCGCCGCGTTCGGGCGGAACGGTCGCGGGCACGCCGCTGTCGGGCGGCGGCGGCGGCTTCGATCTCTTCGCCGAGGAGCAGCGCGAGCAGCAGACGCTGACGCGCCTGCGCGACCTCCTGCGCGTGCTCGTGCGCGCGCTCAAGGCCAAGCGCATGTATCCGGCGAACAACCCGCTCCTGCAGCGGATCCTGGGCGAGGCGTCGCTCGCCATGTCCGAGACGCTCGAGGCGCTCGGCGACATCAACCTCCAGGTGCAGCAGTACGACCTCCTCTTCCTCGGGCAGAGCGTCTACAACAACCCGAACAAGAAGGAGTCGATCGCCTTCCGCTTCTCCAAGGACGGCATCACCGAACTCGTCTTCCAGGAGGGCCTGCCGCCCGACGAGCTCGAGGACTTCCTCACCGTGCTCGGCGCCGCGCTCGAGTCCTCCGCGCTCGACGACGACCTGGTGACGCTGCTCTGGGAGCAGGAGTTCGCGCACATCTCGTACGCCTACCTGGCCATCGACGACATGCAGGAGAACGGCGCCGCGCTCAACGCCGACGAATCGCTCGACATGAACTGGCCCGCGGGCAGCGACGAGGACATGACGCGCGACGAGGTGACCGGCGTCCCGTGGACCGAGCATCACGGCTGGGTCGACCCCGACGGCGGCTCGGGCCACCGCGCCGACGACTGGAACGAACTGGTGCCGATCGTGCGCGTCGAGGATCGCTGCTCGAACGACTTCCTCCATCTCACGTCGCAGGAGATCGAGGCGCTGGCCGAGGAGATCCACCGCGAGCACTCGCGCTCGCTGCACGATGTCGTGCTCGAGATCCTGACCGAGGTCGCCGAGGACGAGCCCACGCCCGAGGCGTTCGCCGACCTCGCGCGCGCGATGGCCGACCTGCTCATCGTCGTGCTGCAGGAGGCCGACCTGCGCCACGCCGTCGAGATCGTCGCCACGCTCAAGACGCTGTCGGCCAGCCGCGGCCACGACCCGACGGGCTTCATGCCCGACCCGGTCGACCTCGCTGCGCAGGCCGTCAGCGCACTCGGCCGGCATCCCGAGGCCGACACCAGCTTCCTCCCCGAGTTCCTCGTCCACCTGGGAACGCGGGCGATCGATCCGGTGTGCGACCTCCTCGTCGACGTCGACCTGCACGCGCTGCACGGAGCGCTGCAGAAGGCGCTGGTCGAGCTGGCCAAGCAGGACCTGCAGGCCATCCGCGCCCGCGTCGAGCTGGCGCCGCCGCACGCGGCGCGCGCGCTGGTCCAGGTGATGGCGCAGGTCGGCGGCGCCGAGGCCGAGCAGGCCCTGGCGCAGGCCACCTCGCATCCCGAGGCGCGTGTGCGCAAGGAGGCGATCGCCGCGCTGGCCCACACCGCGCGCGGCACGACGCGGCCGTACCTGCTGCGCGCGCTCGACGACGATGATCCGCAGGTGCGCGCGGCGGCGCTGTTCGCGGTGCGCGAGTCGTTCGACCAGGCCGAGGAGCACCAGGCCGTGGCCGAGCGACTGCTCGCCGTGCTGGGCGGACCGCGCTTCGCCGACCAGTCGGCGGTCGAGCGCGGCGCCTACTTCGACGCGCTGGCTTCGCTCGGCGGACCGACCGTGATCGCGACACTCTCGGCCTGGCTGGGTCACTGGAGCCTCGGCGGCGGCGGCGACGCGAAGGCGCGGCGCGACCTGGCTGCCGGCGCCCTGGCGCGCATCGACGATCCGGCCGCGCAGGCGGCGCTCCGTCGCGCGGCAGGCAGCTTCCTCCCCGGCGTGCGCGGCGCGGGACGACGGGCCCTGAACGCGGAGAAGTCGGCATGATCCCGGGATTCGAAGGCAACAACTCGCGCGACCTGACGCGCGACACCAGCGACGACGCCCACGCCTCGCGGGTGACCGTCGCCGGCCGCGCGCTGGCCGCGAACCTGTCCGTGTTCTGGAAGACCGCCCGCATCTACGACGCGCGCAACGTCGCCTACGGCCAGTCGCTGTCGAACCTGCTCGATTCGCTGCAGGCGCTGTTGTCGCTGGGCTCGGACTTCGTGCTCCAGGTCGTCGGCGACTGCCTGTACATCAACGACCAGCGCCTGCGCGTCGACGTGGTCGGCTACGCCTCGCACCAGTTCATCGTCGACGAGCTGGCGCGCCGCAAGGTCGGCGGGCTGCGCTTCACGGGCGGCCTCGAGCGCAGCGAGCTGCAGGCGTTCACCCGCGTGTTCCTCGGCGAGTCGGCGCAGCATCCGCCGGACTTCGACGCCATCGTCGCCGGCTGCGAGACGCAGGGCATCGCCAAGATCATGCCGGTGCGCGAGCTCATCCTGCCGCCGAAGGATCCCAGCGAGACCGAGACGCAGGGTCGCCGCATGGTCGCCAAGAAGACGTTCTTCCGCGCCATCCAGTCGACCAAGAACGTGATGCTCTCGGCGCGGCGCGGCAAGGCCGTCGACCTGCGTCAGGCCAAGCGCGCCGTGCAGTCGATCGTCGACCTGATCCTGTCGCAGGAGCTGTCGCTGATGGGCATGACGACGCTCAAGGACTACGACGAGTACACGTACCAGCACTGCGTGAACGTCGCCATCCTGTCGATCGCCGTCGGCCATCGCCTGGGCCTGACCAAGCAGCAGCTGTCGCAGCTCGGCGTGTCGGGGCTGTTCCACGACATCGGCAAGGTCGTGATCCCCAACGAGGTGCTGGCGAAGCCCGGCCGCCTGTCGCCGGCCGAGTGGGCGCAGATGCAGAGCCACCCGATCGAGGGCGTGAAGATCATCACGCGCCTGCACGGCCTGTCGCCGCTCGCCATGCGCGCCATCGCCGTCGCCTACGAGCACCACATGAACATCGACCTGTCGGGCTACCCGCAGGTCAAGCGTCCGCGCGAGCAGAACCTCATGAGCCGCATCGTCGCCATCTGCGACTGCTTCGATGCCATGACCGCCCACCGCTCTTACCAGAAGCACCCGTTCACGCCGTACGAGGCGCTGCACTACATGACGACGAAGATCCCCGAGCGCTTCGACGCCACGCTGCTCAAGGTGTTCATCCAGACGGTGGGCATCTATCCCCCGGGCACGCTGGTGCGCCTCTCGAGCGGGGAGCTGGCGTTGTCGGTCTACCCCAACGCCGAGGACGTGGCCGCCCCGGTGGTCAAGGTCCTGCGCGAGGCGTCGGGCATGCCCTCCCTCGACGGGCGCCGCATCGACCTGGCGAACCAGGGCGTGGGTCGCGGCCAGCAGGGCTTCGTCACCATCGCCGAGGCCGTGCACCCCGAGAACGTGGACGTGCGGCCGGAGGAGCTGGTCGAGTAGGTCCGCCCCGGATCAGGGCCCGAAGCTGCGGCGCAGGTCGTCGAGCGCCGCCAGCGTCGTGTCGAGATGGATGAGTCCCATCATCGGGTTCTCGAGGTCCATGATCACGAAGTAGAGCCCGGACAGGATGACCACCAGTCCGACGACGTGCGGCACGCTTGGCCGCGACGCCTCGGCCATGCCCTCTCCCACGAACAGCGCCGTCAGCAGCATGAGCACGGCCATCACCACGTACACGATCCGCGGTGGATGCTGGATCATCAGCACCCAGGACTTCGTGTTCATCTCGATCATGCGGTCGATGGCCGGCACGATGTGCACCCGCGCCGCCACCCCCGTGCCGGTCGCCGTGATCGCGACCGACCGGGTCCAGATCTCCTCGAGCGTGCCCATGGCCGCCTTGATCTTTGCGACGACCCGCGCCCGGTCGGGCACGGCGCGGTACGCGGCAATCCGCTCGTCGACGTAGCGACGGAACAGCGTGCGCATCGCGGGTTGTTCCTCGGCCGGCAGCAGGTCGAGCTTGCGCCAGCCCCCCTCGATCACCTGCAGCTCATCCCCCATGTGCGCCCGGCGGGCGGCGAAGCGCTCGCCTGCCCCGTTGAACGTGAACGCAAGGACCAGGCCGAGCAGCGCGAACACCGAGGCGTCGATGACGCCGAGTCCGGCCCGCGCGTGAACCGGATCGGCCGCGACCCGGCGGATCCCGTTGCGGCGGCCGAGCGCGATCATGGCGAGCATGCCCACGGCGAGCGCGATCGCGCTCAGGGCGTTCTGGACGACGAAGCTCATGGGTGAAGGTCTCCGGGGGGGCGGGGAACGGCGTCGGACGTGCGCCATGCTACCCCGTCCGAGCCCGCCGGATGTACGCCGAACATAGTGCTTGGCGCGCGTCGATCCGGTCCGTCAGGCTGGCCTGATGTCGCGCGCCAGGCTCCTCGCCCCATTCCTCGTGATCGCCTCGATCGTCCTCGTCGGCTGCGACTCCGCGCGCGCGACGCACGATGCCCGCACGTCGCGCCTGGCCCCGGCCGACTCCACCCGCCACCGCGGCGTCTGCTTCGTCGCCGGGCCCGCCGCGCCCGTCGACGCCGACTTCGCAGACCTGGCAGCGCACGGCGTCACGTGGATCTCGCAGACGCCGTTCGGCTGGCAGCGCCGCTTCGACGAGCCCACGTTCCGCATGATCACCGACGGCCGCATCTACTGGGGCGAGCGCGACTCGGGCCTCGTCGCCACCGCGCGGATGGCGCGCGCGCATGGCATCCGCACCATGCTCAAGCCGCACCTGTGGCTGCGCGACGACGACGACGGCAAGTGGGTGGGCTCGATCGCGATGAAGGACGAGACCGACTGGGCGGCGTGGTTCGCGCGCTACGAGGAGTTCATCGTCCACTACGCGCGCCTGGCCGAGACCTCGGGCATGGACGCGCTGTGCATCGGCACCGAGCTCGAGGGCACGAGCGGCCGCGAGGCCGACTGGCGCCGCGTCATCGCCACAGTGCGCCGCGTGTACCACGGCCCGCTCGTCTACGCCGCGAACTGGAGCGGGGAGTTCGAGCGCGTCGCCTTCTGGGACGCGCTCGATTACGTGGGGGTGCAGGCGTACTTCCCGCTGTCCAACGAGGCCGAGGCGTCGGTCGACGAGTTGGTCGCCGGCTGGGCGCCGCACGTGGCCCGCATCGCCGCGGTCGCGCGGCGCACCGGCAAGCGCGTGCTCATCACCGAGATCGGCTACAAGGCCTCGGACCGCGCCACCGTCGAGCCGTGGACCTGGACGACGAGCGATCGCTACAACCCCGACGAGCAGGCCCGCGCCTACGCCGCCGCCTCGCGCGCCCTGTGGTCGCAGCCGTGGTGCGCCGGGTTCTACTGGTGGAAGTGGTTCCCGGCCGGGCACCCCGAGGCGCAGGGCCGCGACCTCTACTTCACCCCGCAGGGCAAACCGGCGGCCGCGGTCCTGCGCCGGCAGTATCACTCTGCGCCCGGTCCCTGAGTGTCCGTGAAAGTTGCGAAAATGCAGGAAAATCTCAGCGCGACGGGCCGGGCCTGCGGGACGCGCCCTTCATTTTGCTGGTCAAACAACGCTTCGATTGGCATCCTCCCTCTCAGCAAAGTCGCGCGGCACCCCACGCTGAAGACGAAGACTCTGGAGGAAGCATGTTTTCCCGAACGCGATCCCTCGCCGCGCTCGCCCTGGCGGCGGGTCTGGGCATGATGGTCGGCTGCAGCGACAGCCCTCAAGACGTGGTCGCCCCCCAGACCTCTGCTCGCCTCATGGCGGTCGAGGTGACACCGGACGCCGACGCGGTGAACGTGTTCGTCGACGGGGCACTTTTCGCGGGTGGGGTCGGCTTCCCGAACAACACCGGCTACCTGCCCGTCGGGGAGGGAACTCGCGTCGTCAAGGTGAGTCAGGTCACGACCCCGTCGAACGTGCTCTACGAGAACACTCTCCACTTTGACGTCAACTCGAGCTCCACCGTCTGGGCCACGGACGACTCGCTCGAAACGATCGTGACTCCCGACGACCTGCGCGCGCCCACCGAGGGCAAGGCGCACGTGCGCTTCGTCAATTTCTCGCGTGCCATGCCGTCAGCCCAGGTCTGGCAGATCGGCGTACCAATCGCAGGAGCCTTGCCGCCACGTGACACGTCATTTGTGGTCTTCCCGAACGTGGTCTACCGCCACGCGGCGCTCTTCACGGCGTTCGACGCCGGCACGGACACGCCCGCGGACACGACCTCGTTGCGGCTCGAAGTTCGCAGTGTCGGCGTGGACCCGGAGATCGTCGCGCGGGTGCCGGCGATCGCCCTCAAGCGGGGAAAGATCTACACCGTGTGGATCGGCAGCAAGATGTTCGACGATGGGGGAGCCGAGGTTTCCCCGCAGGTCATCCTCAACAACTAGAAGTCACTCCGCGTCACCAGGGAGAACACGAAGGCCGCCGTCGGTTCCGATCGACGGCGGCGTTCGCGTCTCAGCGCCTCACTTCGCCATCATCTTCTCGAGGTCCTCGACGAGCACCTTCGCGTCCTCCAGGCGGATGAGGCCGATCATCGGCCGCTCGAGATCCCGGATGAGGAAGAACATCGCGGCGAGCAGGAACCCGATGACGACGATGTGCACCCGGCTGGTCCGTTTCGCCTCGGCCGTGGACTCCCCGGCCAGCAACCCCGCCAGCAGGATGAGCCCCACCAGCACCAACTCGATCTCGGCGGGTGGGTGCTGCATCATCGTGACCTGCGCCGTCGTCTGTTCGTCGATCATCGCGTTGAGCGCCGGCAGGAGCAGCATGGTCGTCGGCGAGGAGACTCCGTTCGTCGTCGAGGCGACCGCGCGCTGCCAGATCTGCGTCTGCACCGCGGCGGCCTCGTTCAGGAGCGACCGCACGCGCGCGACATCGGGGAGCGCCTGGATCGCCTGGCGACGGAGCCCGAGATAACGGCGGAACATCTCGCGCACCTCCGGTTGCACCGCCGGCGGCAGCACGTCGATCCGCAGGTACGCGGTGCCGATCACGTTCACTTCGTTCCCGACCTGGGCGCGGCGGGCAAAGGTCCGCTCGGCGGCGCCGTTGAACGTGAAGGCGAGGACGAGCCCGAGCAGCGCGTAGACCACGCCGTCCATCACTCCAAGCCCGGTGTTTGACGAATCGGGATGCGCGGCGAGCCGGCGTTTGCCGAGCGCGCGGCCGATCCCGACACAGGCGATGAACGCGGCCCAGATCGCGACGGAGATGATGGCGTTGACGGTCACGAAGTCCACGAGGATGCCTCCAGGTCAGATCGATGGCGGCGTGATGCCCAGCAGCCGCAGGTAGAGGTTGAGCTGCGCGCGATGGTGGATCTCGTGCTCCTGCACGTGATCGAGGATCCAGTGGACGGTCAGCGTGCGCTCGGTGCCGTCGGGACGCTTGCGCGTGCGCGTCTTCGCCAGTTCGGCCGCCGGCAGCCCGAACCAGCGCTGCGTGTGGCGGTGCGCCTCCTCGAGGCGAAACAACAGCGCGTTGTGATCGGGCGCGTCATAGACCGTCTCCCAGCCCTGCGCCGGGTCGGCGTGCTGCGCGACGTCGTCGGGCAGCGGCGACTCGCCGTCGAGGATGCTGCGCACCCACCACAGTTCGGCCTCGGCGATGTGCAGGATGACCTGGCGCGCGGTGAGCATCTCGGGCCGCGGCTTGAAGTCGAACTGCGTGTGCGGCAGGAGGTTCACCGCATCGATGAGGTATGGGCGGTACTGCGCGTCCCAGAAGGGATAGAACGCCTTGATCCTGCCCTCATGGTTCGCGGCCGATAGGCCGCGAGAGTTTTCGAGGAGTTCGTCGGCGGGGGTCGGCATGGGCCGGATGTTCGCCGAAATCGCGCCTAAGGTCGAGCCAGCAATCGCTCGACCACGCGGTCCACGTCGGCCCACGCCGGGTGCGCCGCCAGTGACGCGGGGCTGACCCCGGCGCGCGCCGCCGCCGCGCCTGCGCGATCGCCGCGCAGCGCCAGCACGAGCGCCCGGTGCACGCGCGCGCCGTCGTCACTCCAGCCCGCGGCCTCGCCCGCCACCAGCGCCGACTCGGCTGCGGCCGTGCGGCCGGCCTGCGCCTCGAGCCGCACAAGCGATCCCCACGCGTCACCCGAGGCCGGATCGATCCGCGTCGCCTCGGTGAACAGCGCGCGGGCCTCGTCGAGCCGGCCGGCCTGCGCGGCCAGCTGCCCGCGCCCGATCGCGCCGGCTGCGCCGCCCTGCACGCGTCCGCCCATCGCCTCGTACTGCTGCTCGGCCTCGCCGGTGCGCCCCTGGCGCGCGCGCAGCCCGGCCAGTCCCTGCATGACCTGTGCGTTGTCGGGCGCCTCGGCGAGCGCGGCCTCGTACCAGCGTCCCGCCTCGTCGAGCCGCCCGGCGCGCTCGAGCGCGATCGCGTAGTTGTGATAGAGCGCGGCGCGCTCCAGCGCCCGCGAGGCGCCGGCGCCGCGCGCGATGGCGCCGCGGCGTTCGATCGCCAGCGCGCGCTCGAACTCGGCCAGCGCCTGCGACACCTGCCCGCGCGCCAGGTAGCGCGCCCCCAGGTCCGACGCGATGCCCCACTCGAGCTTCGCCGCGCTGAGCCCGGGCGCCGGCAGCGACACGACGACGAATCCCGCGGCGAGCCCGACCGCGAGTGGCGCCAGTGCCCACGGTGCGCTCGACCGCCCGCGCCACGCCGCCACGAGCGCCCCGATCGCCACCGCCGCCAGCACGAATGCCGCCGGCACCAGGTGGTGGCGATAGCGATCGGTGACGAAGAACGGCAGGATCGCGACGGTCATCGCGAGCGCGCAGGCAGCGGCGAAGCGCGCGCCGCGTGCGGATGCGCGCCACCGCGCGAGCACGACGCCCAGGCCGAGCAACGCGAACGGCCCCAGCAGCGCGAACGTGCCCGCCCACGGCAGGCCCAGCGGCCCGGCGACGCGGCGGAACTCGGCGATGTTCTCGACCTGCGGGGTCTCGCCGCTGTTCCACAGCAGCACGAGGCGCCGCCGCGTCAGCTCGAGCGCGCGGCCGGGGTGCGCGGCGATCCATCTTTGCGCCTGCGCCGACCAGTACGCCGAGCTCGCCGCGGGCGAGAGGTCCTGCCCGGTGGTGAGGCGGATGTACTCGCGGCCGTCGATGCCCACGCCCTCGGGTTCGTGGCTGCTGGAGACGACCTGCGAGCCGGTGATGTTGACGAAGGTGCCGTTCGCCTCGGGCCCGTTGCCGATCGCGAGGTTGAGGCCGCCGTTGTAGGTGAACGGGATCCACTCGCCGCCGATCGCGAAGTTGCGCACCGCGATCGGCGCGGCGACCAGCGCGAACCCCGCGGCGAGCCAGGCGACGCCGCGCCAGCCCGGCGCGAGCACGAGCGCGAGCACGGGCAGCAGCACGAGCGAGCTGGCGCGCCCGGTTGCGATCATCCCCACGAGCACACCCAGCCCGAGCAGCGCGCGCGCGCCCGGGCGCCGCTCGCCGATCGCCACCACGCCCCAGAGAAGCAGCGCCTCGAGCGCGAACAGCTGCGACTCCATGAGGACGAGCCCGTCGAAGAACACCGCCATCTCATAGAGCGCGGCCCAGATCCCGATGGCCAGCCCGATGACCGCGGAGCCCGCCGCGCGCCGGGCCGCGTCGGCCAGGAGCGCGACGGCGGCGGCGCCCCAGATCGCCTGCAGGACGAGGATCGGCTCGGTGGCAGCCGTCCCGCCGAACAAGGCGCGTATCCCAGCGACGGAGTAGGGATAGAGCGGCCCCATGTAGAAGGGGTGTTTGCCCCACCACGAGTGCTCCAGCAGCCAGTTCGCCCAGGTCCAGTAGATTTCCGAGTCGGAGACGAGGCTCCCGGCCAGGATGCTGTTCCCGAGACGGGAAAGGTAGGCCAGTCGCCACAGCAGGGCGGCCGCGAACAGGCCCAGGAGCGCCCAAATCCAGCGGCGCCCAAGCGCCGCTGAAGCCATATCAGCCCGCTTCGCTTTCCCGCCTGCCGCCTTTAAATGAGGAGGCGCCCCGGCTCGACCCTGCGTGCCCGACATGGGCCGCATTGTGGCCCGGCGCTTGACTAACCGCAAGATTCACCGTATCTTCCGGGTCTTGACTTGAACCGCCCGCACGGGCCTGGAGGTCGTCTTGAAGCGCACGTTCCAACCCCATAACCGTCGCCGCAAGAAGGTGCACGGTTTCCGCGCCCGCATGAAGACGGCGAATGGCCGCAAGGTCCTCGCCCGTCGCCGCGCGCAGGGGCGCAAGCGTCTGACCGTCAGCTCTCAGTAGTCACGACGCGCGTCGAGCTCCTCACCATCCCGGCCGAACGAACGATGGAGCGCCCTGCCGATCCCCCCGGCTCGCCGGGCGGGCCGATCGAATCGTCGCGTCCGGGCCGCTTCAGCCGGACGAACCGGCTGTCGCGCACGTGGCAGTACCAGCGCGCGTACCGCGAGGGCCGCTCGACGCGCGGCAAGTTCGTCGTGCTCTACGTGCACCTCGTGACCGGGGAGCCGTCGCGCCTCGGCGTCGTCACCAGCAAGAAGGTGGGCGGCGCCGTGGTGCGCAATCGCACCAAGCGCCGGTTGCGCGAAGTGGGCCGCGCCCTCTGGCCGCGCGTCCGCCCCGACGGCCGGCAGTTGGTCCTCATCGCGCTGGCCTCCGCGGCCACGGCGCCGTTCGCGGATCTCGCCGCCGACGTCGAAGCCCTGGTCGCAGCATCGGGAGCTCTCGAGTCATGAGCGTCGTCCTCGTCGCGCTGGTCCGGCTCTACCGCCGGTTCATCTCGCCGCTCCTGCCGCCGTCGTGCCGCTACATGCCCTCATGCTCGGCGTATGCCGAGGAAGCGCTCGTCGTCCACGGCGCCCTCCGCGGACTCGGGCTCGTCGTTCGCCGTCTGGCCCGTTGCCACCCCTGGGGCGGCGAGGGCTTCGATCCCGTGCCCGGGCCGCATGCGCGCCACGAGGCGCCTGCCCGCCCGGTCCGCAAGGAGGCTTGATCCGTGCTTGATCGCCGCACGCTACTCGCGGTCGCGCTGTCGTTCGTCGTGCTGTTCGGTTCACAGTGGCTGGCGGTCCAGATGGGCTGGATCAAGCCGACGCCGCCGTCGACCATGCCCGCGAAGCAGACCGAACTCGGCCAGCCCGATGCCGGCCACACCGCGCCGGGCACGTCGTCGATCGAGGCCACGCCGGGTGCTGTGAGCGCCCCGGTCGCAGCCGCTCCGGGCGTCATCCCGACCTCGGCCTGGGCCTTCGCCCCGGACTCGGTCGTCTCGGTCGATCATGCGCTGTACACGGCGCGCTTCCGCACGCGCGGCGCCCGCCTGCTGTCGGTCACGCTCAAGCAGTTCGCCTCGGCCGACACCAACCGTGTCTCGCTGGCGGCTGACCCGGCCTACGCGCTCGACCTGGGGGATCCGCAGGCGCCGCGCTCGCTCGCCGAGGTGCCCTACGCGCTGGCCGAGAGCCTGGGCGCCGACGGCCACGTCGCCGCGCTGACGTTCACGGCGCGCGACACCACCGGCCTGACCATCACGCAGACCTTCCGTCTCACGCCCGACGACTACCGCATGAACGTCACGGTCGCCATGCAGGGCCTGCCGATCAGCGACGACCTGCGCCGCTACGCGATCACGCTGCGCTCGTGGCCGCTGGTCAACGAGGCGAACCGCCTCGAGGACCTCAACAACCTCGGCGTCACCGCGAAGGTCGGGAAGGACAACAAGCGCGAGCTCTCGGGCGGCCTCAAGAACGCCGAGAAGACGCACGAAGGCGGGGTCCGCTGGCTCGCGGTGCACGGCAAGTACTTCTTGCTGGGATTGGTCGCGAACAACGTCGAAGGGCTCGAGAGTCGCGCCGGGCTGGCCCCCGGCGTTCTTCCCGAGGCGCACGACCAGGTCCAGGGCACGATCGCGCTGCCGCTGCCGTCGCTGGGCCGCGCCCACGAGTTCACGCTGTACGCCGGCCCGCTCGACTACTGGCGCGTCGGACGCATCGGCATGGACCTCGAGCCCCCGCACGCCATGGGCTTCAACTGGTTCAAACCCTTCTCCGCCTTGCTGGTCACGTTGATGAAGTGGTTTCACGGTGTGATTCATAACTGGGGCGTGGCGATCATTCTCGTTGCCACGCTCGCGAAGCTCGCGACCCATCCACTTCAGGCCTCCGGCATGAAGTCGATGCGCTCGATGCAGAAGATCCAGCCCGAGGTCGAGCGACTGCGCAACAAGTACAAGGGCACCGAGAACGCGCAGAAGCTCAACACCGCGATCATGGAGCTGTACAAGGAGAACAAGGTGAACCCGCTGGGCGGGTGCCTGCCGATGCTGCTGCAGATGCCGTTCTTCCTGGCGCTGTATCATGTGCTCGGCTACGCGATCGACCTGCGCCAGGCCGGGTTCGTGGGCTGGATCACCGACCTGTCGTCGCCCGACCTGCTGTTCCAGCTCGGGCCGCTGCCGGTGCGGGTGCTGCCGCTCCTCATGCTCGGCTCGATGTTCCTGCAGATGAAGATGACCCCGTCGGGCGACAAGCAGCAGCAGATGACCATGCAGCTGGTGAACGTGGTCTTCCTGTTCCTGTTCTACAACCTGCCGTCGGGGCTGGTACTGTACTGGACCGTGATCAACTTGCTGACCGCCCTGCAGGCGTGGCACATCGCCCAGGGTGACACGAAGCCGCTCGTGCGAGCGGCCTGAAGCCCCCGAGGGGCCCACGCAGGGGAGGCGCGAGAACGCCGTGCAAACCGCCGTCGGATCCGGACTTACGCTCGAAGATGCCGTCAAGGATGCGCTCACCCGCCTGGGTGCCGCGCCGGAACAGGTCATGCTGCGCAAGGTCGAAGAAGGCTCGGCCGGCCTGATGGGAGCCGCGCCGCGCCCGTATCGCGTGCGCGCCACGTGGAAGCCTGAGTTCGCGCCCCCGCCGGTGCCCGAGCCGGAGAAGAAGGTCTACGGCATGCAGCCGGAGCACGCCGCATTCTCGGGCGACACCGGCGGCAGCGGTGAAGACCGCGGCCCGCGGAGCCGGGATCGCGGAGATCGCGGTGGCCGGGGCGATCGCGGCGGGCGCAGCGGTGGTGGAGATCGCGGAGATCGCGGCGGCCGCGGTGGACGCAGCGATCGCGCGGCGTGGATCGATCCCGAGGAGGGCAAGGCCGAGCGCCTGTCGCGCCCCGCGCGCAAGTCGCCGCCGATGTCCGATGAGGGCCGCTTCGTTGTCGACGAGGCGTTCATGGCGCAGACGCGCGAGGCCGCGATGTGGCTCGTGCGGCAGATGGGCTTCGCTGACGCGACCGTGACCGTCACCGGCAGCGGCGACGAAGTGCTCGTCGCCTACGACGATGCCGAGAACGAGGACCTGCTCTCCGGGCGTCGCGGCGAGACACGCATGGCGCTGCAGACGGTGCTGTCGCGCATGGTCAACCCCAAGCGCGGCGCCTCGGCCAACGTCATGGTCGACGTCAACGGTTACTGGCAGAACCGTCGCGATGCGCTGCTGGCGCAGGCCCGCGATCTGGCGGACCAGGCCGTCGCCACCGGCGAGGAGATGGTGACCGGGCCGCTCGCGGCCGAGGAGCGCCGTCTCGTCCATCGCATGCTGGCCGACGATCCGCGCGTCGCCACCGAGTCGTTCGGCGAGGGCGCGACGAAACGCATGTCGATCCGCGCGCTCGACGACGTCGCCGACGGCGATTAGGCTTTTGGCACGCCGGGCCTGTCCGGTTTGATTCCGCGACCCCGGCTCGACGATGAGTCGGGGTCGTTTGTCTTTCGTTTCGTATCGAAGGAGACTTGACCCGATGTCGCGCGCCGTGGACACCATTGCCGCCATCGCCACCGCGCCGGGCGCCTCCGCGCTCGCGGTCGTGCGCCTGTCCGGACCTGCAGCGGTGCTCATTGCGGATCGGGTCTTTCGCGGCCCGCGGCCGCTGGCATCGGGCCCCGCGCGCACGCTGCGCCATGGCTGGGCTTTCGAAGCCGGGGGCGACGCCGACGCTCCGATCGACGAGGTGATGGCCGTTGTCCTGCGCGCGCCCGCGTCGTATTCGGGCGAGGACATGGTCGAGATCACCTGCCACGGTGGCACACGCTCGGCACCGCGCCTGCTCGCCGCGCTGCTCGCCGCCGGTGCTCGCGCGGCGCGGCCGGGCGAGTTCACCGAGCGCGCGTTCCTCGGCGGCCGCATCGACCTGGCGCAGGCCGAGGCCATCGCCGACGTCATCCACGCCGAGACCGACCTCGCGCAGCGCCTCGCCGCGCGGCAGATCGAGGGCGCGCTCTCGCGTGGGCTCTCGGCCACCGCCGAGGAGCTGCGGGGCGCGCTGGCCGAGGTCGAGGCGCGGGTGGACTTCGCGGAGGACGTGGGCGGCGTGGCGGTGCCTGCGTCGGCATCGGCGGCGATGGCGGATGCAGCGACCCGGCTCGCCACGCTGCTCGCCGGCTCCGACCTGGGCCGCCGTGCGCGCGAGGGTGTGCGCGTGGTGCTGGTCGGGATGCCAAACGCGGGCAAGTCGTCGCTGTTCAATGCGCTACTGGGCGAGGATCGGGCGATCGTCACCGACACGCCCGGGACCACCCGGGATGCAGTGACCGAACGGATCGACCTGGGCGGCATTCCCGTGCGACTCGTCGACACGGCCGGCGTGCGGGATGCGTCCGGGGTGGAGCGCCTGGGCGTGGAGCGGACGCTGCGGGAGCTTGCGGAGGCGGACCTCGCCCTCTGCGTCCTCGACTCCACAAAGGACACGCCGTTCGAGATGCACGCCCTTCATCGGCTGGTTGCCACGCGCCCGGGCCTGGATGTCTGGACGAAGGCCGACCTGCCGCGTCGCCCCGTCGTCTGCGGCAATGCCATTGCGGACAACCTCTATGTCTCGTCGATCACCGGGGACGGGCTCCCGGAGCTGCGCGCCGCGATCGTGCGGGCCCTGGGCGGTCCGGCCGCCGGCGCCAACGCCGCCGAGGCCCTGGTCACCAACAGCCGCCACATCGACGCGCTCGGCCGCGCGGCGGCAGCGATCGCTTCGGCGCGCGCGGCCGCCACGGCCGGCGAACCCGGCGAGATCGTCGCCGGCGAGGTGCGCCTCGCGCTCGAGGCGCTGGGCGAGGTTACGGGCGAGGCCGCAGCGCCGGACCTGCTCGAGCGGATCTTCGCGCGGTTCTGCATCGGGAAGTAGCGCGGGGGTCCCACGCCGGGAGTAGACTTCGCACGACCCCACCGACCCCACCGACCTCGCCCCCGCAGCGAGTTCGACCATGACTGAATACCACCTCACGAACCTGGATGACGCGACGCTGATGCGGCAACTCTCCGCGCTCGTCGCCGGCGAACGTTCCGCCACCGCCGTGATCCTCGCGCACATCGCCGAAGTTGACCTGCGCCGCCTCTACCTGCCGGCGGCCTACTCCTCCATGTACGCGTACTGCGTCGGCGCGCTTGGGCTCTCCGAGGGTGCGGCATTCCGGCGGGTGCAGTCCGCGCGCGCCGCACGGCGTTTCCCGCAGCTGTTCGAGGCCGTGGCGAGCGGGCGACTGCACCTGACCGCGGTCTCGATGCTCGCCGCGCACCTCAGCGAATCGAACGTGGACGAGCTGATCGCGGCGGCGACCGCCCGGCGGACGCGATCCGAGCTCCAGGCCTGGCTGGCGAGGCGTTTCCCGGCGGAAGGCGCGGTGCTGCCACCGGCGCAGGTGCGGGTCATGGGAGTGGCGGTGGCGGTGACTCCCCACGCGACCGCGCTCCCGCTCGCCCCGCCTGAGCCCGCGACTCCGCGGCCAGCCCTCCCGCCCGCGGCGCCGCTCCAAGATGGGGCAGCCCACAAACAGCCCAATTCACCTCTCCCAGGCGAGGTGAATTGGGCGATCGCCCAGACGACGACGACACCGCCCGCCGTCCGACCGGTCGAACCCGCGGCGCAGCCCTACTTCCTCCTCAAAGTCGCGCTCGGAGAGAGCACCCACGCCAAGCTCGAGCGGGCGCAGGTGCTGCTCGCGCACAGCGTGCGCGTCGGCGAGGTCGCCGAGGTGCTCGACCGCGCCCTCGACGCGCTGCTCGCCAGGCTCGAGGTCCGCCGCGGCGCGGCCGCCCCAGGTCAGGCTCGCCCCCCACGCACTGAGCGCACGGACGGACGCGGCATCCCGGCCGTCGTGCGGCGCGAGGTGTGGGCGCGCGACGGCGGCCGGTGCACGTTCACGGGCGCCGCGGGCCGCCAGTGCGGCGCGAACCGCGGGCTCGAATTCGATCACGTGCGGCCGGTCGCGCGGGGAGGCGAATCAACCGCCGCGAACCTGCGCCTGCGCTGCCGCGCGCACAACCAGCTCGAGGCCGATCGCGCCTTCGGCGCAGGGTTCATGCAGCGAAAGCGGGGGGAGGCCCGGGGACCCGCGTGATGCCGCGTCGTCGCCCTCTTCGCTTGCGCCGCCGAACTACCGACCCAACGCCTCCCGATACCACGTTCCCGCGCTCTCGAGGATACGGCAGC